>Ga0310826_100789_pt1 | contig 24340 bp, 14 predicted proteins | sample WT_ome_FD_201306 | JGI IMG/M metagenome (GOLD analysis project Ga0310826, IMG submission 201306) | Sorghum-adapted microbial communities enriched on wild type (WT) sorghum from Joint BioEnergy Institute, Emeryville, California, United... ... | reverse complement strand
TATGGCTTACAATCGTTATTCTTCCGAGGATTCAAGATATTTGGTGTCTGCATGCACGCCATACGGCCAGGTTTTAAGGGAAGGCGAGTGGGTGACACGGGTCGACTACAAGAACCAATTCGTCTACACGATGACCAAGTCGCCCTATTATGGCCGTATTCCGGAATTCCGACGTTACACGCTTCAAGATTTCATACGACAAGGCGGCACCTATAACGCCATTGTGGACGCCAAAACAGCGGGCTATGCCCAAAAAGTATATCAAAACGGATATTACGTGACGAACTTTGATCAATATGGCAGCATGACGTCGTCGTATGGATATTTCAACTGCACCAGTTACTCCGACGGTAACAGGTTCAGAGTCTTTGGCTGGGATGGCAGTTTGTTGTATGAAGGCGGCAATCAGAGTTGTCCTTTCCCCAACACGTATAGCCATTCCTTCAGGTACGATCATCTCGGATACGACCGTTTTGCGAATGCCACCTATGTCTACAATGGGCAAATTTATCGAATCAGCGGAAAGGACGCGAGCAAAACGGTAATTGGCCCATCTTACAGTTTTGGCGGAATGTTCTTGGAAGATGGCATACACTATGCCCGAGTACATGGTATCTACCGTTACCCGTCAGGAATCAGTGTCAGTTATAAGGATGTTCCCATCAACTCTTACCGGGATCGGATTCTGACGGAGAACGAATTCTATCCGTCGGGCCGTTGGCTCATCCATGATGCGGCAGGCTATCGATATGGCATTGTATCTCGTGCCGGCGGAACCTTTGATGTCTTCCGGGTCGGACGAGACGGCACGACCGAAAGACTGGCGACCGGACTTGATGCAGACTGTGGAAGTTGCACGTTTCGTTCCGACAGGGCAAGGATTTTTCCCATGACGGACGGCTCTATCCTGGTCATTCCGGACTTTTATTACGTCATGTATGTTCTTGAACCGAAGAAGAAACAGGACGACAGCTTCCGCATCCTGGAGTCCCTTCAACAGCTTGCGGGGGATATCGATTCGTCGAATGTCGAGCTGAACTTCCGTGTTCAGTTCAACACGGACATGAACCAGAATCTGTATTCCGGATTCAGCTACAACATCCAGGATCGGCTGAACATGTACCGCGTGGAGCTGAACACCTGGCGAATCCGGCTTGTGAAGCTGGTGAACGGCCGCAAGACGGTGCTGGCCTCCGTGGATGTCAATGTCCCGCTTTCTGAAAAGCAATCGGTGAGGATCAAAAGGTACGCGGACAAGCATATCGTTTATTTCAACGGCGTGCCGGTTATGGATGTGACCGACAACACTTATACCGGCGGTACGTTCGGACCGTTCTCGGAGATCTTCAAGACGGAGTTTTTCAATATGTCTTACCGGGATCTTTCCGAGCTTGGCAGCAAGAACCGTCTGCAGGGTGTCGGGATTGTCGGCGAGACGCTGCATTACAACACGAACTATTCCGACCCTGAACATGACCCGAGGATCGTGGAGCGAACGGAATGGACGTATAAGCACATCGAGCCGAACAAGTTCCTGAACGCGGGCGACGGCAAGTCGGGGCTTTCGGCCTTCCATAACAAAACGTACAGCGCCGAGCAGCCGGTTATGGACAAGGTCGGCGTTTACGAGCTGTCCGCCCGGACGGTGGATGATCCGCATCCGGAATATCCGTACCCGGCAAGCGAATTTGACAGCTATCGCAAAGCGTCCAACACCTCGTCGCAAACGGTAATCATACACCGCCGGCCGATCAGTGATTTTGACTTGTCGGTTGCGGACGATGGCAAGGTCATCTGGACCGACCGTTCGTACGATCCCGACCGTTGGCTCAGCGATACGAATTATTCAACCGAGCCGACGGGTATTGATTACCGGGAGACCAGGGGGATTTTGCAGCGGAAATATTACTCCATTTCTCCGTCCGGCGCCATGTCCGAGACAAAGCTGGTGACGCCCGCCGAAATCGGTTGGTACACTGTCGGCATGGCGGTGAAAGACGAGTACGATGCCTGGAGCACGTACACCGAGAAAACGGTTTACATCGGCAAACTGCCGAATCCGGACGATCCCCCGGTGGCGGCCTTTACCGTAACGCCGGCGACAACCTATCGCGGCGTGCCGGTGACGATCGACTCGCAATCGTGGGACAAAGAGGACGGCGGCCGCGAGAATCTGAAGCATACCTACTACCTCAAGAACCTGACGACCGGCGGGCCTGAATCGGTGGCAAGTTCGGTCAGGACAACCTGGACGAAGACTTTCAGCACGGTCGGCACGTTCCAGCTCCGGCTGCAGGTGGAAGACAGCATCGGCCAAACCGCCGAAGCGGTGCGGACCGTCTCGATCGTCAACCGCAAGCCGGCCGCAAATGTGACGGTGCCCGCAAGCACGAATCCGGCCGATCCGACGAAGTTTGATGTGCTGCGGCCGACGTTCGCATGGGGCTATTCGGATCCCGACGGCGACGCGCAGACGATGTTCCATGTGCAGATCTTCCGCGTGGATGGCTCGCTCGAGCGCGACACCGGCTCGAGATCCGGATCCGTGGCGAGCTGGACGCCGTACGTGACGATGTACGTCCGCGTCCGGGTCCATGACGGGTACGATTGGAGCGACTGGAGCGCGCCGAAGTATTTCTATATCGAAACGAACCGGCCGCCGGTCGCGGACTTCGACTGGACGCCGAAACCGGTATACGAAGGTGACATGGTTCAGTTGATTGACCGGTCTTCCGATCCCGATGGCGACCCGCTGACTTATGAGTGGCGGATCACGGGGCCGGGCGGATTGAGCCTTGCGTTCAACGACAAGGAGCCGAGTTTCCGGACGGAGCAGCCGGGACGTTACACGATACGGCTGGCCGTCAGCGACGGCAGGGAGACGGCGCAGGCGGAGCGGGCGCTGGATGCGCTGCCGCTGACCATCGAGGGAGAGGTGCATCATACGCCCGAGTGGCGGGAGAAGCACGAGGCGGCCGGGCACGAAGTGGAGCGCGATCCGAAGGATTTCTATTCGGGCGAGATCTTCCGCGTGGCCGCGGTGATCTCGGCGGCGCCGGCCGATTCGGTGACGGCGGAGCTTCGGGCGGTGTCGAGGACGGGCAAGGCCATACAGAAGCAAGTGCGGCTCACGGCCGCGGGCGGGCAGCGGTATGAAGGCGAGCTGCACGACCGGAACTGGATGTCGCTTGAAGACGGCATCCGGGAAGGCGATCACGTGATCGTGTTCCGGGTGGCGTATCGGAACGGAGTAGTCAAGGAGACGGCGGTGCCGATCCGGATCATCGGGAACATCTACAAATCCGTGTCGGTGCACCGGGTGCAATGATCGAATGCGGCGCGCGGCTTGTTTTTTGACAGATCGGGTCAAATTGCGGTATCCTATAAATACGCTTAATTCCCGGTGGCAATGTCCGGGAAGCGGGGGAACCAGTCATTTGGGGCGAATCGTCCGCCGGCCGGACGTAGGGGACCATCTACCCGAGCCCGTCAGCTAACCTCGTCAGCGGGAGATGGGTCTGAAATTGAACGAATGTCATGGCGGCGTCGCGCTGGTCATGCCGCTTCAGACCCCTCGCGGGTCTTTTTTCATTCTTCAGGCCTGATCCGCAATGGAATTGATCTGGTTCGGCTGGTTTCTAATCCGAAAGGAAGGAGGTCAACGCAAACATTGCCATCTTACAAATCCCCGAATCGGAAAGGAGAGGCGTAAAATGGCGAAAGTAAAGTACATTACGGACATCTCGAAAATCACGATGCTTCCGGAGGACGAACGGGAACGGCTCAAACCGATCACGGAGAAATTCGTCTTCCGCGTGAACGACTATTATCTGAATCTGATTGACTGGAGCGATCCCGACGACCCGATCCGCAGGCTCGTCATCCCGAACACGGGCGAGCTGGAGGAGTACGGGCGGTGGGACGCGTCGGACGAGGACACGAACTATGTCGTGCCCGGCTGCCAGCACAAGTACGGGACGACGGCGCTGCTCATCGTCTCCGAGGTGTGCGGCGCCTATTGCCGGTACTGCTTCCGCAAGCGGCTGTTCCGCAACGACGTGAAGGAAGCGGTGAACGACGTGACGCCGGGACTGGAGTATATCGCGGCGCATCCCGAGATCAACAACGTGCTGCTGACGGGCGGCGACAGCCTCATGCTCGGCACGCCGCGGCTTGCGGCGATCATCGAGCGGCTGCGTTCGATTCCGCACGTGAAGATCATCCGGCTCGGCTCGAAGCTGCCGGTGTTCAACCCGATGCGGATCTATGAAGATCCGGATCTGCTCGAGCTGATCCGGAAGCATTCGACGCCCGAAGCGCGCATTTACGTGATGGCGCACATCAACCATCCGCGCGAGATCACGCCCGAGGCGAAACGGGCCTTCGACGCGCTGCATCAGGCGGGCGCGATCGTCGTCAACCAGACGCCGGTCCTGAAGGGGATCAACGACGACGCGGAGGTGCTCGCCGAGCTGCTCGACAAGCTGTCCTGGGCGGGCGTGACGCCGTACTATTTCTTCATCAACCGGCCGGTGGCGGGCAACCGCGATTTCGTGCTGCCGCTGGAGCGGGTGTACCGGCTGGTCGAGGAGGCGAAGGCGCGGACATCCGGTCTCGGCAAAAGGGTCCGCTTGGCGATGAGCCACACGTCCGGCAAGATCGAGATTCTCGCGATCGAAGACGGGAAGGCGTACCTGAAGTACCACCAGTCGCGGGACGGCGAGTACGGCAAGTTCATGGTGCTCGACTGCCCGCCGGACGCGGCGTGGTTCGACGATCTGCCGGGCAGCGAGCGGTTCTGGAAGAAGCCCGGGAAGAAGACCGACAAGGTCGTCTCCGTCAACGAGCTGCCGCCGGTTCCCGCGAAGCGGGTGCGGCGCGGGCAGCCGGCCGAATCCGCCCGGCGGATGGAAGCCAAGCCGAGTTGAGCGGGCGGCGGCGCGGTCGCCGTGTTACAGGTTGCAGGCGCAAAAATAAAGTCAAAGTCGACCAAGAGCAATCTCCTGGTCGACTTTTTTCGTGTCCGCGTCACGGCTTCGGCACGAACGCGCCGGTCGATTCCCGCTTCACGAGCCGCGTCGGCAGCAGAATCTCCCGGTACGTGTCCGCCGGCCGCTCGATGCGGCGCAGGAGCTGGGCGAACGCCTCCTTCGCGAACAGGTCAAGGTCGATGTTCATCGTGGTGATTTTCGGTATCCCGATCTGCGAGAAATCGCTGTTGTCGAAGCCGCAGACGGAGACGTCCTCCGGGATCGCATACCCCATGTTCCGCAAGACGGAGCAGGCGAAGAAGGCGAAGCCGTCGTTCATGCAGAACCAGGCGCTCGGCTTGTCCGCGACGGCGCGGATCGCTTCCTCGATCCTGCCGCCCTCCTCCTTGACGCGGATCAGCATGTGCGCCTCCGGCGGCTCGATGCCGCAATCCCGCATGGCGAGCAGGTAGCCTTCCCACCGCTCCTGGTAGCTCGGCGAGGCGTCGATGTTGCCGAGGATGCCGATGTTCCGGTGCCCCAGCTCGAGCAGGTGCCGGACCGCCGTATACGCGCCGAAGCGGTTGTTGGTCAGGACGGCGTCGGTTTCGATCAGCGGATGGTGGTGGTCGATGAGTACGGTCGGAATGCCCCTGGCGAGCACATGGTTCACATACTCGGTGCTGATATGGGAAAGAATAAGCAAACCGTCCACATCCAGCTTCTCGATGAACTCCGGCAGCACCAGCCGGTCGCGCGCGTCCGGCGTGATCGACTGGATCCGCAGGCTGATCCCGTGGCGGTGCGCCTCGCGTTCGATGGCGAGATAGATCTCGCCGAAGAAGTTCTTCATCGAGAAGGCGAACTCGGAGGCGATGAGCCCGATTGTCCGAACCCGTTTGCCCTTGCTGTCCGATTTCTTCGGTTTGTAGCGGTATCCCATCTCGATGGCGGTCTCGATGATTTTCCTTCGGGTCTCTTCGCTGACGCCGTCCTTGCCGGACAGCGCCTGCGACACCGAATTTTTCGACAGGTTCAGGCGGTCTGCGATATCCTGCATGACAATTTTCTTCTTGGCCATCAAGACTAATCCTTTCGCCCGGCGGATCGAGCCGGAATCAATCATTTTGTCACGTTACAAAACCAATATACATGATAATGCGAAAAAAGTAAACGATCACGCGAAAATCCGAGAAAAATCGAGAACGGTATTCGGTAAATCAGGTTATTGACAGTGTTGTAATCCTAATGCATAATGTTTTTGTAATGATGACAATAACGTTACAAATCGAATTTTGTCAGTTTGTAAACGTCGTTGTCGTCATGAAGAAGTCCATGTTTCACCAATTTGCACAAGGGGGCTATGTCGATGAACAAGAGGTTATCCGTGCTGGCGTCCATTCTCCTGGTCATCGCGCTTGTACTCTCCGCCTGCGGCGGAGGCGGCAAGGACAACAATGCCGGCGGCGGAAACAACGCCGGAACCGACGGCGGAAACCCGGGCGGCCAGCCGGCCGGGAAAGTGCAGATCCGGCTGTCGACCTGGGCGGGCGCCGACGAGGCGAAGGAACTGCAGGCGATCCTTGATGACCTGAACGCGAAATCGGATGTCTACGAGATCGTCCAGGATTCCAACCCGGCGGAATACGACACGCGCATCATCACGCAGCTGTCGGGCGATTCCGGCCCCGACCTGTTCTGGGTCAGCGCGCAGCGCGCCGCGCAATTTGCGGCGGGCGGCGTCATGCTCGACATCACCGACCGGCTGGCGAGCTCGTCGCATCCGGCGGCCGACACGAACGACTACTATGAGTCGTCCTTCGGACCGTTCACGCACGACGGCAAGATCTACGGCCTGCCCTGGCTGCAGCAGCCCGTCATGATGTACGTGAACAAGGCGCTGTTCGACGAGGCGGGTCTCGCCTATCCGGACGAAAGCTGGACGTGGAACGATTTTCTGGCGGCGGCGAAGAAGCTGACGAAGGACGCAAGCGGCAAGCGCGCGGACGAAGCCGGCTTCGACCCGAACAACACGGTGCAATGGGGCTTCACGCTGAACGGCTGGCCGCCGGCGCAAATGTTCATCTGGCAGAACGGCGGCGAAGTCATCACGGAAGACGGCAAGTCGCCGATCGACTCGCCGGAAGCGATGGAGGCGCTGAACTTCTACGCCGACCTCGTGCAGGGTCCGCTCGTGCCGTCGCAAAGCATCATCCGCGACCGCGGGTTCGACCAGATGTTCCGCAACGGCCAGGTCGCCATGTTCATGGGCGGCGCGGCCGACGACCTCGACCGGACCGTCGAGAACGTGCAGGCGTTCATGGTGCCGGCGGGTCCCGACGGCACGCACGTGACGTTCGCCGACATTCTCGGCATGGGCATCAACGCGAAGACGAAGCATCCGGATGCGGCCTTCCAGGCGTTCCTCGACCTGACCGACGCGATCCACCACTGGAAGATCATGCCTCCGCGCAAATCGCTGGCGGATCTCGCTACCCTGCAGGAACTGCATCCGGACAAGGCGCATTCGCTTGAGGCCATCATCGCGTCGATGCAATACGGCAGACCCTACCGCTATTCGGAAAAGTATCCGGACTGGGACAACATCTTCTGGACGCAGCTGATGGATCCGATCATCAACGCGGGCGGCCGTCCCGACGACCTTGTCCCGAAAGTGAAGCCGCTGCTCGAGAACGCGCTGCAATAACGCTGCATGCGAAGGAGGCAGTCTGCTGCCTCCTTCTTTGCTAGATCGCCCCGCGGAAGGAAAGGAGGAAGCGGCAGTGGGACACCATCTGGCCACGTTCATTCGCTGGCTGATCGTACCGGTCGCGCTGATCGGAATTGCCGTTCTGCTCTACTGGCTGTTCCGTTGGATCGGATGGAAGAAGAAGCAGGCGATGGGCCTGGCGCTCGTCTCGCCGTGGATTGTCGGTTTTCTCGTGTTTACCCTCTACCCGCTCGGGGACTCGCTGTATCTCAGTTTCACGAAGTCGTCGATCTTCGGGAAGACGGAATGGGTCGGGCTGGACAACTATATCAAGCTGTTCACGATCGACATCGAGTTTTGGCCTTCGGTCCGAATCACGCTGCTTTACGCCCTGTTCTCGCTGCCGATCGGGGTCATCGGGGCGCTGCTCGTCGCGATGCTGCTGAACAACCGGATCAAGGGGATCGGCACGTTCCGGACGATCTATTTCCTGCCGGCGGTGCTGCCGGAGGTCGCGGTGGCGCTGCTGTGGCGATGGATGTTCAACAGCGAATCCGGCATTCTGACCTGGCTCCTGTCGCCCGTCCTGTCGCTGTTCGGGTTGGAGAAACCGAACTGGTTCGGCGATCCGCGGTTCATTTTGCCGGCGTTCGTCATCATGAGCGTCTGGGGCATCTTCGGCACGAACACCGTCGTCTTCCTCGCGGGCCTGCAGGGGGTGCCGCGCTCGCTGTACGAGGCGGCCGAGATCGACGGGGCGAACGGGTTCCGGAAGTTTCTCCACATCACGGTGCCGCAGATCTCGCCGGTCATTCTGCTCCAGGTCGTCATGGGCATGATCGGCGCGCTGCAGATTTTTACGATCGCGATGTTCGTCCGTCCTTCGACCGCGGCCGGCAAGTTCATGAACCAGCTCGTCTACGAGCGGGGCTTCACCCAGATGCACATGGGCGAAGCGTCCGCGATCGCCTGGGTGCTCTTCCTGATCATTCTGGCGCTTACGCTGCTCGTGTTCCGCTCGTCCCCGGCCTGGGTGCACTACGAGACGGACATGAAGCGATGAGGGAGGGAATCCGATCATGGCGAGAAGCGTGTCGTCCGTACCGGGATATCTGGGCGCCAGGCGGCTGAACGCGATCAAGCGGGCACTCATTTACATCATCGTGACATTTCTGGCGGCGGTCATTCTCGTGCCGTTCTTCTGGATGCTGTCGACCGCGCTGCAGCAGGGGGGCGACATTTTCGCCTGGCCGCCGAAATGGATTCCGGATCCGCCGCAGTGGCGCAACTTCGCGGACGCCTGGACGGCGATGCCGTTCACCCGCTATCTCGGGAACACGGTGTTCATCGTCGCCCTCGGCATCACGGCGGAGCTCGCGAGCGCCACGCTCGTCGCGTACGGGTTCGCGCGGTTCCGTTTTCCCGGCAGCGATTTCATCTTCCTCGTATTGCTCGCCACGATGATGCTGCCGTTCCATGTGACGCTCATTCCGACGTTCCTGATCTGGCAGCGTTTCGGGCTGGTGGGCGAATTCGATCCGCTCGTGCTGCGGGCGTGGACGGCGTGGGGGCCGTTCTACATTTTCCTGCTGCGCCAGTTCTTCCTGACGATACCGCGGGAACTGGACGACGCGGCCGAGATCGACGGCGCGAACACGTTCCAGACGTTCTTCCTGATCATGCTGCCGCAGATCCGGCCGGCGCTGCTCGCGGTCGCCATCTTCGCGTTCCGCGGCTACTGGAACGATTTCCTCGGCCCGCTCATCTACCTGACCGACATGAACCTGTACACGATGAACGTCGGGATGTACTTCTTCATGGGCGGCGTGAACGAGGCGCCGCAATGGAACTACCTGATGGCGATGTCGGTCATCATCGCGCTGCCGGTCGTGCTGCTGTTCTTCGCCGCGCAGCGGTATTTCATCGAAGGCATCACCTTTACGGGCATCAAGGATTAAATGAAATATAGAACGGTTTCAATTGGATGGGAGGAGAAACGGTGACGGTGAAACCGCAAGTCGGCGTTCGGCGTTCGCCCCTGAATCCGCTGGTCACGCCGGCCGATGTCAAACCGTCTTTCCCGGACTGGGAAGTGCTCGGCGCCTTCAACGCCGGCGTGGCGGAATGCGAGGGCGAGATTGTGTTGCTCCTGCGCGTGGCGGAGCGGCCGCGCCAGACCGATCCGGACAGGGCGACCGTGCCGGTGCTGCGCGCGGACGCGAGCGGTTTCGGAGCTTCGTCGGTAAGCATCGTGGAGCTGGACCGGAACGATCCGGACCTGGACTTCAGCGATCTGCGCGTCGTGAAGAACCGGCGGGGCGAGACGATCTGGCTGACGTCGCTTTCGCATTTCCGGGTGGCGCGGAGCCGGGACGGCGAGCGGTTCACGGTCGACGAGCGGCCGAGCGTCGTGCCGGCGGGACCGCTGGAGACCTGGGGAATCGAAGATCCGCGCATCACGAAAATCGACGACCGCTTTCTTGTCACGTACAGCGCCGTGTCGGCGAAAGGGGTGGCCGTCGGCCTGATGTCGACCCGCGATTTCCGTTCGTTCACGCGGGAAGGGACGATCCTCGCGCCGACGAACAAGGATGTCGTGCTGTTCCCCGAAAAGATCGGCGGCAAGTACATGATGGTGCACCGGCCGGTGCCCGAGGGAATCGGCAAGCCCGAGATGTGGATCGCGGAATCGCCGGATCTGATCCATTGGGGCAACCATCGCTTCCTGATGGGCCTTTCCGACCGCGGCTGGGACAGCGCGCGGATCGGAGCCGGATGCGTGCCGATCCGGACGGACGAAGGCTGGCTGCTCCTGTATCACGGAGCGGACCGCAGCCATCGCTACTGCATGGGCGCGGCGCTGCTCGACCTGAACGATCCGGGCCGCGTCATCGCGCGCACGGCCGAGCCGTTCATGTCGCCGGAGGCGGACTACGAGACCGACGGCTTCTTCGGCGGCGTCGTCTTCGCATGCGGCGCGGTCGTGAAGGACGGGCTGGTCACCATGTACTACGGCGTATCCGACGAATCGACGGCATCCGCAACTTTTCGACTCGAAGAAGTGTTTCATTTATTGAAATAGCATCATCCATACCATCATCATTACTCACCGGAAAGGACAATCTGTGGTCATGGCACACTGGCAGAACAGCGGGGTCAAGTCCTGTGTCGAGTTGCTCGAGGTCTATCGCGCGAGAGGCAAGCGGCCGTACTACGTGGAGAAAATCATGTTCGAAGGCGTGGAAGGCCGCGACGTGTACAACATTACGGCGCCGTTCCTGATGGGCGGGGAGCTCGTGATCGCCGGACGGGTCGAAAACCGCGACAGCGAACAGTCGGAGATTCACTTTTTCGCAAGACGGGAAGGCAGATGGGTGCAGCGGAGCCATTTCCCCGTACTGGCTCTGCAGGACCCGTTCTACACACGAATATCGGGAGAATTGATTTTCGGCGGCGTGGAGACGTTCCCCCATCCCCTCAAACCGGGCATGCTCGGCTGGCGGACGGTGTTCTACAAGGAAGCGGACCTCGTCGACAAGAAGCCGTTCTTCCAGGGGCCTGATCACATGAAGGATCTGCGTCTCGTCCAGCTCAGGGACGGAAGCATCGGCGTCTTTACGCGACCGCAGGGCGAGAAGGGCGGCAGGGGCAAGATCGGCTTCATTCGCATCGGAAAGCTCGAGGACTTGTCGCTCGACGTCATCCACCAGGCGCCGCTCCTGGAGGGCCAGTTCCTCGACGAAGAGTGGGGCGGCTGCAACGAAATCCATGTGCTTTCGAACGGGCTGCTCGGCGTGCTCGGGCATATCGCCCGGTTCGACGAAGCGGGCAACCGGCATTATTATCCGATGACATTCGTGTTCGATCCGATGAGCGGGAAATTTTCCGACATGACGATCATCGCGGAACGTTCCGACTTCCCGGACGGACCCGCGAAGCGGCCGGATCTCGTCGACGTCGTCTTCAGCGGCGGCCTGATCCGGCATTCGAACGGCACGGCCGATCTGTACGCCGGCATCAGCGACGCGGAGGCGCACCGGGTGACGATCGCGGACCCGTTCATCGCCTACGAGAAGTGATCGCCGGATGGACGAATTGCGGTTTCGCACGCTCTGCCTTCAGGGAAGCGGCGAGTGGAACGAAGACGCGCTCATCGTGCGGGAACGGGACGGCCTGTTCGGCGTCGTGGACGGCGCCACATCGCTCGTGCCGTTCCGCGCGCCGTCCGGCGAGACGGGCGGCGTGCTGGCGTCCCGGATCGCGGCGGAGACCGTCATGGAATGGCCGATCGGCCCGGACGCGGGATGCGCGGAGCTGGCCGGCATGCTCGCGGAGGCGAACCGGAGACTGGCCGCCCGGATGGCGGCCGCCGGCATTGACCTGTCGCGCAAAGAGGCGCTGTGGAGCGCCGGCGCGCTCATCGTGCGGGTCAGGCCGAACGCCGTCGACTTCGCCCAGGCGGGCGACTGCATGCTGGTCGCCGGCTACCGGGACGGCTCGTACCGCGTGTTGACGCGGGACCAGCTGGCCGCCGTCGATCGCGAGACGCTGCGGAAATGGGCGGAAGCCGCGGCTTCCGGCGCATCGGGGCGCGACCGGCTCTGGCAGGCGGTGCTGCCGGCCATCGCGGCGGGCCGGCGGCTGGCAAACGCCGCGGAACCGGGCGGCTATGCCCTGCTGAACGGCGATCCGGCGTTTGAACAGCATATCGAGTCCGGTACGATCAACCGGCTCGGGCTCCGCTTCCTGCTGTTGATGACGGACGGGCTGTACATCCCGAAGGCGGATCCGGCGGAAGCGTTCGACGCCGCGGAGACCGCGAGGATGGTGGACCGGATGGGGCTCGAAGCGTATGCGGAATGGCTTGTGCATTACGAGCGGTCGGATGCCGCATGCGAGCGGTTTCCCCGGGTGAAGGTGTCGGACGACAAGACGGCGGTGCTGCTGGAGTTTTCGGATGGCGGGCGCTGAATGACGCCCGGCGCGAACACCTGCCGACCGCGAGGGGCGCCCGGCATGATCATCTGTCGGCGTGTCGGCGTTGCGGCCGGGGGAAGACGGATTGGCGGAAGTTGTCGGGCAGAAGGGTGTTTACGGCGGGCGATTTTGCCGGGAGAGCGCGATGGGTCGCGCACTTCCGGCGTTTTATTTTGCGCGCGTGAGCATGTGCAACGGAATTGGGCGACGCGATTGGCGGAATTTCTGGAGAACGATTTGGAGTTGACAGATCTATTTTTATCCGATAGATTTACTGGTATTAAAACACTGTCAATTCCGAGGGGGAAACTGTGAAATGAAGAGCAGGGTCCGTTTCCGCGGCGCGCTCGCGCTGATTCTCGCGGCCACGCTGGCCGTGACGGGCTGCGGACAAGGCAATTCGGGCGGCGACAACGGCGCAGGAAACGGCGGGAGCGCCGGCGGCGGCAACGCGGGCGGCAATGCCGGCAGCGGTGGCGCAAGCCAGGCCGAAGTGAACGTGCCGGCCAAGCTGGCCGAACGGGGCGACGTGAAGATCAAGGTCATCCGCAAGATCGGAGGCGACGACCATACGGCGCAATTCCTGGCCGGGGCGAAGCAGGAAGGCGAAGCGCTCGGCTTCAAGGTCGACACGTTCGCCGCGAACGGCGACTCGGTGAAGTTCCTCGAGGCGCTCGAGCAGGCCGCGACGGAAGACGTCGACGGCGTCATCGTCTCCCACGGCGACGATCCGGCGACGGCCGAAGCGGTGAAGAAGCTGCGCGAGAAGGGCATTGAAGTCGTCACGTTCGACTCGATCGGCGACCTCGCCTCGATCGACGGCGTCACGCTCACGGCGCAGGACGACCAGGCGCTGGCGCGCTTCGCGCTGGACCGCCTCGTGCAGGACACGGGCGGCAACGCGAACATCATCTACCTGTGGGTGGACGGCTTCCCGCCGATGATCCGCCGCAACGTCGTGTATCAGGAAGTGCTGGGCGCGAATCCGGGCATCAAGGAGCTCGAGCGGTTCGGCGTCGCGAACGAGAACACGTCGGTCGAGACGCAGAACGCCGTCGCCGCGATGCTCACGAAGTATCCGAAGGGCGAGATCGACGCGATCTTCGCGACGTGGGACGCCTTCGCGATCGGCGCCGCGCGGGCGCTGATCGAAGCCGGCCGCACGGAGATCAAGATCTACGGCATCGACGTCTCGAACGCCGACCTGCAGATCATGCAGGAAGAAGGCAGCCCGTGGGTCGCGACGGCCGCCGTCGACCCGAAGATGATCGGCGCCGTGAACGTGCGGCTGCTCGCGAAGAAGCTGGCGGGCGAAGAGACGCCGGCCGAATACAACCTCGAGGCCGCGCTGATCGACCGGGAGACGCTGAGCAAGTCGTCCGAGCCGGTCAACATGGCGACGCTGGCCGACATCATTCCGGGATGGGGCCGGACGGACGCGTTCGAGGAAGACTGGATGAAAGCCCTGAAGGAAGCCAACGCGAAGTAATGCCCGGCAAGACCGGCTAAAGACAGCGCCCTTGTCCGGCTCCGTCCGGTACGGGGGCGCTTGATCTGTGTGCATGGGAGGTGAGCCGGATGGCGCAGTCCGCGAACGGGCTGCTTGAGATGCGCGGCATCTCGATCGCGTTTCCGGGCGTGCAGGCGCTCGCCGGCGCGGATTTCACCGCGGCGTCGGGGCGGGCGCACGCGCTGATCGGCGCGAACGGCGCCGGCAAATCGACGCTGATGAAGGTGCTGGCGGGCGCCTACGGCCATTACACCGGCGAGATCCGGATCGACGGCCGGGAAGCGAAGATCCGGACGCCGCGGGACGCGAAGGCGCACGGCATCCAGGTCGTCTACCAGGAGGTCGACACGGCGCTCGTCCCGAGTCTCAGCGTCGGCGAGAACATCATGATGGAGAAGCTCGTCCGCGAGATGAACGGCCGGCACTTGGTCCGGTGGGGCGAGGTGCACCGGGCGGCGCGGGAGGTGCTCGGACGGCTGGAAGTGGACATCCCGACCCGGAAGCCGGCGGCCGAGCTGTCGCTCGCCGAGAAGCAGATGGTGCTGATCGCCCGCGCGATGACGACGGACTGCCGCTTCCTCATTCTGGACGAGCCGACGGCGCCGCTCAGCCGGGCGGAGACGGAGCGGCTGTTCCGCCTCGTCCGGCTGCTCAAGTCGCGGGGGACGGGGATCATCTTCATCTCGCACCGGCTGCCGGAGCTGTACGAAATCTGCGAAGACATCACGATCATGCGGGACGGCCGGATCGTCGCGCGCGGCGAGCTCAAGGACATGACCCAGCAGCAGATCGTCGAGCACATGCTCGGCTCGAAGTGGGAAGGGCAATTCCCGGCCAGGACGAACCGACCGGGACCGGTCCTGTTCGAGGCGAAGGGCATCCGCGACGGGGACAAGGTGAAGGGCGCGAGCCTCTTCATCCGCGCCGGCGAAATCGTCGGCCTCGCCGGACTCGTCGGCGCCGGCAAGTCCGAACTGTGCCGGGCGCTGTTCGGCGCGTCCGGGCCGGTCGCCGGGGAGATCCGGCTGGGCGGCCGGCGCCTCGCCGTCGGCTCGCCGCACGACGCGGTGAGGCACGGCCTCGCGCTCGTTCCCGAGGAGCGCCGCCGCGAAGGCGTCTTCGTGGAGGAGACGGTGACCGCCAACCTGACGGTGGCGACGCTGCCGCGGTACACGCGGCTGGGCGCCTGGCTGAGCGCGCCGCGGGAGCGGCAGGCGGCCGGAGTCATCATCAGCCGGCTGGGCGTGAAGACGCCGGGCGGAGCCGCCAGGGTCGCGAACCTGTCGGGCGGCAACCAGCAGAAGATCGCGATCGGCAAATGGCTGCTGGCCGACGCCGAGGTGTATATATTCGACGAGCCGACGAAGGGCGTCGACGTCGGGGCGAAGCGGGACATTTACGAACTCGTCGCGGGTCTGGCGGCGCGGGGCAAATGCGTGCTCTACGCGTCCAGCGAAGTGCCGGAGATCATGGGGCTGACGGACCGGGTGTACGTCATGTACGACGGCCGGATCGTCCGGGAGCTTGAAACCGATCGCACGAGCGAAGATGAAATCATGCTCTACAGTACGGGGGGCACGGGGAAATGAAGACGAAGGACGCGGCCGCGGCGCTCAACCGTTTCCGGCTGTCCGACTGGTTGTACAAATACGGGACGCTGCTGACCATCGTGCTGCTGATCGTCATTTTCTGGTCGACGACGGACCATTTCTTCAGCAATTCGAACCTGATCAACATCCTGCGGTCGATCTCGATCGTGACGATCATCGCGACCGGGCTCACCGTATCGCTGGCCGTCGGCGGCTTCGACTTGTCCGTCGGCTCGACGGCGTCGGTCGCCTGCGCGATCGCCGTCTCGATGTTCGTCTGGTACGGCCAGCCGCTCGGGGTCGGCATCGCGGCGGCGCTGGCGGCCAGCCTCGCCGTCGGGCTCGTGAACGCGTTCCTCGTCACGAGGTTCAAGATCCAGGACATGCTCATGACGCTGGCGACGATGTTCGTCTTCCAGGGGCTCGCCCTGACCTATTCCCGCGGAGCGACGATCTCCGAGAACATGATCCTGCCGGGCGGCGACTTCGCGACCGGCAAGATTCCGGAAGCGTTCCGCCTGCTCGGCCGGGTGCCCTGGATCATCGTCATCATGCTGGTCGTCGTGCTGGCGGCGCATCTGTTCCTGAACTATACGAAATACGGCCGCTACACGTACATGATCGGCGGCAACCCGGAGGCGGCGAAGCTGTCGGGGATTCCGGTGAACCGGTACCGGCTGGTTGCGTACGTCATCTCGGCGCTGCTGGCCGGGCTCGGCGGCATCGTGCTCGGCGCGCGCGTCGGGAGCGCGGAGGTGAACGCCGGCGCCCCGTACCTGATGGAGGCTGTCGCGGCGGCGTTCATCGGCTTCTCCGTGCTCGGCGCCGGCAAGCCGAACGCGCTCGGCACGTTCGCGGGCGCGGTGCTGATCGGCGTGCTGTCGAACGGGCTCATCATGCTGTCCGTGCCGTATTACGCGATGGACATCGTGAAGGGCGGCGTGCTCGCGGCCGCGCTGGCGATCACCTATATCCGCGGGCGGCATTGACGCCGATCCGGGCGTTTTGATACGTTGGGCGTGACTCCATTCGCGAGAGGAGCCACGCCCATCATGTTTCTGCGCAGTGTCACCCTGCTCCGGGACGACGGCATGGATCTCGGCCGCTACCCGTTCTCGATTCCGGCGATCCGCGGCCTCGGCACCCTGCCGTTCACGGCGCCGGTCACATTCTTCGTCGGGGAGAACGGCTCGGGCAAATCGACGCTGCTCGAGGCGATCGCGTATCAATGCGGCTTCAACACCGCCGGCGGCGGGCGGCATCACACGCACGAGGTGGAAGCGTCCGAAGCTGCGCTCGGGCCCCGCATCCGGCTGTCCTGGCTGCCGAAGGTGACGTCGGGTTTTTTCCTGCGGGCCGAGAGCTTCTGGCATTTCGCATCGTATCTCGACCGGCTGGCGCGCGAGGATCCTTCCTTCAACTACGGCGGATACGGCGGCCGGTCGCTGCACGAGCAGTCGCACGGCGAATCGTTCCTGTCGCTGTTCGTGCACCGGTTCGACAGCCGCGCGCGCAGCATCTATCTGCTCGACGAACCCGAAGCCGCGCTGTCGCCGGCCCGGCAGCTCGCGTTCCTGCGCATCCTGCACCGGCACGCGTCGAGCGGCCGCGCGCAGTACATCATCGCGACGCATTCGCCGATTCTGCTCGGGCTTCCGGGCGCGGCCATCTACAGCTTCGATGGCGGGGAGATCCGCGAAGTCGCCTGGGAGGAGACGGAGCATTACCAGATCACGAAAGGCTTCCTTAACCGGCCGGATCTGTATCTGGAGGAGCTGCTGCGGCCGGAGGACGGGGAGGAGTAGGGGGCCGCGGCCGGCCCGGATCAGCGCGCCAGATCGCGCCGCAACGCGATGAGCTCGCGCAGCTCCTCCGTCGACAGCTCGGTGATCCAGTTCTCGGAGCCGGCCATCACCGTTTCGCTCAGCAGCCGCTTGCTCTCCAGCATCTCGTCGATTCGCTCCTCCAGCGTGCCGAGCGCGATGAACTTGTAGACATGGACGTTCCGCTTCTGCCCGATCCGGTAGGCGCGGTCGGTCGCCTGATTCTCGACGGCCGGATTCCACCACCGGTCGTAGTGGAAGACGTGGGTGGCCGCCGTCAGGTTGAGGCCGACGCCGCCGGCCTTCAGCGACAGAATGAACACATGCGGCCGGCCGCCGGCGGGCAGGTCGCCGCCGGACTGGAACATCTCGATCATCCGCTCGCGCATCGCCCGGGGCGTGCCGCCGTGCAGATAGAGCACCGGTTCGCCCAGCGTCTCCTGCAGCACCGCCTGGATCAGCCTGCCCATGCCGACATATTGGGTGAAAATGAGGCAACGTTCGCCCGCTTCCCGGAGCTCCTTCACCATCTCCATGAGCCGCTCCAGCTTCGCCGACCGGGCGGCGAGCGCCGCCGCGTCGACGGCGGGACCGTCCGCGCCGCCCGTCGGGACTCCCTCGTCCGGCGCCTGCCCCAAGGCGGGCAGCGGCTCCTTCGTCACCAGCGCCGGATGCGAGCAAAGCTGCTTCAGCCGCGTGATCGCCGCGAGGATGGCGCCCTTCCGCTCGATCCCCGCCAGCTCGCCCGACTTCTCCAGCAATTCGCGCACCGTCCGCTCGTACCAGGCGGCCTGCTCGGCCGTCAGATGCACGTAGGTCTTCATCTCGTTCTTCTCCGGCAGGTCGAGCTGCACCGCGGGATCCTGCTTCTGCCGCCGGAGCAGGAACGGCTTCACCAGCTTCCGGAGCTCGGCGAGGCGCGCATCGCCGCCGTCCTTCAGGGCGGCGTTCCCGTACCGCTCCCCGAACGCCCGCTGGCTGCCGAGATATCCCGGATTGAGAAAATCGAAGATCGACCACAGCTCGGCCAGCCGGTTCTCGATCGGCGTGCCGGTGAGCGCGATCCGGTGGCGCGCCGGGAGCGTGCGCACGGCCGAGGCTTGCTTCGTCGCGTGGTTCTTGATGTTCTGCGCCTCGTCGAGGCAGACCGCGTCCCAGGGGACGCCGGCGAGCGTCTTCCGGTCGAGCGCCGCCGTCGTGTAGGTGGTCAGCACGACGTCCGCCGATTCGGCCGCTTCGCGGAAGGCGGCTCCCGACGAGCGGCCGCCGCCGTAATGGAGCAGCACGCGCAGCGAGGGCGCGAAGCGGGCGAGCTCCTTCAGCCAGTTGCCGATGACCGACGTCGGGCAGACGATGAGCGACGGCATCGGACGGCCTTCGTTCCGCATCTCGTCCCGCGCATGCAGCAGGTAGGCGATGAGCTGTACCGTCTTGCCGAGCCCCATGTCGTCCGCGAGGCAGGCGCCGAGGCCGAAGCGCCGCAGCGACACGAGCCACGAGAAGCCGGCCTGCTGGTACGGGCGCAGCGCGGTTTGGAGCCCGGCGGGCGCGGGCAGAAGCGGATGCTCCTCCGGACGGCTCAATTGTCCGATCATCCGGAGCAGCCGGCCGCTCAGCTCCACTTCGAGCGCGATGCGGGCATCCCCGTCGCCGTCGTCGCCGTCGTCATCCCCGCCTGCGGCATCCGGCGCGGGTTCGCCGGACGTTCCGCCGAGCAGGTGCAGCTGCAGCACGTCGCGAAAGGACAGGCCGCGGGACGGATCGTACTTAGCCATCGCCTTGCGGATGCGGGACAGCATCGCCGGATCGAGCGCGACCCACCGGCCGCGGATGCGGACGAGCCGCTGTCCGCGTTCGGCCAGCTCGAGGAATTCGCGCTCCGACAGCTCGGCGTTGCCGACGGCGACGCGCCAGTCGAAATCGACGAGCGAATGCAGCCCGAACAGCGCCGGGCCGCCGCCCGCGTCCGCCCGGACGCGGGCGCGCAGGCGGGGCTTCGCGCGGCGGGTTTCCTCCCACCAGCCGGGCAGCAGCACCTGCCACCCGGCCGCGATCAGCCGGCCGCTGTCCGCGGTGAGGAAGCGCCAGGCCGCCGCGTCATCCAGCATCACGCCTTCCCGCGGCCACGCTTCGGCCGGAGCCAGGCCGGGCAGGGCGGCGCGCAGCCGCGCGTGCCAGCCCGCGGCCCGCTGCCGCAGATGTTCAGTCCACGCCTCCGGCCATTCGCCGGAGACGGACCCGTCCGGGCCGAGCCGGACGGGCGCGATCGCGCCGGGGCGCTCCTTGTCCTGCAGCACGAACCGGAGCCGCCATTCGGCTTCGTTCGGCTCCGGCTCGACGAGCTGCAGCGCCGGGCGGAACGGCGCCGTATCCTGCCGCCAGCCGATGTGGACGAGCCAATCGTCGTCGCTCATGCTCCGCGCGGCCTCGCCGGCGCCCGCGTCGAAGAGGAGCGGGAATTCCCGGCGCAGGTCGGCCGCCCGTTCCTCCGTCCCGTAAAGGAGGCCTGAGACGGCCGCGGTGAAGGCGGCGCGCAGCCGCCTGCCGAAATCGTCGTCGGCCTCGCCCGATTCCACGAGCGCGTCGATCCGCCGGTCGATCTCCCGGTCCTCCCATTTCCAGTGCAGCCGGCCCGCGATCATCGCTTCGCGGCTCGGCGCGTACCGCTTCTCCGCCGCGCACGCCATGAGGGCGGGGGCGAGCCGCCGGAGCAGCTCGGCCTCGCCGCCCCACGCCCAGTCCACGTGGCCGAGCAGCGGCAGCTCCGCGAAGAACGGCACGACGAATTCCGCCGGCAGCTCGACGATTTCGATGTTCCGCAGGCTGCGGATCTCCAATTCCGTTCCGTAGTACGACGCCTCGTGCCAGGCGAAAAGCAGCTGCTTCAGCCGCATCCCCGGCACGAATCCGCCGGATTCGTCCAGCCCGTAGAGCAGCGCGTCTCCTTCTTCCGTCAGACTGAGCCGGACATCGATCTTGCGCAGATCCGTTCTCATCACAGGTTCCTCTCTTCCGCCAGCTTCCCGCCGGGCGCATGCCGGCCGCGGCGGACGGCGGACGCGTGGGTAGGCCAACTTTCATTATAACACAGCGCCGGAGGGAAAAATCTGGCACCGCTTTCTTGTCAAACGTGAGCGCGGCAGGCTATAATGGACGACAATCCCGTATGAATCGGCATGTTTCAGCCCGTTTCGGCACGGGTCGACAGCCTGACGAAGGACGTGGGATGACGTGAATCGCTGGACGGTCGGCGTTTTGATTCCGGTTCCGGACGGGTTTTATTACGGCGACATCCTGTGGGGAATCTCGCGGGAGTCGCTGCGGTTCGACGTCGATGTGCTGGTCGTCGCGACCGCGGCGTTCGACGGTTTCGGGCTGCGCATGGCGTACGATGCCCGTGTCGGCTGGGACCGGGTCGACGCCTGGATCATCGTGGCGGAACCGGTATCCAACCTCTACGCGCTGGAGCTGACGGCCTTCGGCAAGCCCGTCGTGACGGTCTCGGATCACTACGGCCTGTCGGGTTCGGTCCATGTTGTGAAAAGCGACAACCGCGGCGCGGCGGCAGCGCTGGCGCGCCATCTCGCCGAGCTGGGGCACCGGCGGATCGCTTTCGCGGGGAAGCTTTCGAATCCGGATTATCGGGAGCGCTTTCAAGGCTGCAAGGACGCGCTCGAGGCGTACGGCGTCCGGATGGACACGGACCATGTCTACGATGTGCAGGCCGGCGACGCGGCCGCCCGCATGATGCTCGAGGACGGCCTGCCGTATACGGCGGTGTTCGCCGCCTCGGATCTGATCGCCGCCGGACTGATCAAGCGGCTGGCGGAAGCCGGCGTGCGCGTGCCCGGGGATGTGGCGGTCGTCGGATTCGACGACAGCGGCATCGTGAAGACCAGCAAGCCGCCGCTGACCTCGGCGCGGATGCCGCTCATCGACCTCGGCCGCTTCGCGCTGCGCCGGACGGTCGAGATTCTGGAGGGACGGATCGGACGGACGGGCGAGACCGTCCTGCCGGTCCGCGTCATCATCCGCGAATCGAGCGGCGGGAAGCCGTCCGATCCGACGGAGAACGACCAGACGCTGTCCTGGAAGAACATCCCGGGCGAGGAGCTGGAGCGGCTGATCGAATCGCACCGCCGGCTCAGTCTGCGCCTGATCGATACGCGCGACATGTCGTGGCTGCGCCATACGAACCAGCATTGGGGATTCGTCGGCCTGTGGGAGGGGGAGCCCGGCTGTTCCGATCTCATCATCGACAGCGCTTACGGCGAGTACGGAACCGGCCTGCCGGAAACCGGCAGCCGATGGAAGCCGGAAGCCTTCCCGCCGATGCCGCCGCTCAAGAACCGGTCGGACGAGCCGGAATTCGTGCTCGTGCAGGTCATCCAGTCGGATGCCCGGAACTGGGGTCTGCTCGTCACCGCCGGGCCGGTGAACGAGCGGTTTATCCGCGGCCACGATACGCGACAGCTCCCCTCGCTGCTCGGCGCCATGCTGAGCCAGCGGCAATTGATGGACGACCTGCGGCAGCGGGAAGCAAGCTACGCGGCGCTGGCGGAGCGGCTCGGCATCGTATCCCGGACGTCGCACGACGGCGTCTTCGAGCTCGAGCTGCCATCCCACAGGATCGAATGGATCACCGGCTTCAAATCGCTCGCGGGCACGGACGAGGACGAATGGCCGGCGGACGGCGGGGCGTTTTTCGGCCTGGTGCATCCCGAGGACGCGCCGCGCGTCAAGCTCGTGTGGGAAGCGGCGCTCCAGCACCGGATGCCGCTCCACATCGAGTTCCGCATGAAGCGCGGCAACGAATACATCTGGGTGTCGGCGGCGGGCGAGATGATCTGCGACGACGAAGGGAACCCCGCCCGGTTCGTCGGCGCCATCACGGACATCCACATGCGCAAGCTCGCGGAGCGCGCGCTGCTCGCGTCGGAGGAGCGCTACCGCGCGTTCTTCCGGCATACGCCGGTCATGCTGCTGTCGCTCGACGAGCGGTTCGTCATCACCGACGCGAACCCGTGCTGGCTGGAGACCATGGGTTACGAGCGCGAGGAGGTCGTCGGCGTCAGCTGCCTGGCGTATCTGACGCCCGAATCGGCGGAGAAGTGGCGGAACCACTGGTCATACGCGGCGGAGGAAACGGGCATCGCCGATATGGAACTGCAGTGGGTGACGCGCGGCGGCCAGATGATCGACGGGCTGGTGAATTGCCGGCGCTACGGCGAACCGGGCTCCGCGCGGATCTACGTCTCGGTTCGCGACATCACGGAGCGGAAGCGGGCGGAGCGGCAGATCCATTTTCTTGCCTTTCATGATCCGCTCACCGGCCTGCCGAACCGGCGGATGTTCAACGAACGGCTCGAGCGGGAGGTCGGGGAAGCGCAGAAGAGCGGCGAGCGCGTCGCCGTCATGATGATCGACCTTGACCATTTCAAGGTGATCAACGACAGCCTGGGCCACGGCATGGGCGACGCCCTGCTCCGGGAGGTGGCCGCCCAGCTGAAGGAGGTCGTCGGAGACGACGGCCTCGTCGCCCGCATCGGCGGAGACGAGTTCATGGTCATGCTGTCCGGCGTCCGCGCGGGCGAAGCGGCGGAGCGGCTGGCCGAGCGCATCTTGGACCGGCTGCGCCAGCCGTTCAACATCTCCGGCCACGACCTGTTCGCCACGGCGAGCGTCGGCATCAGCCGCTATCCCGATGACGGCGGCGACATCGGCGAGCTCGTCAAAAAGGCGGACACCGCCATGTACCGGGCGAAGCAGCAGGGGCGGAACCGCCTGGAGACATACAGCACCGCGATGGAGGAGGCGGTCCGGGAACGGCTCGCCATCGTCAACCGGTTGCGTCTGTCCCTCGGCGCGATGTCGGGGTTCTATCTGCTGTACCAGCCCCAGCTCGATCTGAAGACCGGCCGGCTGATCGGCGCGGAGTCGCTGATCCGATGGACGCTGCCGGACATCGGGAGCGTGCCGCCGGGCACGTTCATCCCGCTGGCGGAGGAATTCGGCCTGATCGCCCCGATCGGCGAGTGGGTGATTCGCGAAGCCTGCCGGCAGCTCAAGGATTGGTCGGAGCGCTTCCCCGGGAAAGATTGGCACCTGTCGGTCAATCTGTCGGTGAAGCAGCTGCAGCAGCCGAATTTCGTCGCGCGCGTCGACCGGATTCTGGCGGAGTCGGGCGCCGATCCCGGCCGGCTCTGCCTCGAGATCACGGAGACCGCGGCGCTGCACAACCTCGAGTCGTGCGTCCAGATTCTCCACGAGCTGCGCGCGCGGGGGATCCGTATCGCGCTGGACGATTTCGGCACCGGGTACTCGTCCCTGCTGCTGCTGAAGAGCCTGCCGCTGTCGGTCGTGAAAATCGACCGCTCGTTCACCCGCGACCTGCTCGGCAGCAGCGCGACGGCCTCGATTGTGTCCGGCATCATCGCGATGTCGAAGGGGCTCGGCATCTACGTCATCGCCGAGGGGATCGAGACGGAGGAGCAGCTCGAGGCGCTGGGCCGGCTCGGCTGCGAAGGGTTCCAGGGGTATTACGAGAGCCGGCCGTTGCCGCCCGATCTGTTCGAGCGGCGGTATCTGGCGGACGATCCGTCGGACGAGGACTGAGCCGGGCGTTTCACATAAGCCGCAAATAAGCGAAGAAACTTCGTCTATTTTGTCGAGTCGGGCCTGGGCGGGGTAGTGTCAAGAAGTTTGTGTATCAGGAGTATAAGGGCTCTCTGGAATTGAATTTGGGTGGCACTGCTCGTGTG
>Ga0310826_100785_pt1 | contig 24434 bp, 24 predicted proteins | sample WT_ome_FD_201306 | JGI IMG/M metagenome (GOLD analysis project Ga0310826, IMG submission 201306) | Sorghum-adapted microbial communities enriched on wild type (WT) sorghum from Joint BioEnergy Institute, Emeryville, California, United... ... | reverse complement strand
AGCTGATGGCCGAGCGGTCGTTCGACGCCGTCCGTTCGCTGCCGCTGCACGAAGTGATCGGCGAGATCGTCGATCTCCAGCTCGACCGGAGCGGCATCTCGATCTTCGAGATCCGCGAGGAACATGTCTTCTCCCGCACCGGCATCGCGCGCGGGCACCATCTGTTCGCGCAGGCGAACTCGCTGGCCGTGGCCGTCATCAACGACGAGGTGGCGCTGACGGCGACGGCCGACATCCGGTTCATCCGCCCGGTCCGTCTGGGAGAAAAATGCATCGCGAAAGCGTACGTGCGTTCCTCGGGCAAGCGGAAGGCGAAAGTGGAAGTGTTCACCTATGTCGGGGAAGAAACGGTTTTCCAGGGCGAATTTCTGATCGTTCGATCTGCCGGAGCGCTGCAGGATGGAGGAGGGGATCGGCTTGCGGATCGCGATTGATGCCATGGGAGGAGATCTTGCGCCGGAGGAAGCGGTGAAAGGCGCGCTGGAGGCGGCGGCCGAATGGCCGGACACGTCGTTCATTCTCGTCGGCGACGAGCGGCGGGTGAAGCCGCTCCTGAACGGCCAGGCGCCGCCGAACGTGGAGCTGCGCCACGCAACCGAGACGATCGACTCGGGCGACGAGCCGGTGCGCGCGGTGCGGCGCAAGAAGGACGCCTCCATGGTCGTCGCGGCCCGCATGGTGAAGGAGGGCGAAGCCGACGCGATGCTGTCGGCCGGCAACACCGGCGCCCTCATGGCGGCCGGGCTGCTCGTCGTCGGGCGGATCCCCGGCGTCGACCGGCCGGCGCTCGCGCAGACGATTCCCTCGGCGGACGACGTCGGCGTGCTCGCGCTCGATCTCGGCGCGAACGTCGACGCGCGCCCCGAGCATCTGCACATGTACGCGGTGATGGGCAGCCTGTACCGGAAGCTCGTGCACGGCATGGAGCGGCCGAGCGTCGGCCTGCTCAACGTCGGCACGGAGGATGGCAAGGGCACCGAGCTCGCGAAGGAGGCGTTCGACCTGCTGAGCGCCGAACCGGGCATTCATTTCACCGGCAATGTCGAGGCGCGGGACGTATTGCAGCGCCGGTGCGACGTGCTCGTCTGCGACGGATTTTCCGGCAACGTCATGCTGAAAGCGTTCGAAGGCGCGGCCGCGCTCATCATGGGCGAGGTGAAGCAGGCGTTCGCGAGAAACGCGCTCACGAAGCTGGCCGCGGCCGTCATGCTGCCGGGACTGAAAGGCATCCGGCGCAAGATGGACTACAAGGAATACGGCGGCGCGCCGCTGCTGGGACTTTCCGGCGTCGTCGTGAAATGCCACGGCTCGTCAGACGCGCGGGCGTTCCGCAACGGCATCCGCCAGGCGCGCGACGCGGTCCGGCACGGGCTGATCCGCGCGATCGCGGATCATATCAGCGGGAAGGAAGGATCTGGCGGATGAAGGCAGTAGGCATACTCGGCACGGGCAAATACGTGCCCGACCGCATCTTGACGAACCACGACCTCGAGCAAATGGTCGAGACGAACGACGAATGGATCGTGACGCGGACCGGCATTCGCGAGCGGCATATCGCCGCGGAGGACCAGGCGACGTCCGATCTCGCCTACGAGGCGTCGGTCCGGGCGCTGGAGGCGGCGAAGCTGGCGCCCGGGGACCTCGACCTCATCATCGTCGCGACGATTACGCCCGACATGTTCTTCCCGTCGACGGCCTGCATCCTGCAGGATCGGCTCGGGGCGCGCAAGGCGGCGGCGTTCGACCTGTCGGCGGCCTGCTCCGGCTTCATCTACAGCCTGGCGACGGCGGTCGGCATGCTGAAGAGCGGCATGTACCGGAACGCGCTCGTCGTCGGCGCGGAATGCCTGTCGCGCATCACGGATTACACGGACCGTAACACCTGCATCCTGTTCGGCGACGGCGCGGGCGCGGTCGTGCTCGGCGAAGTGCCGGAGGGGCGGGGCTTCCGCTCGTTCGAGCTGGGCGCGGACGGCTCCGGCGGTCCGCTGCTCAAAATCGCCGGCGGCGGTTCCCGCCTGCCGGCTTCGGCCGAGACGGTGGAGAGCAAGGCGCACTACATCCAGATGGCCGGCAACGAAGTGTTCAAGTTCGCGGTGCGCATCATGGGCAGCGCGGCGGAGGAGGCGCTCCGGAAGGCCGGGCTGGACAAGCAGGACGTCGACCTGCTCGTGCCGCACCAGGCGAACATCCGGATCATCCAGGCGGCGCTCAGCCGGCTGGAGCTGCCGGAGGAGAAATGCATGATCAATCTCGACCGATACGGCAACGCCTCCGCGGCCTCGATACCGATCGCGCTCGCGGAAGCGGTCGAGCAGGGACGGGTCGGCGAAGGGGATTGCCTCGTGCTCGTCGGATTCGGCGGCGGGCTGACCTGGGGCGCGTCCGTCCTCATCTGGTAGCTTATTGGGCAGAAAGCGGGGGCTTGAGGAGATGGGCAAAATCGCATACGTTTTCCCCGGCCAGGGCGCGCAGGCGGTCGGCATGGGGAAGGACGCCTACGACGTTTCGCCGGCGGCGCGCGCCATTTTCGGGCGGGCGGACGAGGCGCTCGGTTTTGCGCTCAGCCGGATCATTTTCGAAGGTCCGGAGGACGAACTCCGGCTGACGGTGAACACGCAGCCTGCGCTGCTTACGGTGAGCGCCGCGCTGCTCGAGCTGCTCAAGGACCGCGTGAAGCCCGATTATGTCGCGGGCCACAGTCTCGGCGAGTACAGCGCGCTCGTCGCGGCCGGCGTCCTCAAGTTCGAAGACGCGGTGCGCGCGGTGCGGCTGCGCGGCGAATTCATGGAGGCGGCCGTGCCGGCGGGGCAGGGCGCGATGGCGGCGGTGCTCGGCGCCGGGCGCGAGGCGCTTGAGGCGCTGTGCGAGGCGATCAGCGCCGAGAAGGGGCTCGTCGTGCTCGCCAACGTGAACTGCCCGGGCCAGATCGTCGTGTCCGGCACGGCGGAAGGCGTGCGGGCGGTCGTCGAGCGCGGCAAGGAAGCGGGCGCGAAGCGGGTCATCCCGCTCGAAGTGAGCGGCCCGTTCCATTCGCCGCTCATGGAGCCGGCGGCCGAACGGCTGGAGCGGGCGCTTGAGGCGTTTCCGATGCGGGACGCGGAAGTGCCGGTCATCGCCAACGTGACGGCGGAGCCGGTGACGTCGGCTTCCGAGATCCGCGCCCTCCTGAAGCGGCAGGTCGTCGCGCCCGTCCTGTGGGAGGACACCGTGAACCGCCTGGTCGGCCTCGGCGTCGACACGTTCGTCGAGATCGGCTCGGGATCGGTGCTCACCGGGCTCATCCGGAAGACGGCGGGGTCCGTCACCGTCCATACCGTGAACAGCATGGCCGCGCTGGATGCGGCGCTGGCCGCGCTGGCGCCCTGACGCCGGGCGCCGAAATCGAGAGGAGGGTCCCCATATGTTCGCGTCACTTGAAGGGAAGAAGGCGCTCGTGACGGGCGCATCCCGCGGCATCGGCCGCGCGATCGCGATCGCGCTCGCGGAAGCCGGCGCCGACGTGGCGATCAACTACGCCGGCAGCGCGCAGGCCGCGTCCGAGACGGCGGCCGCCGTCGAAGCGCTCGGCCGCAAGGCGCTGCTCGTGCAGGCGGATGTCGGCAAGCCCGACGCGTTCGAGAAGATGGTCGAGGACGTGCTGGCGGCGTTCGGCTCGCTCGACATACTGGTGAATAACGCCGGCATCACGCGGGACAATTTAATCATGCGCATGAAGGAAGAAGATTTCGACCGGGTCATCGAGACGAATCTGAAGGGCGTGTTCAACGGCATCAAGGCGGTCACCCGGCCGATGATGAAGCAGCGCTCGGGACGGATCATCAACATTTCGTCCGTCGTCGGCTCGACGGGCAACGCGGGCCAGGCGAACTACGCCGCGGCGAAGGCCGGCGTGATCGGCCTGACGAAGACGGCCGCGCGCGAGCTGGCTTCGCGCGGCATCACCGTCAACTGCGTCGCCCCCGGGTTCATCGAGACGGACATGACGGACAAGCTGTCCGATGAAATCAAGAACCAGATGGCCGGCCAGATTCCGCTCGCCCGGTTCGGGCAGGCGGCGGAGGTCGCGTCCGTCGTCCGGTTCCTCGCCTCCGACGCCGCGTCGTACATGACCGGCCAGACGATTCATGTCGACGGCGGCATGTACATGGGCTGAGTCCGGACAGGCTATGGCAATTTGACGTACAATCCCTTATAATACCGAGAAGAGGAGGTGAGCCGGATGTCCGACGTTTTTGATCGCGTGAAGCGCATTGTCGTGGATCGGCTGGGCGTGGACGAGTCGGAAGTGACGCTCGAAGCGAGCTTCAAGGATGACCTCGGCGCGGATTCCCTGGATGTCGTGGAACTTGTCATGGAACTGGAAGACGAGTTCGATATGGAAATATCGGATGAAGACGCGGAGAAGATCACCACGGTGGGTGAAGTCGTCAATTACATACAATCGCATTCCTAGTTCCGAAAGTCCCGTTGACAAGACGGGACTTCGCTCCATTTTCCGACAGCCCGTCCGCGCATTCCGGAATGCGCTTGCAGCTTGAGAATACGGCCGGCGCGGCTTGACCCGTCCGCGGCCAGCGCGCCGTCTTGAGGATAGATGCCGTTGACAGAGGTGAAACGTTTGAAGCACAGAGTAGTCGTAACCGGCATGGGGGTCGTCACCGCGCTCGGCAGCGACCTGGATACGTTCTGGAACAATCTTGTCGCCGGCAAGTCGGGCGTGACGCGGATCGAATCGTTCGACACGTCGGAGTTTCCGACGCAAATCGCGGCCGAGATCAAGGATTTCAATCCCGAGCACTACATGGACAAGAAAGATGCGCGCCGCATGGACCGCTTCGTGCAGTTCGCGGTGGCGGCGACCCGGATGGCCGTGCGGGACGCGGGACTCGAGCCCGGCTCGAACATCGACCCCGAACGGATCGGCGTCATGGTCGGCAGCGGCATCGGCGGGCTCGGCACCTGGGAGGAGCAGTACCGGATTTTGCTCGAGAAGGGACCGAAGCGCGTCAGCCCGTTCTTCATTCCGATGATGATCGCGAACATGGCTTCCGGCCAGATCTCGATCCTCACCGGAGCGAAGGGACCGAACTCCACGGCGGTCACCGCGTGCGCGACGGGCACGCATTCGATCGGCGACTCGTTCAAGCTGATCCAGCGCGGCGACGCGGACGCGATGATCTGCGGCGGCGCGGAGGCGGCGATCCGGCCGATCGGGTTCGCCGGTTTCTGCTCGATGCGCGCGATGTCGACCCGCAACGACGAGCCGGAGAAGGCGAGCCGCCCGTTCGACGCGGAGCGCGACGGCTTCGTCATGGGCGAAGGCTCCGGCGTGCTCGTGCTCGAATCGCTCGAGCATGCGCTGAAGCGCGGCGCCCGCATCTACGCCGAAGTCATCGGCTACGGCATGAGCGGCGACGCGTACCACATGACCGAACCGGATCCGGACGGCGCGGCGCGGTGCATGACGCGGGCGATCAAGGACGCCGGCATCGCGCCGGAAGCGATCGACTACATCAACGCCCACGGCACGTCGACGCCGATCGGCGACCGTTCGGAGACGGCCGCGATCAAGCAGACGTTCGGCGACCACGCGTACAAGCTGGCCGTCAGCTCGACGAAATCGATGACCGGCCACCTGCTCGGCGCGGCCGGCGGCATCGAGGCGGTCATCCTGGCGCTGACGCTGAAGAACGGCGTGATCGCGCCGACGATCAATCTGGAGAACCCGGATCCCGAATGCGATCTGGACTATGTGCCGAATGCCGCGCGCAAGTCGGACGTCAGGACGGGACTCTCGAACTCGTTCGGCTTCGGCGGCCACAACGCGACGATCGTGATGAGGAAATATGAAGCCTGACCGATTCGAAAGCCTGCAGGAACGGCTCGGCATCCGGTTCAGGAAGGCCGGATTGCTCAGGCAGGCGTTCACCCACACGTCCTATGTGAACGAACACAAAAGCGTCAGCGCGCAGGACAACGAACGGCTCGAGTTTCTCGGCGACGCCGTCATGCAGCTGCTCGTGTCCGAGCATCTGTATCTGATGCATCCGCGGCGTCCGGAAGGGGAGCTGACGCGGATGCGCGCGTCAATCGTCTGCGAGCCGTCGTTCGCGAAGTTCGCGGAGACGCTCGATCTCGGGCGGTACGTGCTGCTCGGCCGCGGCGAGGAGCAGCTCGGCGGCCGCACGCGGCCGGCGCTGCTCGCGGACCTGTTCGAGTCGTTCATCGGCGCGCTGTACCTCGACTCCGGGCTGGAAGCGGTGCGCGACTTTCTGAAGCGGCACATCTTCCCGCTGATCGACGGCGGCGACTATCTGCCGGTGAAGGACTACAAGTCCAGGCTGCAGGAACGCGCGCAGCACCGCGCGCTCGGGCCGGTCGAGTACGTGATCGACGAGGAGCGCGGACCGGCGCACGACCGGGAATTCGTCGTCGGCGTTCTGATCGGCGGCGTCCGGTACGGCACCGGCGTCGGCCGCACGAAGAAGGAAGCGGAGCAGCAGGCGGCGGCCGAAGCGTGCCGCCTGATCGGCAGCGGCGAGGCCTGAAAGGCGGCCCGACCGCCAGCGGCATGACGGCGAACGGCTTCGAACGATTCGTTCGAAGCCGTTCGCCGGTTCATGGCGTCCGCATGCGGCTGTGAAACCATTGATGCCAGAGGTGAAGGCACGCACATGTTCTTGAAACGGATCGAACTCGTCGGATTCAAGTCGTTCGCCGACCGGACGGAGCTGGAATTCGTTCCCGGCATCACGGCGGTCGTCGGACCGAACGGCAGCGGGAAGAGCAACATCTCCGACGGCATCCGGTGGGTGCTCGGCGAGCAGAGCGCGAAGAGTCTTCGCGGCGGCAACATGCAGGACGTCATTTTCGCCGGCAGCGACACCCGGAAGGCCGTGAACTACGGCGAGGTGTCGCTCACGCTCGACAACACGAGCCGCACGCTGCCGCTCGAATACGACGAGGTGACGGTCACCCGGCGCGTTCACCGCAGCGGCGAGAGCGAGTATCTCATCAACAAGCAGGCGTGCCGGCTGAAGGACATCACCGAGCTGTTCATGGACACCGGCATCGGCAAGGAAGCCTATTCGATCATCGGGCAGGGACGGATCGAGGAGATCCTGAGCACGCGGTCGGAGGACCGGCGGGGCATTTTCGAGGAAGCGTCCGGCATCGTGAAATACAAGACGCGCAAGCGCGAGGCGCAGAAGAAGCTCGAGGACACGGAGCAGAACCTGCTCCGCATCCACGACCTCGTCTCCGAGCTGGAGGGACAGCTCGAGCCGCTCCGCGAGCAGTCGGAGAAGGCGCGGCGATACAAGGAGCTCCGCGAGCGCCTGAAATCGAAGGAGATCTCGCTGTATGTCCATCAGATCGAGCATGTGCATGCGAATTGGAAGGAGCTCGGCGGGAAGCTGGAGCGGCTCAAGGCGCGGCAGGCCGAGCTGATGGCCGTCGTCAGCCGGCATGACGCGCACCTCGAGCAGGACCGGCTGAAGCTCAGGCAAATCGAGGACGAAATCGAGCGGCTGCACGCGGATCTGCTCCGCATCAGCGAGGATTACGAGAAATGCGAAGGCCACGGCGAGGTGCTGCGGGAGCGCCGCCGCAACCTCGAACAGAACCGGAAGCAGCTCGAAGAGACGATTCAGGCGCAATCCGGACGGATCGTCGAGCTGACGAAGGAGGAGGCGGATCTCCGGGCGAAGGCCGCCGCGCTCGAGCAGACGCTCCGGGAACAGCGCGAGCGGCTCGCGCGGGAGGAGGAGAAGCTGTTCGGCTCGAGCGGCGCGGCCGACGCGGAGGCGGAGGAACGGCTCAAGAGCGAGCTGCTCGACGTGCTGTCCGCGATGGCCTCGCTGCGCAACGAGATCCGGTACGCGGAGCAGCAGCGGGAGGCGGCGGAGCGCCGCCTGCGGCGGCTCGGCGAGGAAGAGGCGGCGGACGCCGGCGAGTTGGACCGGCTGGCCGCCCGGCGGGAGGACGTTTCGGCGCGCCTGCGGGAGAACGAGGAAGCGCTCGAGGCGCTCCGGCAGCGGCTCATCGCCGGGGCCGAGCGGCGGCAGGAGCTGCAGCGCGCGCTCGAGGAGACGCAGGCGCTGCTCCGCCAGTGGGAGCAGAAGCGGGACGCCGGCGTGTCCCGGCGCGACACGCTGAAGGAGATGCAGGACAGCCTCGAAGGCTTCATGCAGGGCGTGCGCGAAGTGCTGAAGGCGGCCCGCCGGGGCGCCCTCTCCGGCGTGCACGGGGCCGTCGCGGAGCTGATCCGCGTGCCGGAGAAGCTGGAGATCGCGGTGGAGACGGCGCTCGGCGGCGCGCTGCAGCACATCGTGATGGACGACGAGCGGACGGCGCGCCAGGCGATCGCCTACCTGAAGCAGCGCCAGCTCGGCCGCGCGACGTTCCTGCCGCTCGACGTCATCCGCGGCCGGAGCATTCCGGAGCAGGACCGGATCGCCGCGCAGTCGGTCGAAGGCTATGTCGGCATCGCCGCCGAGCTGGTCGAATGCGACGGGCGCTATGCCCAGATTGCGGCGAATCTGCTCGGCAACGTCCTGATCGCGGAGACGCTGGAGCAGGCGAACCGGATCGCCGCGCGGTGCGGCTACCGGTTCCGCGTCGTCACGCTCGACGGCGACATCGTGAACGCGGGCGGCTCGATGACGGGCGGCAGCCTGCAGAAGCGGGGCGCCAGCCTGCTCGGCCGCCAGCGCCAGATCGAGGCGCTGGACGCCGGGATCCGCGAGGCGGAGGATCGGCTCGGGCGGCTGCGCGACGAGCTCCAGGACCTGCGCAAGGAGCTGTCCATCTGCGGCCAGAACATCGAGGACGCGCGGGCGCAGGCCGAGGCGCGCCGGATCGAGGAGCAGCAGCTGCGCTCGGCGTTGCAGCAGATCGAACAGGAAGAGCAGCGCATCCGGGAGCAGATCCGGCTCAAGACCGACGACCGCGGCAGCCAGCTCAAGGAGCTTGAAGCGCTGGACGCGGCGCGGGCGGCCGCCGAAGCGAAGCTCGCGGAGATGGCGGCCGAGGAGGCGCGGCTGCAGCAGGCGATCCGCGACGCGGAGGAGCGGCGCCGGGCGAGCGAGTCCGCGCGGGAAGAGCTGCAGGAGCAGCTGACCGGGCTGAAGGTCGCCGTCGCGAAGACCGAGCAGGAGATGCAGTCGCTCGCCGAACAGTCGGCGCGGCTCCGCGGCGAAATCGCGCGCGCGAAGCAGGAGCTGAACGCGCTGCGCGAGACGGCGGCGTTCCAGGAGGAAGAGGCGCGGCGGCTGGAAGAGGAAGCGGTGAAGCAGACGGAGACGCTGAACGAGCTCAGGCTGAAGAAGGAGCGCTGCTCGGAGGCGATCGACCTGAAGCGCGCGGAGCGGGCGGAGACGATGCGCGTGCTCGAAGAAGGGGAGAGCGAGACGAAGGAGCAGCGCACGCAGCTCCGGGAGGTGGAGGAGCAGCTCCGCCAGACCGAGATTGCGGCGAACCGGCTCGACGTCGAGCTGGACAACCTGCTGCGCTCGCTGAGCGAGGAGTACGGGCTCGGATTCGAGCTCGCGAAGGAGCGGTATCCGGTGCCGGATGACCCGGCCGCCGCGCAGCAGGAGGTCCGCGAGTTGAAGCGGCAGATCTCGCTGCTCGGCGAAGTGAACCTCGGCGCCATCGAGGAATACGAGCGGGTGAAGGAGCGATACGATTTTCTGGGCGCGCAGAAGGACGATCTCGTCGAGGCGAAGACGGCGCTCTACCAGGTCATCCGCGAGATGGACGAGGAGATGGGCCGGCGCTTCCGGACGACGTTCGAGGCGATCCGCAGCCGGTTCGGCGACGTGTTCAGCCGGCTGTTCGGCGGCGGCCGGGCGGACCTTATCCTGGTCGAACCGGACAAGCCGCTGGAGACGGGCATCGACATCGTCGCGCAGCCGCCGGGCAAGAAGCTGCAGAACCTGCAGCTCCTCTCGGGCGGCGAGCGGGCGCTCACGGCGATGGCGCTGCTGTTCGCGATCCTGCACGTCAAGCCGGTGCCGTTCTGCGTGCTCGACGAAGTCGAGGCGGCGCTGGACGAGGCGAACGTGACGCGGTTCGCCCAATATCTCCGCGAGTTCTCCGAGCAGACGCAGTTCATCGTCGTCACGCACCGCAAGGGGACGATGGAGGAGGCGGACGTGCTCTACGGCGTCACGATGGAGCAGGACGGCGTCTCGAAGCTCGTCTCGGTGCGGCTGGAGGACGGCGAGCCGGTGACGGCGTGAGCCGGGCAATGTTCACGCTGGCCGGTTGCACTCATGGTATTCATCCTATCCGGCAATGGATCGTTCCCGGCTGCCGGGCCCTGGGCGGTCGGTCGGGACGTTCGCGTTCGGACCGCCGGTCCGGGTCAAATCGAAAGGTGGTAAGACGGTGAGCTTTTTCAAGAAATTGCGCGAGAGCATCTCGGCGAAGGCGGAAGCGGTGACGAGCAAGTTCCGGGAAGGGCTCGGCAAGACCGCTGCCGCGATCGCGGGCAAAGTGGAAGAACTCGTGCTCCGGCGCAAGAAAATCGACGAGGAATTCTACGAGGAACTGGAAGAGATTCTGATCGCCGCCGACGTCGGCGTATCGACCGTCATGCGGCTGACCGACGAGCTGCGCGAGGAGGTGCGCAAGCGGAGGATCGAGGACGCGTCCGAGCTGCAGCCGATCCTGTCCGAGAAGCTCGTCAATCTGCTGCGCGCGGGCGCGGGCGAAGGGCTGCGCATGGCCGAATCGGGCACGACGGTCATCCTGTTCGTCGGCGTGAACGGCGTCGGCAAGACGACGACGATCGGCAAGCTGGCGCACCGCTTCAAGAGCGAAGGGAAATCGGTCCTCCTCGCGGCGGGCGACACGTTCCGGGCCGGGGCGATCGAACAGCTCGAGGAATGGGGACGGCGCGTCGGCGTCGACGTGGTGAAGCAGCAGCCCGGGGCGGACCCCGCCGCCGTCATGTACGACGCGATCCGGGCCGCGAAGCAGCGGGCCGTCGACGTGCTGCTGTGCGACACGGCGGGCCGGCTGCAGAACAAGACGAACCTGATGGAAGAGCTGAACAAAATCTACCGCGTCATCCAGCGGGAGATGCCGGGCGCGCCGCACGAGGTGCTGCTCGTGCTCGATGCGACGACGGGCCAGAACGCCCTGAGCCAGGCGAGGCTGTTCGGCGAGAGAAGCGGCGTCACGGGCATCGTGCTCACGAAGCTGGACGGCACGGCGAAGGGCGGCATCGTCATTGCGATCCAGAGCGAACTGAAGCTGCCGGTCAAGCTCGTCGGCCTCGGCGAGAAAATGGACGATCTGCAGGACTTCGACGCGGAGCAGTTCGTCCACGCGCTGTTCGCCGGCGCGATCGAGAAGGAAGCCGAGGCCGGCGGCGCGGACTGAGCCGCGAAGGCGCGGGGATTGTGCGGCAAACGCCGTTTCGGCGGCGCCTGCGCGGTCTGTAGCGTGGAATTCACGCTGCAGCGGGGCGGGGTATCGCGCGGGTCTGTAGCGTGGTAATCACGTTACGGCGGCACCGTCGGGGTACCACATGGGTCTGTAACGTGGTATTCACGTTATGACGGTACCGGCCGGGCCTCGCGGCGGATCTGTAGCGCGGAATTCACGCTACAGCGGCATCGGCGGGGCGCCGAACGGGTCTGTTACGTGGTATTCACCTAACAGCGTATTGGCGGTGCACCGCGCGGGTTTGATCACGTGTCGCGCTGCGTCCGTTCCGGCGTTGCAAAAAGGGGCTGCCTGCAAGTCTCCGGCTCGATGATCGGCGGTGACCTGCGGGCAGCCCCTTTTATGTTCGTCCGCCTTCCATGCCATCTGTCAACACGAAAACGTACCACAAGGCGGCCGAGGCGCCGTGCGCGCCCGGCTGATCGCACCGCGTCAACCAATCGGAACGCGGCCTGGGCAACCCCCTTCTCGTCCGCGCCAAAGGGAAGACTGCGCTCACCGAGGAAGGCAAGGTGTTCCTGCCGTACGCGCGGCAAGTGATGGGCCAGCGAACCGGACAGGACGCGGAAGGGTTCCGATCTGACAAGGTGATCGACTTGACACGTCGCGTTCCGTAAGGTATGATGAGGAAGTTGCCGGGGTGTCAAGGCGATGTCCTTGATGGGTCCGGAACGGGCCGGGCCACGGAAGAACGGCGCGGGCCGTTTTGCCTGACGGAAGGAGGGGCCGCTTCGGCGATGCGCGAGTCGGAAGCCCTCGAGAAGACGAACCGGATCAATCTGCTGTTCGATTTCTACGAGCCGCTGCTGACCGACAAGCAGCGGATGTTTCTGAAATATTATTTCCACGACGACTACTCGCTCGGCGAGATCGCGTCGGAATTCGGCATCAGCCGGCAGGCCGTCTTCGAGCACATCCGGCGGGCGGAGGAAGCGCTGGAGAGCTACGAGGACCGCCTCGGGCTGCTCGCCCGGCACGAACGGCTGACGGCCCTGCTCGCGGAGCTCGAGCGCGCGGCGGAGGCGCTGCCGGAGACGGCGGGCGCGGACGCGGTCCGGACGGCCCTGGCGCGGCTGCGCACGGCCGTCGAGAACGGCTGACGATTCATACGGCAGGGGGCGAAGCGGATGGCCGCATTCGAAAGTTTGACCAGCAGGCTCCAGGGCGTGTTCGGCAAGCTGCGGGGCAAGGGCAAGGTAACGGAAGACGACGTCAACGAGGCGATGCGCGAAGTCCGTCTGGCGCTGCTCGAAGCGGACGTCAACTTCAAGGTGGTCAAGGACTTCATCGCCCGGGTGCGGGAGCGCGCGATCGGCCAGGAGGTCGTCAAGAGCTTCACGCCCGGCATGGTCATCATCGATATCGTCAACAAGGAACTGACCGAGCTGATGGGCGGCACCCAGGCGAAGCTGGCGAAGGCCGCAAAGCCGCCGACCGTCATCATGATGGCGGGCCTGCAGGGCGCCGGCAAGACGACGGCCAGCGCGAAGCTCGCGCTGATGCTGCAGAAGGGCGGGCACAAGCCGCTGCTCGCGGCGTGCGACATCTACCGTCCGGCGGCGATCAAGCAGCTGCAGGTGCTGGGCGGCCAGATCGGAACGCCGGTGTTCTCGCTCGGCGATCGTGTAAGCCCGGTCGAGATCGCGCGGCAGGCGCTGCAGCACGCGAAGGACGAAGGCCGCGACTACCTGATCATCGACACGGCGGGCCGGCTGCACATCGACGAGGCGCTCATGGACGAGCTCCGGCAGATCCGCGAGGCCGTGAAGCCGGATGAAGTGCTGCTCGTCGTCGACGCGATGATCGGGCAGGAAGCGGTCAATGTGGCGCAAAGCTTCCACGAACAGCTCGAGCTGACGGGCGTCGTGCTGACGAAGCTCGACGGCGACACCCGCGGCGGCGCGGCGATTTCCGTCAAGGCCGTCACCGGCTGTCCGATCAAGTTCGTCGGCATGGGCGAGAAGATCGAGCCGCTCGAGCCGTTCCATCCGGACCGGATGGCTTCCCGCATCCTCGGCATGGGCGACATGCTGTCGCTCATCGAGAAGGCGCAGGCGGCGATCGACGCGGAGAAGGCGGCCGAGATGGAGCGCAAGATGCGCGCCGCCGAGTTCACGTTCGAGGATTTCCTCGAGCAGATGGCGCAGGTGCGCAAGCTCGGCCCGCTCGATCAGCTGCTGGAGATGCTGCCCGGCATGGGCAAGCTGAAGCAGCTGAAGGACATCCAGATCGACGAGCGGCAGCTCGCCCGCGTCGAGGCGATCGTCAAGTCGATGACGACCGAGGAGAAGCGCAATCCGGAGATCCTGAACCACAGCCGGAGGAGGCGCATCGCGGCGGGCAGCGGCACGACGGTCGCGGATGTGAACCGGCTGATCAAGCAGTTCGACGACATGCGCCGCATGATGAAGCAGTTCTCGAACATGATGGGACCGAAGGGCGGCAAGGGCCCGAAGGGGATGAAGGGCCTGAAGGGCATGAAGGGCATGCTCGGCCGCGGGCCGCGCTTCCCGTTCGGCTGACCGTTTCCTGGCGCGGGATCCATTTTTGAAGGAGGTGAATTCGCATGGCAGTCCGCATTCGTCTGAAGCGCATGGGTGCGCACAAGAAGCCGTTCTACCGCGTGGTCGTATCCGATTCGCGTTCTCCGCGGGACGGCCGTTTCATCGATGAAATCGGCACGTACAATCCGCTGGCCAATCCGGCCCAGCTGAACATCGATGAAGAGAAGGCGCTGAAATGGCTGCAGAACGGCGCGCAGGCGTCCGACACGGCGCGCAGCCTGCTCAGCAAGGCCGGCGTTCTGAAGAAGTTCCATGAGCTGAGGCAAGGCAAGCAAGCCAACTGAGTCCGTCCAAGCCTTGCCTCCACGGAAGGAGGCCGACGATGAAAGAGTTGATTCAGGTGATCGCCCGGTCGCTGGCGGACCATCCCGACGACGTGCGGGTGACGGTCCGGGAGGAAGACCGCGGCACGGTGTACACCCTGTCCGTCCATCCCGACGACATCGGGAAGGTGATCGGGAAGCAGGGCCGAATCGCGAAGGCCATCCGAACGGTCGTCACGTCGGCCTCCGCGAGGGACAAACGCCGCGTCATTGTGGATATCGAATCGTAAGTTCGGTTCGGCCCGTCGGGTGCCGGACCGGTCGGGGGCCGGGGCGCGGAAGTCCCGGCCCCCGTTCGGTAGCGGACGGGCCGGCCGCGCGAAAGGAGCGGCTCCACGCGTGTCAGAGAAGTGGCTTGTGGTCGGAAGACTGGTGAACACCCACGGCATCCGGGGCGAGGTCAAGGTGCTGCCTTCGACCGATTTTCCCGATCAGCGATTCGCTCCCGGCAGCCGCCTGACGCTGCATGCCCCCGATTCGTCCGCCGCCGTGGACGTCGAGGTCGCTTCGGCGCGGGAGCACAAGGGGACGTACATCGTCAGGCTGAAGCAGTTCGACAACATCAACCAGGTGCTCCCCTACAAGGGATGGACGGTCAAGGTTCCGGCATCGGACCGCGTTCCGCTCGGGGAAGGCGAATACTATTTCCACGACATCATCGGCTGCACGGTCGTGACGGAAGAGGGCGAGGAGATCGGCCGGATCACCGAGATTCTGCGCCCGGGCGCGAACGACGTCTGGGTCGTCCAGCGTCCGAAGGGACGTCCGGCGCTCATTCCGTACATCGGCGATGTGGTGAAGGACGTCGACGTCGCGGCGAAGCGGGTGACGATCCACCTGATGGAAGGATTGATCTGACCGATGCGGATCGATGTGCTCACGCTGTTCCCCGAAATGTTCGCGGGCGTGTTCGGAGCGAGCATCATCGGCAAGGCCCGGGAGAAGGGCATCGTCGAGCTGAACACCGTCAATTTCCGCGACTACGCGAACAACAAGCACAACACGGTGGACGACTATCCGTACGGCGGCGGCAGCGGCATGGTGCTGAAGCCCGAGCCGCTCTTCGCCGCGGTCGAGGATCTGGTCCGGCCGGACGAGCCGCGTCCGCGCATCATCCTGATGTGCCCGCAGGGCGAGACGTTCACGCAGCGCAAGGCGGAGGAGCTCGCGAAGGAGCCGCGCCTCGTGTTCATCTGCGGGCATTACGAGGGCTATGACGAGCGGATCCGCGAGCATCTCGCGACGGACGAGCTGTCGATCGGCGACTACGTGCTGACCGGCGGCGAGCTGCCCGCGATGGTCGTCATCGACGCGGTCGTGCGGCTCCTGCCCGGCGTGCTCGGCAACGAGTCGTCGGCGCTCACGGATTCGTTCCAGACCGGCCTGCTCGAATATCCGCAGTATACGCGGCCGGCTTCGTTCCGCGGCTGGGACGTGCCGGAGGTGCTGCTGTCCGGCCATCACGGCAGGATCGCGGAATGGCGCCGGCGGCAGTCGCTGCTGCGCACGCTCCGGCGGCGTCCCGACCTGCTCGGGCAGGCGGACCTGACGCCGGAGGAGCGCCGCTTCATCGAGGAGGAGCGGCGGCGGATGGCGGCCGGAAACGCGGACGGCCGGGATTCGGAGCGGGACTGAACCCGCCGAAAAACGGGTTGTATTTGTGGATGCGCTGTGGTAAAATTGCAAATGTTGTTTGCGATATCAGGACGGTCCGCTGTCGGCTGGGACCCGGCACAAGGAAGGTGCCGGCGAGCTTGCATGAACGTCCGTCGGGAAGGAGGTACGTCCGATGAATCTCGTACAGGAGATTACGCAGGAACAGCTCCGCAAGGATATTCCGGATTTCCGCCCGGGCGACACCCTGAGGGTGCACGTGAAGGTCGTCGAAGGTTCCCGCGAGCGGATCCAGGTGTTCGAAGGCGTGGTCATCAAGCGCCGGGGCGGCGGCATCAGCGAATCGTTCACGGTTCGCAAGATTTCGTACGGGGTCGGCGTCGAAAGAACGTTCCCGCTGCACACGCCGAGGATCGAGAAGATCGAGGTCGTGCGCCGCGGCAAGGTGCGCCGTGCCAAGCTGTACTACCTGCGCGACCTGCGCGGCAAGGCAGCGAGAATCAAAGAACGCTAAGCATGTGGACACGGAGGGGGCTTGCTTTCGACAAGTCCCTTTTCTGTTAGGACGGATATTTTGCAGGCGCCGAAAGGTGGTGGGCGGATGGACCGAACCGAGACGCATGATTCGGGGCTGCCGCAGGATGAACGGGCGGACGGCATGCGGCCGGAGAGCGGCCGGGACGAAGCCGGACCGCGGGAGGGAAGCCGGCTGTACAAGGAGATCGTGGAATGGATCAAGGCGCTGGCGATCGCCGGGCTCCTGGTATTCGTCATCCGCTGGTTCCTTTTCGCGCCGTTCATCGTGGACGGTCCGTCGATGCAGCCGAATTTCGAGACCGGCGAGCGGCTGATTGTGAACAAGATTCTGTATGACATCCGGGAGCCGAAGCGCGGCGAGGTCATCGTGTTCCACGTGCCGGAGGAGAACCGCGATTTCATCAAGCGGGTCATCGGCGTTCCCGGCGACACCGTCCGGCTCGAAGGCGACGATCTGTACATAAACGGCGTGAAGTACGAGGAACCCTATATTCGCGAAGCGATCGAGCGGGCGCGGGCGGCGGGCGAGCCGGCGTTCAACCTGGGCGACGATTTCCCGAACGCGATGATTCGGGAAGGCACCGTGCCCGAGGGGACGATTCTCGCCTTCGGCGACAACCGGCGCAACAGCAAGGACAGCCGGATGATCGGGTTCGTTCCGCTCGAGAACGTGATCGGACGGGCGGATGTCGTCTTCTGGCCGCTCGGCAAGTTCGGGTTCGTCGACCATTCGGCTCCGGTTCCGGCCGGATGACGGCGCGGCGTTCAGCATGTGCGGCGCTGCCCGCCGCCGGCGCTGAAAGAGTGGGGGCAGCATGACAGTCCAATGGTTTCCGGGCCACATGACCCGGGCAAGAAGACAGATCCAGGAGAAACTCCGGCTGATCGACGTGGCGATCGAACTGCTCGACGCGCGCGTGCCGCATTCCAGCCGCAATCCGATGATCGGCCAGATTCTGCGCGGGAAGCCGCGGCTCGTCGTGCTGAACAAGGCGGATCTCGCCGATCCCCGGTCGACGGAGCGATGGATGGCGGCGTTTCGCGAAGAAGGGCTCGACAGCATCGCCGTGGACGCGGCCGGCGGCCGGGGCGTCAAGGAGATCGCCGGGCGGGTGAAGCAGCTTGTCGCGCCGCAGCGGGAGCGGATGGCGGCGCGGGGCGTCGTGAACCCGCGGGCGGTGCGCGCGCTGATCGTCGGCATCCCGAACGTCGGCAAGTCGACGTTGATCAACCGGCTGGCCGGGCGCAGCGTCGCGGCGACCGGCGACCGCCCAGGCGTGACGAAGGGCCAGCAGTGGATCAAGGTCGGCGGGGAAATGGAACTGCTCGACACGCCGGGCATCCTGTGGCCGAAGTTCGAGGACCAGACGGTCGGCATGCGGCTGGCGGTCATCGGCTCGATCCGGGAAGAGATTTTGAACCTGGAAGATATCGCATTCTTCGCGGTGAAGACGCTGGCCGTGAAATACTGGGACGCGTTCGTGCAGCGGTTCGGGCTCGAAGGCGGGCCGCCGGAAAATCCGGACGATCCCGAACAGGTCGTCGACGTGCTGGAGCGGATCGGGCGGAAGCGCGGCTGTCTCGTGAGCGGCGGACGCGTCGATCTGGAGAAGGCGTCCGGCGTGCTGCTGCGCGATCTGCGCACGGGCAAGCTCGGCCGGATCACGCTGGAGGAGCCCGACGAGGTCCGCTGACCGCGGGGAATGGCGGTTTTTGCCCGGGCGGGAGCGGTTTGGTCCGGACGGGACCGGCGTGCCGCGGATTCGGGTTCCGGGACTCCGGAATCGCGGGATTCGCGATTTGCGATTCGGGGAGAGGAGAAGCGCTGTCCATGGAACAGACGGACATGCTGGCGCAGGAGCGGGAGCTGGGACGGCGGGGATACCGGGCGATCGCCGGCGTCGACGAGGTCGGCCGCGGCTGCCTGTTCGGCGACGTGGTGGCGGCCGCCGTTATCCTGCCGCCGGAACTTCATCTGCCGGACATAAACGACTCGAAGAAGCTGACCGCGAAGCAGCGCGAGCGATGCTACGACCTGATCGCCGAACGGGCGGTGGCTTGGTCGGTCGCCCGCGTCGGCCCGGAGGAGATCGACCGGATCAACATCCGGCAGGCGTCGCGGCTCGCGATGAAGCTGGCGGTGGAGGCGCTCGACGTGCGGCCCGACCATCTGCTGGTCGACGCCGAGACGATCGACGTGGATGTGCCGCAGCTCGCGGTCGTCCACGGCGATGCGCGCAGCCAGTCGATCGCGGCCGCGTCGATCATCGCGAAGGTGACGCGCGACCGGCTCTGCACGGACGAATGGGATCGCCTGTATCCGGAATACGGGATCGCCATACATAAAGGATACGCCACGAAGCTGCACCGCGAGCGGCTGCTGGAGTTCGGGCCGAGCCCGATGCACCGGCGTTCGTTCCTCGGCAAGCTGCTGGACGAGCAGCTTACGCTGTTTTGACCGGTTGCCGCCCGCGGACGGCCGAAAACCGCCCTCCGGGCGGTTTTCGCGTTCTTCAGCCCGCGGCCGGTTCAGCCGATATAGAAACCATAAGGATGAAGGGGGACGGATGGCAATGGAGGTCGGCCAACTGATGCGCGCCATGACCGGTGAACCGATGCCGGACCAGGCGAAGGCGCTGGAACTGCGCGTCGGCCAGATCGTGCGCGGCGTCGTGCTGCAGCTCCTGGACGGCAAGGATGCGCTCGTGTCGCTCGCGGGCGTGCAGGTGCGCGCGCGGCTGGAGACGCCGCTTGCGTCCGGGCAGTCGGCGTTGCTGCAGGTGATGCCCGAGTCGGCGGGCGGCACGATCGTGCTCCGGCAGGCCGACGCCGGGCAAGCGCAGCCGCCAAAGGCGACGCTGGAGGAGATGCTGCGCCTGCTCGGCCTGCCGGACAAGCGGTGGGCCGCGGAGCTGGCGCTGGATCTGCGCCGCGGCGGCTATCCGGTCACCCGCGAGACGGGGGCGGCGCTCCGGCAGGCTGCGGCCGCCCGACCGGCGGATGTGCCGGAAGAAGAATGGATGCAAGCGGCGGCGACGGCGTGGAAGCGCGGGCTCCCCGTGACGGAGAGCACGGTCGCCGCGCTCCGGCAGGCGATGTTCGGCAAGCCGCTCGGCGAGCTGCTGGAATCGCTCCGCGGGCAGCTCGCGGCGCTCGCCGGCCGGTCCGGAGCGGAAGCCGGCGCGCCCGGCGGACAGGCCGCCGGCGGCGCAATGCCCGCGGCCGCGGCGCGCGTCCTCGCGCTTCTCGCCGACGGGGAGGCGTTGCTCGCCGGCCTCGATGGGCGCGCCGCGGTGCCGGCCCGGACGGCCGGCCCGGGGGCCCCGGGCGTCCCCGGCGCGCCGGCGGGAGCCGCGCAGGCGCAGGCCGGGGGAGCGGGCGCGGCGGCGCAGACGGTCCATCCGCCCTCCGGCCGGGCGACGGCCGCGCAGACGCCGCCCGGTCCGGCGCCGAAGGCCGCCGGTACGGGCGCGGGAGCCGCATATGGCGCGGGGCAGCCTCAGGCGTCGCCGGCGGCTGATGGCACCCATGCGCAACCGGCGGCCGCCCGGGCCGCGAACGCGCAGCAGCCGGGCGCCGGACAGGCCGGAGCGGCCGCCGCGCAGGCTCGGCAGCAGACCGCCGCGGCGACGGGAGGCAACTGGATCCACAGCCTGCTGAAATGGCTCGGCGTCGATTACGAGAAGCAACTGTCGCAGCTCGCCGGCTCGCGCGGCCAGGCAGCCGGCGAACAACAGGGGCAGGCGCCGTCCGGCGCCCCGGCGGCCGGCCGGGAAGCGGCCGCCGGAAACGGCCGGAACGCCGGCGCGCCTGGCGCGGCGGAGCGCGCGGCGCCCCATGCGATGCGCGGCGCCGTACCGCTTCCGCCGCAGCCGGCCGAGGCGCAGGCCGCCCGCGCCGGCGGCGCGGGCTTCGCCGCCGGCGAGACGCTGAAGCAGGCGCTGCTGTCGCTGGCCGCGTCCGAAGACGCGCCGGCCGCGCTGCGCGAGACCGCGCAGCAACTCGTGCAGCAGATCACCGGCCAGCAGCTGCTGCTTGCGCCGGAGAAGAATGGCGCTCTGTTCTCCCACCTGACGTTGTTCATTCCGTTCCAGGGGGAGGACGGCGGCACGACGGCCCGGATCACGATCCAGTCGCGGCGCGGGCGCAAAGGCGAGCTGGATCCCGACAACTGCCGGCTGCTGTTCGATCTGCAGATGCGGCACCTCGGCGACACGGTCGTCGACGTGCAGGTGACGGACCGTTTCGTCAGCCTGAACGTGTGGAACGACCATCCGGCCCTGGAGCGGCTGATCGAGGCTTCGCGGGGTGAGGCGGCCGAGGCGCTGGGCCGCGTCGGCTATCAGCTTGCGTCGGTGCGCGTGAAGCCGTTCCCGGATACGGCCGCCCGCAGCGCCGGTGAGGAGGCGGCCGCGCCGCCCCCGGATCCGGCGGTGTACGCCGGGAAGCCGTACAGGGGGGTGGATCTGCGCGCATGAAGCAGTCGGACAGCCGGCCGGCGCCGCTCCGCAAGGCGGTGGCGCTGAAATACAATCCGGCCGAGCATGCGGCCCCCGTCGTGGCCGCGAAGGGGCAGGGTCATGTCGCGGAGCGCATCCTCGAGCTGGCGCGCGAGCACGGCGTGCCGGTCCAGGAAGATTCCTCGCTCGTCGAAGTGCTTTCCAAGCTCGACATCGATCAGGAAATCCCGCCCGAACTGTACGCGCTCGTCGCGGAGGTGCTCAGCTTCATTTACCAGACCGACCGCAAACTGAAGGAATGGGACATCGGGAATGGATAGGCGGAGGGAGACGGGCAGGCGAGGCGAGGAAGCGGCCGCGCATTACCTCGCCGCCCGGGGCTGGCGCATCCTGCACCGGAACTGGCGATGCAGGTTGGGCGAGCTGGACATCGTGGCGGAGGACGGGGACACGCTCGTCTTCGTCGAAGTCCGGACGCGCGCGCCGCACGGCCGCTTCGGAACGGCTGCCGAGTCGGTCGACGCCCGCAAGCGGCGCAAGCTGGCTTCGCTTGCGCAGGTCTATCTCGCGATGACCGGACGGCGGAACGCGTCGGTCCGGTTCGACGTCGTCGCCTGCACGGCGGGGGCGGACATGGAATTCGAAATTGAACATATCCCGAACGCCATCTGGCTGTAACCGATTCTCGAAACCCGGCGCGGCATTCAAGGTCGGCTCAACCAAAGCGGAAGTGGAGGCGGCGTACGGACATTCCCTGTACCGGTTCGACGGGATGTGGATGACCGGCGACGACATTGGCCCGATTTTCGTCTTTCAAGGCGACATTGCAAGTGAAATCCGCTATATCTACACGAAAGAGCAACCGCCGCCGCGGGCGGGCTGCCCGATCGTCGCCCCGCGTCCGTCAACCTTGCGGATCCGCCGCATGCGGAACCGCATGTAAGGCGGCGTGATCGGGCGGGACCTGCCGACCCCCGTCCGATCGATAGTTGACAGACTTCATGATCTGCCCGCCGCGCCGGCCTGATCCACGATCCGGAGCGACCCCCGGAAGGCCAGCATGTCCGGGTCGACGAGCTCCGCGGCCCGGGCGCGGATCCGCTCATCCGAACTGTAGAGCACGATCCGGTTGTTCGCGTGGTCAATCGCCCACATGGCCGCGATCTTGGGCGCGGGAACGATCCCCGGCGCGGCGGCGGAATCCGTCCCGCCCGAAAGATCCATTATTAACGCGCGCAGCTCCCGGTTCAGCCGCTCGTAAACTTCCTCAAGTTCGCGCTGCGAATGGCGGACCGTCTCGACGTCGATATCGCCGGATTCGGCGAAGGGAGCGAGCATTTCCATCGCCCGTTCCCGGCCATGCTCCGTGATCTGGATGACCGCGCGGGCACCTTCGAACCGGATCCCGCCCAACAAATCGCCGCCGGATTCTTCCAGCCTCCTCTCGATCTCCATGACCTTCGGCAGCAGCTCGTGCTGCTTCTGTATCAGGATCTCCCATTCCTGCTGCCCATCACCGGCATCCGCCGCAGCCTGCCCAACCTCGCGCCACGCGCCCGCAGTCCACGGAAAGAGTCCCGCAAGCAGCGCCAAAACCAGCGGCCATCGCATCAGCCTTCGCAAGTTCACCTTCACACCTCCCCGAACGATCGGCCTTGCCGCAACCTGTTCCACCTGTGCCGACGCCAAACGAGGTCAAAATGTTCCATTCCGTCAACGTTCAGGTTGCCTGGAAGCGCCGATCGAGAAAGCGGTAATGAATCGCCTCCGCGACATGATCGGCGCCGACGGCGTCCCGTTCGTCGAGATCCGCGATCGTCCGCGCGAGCCGGAGAACGCGCTCGTGGGCGCGCATGCTGAAGCCGAGGGAGCGGTAGGCGGATTCGAGCAAGTTGACCGCGTCGGGACTCAGCTTGCACGCCTCGCGCAGCGCGCGGCCCGTCAGATCGCAGTTCCACCGGGCGCCGGTCCGCGCGGCGCGAGACTGCTGGCGCTCGGCGGCCGCCATGACGCGCTCGCGCATGTTCGCCGTCGTCCAGCCGTCCGGCTTTGCGGCGTGCAGCGCGGGCCGGGGCACCTCCACCTGCAGGTCGATCCGGTCGAGCAGCGGCCCGGACAGCCGGGCGCGGTAGGCCGCGATGCGCCCCGGGGAGCAGGTGCAGCGCTGATCCTCGCTCTCGTGCAGGTGGAAGCCGCACGGGCACGGATTCATCGAGGCGGCCAGCATGAAACGGGCCGGGAACCGGAACACCGCCCGCGACCGGGCGATCGTCACCCCGCGGTCTTCCAGCGGCTGGCGTAGCGCCTCGAGCGCCTGGCGCGAGAACTCGGGCAGCTCGTCGAGGAACAGGACGCCCTTGTGCGCCAGCGTCACTTCACCGGGCCGCGGCACGGAGCCGCCTCCGATCAGCCCGCCGGCCGAGATCGTATGGTGGGGCGAGCGGAAAGGCCGCGTGCGGATAAGCGACACGTTGCCGGTGCCGAGCTTGCCCGCCGCGCTGTAGATTTTCGTGACTTCCAGCGATTCTTCTTCGGTGAGCGGCGGCAGAATGCCGGGAAGGCGCTTCGCGAGCATCGTCTTGCCTGTCCCCGGCGGTCCGCACAGCAGCAGATTGTGCCGCCCGGCCGCGGCGATGAGCACCGCCCGCTTCGCCGTCGGCTGGCCGATCACGTCGGCGAAGTCGAGCTCCGCTTGCAACGGATCGGCGGCTGCGTCCTCACGCAGCCGGCCCGCGTCGGGCGATTCCGGCTCGAATCGCAGCGCTGCCCAATCGGAGCCGGCGAGCTGCGACAGATGCGTGACGGCGAACAGCTCCATGCCGCCGATCAGCGAGGCCTCGGCCGCGTTTCCCGCGGGCAGCAGCACCCGCCGGATGCCGCGCCGCTTCGCCTGTTCCACCATCGGCAGCACGCCGGGAACGGGCCGCACCTCGCCGGACAGCGCGAGCTCGCCGATGACGAGCGCGCCCCTGAACGGCCCGCCGTCGAGCTGATCGCTGACAATCAGGATGCCGGCGGCGATCGCCAGGTCGAACGCCGTCCCTTCCTTGCGCTGGTCGGCCGGCGCCAGATTGACGGTGATGCGCTGCAAGGGAAACCGGAAGCCGCAGTTCTTGACGGCGGCGCGCACCCGTTCCACCGATTCGCGCACGGCGGGGTCCGGCAGCCCGACGACGTTCACCTGCGGCAGGCCGGGCGAAATGTCGGTCTCGACGTCGATCCAGAGCGCCTCCACCCCCTGGACCGACGCGCAGCAGATGTTCGCATACATATGACAAAAAGCACCCCCATCGCCGGATGAAGGTGCTTCCTTACGCTCCGTTCGTTTTCCACCAATCGGTCATATCCATTGCAAAGTGTACCGGATGCGCGCAACGCTGTCAATCCGGCCGCGGGACGGGTCTGAGTCAAGCCAGTGTGGGCACTTTTTTTGGGGATGATGGATCACGCGAAAAAGAGCCAATCCCTTGTTAGCG
>Ga0310826_100773_pt1 | contig 24728 bp, 30 predicted proteins | sample WT_ome_FD_201306 | JGI IMG/M metagenome (GOLD analysis project Ga0310826, IMG submission 201306) | Sorghum-adapted microbial communities enriched on wild type (WT) sorghum from Joint BioEnergy Institute, Emeryville, California, United... ... | reverse complement strand
ATCGTCCAAAAGGCACTTGCGTCCATGGCTTGACAGTAAGCATGTCCCCAGACGGGCTTCGGCCATTGCCAACTTGCCAACCCGATTCGTTGCGCCCCGGGCGCGAGAGGGCTAGAGTCGCTTCCGACACGAAAACGCCCCGGCGGTGCGCGAACACCCCGGGGCCGGCGACGGGCTCAGTGGGAACCAGGCCCGCCGCAGGCCGCAGGCTACACGCCGCGGGGCCGATGAAGAGGAGGCCTGTCATGGCTGAAGTCATCATCCCGAAGGACCGGATCACCGCTCTGGTCGATCTGGGCGACGAGCTGAGCGCGGAGGGCGAGCGCGTGGTGAGCGAGGCGCTTGTGCGCGCCGGCTACTGCCACGCGCTCTTCATGCCCGCCCACGAGATGGACAGCTACGTGACCGCCTCGTCGGGCGTGTGGGCCGATCAGGCTCGCAGCCGCCCGCTCCCGGGATGGAGCTACTACCGGCGCGTCGACGCCGAGGAGATCGAAAGAGGCCGGGGTCGACTTCACCCGCGCCGAGCTGTACCGCGAGGAGGGCTTGTGTCAGTGACGTTTTCGATTTCGAGAACGTCGGAGGTTGCTCCCAGGAGTATTTCGAGGCCTACGCGGCGTGAGGAACGGCGGCAGGGGTACACCCTGCCGCCTCACGTCCGCGCTGGAAAGGAGGCGAACCCATGGCTCGCGTAAGCGGACACGTCGCGCTCGTCAAGCGAAAGCGCGGCGATCAGTGGTACGTCCGGTACCGCTTTCCGAGCGGCAGGAAGGTGCAGCGCAAGCTCGGCCCGGCTTGGACCGGCAAGGGCAGGCCGCCGGCGGGCTACTACACGAAGCGCACGGCGGAGGCCGAGTTGCACGCGATCCTCACCGACATTCGCCGTGGCGAGGCACCCGACCCCGGCGAGCGCAGCGGCCGGACGTTTGGCGACGCCGTGGCCGAGTGGCTGCGCTACGTCGAGCACGACAAGGCGCGCAAGGCCTCGACGCTGCGCGACTATCGGAACACGGCCTACGGCCGGCTCGTGCCCGAGTTCGGGGAGCAGACTCCGCTCGAGCAGATCACGGCCGAGCGGATCGACGCGTACCGCCGTCGGCTGCTCGCTGAGGGCGAGGTCTCGCGGCGCACGGTGCAGAAGTCGCTCGTGTTGCTGCACGGCATCCTCAAGCGCGCGAAGGCGCTGAAGTGGATTCCGACGAACCCCGCCGACGACGTGGAGCGCGTGAACCTGACCCGTTCGGGCGAGTTCAACGTGCTTACGGTCGAGCAGGTGGAGGCAATCGCTCGCGAGGCCCGCGGCATGTTCGGCCCGGCGATCCTCGTGGCCGCGTACACCGGGCTACGAACCGGGGAGCTACGCGCACTGCGCTGGCGTGACGTGGACTTCGCGGCGGCGACGATCCACGTCCGGCGCAACCTGCCCGCGGGTGGGGAGGAGAGTGCGCCCAAGAGCGGCCGCGTGCGCAGCGTGCCGCTGATTGACGACGCTGCGCGCGCGCTGGACGGTCTCTCGCGCCGTGAGCACTTCACGGAGCCTGACGATCGCGTGTTCGCAGGCGAGACCGGCGGCGCGGTCTCTGAGGATGCGTTTCGGCACGCGCTCTATGAGGCGATGGAGGCGGCGGGGATCGACCGCGAGGGCTTCCCTGCCGGCCCGTTCCGCTTCCACGACCTGCGGCACACCTTCGGGACGCTCGCCGTTCAGGTGTTCCCCCTGGTCGATGTTCAGGCGTACATGGGCCACGCCGACATTCAGACCACGATGCGCTACGCGCACCACGTGCCCAAGCACGACGCCGCTCGGCGGTTCAGCGAGGCGATCCGCGAGGCTCGCGAAAGCGTGTACCGAAACGTGTACCGAACTGCCGAAAATCAGGCGAAACTCAGCGCAACTAAGGACGCTGAGAACCGCTTGAACAAGCCAACTACGCCTGTTTGAGCGAGACTCATAATCCGTAGGTCGTTGGTTCGAATCCAACCCGGCCCATCGGCCGCCCGCGACCGCGACATTTCGACGAGTAATCCCACGCTATGTCGCACTCGCGGCGGTCGCACTCGCGACTTCGACGTATCGACGGTTGATCCCACGAAACGTCGCGGTCGGGTGGCGCGCTCGCCCGCCTCAACGGAATACCGACGTCTGCCAGGAGGGCCGCGCGGGTAGCGGCGAGGTGGTGCCAATGAGGGCGCCCCTGAGCGAAAGGAGCCCAATGAGGAGTCTCTTGCTAGTCGCCGGCCTCGGCGCGGCGCTGATGTTGTTCGCCCCGTCGGCCGCCATGGCTGACCACGGTTTCAAGAAGTGCGGCGATCAGGCGCGGCCCGGCGCCGGCTGGTACGACGCGCGTGCCTACAAGGTCCCCTGCCGGGAGGCGAAGCGGGTTGCGCGGTGGGTCGTCCGCCACGTCGGCAAGGTGGGCAAGCGGCACCGCTATCGCGTGCCCGCGCGGGGATCCAACATGCCTGACTGGAAATGCCGTTGGCGGCGCACCGGTTACGAGCAGACGTTCCACTCGTGCACGCGGAAGAGCCCGCGCAAGGGCCACCAGCACGTGAGGTTCTTGCTGGGATCCTGACCGCAGGCGCCCGGGCGGTCAGCGCGCAGCGTCGGCTCGCCAGGCCTCCCGCTTGAGCTCGTACTCGCGCGGGAGGTAGAGGTCGAGGTCCTCGACGACCTCGAGCCAGCGCAGCGCGGCGCCGTAGTCCCCGACCTTCGCTTCGGCCTCCGCGGTCGCAAGCGCGAGGCCGATCACGTCGTCGCGCTCGTCGTCGGCGCTCGCGCCCGGGTCGAAGCGCGGCTCGAGGTCCTCGAGCGACTTCGGCCCGCGGCGCGGGTAACCCGCGCGCTCGTGGAGGTAGGGCGCGAGGTAGCGGCCGGCGATCTTCGCCGGCGGCCACCACAGCGCGTTGCGCGCGACCGCGGGGTGTTCCCCCTCAGTGAGCGGGGTCCGCAGGTACCGCGGGCCGCCGCCGGTGAGCAGCGCCCCGCGGAGCACCGGGCGGAACGGCTCGGGGTCGACCGGCGCCCCGGCGAGCGCCGCGATGGAGCGCGCCGCCACGTCCGCCATCTGCGCGGCGATCCCGCCCTGCTTGACGGGGAACCAGGTCATGTCGCCGGCCGCGTACACGCGCTCGAGCCCGAAGACCGCGCCGAAGCGGTCCACGGCGACGAAGCCGTTCTGGTCCTGCGGAATCCCCGGGATCGTGTAACCGCGCTGGACGGGGAGCGCGACGACGGCGTCGCAGGCGAGCGGCTCGCCCTGGGCGACCGCGAGCCTGCCGTCGGCGTACTCGACGGGCGGGGTCGCGAGGCGGACGCCGATGCCGGCGGCGGCCAGGATGTCGGCCACCGCGGCGCTTGCCTTGGCGCCGAACACCTCCAGGGGGCGCGACTCGGGGGTGACCAGGGTGAATTCGAGGTCTTCCAGGCCGAGGTCGCGCCCCTCGTGGGCGGCGAGCAGCGCGAGCTCGTAGATCCCGAGGGGCCAGGTCACCCCGACGGGCACCGCGAATGCGACGCGGCGGATCTCGCCTCGCTTGAGGCGGTCGATCACGTCCGCGACGGCGCCCCCGTCGGCGCTGTCGCGGAACGTCACGGCACCGGGTACAGCGTCGACCTGCCGCGTGCCCAGGGCTAGGAGCAGCGCGTCGTAGTCCAGCGTCCGCTCCTCGAAGGTGGTGACGCGCCGCGCCTCCGGGTCGACGACGGCGAGCCCGTCGCGAAGGAAGGTCGCGCCCTGCTCGAGCGCGAGCTCGAGCAGGTCGAGCTCGCGCTCGGCGCCGAGCCCGAACGGCTCGGTCACCGAAAGCGGGCGGAAGCGGAAGCGGTCCTCGGGCGCGAGCATCGACACCTGAACGCGAGAGCCGGCGAGGCGGCGCAGCGCGAGCAGTGCCTCCACTCCCGCCACGCCGCCGCCGGCGATGAGCACGCGCGTGGGCTGCTCAGCCGTCAATGCTCCATGCCTCCGGCGTCAGCGCCCTTCGTCACCAGCGTCCCGGACGCGCCCTTGGGGGTGTCCGCGAAGGCGTGGGTGACGAACGGGTAGGAGCCTTCCCGGTCGAGCGTGAACTCCACGTAGCCGCCCTGCGAGGGGGCCAGATTGATCGTCTGCACGTCGTGCGCGACGCCGTTGTCGGTGACGGCCTTGTCGAACACCGTCCCGATCACGTGGAACGCCGACCACAGGCTGGGCCCCGCGTTCAGGACGTACATCCGGATCCGCTCGCCGCGGTTGACCTTGATCGGGTGCTTGTCGTACTGGGCGGCGTAGCCGTTGAAGGCGATCACGTCGGGCTCCTTGGCCTCCATCTTGGCCATGTCGGCGTCCTCGCCGGGCTTGCCCAGGTAGTACTCCTGCTGGGTGATCCAGAGCTCGCGGTCGACGGGCGCCAAATCCTTCGGCTTCACGACCATCATCCCGACCATCCCCGCGCCAGCGTGGTGCAGGACCGGCGCCGTGGCGCAGTGGTACATGTAGACGCCCGGGTGCTTCGCGGTGAAGCGGAAGGTGTGGCTCTCGCCCGGCGGGATCGTCACGAACGCCTTGTTCGGTGCGACCTCCGAGGAGTGGAAGTCGATCGAGTGCGGCATGCGCACGTCCATCTTCTCGTTGGCGCCGTTCACCAGCTTGATCACGACGCGGTCGCCCTCGTTGACAACCATCGGCTCAGAAACGCCCGCGCCGCGGTTCAACTTCCCGTTGACCCCGAAAGACCAGACCCGGGTGGGGGCGAGGTCGTCGGAGACCTTGGTGACGTGCTCGTACACGTCGACGCGGAACTTCTTCACCTCGCCGGCGGGCACGGCGGGCAGGGTGGGGTCGGGCCGCTTGTACGGCTCGTAGTCGATTCCCTCGCCGGCCTCGGCGCTGATGTCGGCGGTCGCCGCTGCGGTCTCGTGGGCCGCGCCCGCGTCGGCGGTTGCGTCGCTGTCCGACGACTCGGCGCCGATCAGAAGGATCGTGACCGCCGCGACGGCCGCCATCAGGATCGAAAAGCCGGCCATCAAGATCGCGATGTTGCTCTTCGTGACCTCGGCGTCGATCCGCTCGTCGATCCGATCGTCAACGTCGCCGAGCGTGATCTTCACCCCCGCGCCCGGCTCGCGCGGGCCCTTGCCCGCGGGCTGCTCAGCGGGGCGCCGGGGCCGGCGCCTTGCTGTGGTTGTGCGGTGTGTTGAGGTGCTCATCTCGGGTCCTCCCTCGCGCTTTCTTTCTCACCCCCACTATCGGCGCGCTGAAGCCCGATTTGGGCTCGCGGAGCCGGTTTGTGGGCGCGTTAACGGAGGGCCCGTGAAAACCGTTGGTTATGAGCTTGCGGGCGGCGTAGGCAGGACCGTGAGGTGTCGGCGGCGCAAGAACGCGATCAGCTCCTTGGCGCGCGGTGGCAGGTCGGCCTGCGAGCGGCAGACGACCAAAAAGCGCCGCGGGAAGCGCAGCCCCTCGACGGGACGACGGTAGAGGTGGTCGCGATGCTCGTCGAGGGCGAGCGCCGAGATGAGGAGCGGTGCCCCCAGCTCGAGCGCCTCGCTCTTGGCCGCCACCGTGCTGCCCACCTCGAGCAGTGGCGGCGCGAGCCGCAGCCGCTTCGAGGCGAGGACCGCGTCCACCAGGCGGCGGCTGTGCGCGCTCGGGTCGCGAACGATCAGGGGCGTCTTTAGGAACCGGTCGCGCGGCACCTCGGTGCGCTGGTACCAGGCGTGGGACTGGGGCACCGCGAGCACGATCTCGTCGTCAAGCAGCTCGAGCTCCTCGAGGCGGTCCTCGGGGTCGTCGGGCAGGCGCGCCGCCGCGATGCCCACGTCGGCCCGCCCCTCGGCGACCGCCTGGCGGACGGTGCGGGAGTTCCCGACGATCGTCTCGATCGGGAAGGGCTTCGCGCCCTCGCGCGTCTGGAAGGCGACGAGCTCCGGCGCGAACACGAACTCCGCGATCGTGTGACTGAGCGCGATACGCAGCGCGCGCTCGCCGGCCTCGAACAGGCCGAGCATCTCGGTGATCTGGTCGGCCTGGTCGAGGAGCTTGCGCGCCTCCGGGTAGAGGCGCCGCCCCGCGTCAGTGAGCTTGACGCCACCGCGCGAGCGCTCGAGGAGCTCCACGCCGGCCACCGCCTCCAGCGTGCGCAGCCGCTTGGAGACAGCCGGCTGGCTGATCCCGAGCGCCACCGCCGCGCGGCCGATGCTGCCGAGATCGGCCGCCACGCAGAAGGCGCGGAGCTCGGCGATATCCGGCGGACGGATCGGGCGCGTCATCGCGCCCGGTGGGAGCTGTAGACGACCTGCTCGCCCGGCATAGTCGCCTCGCACCATAGACCGAGATGCCGGACGCGCAAGCGGTGCGTTTGATGGGATACCGGCGTGATCGCCGTCGCATGGTTCGTATTCATGGGGCTCCTGGTCGCCGCCGGGCTGCGGGTCTGGCGGGAGCTGCAGGAGCACCGCCAGGAACGCGCCTCGGGCGAGGAGGCGGCAAAGGAGCTGCGCAACCTGCGGCTGCGCGCGGCCGGCGTCGTGCTCGCGGCGGCGCTCGCGATCGCCTTCGTGCTCGTCTACAACGACCAGAAGCGCGAGGCTTGCCTCGAGGACGGGCGCAGTTACGAGACCGGCCTGTTCGTGCGCTGCGAGTAGGCGCTCGCGCCCGGCTACGCGGCGGACACCATGAACGAGAGCAGGAACCCGAGCGCGGTGAAGTACGCGATGCGCGGCTTGCCGCGCGCTTCCTCATAGGCCTCGGGCATGAGCGTGTCGGCGAGCGAGGCGAGCACCGCGCCGGCCGCGAAGCCCAGCGGCCAGGCGAGGGCGGAGTCGGAGACGCCCTCGAGTGCGCCGTAGCCGAGGAGCACCGGGATCGCCAGCAGGACCGCGGCACCGGTCCAGATCGTGAGGATCGCGCGCTGCGACATCCCGACCTCGCGCATCTTCTGGGCGCCGACGATCGCCTCCGGCAGGTTCGAGACGAAGATCGCGACCAGCAGCGTCGCGCCCGCGTCCTCGACCAGCCCGACGCCCATCGCCAGGTTCTCGGGGACACCGTCGAGCGTCACCGCGGCGAGCAGCGCGAACCCGATGCTGCCGCCCGCGGCGTGGCGGCGGTGCTTGCGCCGTTCGAGCCATGTGTCGGCGACGATGAAGATCGTCGCGCCCGCGAGGAACGCGACGCCCGCGCGCCAGACCCCGCCGTGCTCGAACGCGTCCTCGAAGAGTTCGAACGCGACCGCCGTGATCAGCGCGCCGGAGGCGAACGCCAAGAGCGCCGCCGTGACCTCGCGGCTCGGCGGCCGCCAAGCGCCGATCCACCCGCCGAGCGGCAGGGCGGACGATGCGACTACCGCGAAGAGGAGCGCCTCACCGATGCGCCCACCCTAGCCGAGCTGGCGGCGGGGCTTTGGGTCAGTTGCCGCCGCCGGCGATGTCCTGGGTCACGTAGGCGACGACGTCTGCGATCTCCTGATCGCTGAGCTGACCCTCGAAGGCCGGCATGCCGCCACCGCCGTTTCGGACCTGCTGCTCGACGGCCGTCGGATCATCGAAGGTGTCGAGCGGGGGACCGGCGCCACCGGAGCCATCGTCCCCGTGGCAGGTCGCGCAGTTGTCGGCGAAGACCTGCGCGCCGGCCTGCGCGTCGCCGCCACCGCCGCCACCGCCGCCGGTGCCCTCGTCCTCGGTGCTCGGCTCCTCGGTCGCCGGCTCCTCGGTCGCGGTCTGCGTATCGCCGCCGCTGTCGGGATCGTCATCGTCGCCGCACGCGGCCAGGCCACCGACCGCGAACATAAGGGCGGACGCGAAAGCGAGTAGGAACAACGCGCGCTTGCGTGTGGGGTCGGGCTCGGTCACTCCTCGTCCTCCTTTGCCTCGGCCGGGTACGGCGACTCGGCGCGTTCACGAAGACCATACCCCTGCGGGCGGCGCAGTCAAACCCGCGGCCGCCAGGGGAAGCCGCACGCTCCGCTCCGAGCTCGGGGGCTCACCGGCTGTCTAATCTCAACCCATGAGGGAAACCTTCGGGCCCCCGCTTCGCGCGGCCGCGATCGCCGCGTTCATCGCAGGGGTGGCTCTCCTGCTCTTGAACCCCCCGTCGCTCGACGGGGTGAACGAGCTGATCACGCTCCTGGTCGCCGTGCTCGCGATCGTCCTGCTCACGGCTTGGGGTGTGGTGGCGCTCACGGGCGAGGAGATGTCGGAGCGGGAGTACCGCAGGCTCACCGCGCGCAGCGAGAAGCTCGCCGCCCAGCCGCCTCCCGAGCGGCCCCTGACGGAGTTCGACCAGCTCGTGATCGACGCCCTCGACGCGCTGCCGCCCGAGATCCAAAAGCTTCTGGAGGACACGCCCGTGGTGATCTCCAACCGCGGCCGCGAGCACTTCGCGTACGGGCACTACTTCGGCGACACCTTCGCGCGCCGCAACTACCACAACCGGATCGTCATCTACCAGGACACGCTCGAGCGGGACTTCGGGCACGACCCCGAGCTGTTGCGCGCGCAGGTCGAGCGCACGGTGCGCCACGAGGTCGCCCACCACCTCGGCTGGGGCGAGGCGGGCGTGCGGCGCCTGGGCCTGTAGCTCAGGTCGCGACGGCGAGCATCGCGACGTCGTCGGGGACGTCGTCGCAGCCCAGTTGGTCGCTGAGCCAATCGAGGCACGCGTGCGGCTCGGGCGGCGCCTCGGCGAGCGAGCGCTTCAGGCGCGCCAGCCCCTCGCGCAGGTCGAGGTCGCGGCGCTCGATCAGGCCATCGGTGTAGAGCAGCAGCAGGCTCCCAGCCGGCATCGCCACCTCGTCCTCGGCGTAGGTGACGTCCGAGAGGACGCCGACCGGCGGGTTCCCGGTGCCCTCCAGCTCCGTCACCGCGCCATCCGGCGTGCGCAGCAGGGCCGGCGGGTGACCGGCGCGCACGAAGCGGGCGCAGGCGCGGGAGCGGTCGAACTGCATGTGGAAGATCGTCGTCATCACCGGGTCAGCGAGCTCGCGCATCAGGCGATCGAGGCGGCCGACGGCCTCCTGAGGCCGGTGCCCGTCGAGCACGTACGCGGCGAGTGCGGGGCGGATGCGCCCCATCACGGCGGCGGCGCGCAGGCCGCGGCCGGCGACGTCGCCGATCGTGAGGCCGACCGTGCCGTCGTCGACGCTCACCACCTCGTACCAGTCGCCGCCCACTTGAAGGCCGGGGGCGGCCGGCTCGTACCGGGCGGCGAACTCGAGCCCCTCGATCTCGGGCAGGCCCTGGGGGAGGAGGGCGCGCTGTAGCGTGACGGCGGCCTCGTGCTCGCGGCGGAAGAGCTGGGCGTTGGCGACCGCGAGCCCCGCGCGCTGCCCCAAATCCTCCGCGAGCGCCAGGTCGGGTGAGTCGTAGCGGCGCGTCACGGCGGCGGCGCCGAGGACGAGCGCGCCCAGCGCGCGGTCCCGGGCGCGCAGCGGCGCCACGAGCAGGGAGTGGGCGTCGAGCGAGCGGGCGATCGCGTGGGCGGCCGGGTCGTCGTCCAGCCAGGGCTTGCCAGGCGAGTCGCCGTGCAGCTCGCCGGCGCCGTCCAGGACGCGTCCGACGATCCCGTCGCCGGGCGCAGCTTTCAGCTGCTCGGCGAGGTCGCTCGTGCGCGCGCGGAGGTCGGGGTGTGAGTGGGCGACGGCGGCGACATGGAGCTCCCCGGCGTCGTCCATCAGATACGCGCAGGCGAAGTCGGCCAGGTGGCGGACGCTGAGCTCGCTGAGCTCGACGAGCGTGCCTCGCGGGTCGCGCGAGCCCGCCAGCAGGCCGCCCGCCTCGCCGAGGAATGCCTGTCGCTCGGCGTCGAGGCGCTCGAGCTCGTAGATCTGTGCGCGGCCGAGGGCGTAGGCGGCCTGCTGGGACGCGGCGAAAAGCAGCGCACGCTCCTCGGCGTCGAATTCGTGCGGTCGCTCGAAGCTCACCGAGAGCGCGCCGAGCGCCGCGTCGCCAGCGACCAGGGGCAGCACGATTACCGCGGGACTTCCGCCCCAATCCTCGCCGCCGCGCGAGCGACCGTTCGTGGGATTGCCGGACTCGCTGGCCCAGACCGGCGCTCGGGTGCGCATCGCCTCGGCCATCGGCTCGTCCGCCTCCAGCGGGAAGCTCTCGGGGCGGGCGATCCGCTCGGGGTGACGTCCGCCGCTGGCCGCGATCCGCACCTCGCCGTTCTGGCGCACGCCGAACGCCACGGCGTCGGCGCCGAATGCCTCGACGGCGTGCTCGACGGTCACGTCGACCACGTCGCTGGGGGTGACCGCACGCGAGAGCTTCGCGGTGACGTCATGGAGCAGCGCCGAGAGGCGCGCGCGGCGGTGCCTGCTGGTGACGTCGCGGGCGATCACGGAGGCGCCGAGGACCGTGCCCTCGGCGTTCCGCACAGGCGAGACGGTGAGCGAGACCATGATCACTCGGCCGTCCTTGGTGAGGCGCTCGGTTTCGTAGTGCGAGACTCGCTCGCCCGCGAGGATCCGGCGGAGGATCTGCATCTCCTCGCCGGCGCGGTGCGGCGGGATCAGCATCGAGATCGGGCGCCCGACCGCCTCGTCGGGCGCGTACCCGTACATCCGCGTCGCGGCCGGGTTCCAGCTCATGATCCGGCCCGTCGGATCCTTGCTGAGGATCGCGTCGTCGGAGCTCTCGACGATCGCCGCCAAGTGGTCGCTCGCCGGTCCCGCCGGCCAGTGGAACAGCGACGTACTCATGCGCCCGCGCCGCCCGCGGCCACGGCTTCTGCGGCCGCGCCCGTGTCTCGGAAGGCGCTCAGCGAGCCGAGCACCTCGGTCAGTTCGAAGAGGCGCTCCACGGGGGAGCCCTCGGCCACCACGACCGCGAATCGGTCGCGGAGACGGTCGGCGACGCGCACCACCACGGCGAGCCCGCTCGAGTCCATGAACGGCACGCTCCGCAAATCGAGCACGAGGCCGCGGCCGTCGTGGCGGTCGGGGTCGAGCGCGTTCGCGAACTCGTCGGCGGTGGCCAGGTCCACCTCGCCGTTGGCGGCGACGATCGCGACGGTGCCCACGTGCTCGACTTCGATCGAGAGCTGCTGCGGACGGCGCCCGGTCACGAGACGGGCGCCCCTTGGGCGGCGCCTGCGAACGTCATCCGGACCCGCGTCCCGCGTTCGGAGGAGCTGAAGCTGGCGTCGGTGGCGAGCCGCGTGATCAGCGCGATTCCCACGCCGAGCCCGCGGCTGGTCGAGTTGAGCCGCATTCCGCTCCCGCTGTCAAGTACTTCCACTTCGAGGCCGTCCGGCGTCGCGTGCGCCAGCACGCGGATCGTGCCGGAACGTCCCTTTGGATACGCGTGCAGGACCGCATTGGTTACAGCCTCGGTCACCGCGAGGCCAACGTCGCCCGCCTCGAACCCGTGCGCAGCGGCGACGCGCTCGACGGCGCGGCGAGCCACCGCGACGCTTGCCGGCTCGCTCGGCAGAGTGAGATCTAGTTCCGCGCCTGCCTCGTGCTCCATGGCCGACGACCCTTACCCAGCGCGGGCGGCCCTTAGCGCCACCGGTGGGTTTCGTGGCCGGGGAGGCGGGAAGGCTCAGGGTTGATGGCCCGCCATGAGAGGCTCAGCGAGCGCACCTCCGCGGAGGTGCTCCAGGACCACGTCGAGCTACGCGAGCTCGGCGAGCTCGAGGAGGATCTGCGGCGGAACTACCACCCCGAGGTGCTCGTTCTCACCGGGCGGCGTGTCTTCAAGGGCCACGACGGCGTGCGCGAGTCGGCGGCGCTGCTCGCGAAGGCGGTCGACCCCGAGTCCTACCGCTTCCGCACGCTGGTCATCGGCGACCGGATGGGCTTCGCGGAATGGACGGCGAGCGGCGAGGACGTCGAGATCCGCGACGGCGTGGACTCCTACCTCGTCGAGGACGGGCTGATCAAGGCGCAGACCATCTACTACACCGCGATCTCGAGCGCGCTGAGCGCGACGACGACGAACGCGGACGCCGCCGGGGCTGGACGCGTCAAGCGCGTCGAGGGCTGAGCAGCGCGAGCAGGAACGTGGCGAGCGCGGCGAGCGCGATCGCCGCGCCGGCCGCGATCTCCAGGTAGTAGCTCGCGTACAGCCCGGCGGCCCCGGAGAGCACGCCGAGCGCCCCGGCCGCGGCGAGCGCGGTGCCCAGCTGGCGGGTCAGCCGGAGCGCGGCGGCCGCGGGCGCCACGATCAGTGCGATGACGAGCAGGTTGCCCAGCGCCTGGACCGCGAGCAGGGTCGTGGCGGCGAGCAGCAAGAGCAGCGCAAGGCCCGTCGCCCGCGCCGAGGCCCCGAGGGTGGCGGAGAGCTCCGGGTCGAAGGCACAGGCCGCGAGCGGCCTGTGCAGCGCGGCCATCAGCGCCAGCACGACGGCCGCGCCGGTCCCGGAGAGGACCAGGTCGTCGTGCGAGACGCTCAGCGGGTCGCCGAAGAGCAGCTCGCCCAAGCGCTGGGGCGCGTCCGGCGCGAGGGCGAGCACCGCGCCCAGCCCGAGCAGCACGGTGACGGCGACGGCGACGCCGACGTCCGGCTCGATCGCGCGCTGCCGCTGGGCGGCTGCGATCGCGAGCGCGGCCAGCAGCAGCCCGGCCGCAGCGCCCAGCGCCAGGGGGACGCCGAGCAAGGCGGCGCCGACGAGGCCGGGGAGCATGGCGTGCGCGAGCGACTCGGCGGCGTAGCTCTGGCGGTGCAGCACCACCCAGACCCCGAGCGGGCCGGCGACCGCGCCGATCAGCGCGACCTCCACCAGCGCACGCTGGCCGATGCTCTGGGCGAACGGGTCCGTGAGCGCGTCGACCATCAGTGGGTGTGGTGCTGGACCACGATCGCGCGCGCGCCGTCGCCGAGGCGAACGAGCTCCGCGCCGTACGTCCTCGCCAGGACCTCGGCGTTCAGCACGTCCTGCGGCGAGCCGCACGCGATCTGGGTGCGATTGATACACAGCACGCCGTCGAAGCGGCGCGCGTGGTCGATGTCGTGCGTCGAGATGAGCACGATGCGCCCCTCGTCACGAAGCTCGGCGAGCAGGGCGAGCACGCGGTCGGCGGAGGGCCGGTCGACGCCGCTCATGGGCTCGTCGAGCAGGAGGACCCCGGCCTCCTGGGCGAGGGCGCGGGCGATGAGGACCCGCTGCCGCTGGCCTCCCGAGAGCTCGCCGTACGGGGTGCGCGCGTGGTCGCCGAGGCCGACCCGCTCGAGCGCCGCGTGCGCCGCGCGCCGGTCGGCCCGGGAGAGCCGCCGGTACCACGGGGTGGTTCCGTAACGCCCCATGAGCGCGACGCCGAGCGCGTCGATGGGGAAGTCGAGGCGCGAGCGCTCGGTCTGCGGCACGTAGGCCAGCGCGCCCCGCACCTCGATCTCGCCGCGGCGCCATGGCGCCTGCCCGAGCAGCGCCCGGAAGAGGGTCGTCTTGCCGCCGCCGTTGGGCCCGAGCACGGCGAGCGAGTGGCCGCCCGCGATGTCGAGCTCGACGTCCTCGATCGCCGGGACGCCCGGGACGTACCCGGCGGTGAGGCCGCGGACCCTGAGCGCCGCGTCCATCAGGCTCCCTCCGGGCCGGCCCCGCCCCGCAGGCGCGAGACCTCGACGAGCGCGAGGGACGCGGTGAATGCAGCGCCGCCCACGAGCGCGATGGCGGCGCCGGGAGGCAGGTTGAGCTCGTACGCGAGCCAGAGGCCCAGTAGGCCCTGCACGAGCGCGAGCGCACCGGCGGCCAGTTCCAGGCCGCGCATGCTCCGGGCGAAGGGCCTGACCGTCGCCGCGGGGAGCACGAGCACGGCGCTCACGAGCAGCGCGCCGGCGGCATCGAGCGCGGCGACCACCGCGACCGCGATCGCGAGCAGCAGCGTCCAGTCGCCGGCACGGCGGATGCCGAGCGATCCGGCGTGGGCGGGGTCGAATGCCGTGACCGCCCAATCGCGGCGGAAGACCGCGGCCAGGCAGGCAACCACGGCGAGCGCGGCGAGCGTCCCGACGAGCTCGTCGGCGCCGATCGCGAGCAGGCTGCCGAACAGCATCTGATCGACCTCGGCTCCGACCGCGAAGACGTCGCTCGCGAGCACGACGCCGATCGCCAGCGCCCCGACCAGCGCGAGGGCGGTGGCCGCGTCGGCGGCGAGGCGCGGGCCGCGCAGGCCGTCGGTGAGGCCCGCGAACAGCAGGCCGGTGCCGAGTGCCGCCGCCGGGGCGGGGACCCCGGTGGCGCTCGCTACGACCAGCCCCGGGAACGCGGCGGTGCCCACGCCGTGGGCGTAGAAGGCGAGCCCGCGGAGCACGATCTGCGCGCCGAGGATGCCGGCCAGCGGCGCGAGCAGCGCGAGCTCGAGCGCGGCGCGCTGCATGAAGGGGAGCTGGACGAAATCGAGCACTGCGCCTGGGAGGATAGGGCTAAACTGATATCGATTCCCGATTCACATTAGCCGCCGAACGCCTTTGACCCCCGCTGAAGCAAGCCAGGTGCCGACGCCGCCCGCCGACGAGTGGGTTGAGCTCGCCGAGCGCGAGCTGCGCCGCGCGGGGCACCGCGCGAGCGTGCCGCGGTCGACCATCCTCCGGATGATCGGCGCCCAGGAGTGCGTCCTCACCGCCCGAGAGATCGCCGACGAGCTGCGCGCCGCCGGCAAGCCCGTCGGCGTCGCGACCGTCTATCGCACGCTCGAGCTGCTCGAGGATTTGCGCCTTGTGCAGCGCCTCGACGTCGGGGGCGACTCCGCCCGCTACGAGCCCGCGATGCCCGGCGGCGAGCACCATCACCACCACTTGGTCTGCGACGCCTGCGGACGCGTGACGCCCTTCCAGGACCCGAGCCTCGAGCGCGCCATCCACCGGGCCGCCGAGCGCGTCGATTACCGCGTGGGCGACCACGACGTCATCCTGCGCGGGAGCTGCCCCGACTGCGCCGAGGGGCCGTCGCGCAAGGCCCGCGGCCCGCGCGGCTAGAGCGCGCACGCGCCTGCGCTGCCGCTGAGGCCGGCGGCGATCGTCCGGGCGTTCGCGGCGAGCGCGTCCAGGTAGGTCTCAGCGCCGCTGCCCGAAGGCCCCAGGGTGTCGGTCCACAGCTCGCCGCCCACGCGCGCGCCCGCCTCGTCGGCGATCGCGCGCTCGAGGTCGGCGCTGAGCCCGGCTTCGGCGAACACCGCCCGCACGCCCTCCGCGCGGATCAGGTCGACGAGATCCGCGACCTGCCCCGCGGAGGGCTGGGCCTGGGTGGTGAGCGCGGGGAGCGCGGCGCCGACGACCTGGAGACCGTAGTGCTCGGCGAAGTAGGCGAGCGAGTCGTGCGTGGTCACGAGCTTGCGCTGACTCGGCGGGATGCGCTCAAAGCACCCGGCGATGCGCCGGTCGAGGGCGGCGATGCGCTCGCTGTAGCGCTTCGCGTTGGCGCGGTAGATCGGCGCACCCTCGGGGTCGATCGCGATCAGCTCGTCGCGGATCGCCGCCACCGCGTCGCGCGCCGCGCCCGGGTCGTGCCACCAGTGCGGGTCGATCCCCTCGTCCGCCCCTTCCTCGTCCTCGCCGGCGTGCTCGTGTCCGTGCTCGTGGTCGTGGGGGGCCGACAGCGTGTCTACGGCCTCGATCAGCGCCAGGCGTGCGCCGTCGCTGCCCGACGCCTCGTACAGCTCGTCCATCCAGAGATCGAGGTCGCCGCCCGAGGTGATCACCAGGTCGGCGTCGAGCAGGGCCTCGGCATCCGCAGGCCGCGGCTCGTAGCCGTGGGGGTCGGCGTTGGGGGGCAGCACGCCTTCAACGTCGGCGCGTTCGCCGGCGACGTTGCGAGCCAGGTCCGCGACGTGGGTGGTGCTGGCGACGACGCGGAGCCCCGCGCTCGCCGAATCTTCGCCGCCGCAGGCTGATACCCCCGCGATCACGAGCGCGGCGAAAACCATACTGAGAATCGTTCGCACGACGGGCGAATATACAGGGCCGCCAAGGGGCCGAGATCGGCCTCCTGCAAACATTGAGTGGGACAGCGTGCGACCGATAAGGAGGCCTACTGGATGCGAATTGGGATCGGCCTGCCGAACGCCGTGGCCGGGACTACAGGGGGGCAGCTGCGCGACTGGGCGCGTGAGTCCGAGGCCGCGGGGTTCTCGACCCTGGGCACGATCGACCGGATCGTCTACGGCAACTACGACCCGCTGGTCGCGCTCGCGGGTGCGGCCGCGGTAACCGAGCGGATCCGGCTCGCCTCGACCGTGGCGCTCGGGCCCGTCTTCGCGCCCGCCGCGCGGATCGCGAAGCAGTTTTTGAGCCTCGACGCCCTCGCCGGCGGCGGCCGAGCCGTGCTCGGGATCGCACCGGGTGGACGGCCCGACGACTACGAGGTCACCGGCATGGAGATGAGCGAGCGCGGGCGCTGGATGGACCACGCCGTCGCGCAGATCCGCGAGGTGTGGGACGGCACGGGGGACGGCGAGCGGATCGGCCCCCGGCCGGCCGATGGCGCGGGACCGACGCTCTTGGTCGGCGGCTGGGTGGACGCGGCTTACCGGCGCGCCGCGCAGTACGGCGACGGGTGGATCATGGGCGGCGGCTCGCCCGACCAGTTCCGCCAGAGCCTGGAGGGGCTGCTCGCCGCCTGGGAGCGGGAGGGCCGCGACGGCAAGCCGCAGACTGCCGCGCTCTCGTACTTCGCGCTGGGTCCCGACGGCGAGCGCGACGCCCAGGCGTACCTGGGCGACTACTACGCGTTCCTCGGCGAGGAGACCGCCCGCGCGATCACGAGCGGGGCGGCGCGCGACGCCGACACCGTCCGGGCCTACATCGCGGCCTTCGAGGAGGCGGGCTGCGACGAGCTCATCTTCTTCCCGTGCTCGAACGATCCCGAGCAGGTGGGGTTGCTCGCGGAAGCGGTCTTTTAGCCACCGGCTGCAGGCTGCGAGCTACCAGCTTCCAGCGTCCAGTCCGCCGAGGCGCCTCCGTCGGCGTCGAAGGGACTGGCCGCTGGCCGCTGGTGGCTGGTAGCTAGCGCCTGCGCAGGTGCCGGCGGCGCCGGCCGGGCTTCACCTGCGCCCGGCGCTCGAGGCGCTCGCGCGTCGATTCGAGCGCGCTCACCCGCTGCAGGTTGCGCAGCTGGTAGATGAGGATCTCGTCCACGCATCGGCGGTGCCAGTGCTGGTGCTCGGTGCCCCCGATGCGCCGCACGTACTGGACGATCACGTGGTCGGCGCCGATCTCGACGGCGCCCCCGCACGCTGGACAGCGGTACAGCTTCTGCGAGATGCCGCGGATGAGCCACGCCTCGTCACCCTCCTCGGTCAGGCCGCGGAGGCTGGTCCGGGTATCGGGTAGTCCGTCGTAAGCGCTCATCGGGGTCTCTGGAAGCGCTAAGGCTAGGCGGTGACGCCCGAGCCCAAGAACCGGCGACCGGCGACTCAGGCGCTCCGCGCCAGCCACGCGAACCCGGCCGCCATGACGGCGTTCGCCGCGCCCGCGAACCAGAGGGCCGCGCGCGAGCCGCGCCGCTCGAAGGCGGGCGAGCGCGACCAGACGATGTCGGTGGCGAGCTCGGTGCCGCGCAGCCAGGCAAGCGCCCACCAGTCCTCGGGGCGGCCGCGGGCCGCGGCCAGGGCGTGTGCCGCCGCGAACGTGTACCAGATCGGGGCGCAGCGGCGGAAGAGATGCTCGGCGTCGGGCGAGGGCTCCGCGTGGCCCAGCGCGGCGAGCGTGGCCCGCGGCGCAAACAGCGCGCCGCTCGCGAGCGCGACGTCGAAACCGACCATCACGCGGTTGGTGAGACGGATCGCCTGCTCCGCGGTCACGGTGGCGATCCAACCAGACGGCGCGGACCCGTGAGCCGCTTCGGCCGCGAGGCGCCCGGAAGGGAATCCGGGGGTGGGGGCGAAACAACCCGCCGTGAGCAAGACGGCGACTAAGACACGACCCACTTCGAACTCGACCCGATCGAGCGGCCGTCGTAACGGCACGACCCACCGGCGGCCGCGCAAGCGCGACCCGAAGAGCCTTTCGGCGTTCATCACTGAGCGCTTCGACGAGTTCTCGCGCTCCCAGAAGGACGTGGCCCGCTACATCGTCGACCACCTCGACGAGGCGGCGTTCCAGACCGCCGAGGAGCTCGCCCGGCGCGCCAACACCTCCTCCTCGACCGTTGTGCGCTTCTCGCAGGCGCTCGGGTTCGAGGGCTATCCGGAGCTTCAGCAGGCGGCGATCGAGGAGTACCGCACGAAGGCGCCCAACGGCGGGCGTTCCGGCGGCGCGGCGCTCTTCGATTTCGACCACTCGGAGTTCGAGGCCTCGATCGCTGCGGACTACGACGATCTCGAAGACACCGCGCGGCGGCTTACGCCCGAGCAGGTCGAGGCCTGCGTGGCGGCGCTCGCGGGCGCGCAGCGCGTGCTGATCGTCGGCATGGACCAGCTCGCGTTCTTCGCGAGCTACCTGCGGCACCTGCTCGCGCTGCTCGACATCCGCGCGGAGGTCGTGGCGAGCCCGCGGCAGGAGTCGGTAGCGCGCCTCTCCCGCGTCGACGAGGACACGCTGGTGATCGCGTTTTCGGCGGGCAGCGCGCACCCGATGGTCGTCCGCGCGATGAAGCTTGCCCGTCACCGCGGTGCGAAGACGCTCGCGGTCACGGACGCGACGCTCTCGGAGGTGGCCGAGCACGCGGAGCTGATGCTCTACTACTCGTCGAACAGCCCCTCCTTCCTCCAGTCCCATACCTCGCTCCTCGCCATCGTCCAGGCTCTGGCCTACGGGGTGTACGCGCGCGACAAGGCCGCGTTCAAGGACCGCATCCGCGCCTTCAAGCTCAAGTAGGGCGTCGCAGCCAGCTCGGGGGTCACGCGAGCCAGCGGCTCGCAAGCCACTCGGGCACGGCGGCGACGCCCTCGCTGCGCGCCACGGCGCGCTGGCGCATGGCGCCGTTGCGCTCGGCGAGCTCCGCGGCCAGATCGAGCTCGGCCTCGCAGCCGAGCTCGCGGGCGGCCGAGCGCAGCTCGCCGATCAGCTCGCCGATGCGCTCGCGGGTGGGCGTGCGCAGTCCTGTGTCGAGGTCGGCGAGGGCGCCCTCGACGCCGTCGCGGGCGGCCCACCAGCGGTTCTCAGCGATGACCCAGTCCGGGTGGACGGCGAGCTCCTCGCCGGCGTCGTGGCGCGCCCCGAGCCACGCGACGAGGGCGTGGGCGAAGGCGGCGACCGCAGCGGCCTCGCGCACCGTGGTCTGCGCGTCGGGCACGCGCAGCTCGAGCGTGCCGAAGCCGGGGTGGGGGCGTAGCTCCCACCACCACGCGCCCGGGTCGGAGATCGAGCCGGCGTTCGCGCCCCAGGCGAGCGCGCGCGAGTACTCCTCCCACGAGGTGAGCGCCGGCGGCACGCCCTGGCGGGGGAGCTGCTCGGCGATCTTCGGCCTGATCGAGGCGAGCCCTGTGTCCTCGCCCGCGTGGAACGGCGCGTTGGCGGCGAGCGCCGCGATCTCGGGCAGGTACGAGCGCAGGCCGTTGTAGACGGCGAGGGCGCGGTCGGCGTCGCCGGGCGCCACGTGGACCTGGAGGGCGAAGACGAGCTGGCTGCGGGCGATCCCGCCGAACTCGGCCGCGGTGCGGTCGTAGCGGCCGCCGCGGTTGAGCTCGCCCCGCGCGGGCGCCGTGGGATGCACGCCGGCGGCGGCGAGCGCGAACCGGCCGTCGAGCGTCGCGGCGAGGTCGCGGCGTGCCTCGCGCAGCTGAGCGGCCGCCTCGCTGACGCACGCGCAGGGGCCGACCATGATCTCGAGCTGCGCGGCGGGCAGCTCGCGCTTGAAGCGCGGGTCGCCGCGGGTGAGCGCGAGCGCTTCGTCGGCCGCGGGGACGAGCTCGGCCGTGTCGGGGTCGAGGAGCATGAGCTCCTCCTCGAGGCCGAGGGTGTAGGCCTCCGTTGCGTCGAAGGCGGCGCGCAGCTGGTCGGCGGTCGGGACGCTTGCCATGGTTCAGGTTCGTCCCATCGGGAAGAAGGGGCGGCAGATGAGGCTGTTCACCGTACCCGGGGTGTTCGCGCCCGTCAGCGACAGCCGTATGCTCGCGCGGGAGTTGGCCGGCCGCGTGCGCCCGGGGGCAAGCGTGCTCGACCCGTTCACGGGCAGCGGGATCCTCGCGATCGCCGCCGCTCGCGCGCGGGCGGGATCGGTGGTGGCGGTGGACATCTCGCGGCGCGCCGTCGCCTGCGCTCGGCTCAACGCCCGCCTGAACGGCGTGCGCATCCGAGTGCTGCGCGGCGACATGTTCGAGCCGGTGGCGGACCTGCGCTTCGACGCGATCGTCGCGAACCCGCCGTACGTCCCGGCGGTCTCGGGCGAGCCGCCGCGCGGCGCCGCGCGGGCCTGGGACGCCGGACCCGACGGGCGCGCCCTGCTCGACCGCTTCTGCCGAGAGGCGCCCGCGCACCTCGCGCCCGGCGGCGAGCTGCTGTTGATCCACTCCTCCATCGCCGATCCGGACCGCAGCCGGGCGCTGCTCGAGCGCGAGGGACTTGAGGTGGGCACGGTGGCCACGCACCGGGGCCCCCTCGGACCGATCCTCTCAGCGCGCGCCGACGCGCTTGAGCGCCGGGGGCTGCTCGCGCCCGGCCAGCGCGAGGAGGAGCTCGTCTTGATCTCGGCGGGGCGGCGATGAGCCCGGCGCGCGTGGTCCCGTACCGCGACGGGTCATACCTCGTGCGCGGTGAGTTCGAGCTCGTCGATCAAGACGGGAACGTGATTGAGACCCGGCGCGGGACGATTGCCCTGTGCCGGTGCGGCGCGTCGCGCACCAAGCCCTTCTGCGACGGCACCCATAAGGCGATCGGGTTCAGGGCCCCCAGCGACGCGTCCGACCAGCCCCTTCGGCCCAAGCCGAACGGCGATCAGGCGTAGGCCGCCTTCGTCGCCGCCGGCGCGGGGGCGAGGAGGGACGTGCGCCCGGCCTCCCACGAGTCGAGGATGTGGGTGACGAAGCGCTTCTCGGTGTGGAGGAGCGCCTGGACTCCGAAGATGACGTCCGCCGCCAGCGCGGGCTCCTGGCGGGCAAGGCCGCCGGCCAGATCGTGGGCGGCGATCTGCTCATGGACCGAGTCGGCCTCGACGTGCTCGTCGTAGAACTCGGTCGCCTCGGGCCCGAAGCCGAGCCGACGAAGGCCGTTGCCATAGCGGCGGTTGGGCTCGGGCGAGGTGATCTCGAAGCCGGCGAGGTGGCCGACGAGCGCGCCGCGCCAGCGCCGATGCAGGCTGAAGACGGAGATCAGGTTGACCGTGGCGAGCGTCGTGCCCGGCAGCAGGTGCACGTAGGCGCCGTAGGTGGTGTCGAGCCCGAGCGCGGCCATCGTCTTGGCGAAGAGCTGGGAGTGCATGCGCTCGAACTCGCCGCCGCCGTACTCGTCGGCCTGGATCTCGACCATGGCGGCTTTCGCGGGCCCGCGCACGCGCGGCATCGCGAAGGTGTGAGGGTCGGCCTCCTTGAGCTGGTAGGCGGAGCGGTGGATGACGAACTCGCGGAACTGCTCAAGCGAGGCCCGGAGCGCCACGTAGCGCGAGAGCGGGGGCGCGTCGTCGCGCTCGACGAGCTCGAAGATCGCGTCGCCGACCTCGTCGGGGTTGATGTCGCCCGGGGACTCGACCTCCTCGAGGAGCTGGGTGAGCATGAGCCGTTCGAGCGCGAGCCGGAAGGCGACGATGCCCAGGTCCCACTCGGCCTCGGCCGGAACGTCGTCGATCCCGCCGTACATCAGCTCGTGGCAGACGAAGAGGGCGAGCTGGAAGTCGTCGTCGCCGAGCGGGTCGGTGGCGTGGGTCGGGGGTGGGGGAGGGGTGCCGCCGTGCAGCGCCTCGCTGAGCGCGGCGGAAAGCGGGCCCCGGGGTTGCGGCATTCTCATCGGGCGCCGGCTACCCACGCGCGCGGCGTCCGAATCGCGCCCCGGAGCGCCGCACGGGCGCCCTGGCGGCGCGCTCCCGCGGAGGGGCGGGTGTCTCGTATCCTTGCCTTGAGATGAGCGAACGGGGCACATTCCGCGTCAAGCGCGGCCTGGCGGAGATGTTGAAGGGCGGCGTGATCATGGACGTCACGAACGCCGAGCAAGCGCGGATCGCGGAGGCGAGCGGCGCGGTCGCGGTGATGGCTCTCGAGCGCGTGCCAGCGGACATCCGCGCCGAGGGCGGCGTCGCCCGGATGGCGAACCTCAAGGTGATCGAGGAGATCCAGAACGCGGTCACCATTCCGGTGATGGCCAAGGCGCGGATCGGGCACTTCGTCGAGGCTCAGGTCCTGCAGGCCATCGAGGTGGACTACATCGACGAGTCCGAGGTTTTGACGCCGGCCGACGAGGCCAACCACATCGACAAGCACGCGTTCGACGTCCCGTTCGTCTGCGGCGCGACCAACCTCGGCGAGGCGCTTCGCCGCATCGCCGAGGGCGCGGCGATGATCCGCTCGAAGGGCGAGGCCGGCACGGGCAACATCGTCGAGGCCGTGAGGCACCTGCGCGGGATCGTCGGCGGCATCCGCAAGCTGCAGAGCGCGAGCCGCGAGGAGCTCCCGTCGATCGCCAAGGAGCTTCAGGCCCCACTCGAGATCGTCGCTGAGGTCGCGGAGACCGGCTGGCTGCCGGTGCCGCTCTTCTGCGCCGGCGGGATCGCGACGCCCGCCGACGCGGCGCTCACGATGCAGCTCGGCGCCGAGGGCAACTTCGTCGGCTCGGGGATCTTCAAGTCGAGCGATCCGGAGCGGCGCGCCCGCGCGATCGTCGAGGCGACGACGCACTACAAGGACCCGGAGCGCATCGCCGCCGCGTCGCGCGAGCTGGGCGAGGCGATGCGCGGCGACGACATCGCGCAGCTCGCCGCCGAGGGCGAGCTCCTCCAGCATCGCGGAGCGTAGGCACTTGGCTGGCGCAGGTCCCGCGGTCCCGCCCGAGGCGGGCGCAGAGCGCCTGCGTATCGGGGTCCTGGCAAGCCAGGGCGACTTCGCGGCGCACCTGCGCATGCTCGCCCAGCTCGGGGCCGAGAGCATGGAGGTGCGCACGCCGGAGCAGATCGAGGGGCTCGACGCGCTCGTCATCCCCGGCGGGGAGTCGACGACGATCACCAAGGCGATCGAGCGCGACGGCCTCGGTCCCGCGATCGAGGCGCATCACGCGGCGGGCAAGCCCATCCTCGGGACGTGCGCCGGGATGATCGTGCTCGACCGCCTGCACATGGGGCTGCTCGATGCGACCTGCCGGCGCAACGCCTTCGGGCGGCAGATCGCGAGCTTCGAGGTCGATCTCGAGGTCGAGGGCGTCGGCCCCGAGCCGATGCGGGGGGTCTTCATCCGGGCGCCGTGGATCGAGGAGCATGGCCCCGGGGTGGAGGTGCTGGCGAGGGTTGACGGCCATCCGGTCGTCGTCCGCGAGGGGCCGGTGCTGGCGGCCGCGTTCCACCCCGAGCTCACCGACGACCCGCGCCTGCACGCGCTCTTGATGGCGATGGCTAGCGGGCGCGAGGCGGAGTCGCCCGGGGCGAGCGGCGAGGCGAAAGGAGCGAGCGAGTGAGGGACCCCCGGGTAGCCAACCTGGCGAAGATCCTCGTGCGCTACTCGACGCGCGTGAGCGAGGGCGACACCTGCCTGATCGAGGGGTCGGCGGCGGCCGAACCGCTGATCGCGGCGGTCTACGACGAGGTGCTCGAGGCTGGCGGCCACCCGGTGGTCGCGATGTCGTTCGAGGGGCAGGCGGCGTCCTTCTATGCGCGCGCGAACGACGCGCAGCTCGAGTGGATCTCGCCCCTGGCTGAGTGGGGCGCGGAGCAGGCCGACTGCCGGATCGCGATCGGTGCCGATACCAACACCCGGGAACTCTCGGGGGTTCCGCCGGAGCGCCAGACGAAGCGCCAGGCGGCGACCCGGCGCCTCATGCAGCGCACGATGGAGCGCTCCGCCGAGGGCACCCACCGCTGGGTGTACACGATCTTCCCGACCAACGCGTATGCCTCCGACGCCGAGATGAGCCTGCGGGAGTTCGAGGACTTCTACTTCGGCGCCTGCCTCGCGGACGAGGCCGACCCGCTCGCGGCCTGGGAGCGGGCGTCCGCCGAGACGCGCAGGCTCGCCGAGCGCGTCCAGGGCGCGAGCGAGATCCGGATCACCGGCCCCGGCACCGACATCCGCCTGGGCGTCGAGGGCCGCACGTTCATCCCCTGCTTCGGCGACCGCAACATGCCCGACGGCGAGTTCTTCACCGGCCCGATCGAGGACTCCGTGGAGGGTGAGGTCACCTTCCATCTGCCCGCGATGGTCGGCGGGCGCGAGGTGGCCGGCGTGCGCATGAAGTTCGAGGGCGGCAAGGTCGTCGACGCGACCGCCGAGCGCGGCGAGCGGTACCTGCTCGAGCTGCTCGACACCGACGAGGGCGCGCGCCGCCTCGGCGAGCTCGGCATCGGCACCAACTACCGGATCGACCGCGGCACCCGCGACGTCCTGCTCGACGAGAAGATCGGCGGCACCGTCCACATGGCCGTGGGCGCGAGCTATCCGGAGAGCGGCGGCCGCAACGAGTCCGCCGTCCACACCGACCTCGTCTGCGACCTGCGCCGCGGCGGCCGCATCGAGGCCGACGGCGAGCTCATCCAGGAGAACGGCCGGTTCGTGGTCTGAGGCGGCCCGGACCCGCCCGTCAACCCGAATCCGCCTCGGATCGCGCGGCCTCCCGATGTGAGGCGGATATGTGCGGGCGGCCTCAGGCGGTCAGCGCAACAACAGCTCGTTCATCTTCTCAGATGGCTTCATCCAGCCCAGGGTCTGGCGGGGGCGGTCGTTGAGCTCGGCCGCGATAC
>Ga0310826_100765_pt1 | contig 24963 bp, 27 predicted proteins | sample WT_ome_FD_201306 | JGI IMG/M metagenome (GOLD analysis project Ga0310826, IMG submission 201306) | Sorghum-adapted microbial communities enriched on wild type (WT) sorghum from Joint BioEnergy Institute, Emeryville, California, United... ... | reverse complement strand
GTCAGGCTGCCGTGGGCGGCTGGTGAGCGCCATTAACGGTACTCCGTACCGATAGAGCCCGCCCGAACGCGCCAACGACCCCGCTAACGGTACGCCGTACCGTTACACGCGCTGTCAGGCTGCCGTGGGCGGCCGGAGAGCGCCATTAACGGTACTCCGTACCGTTAGAGCCCGCCCGAACGCGCCAATGCCCACGCTAACGGTACGCCGTACCGTTACATGCGCCGTCAGGCTGCCGTGGGCGGCCGGTGAGCGCCATTAACGGTACTCCGTACCGCTGGAGCCCGCCCGAACGCCAACAACCCCGCTAACGGTACGCCGTAACGTTGCACGCGCTGTCGGACGGCCGCGCGGCCTAGTCCTCCGCCGTCTCGCGCGCCAAGCTCCGGCGCAGGCGGAGCGCCATCGCCGGAACGAGCGCGAGGCAGCCGGCAAGCGCGGCAGCCGCCGGCACCCAGTGGCCGGCGAACGCCGCGGGCAGCCCGGCGGCGAGGCCGAGCGGTACGGCGCAGGCGAAGTGCGCGACCGTGGCGACGCGCAAGGCGGCGCGCCGGCGCCCGGCCTCGGGCAGCGGGTACAGATGCCGCCACACCGCGTGCCGGTGCGCATCGCGCACCGTGCCGGCCTGCACCCCGGCCGCCAGCGCGAACAGCCAGGCGATCATCGCCCCCGCCCATCCCGCGAGGACGCCGGCCTGTCCGGCGGCCGCGCCGGCCAGCACGCCGACGATGGTCAACCGGATCAGCATGCCGCCAAGATCGGTACGGACAAGCGTCAGCGTATAGAGCATCAAATATGTATGATCCCGGCTGTGCCCAATATACCCGGCGATCCAGGCCAGGTACGGCCGCCGGGCCGGCGCCGCGGCCTCCGCCGGAATATCGGTGAACGAGCGGAAGAACCGCTCGTACCGCCGCCGCGTCCGCGCCTCCTCGTCGAACAGCCGCTGCCACGGGAACCGGTGCCTGGCCGGCAGCCGGCAGACGGCGGCCTGGAGCGCGGCGGCGGCAGCCGCGAAGCCGAGCGCGGCGATAAGCGGCTTCGTGAGCAGCGCGTAGACCACCGCCACCGTCAGCGCGGCGCGGAGCAGCCGGCACAGCAGCCGCGCGTTCCCGCGGGCCATGCGGCGTTCCTGCCATGCGCAGGCGTCTTCCAGCGCCTTCAATGCGAGCAGAACCGGGACGAGCGCGGCCGACCCCGTCGGCGCGCCGCTCTTCCCGTAGAGCGGCGCGTAGAGCAGCCAGGCGGCGAGCAGCAGCACGCTGCCGGCAACATACCCGTTGCGCCGCGCGGCCTTCATATACCGACCCATCTCGTGCTCGCGCGGCATCAGGAAGACGGCGTCGGCCGGCCGCAGGTACGTGCGCAGCGGCGACCGCACCAGCAGCAGCGTCATCAGCGCGGTTCCGACGGCGGCCGTCGGAAAGTCCGGCGGCACATCCTCCAGAAACACCGTATAGGCACTCAACGACACGAGCGCGGCCAACACGACAAACGAGGGAAACCCGCTCCGCGCCACGTCGCGGACATACGGGGCCACGGCCTTGCGCCAGTCTTCCGCGCGCGCCCGGCGCAACGCTTCCAGATCATGTTCCATAGGCATCCCTTTCCGGGGCGATGAAACGAAAGAACAGCCGCTCGAGCGACGCGCCGGGCATGCCTGCCGCCTCCCGCAAAGCTTCAAGCGTGCCCGAAACGATCAGCCGGCCGTCGTGCAGCAATAGATAACGATCGCAGTAGCTCTCGAGCGTCGAGAGAATGTGGGAGCTCACGAGAATGGCCGAACCGGATCGTTTCTCCTCATCCAGCCGTTCGAGCAGCGATCGCACGGCGAGCGGATCAAGCCCGAGGAACGGCTCGTCGATCACATAGAGCGGCGGCGAAGCGAGTAGCGCGTTCATGATCATCACTTTCTGCTTCATGCCCTTGGACAGATGCGCCGCGAACGCGGACCGCTTGTCCGCCATGCGGAATTCGCCGATCAGCCGCTCCGAGCGCTCATTGTACAGCGATTCGTCGATCCCGTACGCCATCGCCGTCAGGCGCAGATGTTCCTGCACCGTCAGCTCGTCAAAAAGAAGCGGCGTCTCCGGCACATAGGCGAATGACCGGCGATACCGCTCCGCGTTCTCATCCAGCGTGACGCCGCCGATCCGGACCGTGCCTCTGTACGGCTTCATCAATCCGAGCAGATGACGGATCGTCGTGCTCTTGCCGGCGCCGTTCAGCCCGATCAGCCCGACCATCTCGCCCGGCGCGACCGTGAAGGTCAGATCGTGCAGCACGGGCCTCCGCGGACTGTATCCGCCCGAAAGTTCCCTCACCTCGACGATCGGCTCCATCGGATCACCTGCCTTGTCTCCACATTATACCGGACTTGGTACAGCCGGTTCAAAAAACAGCGCCACAGCGCCGAAATGCAGGGAAAACCGCCAAGCGCGAGAGGGGCCGCTTCGTCGCCGTCCGCGGCGGGCGGACGGCAGACGGGCAGCCCCTTCGGGTCTGGCACGAATGCCGACTCAGTTTTTGATCACGATCTTCGTCACCGTCGAATCCGTGCCGGATACCTCGACGTAGCGTCCCGCGGTCAGCTGCGAAGCGTCGCCGACGATCTGGACGTTCTGCGACACGTTGTAGATGACGGCCAGCGTGCCGCCGTCGGTGTTCTTCGTCAGCGAGATCGTCGCCAGCCGGCCATCCGCGTTCAAGGTGACCGAATTCAGGACGCCGGCGTCCGTGAACGCGTTCGACTGCGACTGCGTCACTTCGATGAAGACGGCCTCGCCGTTATAGGTCAGGACGAACACCTTGTCGCCCGCCCGCAGCGCGGAAGCGTCCACCTTCGAGCCGCCGCGGAAAATGAACGCGTTCGACGCAATCGGCAGCACGACGTCGGTATTGTCCGACCGGGTGACGACGATGGCGCCGGACGCCGCCGCCTTCAGCACGCCCGTCACCGCCCGCTCGTCGCCGTAGCCCGGCATCTGGCTGTCGGTGCGGTCCAGCAGCGCCGCGAGCTCCGCCCGCGTCACCGGGCGGTTCGGCTTGAACGTGCCGTCCCGATAGCCGGTGATCAGCCCCTTCTCGATGGCCAGGGCCACGTAGCCGACGGCGCCGGCCGGAATATCCTTCGCGTCGCGGAACGGCAGCTCGGCGTTGTGCTTCGCCTTCGCTTCCTCCTCCAGGCCGAGCGCCTTCACCAGCAGGATGGTCGCCCACAGCCGGTCCGCCGGCTTGTCGGGATGCACCTTGTCCTCCGTTTCATTGAACAGCCCGTTTTCCACCGCGACCGCCACATAGCCGACGGCCCACGGATATTGCCGGTAAATCTTCTCCGCGTCCCTGAAATGCAGCTCGGTCCGCATTTCCTCTTCCGACTCGGCCTGGCTGCGCAGCCCCATCAGCCGGACGGCGGCCGTCAGCGCCTCGATGCGCGAGACCGTCTGGCGCGGCTTGAACGTGCCGTCTTCATACCCGGTGAAGACGCCCTTCGAAGCGAGGCGCATGATCGGCACCAGCGCCCATTTCAACTCGTCCTCGTCCTTGAACTGCAGCCGGATGACGATTTCGGACGAATCGCCGCGTTTCGGCTGTTTTTTGTCCTCGTGGCGTTTGTCGTGTCCCTTGCCGCCTTTGTCATGTCCTCTTCCCTTGCCGTCCGCAAAGGCCGAAGCGGCACCTCCGAACAGCGTCATGACGGCGAGGGCCGAAATGACGGTTTTTCTCCATGCAGAGCTTTTCATCGCCGCTGCATCCTCCTTCCCGATCGAATGGTTTGATCATCCGACCAGCGCGCCGGGTCGTACGTCAACAACATTCGGAACCATTCGATCCGTTAAGGGGGGTCACGGCGAAATAGGAAAAAGTTTCAACCTTCCGTCGGCCGTCCCGCGCTTTCCCATTTCGCCTTCAGCCATCGCGGCGCGCCCTTGTTCTTCCGGTCGAGCTCGCGCTCCCGCCGCTTGGGACTGCCGCCCGCGCGCGACTCCGGACGGGAAGCTTCCGGATTCCGACGGCTTTCCGCCTTGCCGTTCTCCCGGGAGGAAGAAGCGGAGACGCGGCCGGCCGCCGCATGGCCCGCAGACGCCGCGCTCCGCCTGTCCGCCGTGGCCTCCTGCCGGGACGATGCGATCCATGCCGCTTGCGCGCCGCCCGCGCGCGGCTCCGGACGTCCGGCATCCGATCCGGCCGCCTTCCGCCGTCCGGCGGATTGGCCCGCAGCCGCTCCGGCGCGCCCGCCGCTCCGCCGCACGGCCGGATCGACCAGCTGACCGGCGTACAGTTCGCGCTCTTCGATGACGATGCCGAGCTTGCGCGACAGCTTTCCGATCCGGTGCCAAAGGCGCGGCTCGACGAGCGAGACGACCGTCCCCTCCCGGCCCATCCGGCCGGTCCGCCCGGCGCGGTGGATGTAGCGCTCGGGGTCCGCCGGCGCGCCGATGCCGACGACGAGCCCGAGCTGCGGGATGTCGATGCCCCGGGCCGCGACGTCGGTCGTAATCACGACGCGCAGCTTGCCGTCCCGGAGCCGCTCGAGCGTCCGCGACCGCGTCAGCTTGTCCGCGTCGCCGTACAATGCGCCCGCCGCGAAGCCTTCATGGCGCAGCCGCGCTTCCCAGTGCGCGATCTGGTCGGTCTGATCGATGAAGATCAGCGCCGTGGGCGGGCGCAGCGCATGCAGCAGCCGCTTCGCCGTGTCGAACAGGTCGCGCCGTTCCGCGCGAATCGCATAGTGCCGGATCGAGGCCGGCAGGCGACTGTCGGGGTCGAGGTCTATCCGGACGGGATCCCGCATCAGCCGGTCCGCCAGCGCCAGCGTCTCCGGCGGCAGCGTCGCCGAGAAGAACGCGAGCTGCCGATCCGCGGGCGCGGCGTCAAGCACCGCTTCCAGTTCCTTCGTCGAGCCGAGCGCGAACATCTGGTCCGCCTCGTCCAGCACGAGCAGCCTCAGCCCGTGCAGCTTGAGCTTGCGCATCTTGAGCAGTTCGTGCAGCCGGCCCGGCGTCCCGACCGTCAGATGCGGCTTCCGTTTCAGCCCGTCGATCTGGCGGCTGACCGACGCCCCGCCGATCAGCTGCTGTACGCGGACGCCCTCCGGTCCGCCGAACCGTTCGGCCTCGCGCACGATCTGCATCGCCAGCTCCTGTGTCGGCGCCATGACGAGCGCCTGCAGCTCCGGTCTTTCCGTCTCGATCCGCTGCAGCGCCGGAAGCAAGTAGGCCAGCGTCTTGCCGCTTCCCGTGTGCGAACGCGCGCAGATATCCCGGCCATCAAGCAAGACCGGGATCGCCGCCTTCTGCACCGGCGCCGGTCCGGCCAAGCCCGCCACCTTGAGCCGTTCGGCCAGCGAAGACCGCAGGCCGAGCGATGTCCAATCCTTCTCCATGATGTCCCCCCGTCGCAATCGTTCACCGCCATCGTTCGTCCCGATGGCTTATTTGCGGTTCAGCCACGTGCCGGCCATCCGGTCGCCGATCCGCGGAAACAGGTGGTACAGCTTGACGCCGATCGCCGCGGCTAACGGCAGATCGGCCTCCGCCTTGCGCTTCTCGATCACCTGCACGATGCGGGCCGCCACCTTCTCCGGCCTCATCATGAACCGGCGCACATTGCGCACATAATGTCCCTCCGGATCGGCGATCTCGAAGAAGGGCGTGTCGATCGGACCGGGATTGACCGCCGACACGGCGATTCCGGTCCCTTTCAGCTCCAGCCGCAGCGCGTTGGTGAACCCGAGCACCGCATGCTTCGACGCGGAATATCCGGTCGATTTCGGTGTCGCGAACTTGCCGGCGATGGACGCGATGTTGACGATATGCCCGTCCCGCCGCGCGAGGAACGACGGCAACACCGCCTTCGCGCAGCGCACCATGCCCATGTAGTTCGTATCCATCATCGACTCGAAATGGTCGAGCGGCGCATCCTTGAACATTTCGAAAATGCCAAACCCCGCGTTGTTGACCAGCACGTCGACGGGACCGAAATCCGCCTGGATGCGGCGCGCCACGTCCTGCACCTGGTCGTTGTCCGTCACATCCAGCCGGTAGACGCCGCAACCCGCGCCGATTTCCGCCGCCGTCGTCCTGAGCCGCTCCTCGTTCCGGCCGGTCAGGATCGGCACCGCGCCCCGGCTTGCCAGCAGCTTCGCCGTCTCGGCTCCGATGCCGCTGCCCGCGCCGGTGATCCAGACGATCTTGTCCTTCAGCATTGCCGTCGCCTCCTGCGAACAGTGTACTGCATCCCCGTCCGATTCGCAAAAACTCCGCGAACGGCGAAGCCCGGGCCGCATGAAAGAACCTCCGGACTGTCAAGCACGGAGGTCTTGAGTACCCGAACACATACTTCATCTTGACCGGCAGTCTTTCCAAAGGCGAAAGCGCGGCAAGCGTCTGTTCCAGATCGAGAAAGATTTCGGTTCTTTCAGCTGCTTCAGGTTGGTGAGCGCCTTCTCCACCGCGTCGCATACGGCGTCCATGCTGTCCGCTTCGTCCCGCAAATAGGAATAGGCGATATGGTAAGCCTTGTCTTTCAATTTCGACGCTACAGCCTCGAAGCTTTCGTAGTCGCCCCTCTGGGCTTTTCTGATCCGTTCCTCGTCGGTCATACGTCGGCGGCACCTCATACGGTTATGAACTATCGCTTAGATGCACGAGAGGCATGAAAAGTTCGACGCTCCGCAAAAAAAACAAAAAGATCCTTCCGGGAAATCGGCTGACTTGCGGAACAAGCTCCACACGCGTGCGGAATCATGATACGATGCGGGTAGGACGATCAAAGGACGGACTTGTGACGGGACGGTCCGCGGATCGGCCGGAGCGAAGGAGGGACGGCATGCCCAACGTTTGGACTCACCTGCTGTTTGGCCGCGAAGTGCTGGAGCGGATCGGCGAAGGGGACATGATGGAAGACAAGAGGAAGCGCAACCTGTTTCAAATGGGTTGCCAGGGACCGGATTTCCTGTTCTACCACAACTACCTGCCCTGGAAGCGCGGGGACGTGATGAACCGGCTCGGGAGCGCCATGCACAGCCGCCATTGCGGGCCCGTGCTGATGGAGCTGCTGGACGGGGTCGCCGGCCTTTCCGCAAGCCGCACCAACCCGGACGACGCGGTCGTCTACGCGCTCGGCTTCGTGCTGCACCATACGCTGGACCGGAACGTGCATCCGTATGTGTTCAGCCGCTCCGGCTTTCGCAAATGGGACCACCAGCGCTTCGAGGTGATGATGGATACGCTCGTCGTCCGCCGCAAACTCGGCATCGAAACATGGCGCACGCCGGTATGGCGGGAGCTGGACGCGGGAAGCGGGCTTCCGGACGCCATCGTCGACGCTTTCGAGCGGATCGCCGCGCGGCACTATCCGGATCTGGCCGGCGAGATCCGCAGGGAAGACTGGAACCGGGCCTTCCGCGACATGATCGGCGCGCAGCGGCTGTTCCACGATCCGACGGGCATCCGGCGCGCGCTCACGTTCGGCAAAATCGAGCCGCTCGTATACAAGCGCCGGCTGCCGGATCTCGACGTGCTGAACGAGGCCGGCAGGCCTTGGCTCGATCCGACGGACGGATCGACCCGGCATGCCGACACGTTCGATGACCTGTGGGAACGCGCGATGGACGAGAGCATCCGGATCATGCGCGCCGTGCTCGAATGGCTGCGGCTCGAGGCGCGGGAAGCTGAAGCCGGGCGCGATCCCGTCCGCATCGCGGAGCTGCGCGCCCGGGCTGCCGAATGGATCGGCAACCGGTCGTACGAGACCGGCCTGAATTGCGGTTCGGCCGAGATCCGGTTCGCGGATCCGATCTGGCCGGACGGCCGCGGCGCCCGTCCCGGCGAACCGCTGGCGGGCTGATCGGACGGCGCAACTCCCGGGGTGCCGCCGCTCCGCGGCTGTCGGCGCAAGTCCGCTTCCGGAAGCGATTGCGCCGCACGGACGGAAGCCGCCGGCGGCACACGGGCATCGCCCGCGCGAACGCACGGGCGTGCGCCCCCGGACCTGCAGGATAACGCCCTTGGCGCCGCCCGACGATCGGGCTCCGCCATGGGCGTTTCCGGTTCGCCGCGCCGGTCCGGCCGGCTTCACATCGCTTCGCGCGCCTGCCCCTTGCGCATGCGCATCCGCATCAGGCGCAATTTCTCGTAGACCGAATCGAGCGGCTTGCCCTCCAGGTCGGCCTCCGAATAGACCTGCTGCAGGATCGGCTTCAAATACTTGTCGCCGACCGCCTTGATCGCGGCCTGGATCCGCTCCCGCTCTTCCTCCGGAAGCCGGCCGATTTCCCGGTCGAGCAGCGGGCCCATGTCGTAGCCCGCGCGGTCGAGCTGCTCGATCCGCTCCACCAGCCGCCGCCGGTCCATGTCGAGCATCTGCGACAGCTCGTCGAGTCCGAGGCCGTCCTGCACCGCCTGCAGGATCGAGCGCGTCGTGCGGTGACGCTCCATTTCCGACTTGTACTTCAGCTCCTTCTGCCTGTACAGCCACTTCGTGTAGGCCTTCGGATCGAGCACGTCCTGCACCCACGTGAGCGGGAATGCCGTCCGCCGCTCGAATCCGCGCGTGATCGTCAGCACATCCTCCGCATATGCGGCCGATTTGGCCTCGCCCCAGCCGGGAATGGCGCGCAGCTCCTCTTCCGTCTGCGGCACGAACGCGCTGATCATCATGAGCAGATTGTTCCGCGCGATCGCGTACGGCGCCTTCCGCTCGGCCGCTGCCCGCGCGCGCCGCCATTCCCGCAGCGCATTGAACAGGTCCTCCCGGCAATGCAATTCGCCGTAGCATTGCAGCATCGACACGTAGCTGCCCGCCGTCAACTTGCGGTCCTCGAGCATGCCGTCCAGCACCGGCTCGTACCCTTCCCCGAGCTTGACGGCGACGCCGTGCCGGAACGTCGAGATCATCTCTTCCCACGACGTCCCTTCGTACCAGATGTCCGTCCGGACCGATCCGCCGCCGGGCTCCGTCCAGACGACGGACCATTTGCCCTGCGATTCGGCAATCGAAACCTGCGCCGAGACGACCCGCCCTTCATCCGTCTGCTTCTCCAGCGTGTTCAGGAATACCAGCTGCATGACCATGCACCTCCGCTTGTGGTTCGGAACGGCCGGGCCGCAAAAGAACGCAAAAAAGCACCCCGCATGTTGCGAGGTGCTTCCTCCCGACCGATTATCCGATTGACTCCACTATACCAGATCGTCCAGCATGTGGCAAGATATTTCCCGCAAATCCCCTTACGGTCACCGGCCGGACAAGAAATGGATGACACCGACCGCGACCAGCACCGCCGCCAGGCCGACAAGAAAACCTCTGACCGCGCCATTCACCATTTCCGAATCACCTTCCCCAAGGGATGGACAGAGGTCTTCATTCAAAGCCGCACATCCGATTTCAAGCAGCCCCCGCGTAAGGTATAATAGACGATATGCCTTGCGATGGGAGGAAAAAGCGATGCTGCCGAACTACGATTTCGCATCGGATTCGACCGAGCAGACGGAGACGCGGTTCGTGACGTTCATCACGCCGAATCTCAACCGTTTCGACCTGGCCATCACGAAAACGAACCGGTTCTACGGCAAGCAGCTCGTCACCGACCTGCAGAAAGGGATCACGGCCATCATCGGGGAAGATGATCTGGAAGAAGAAGGTTATCTCGAGGAGACGTTCCGGCTGACGGCCGAGGAAGCGGCCGAACTTGAGCCGTTTCTGCGGCTCGTGGTCGGGCCGGCGCATATGTCGGACTGACGACGGCCATACTGAAGGCGGCAGACGATACCAATACCGGGAGGCATCCGCCGTGACCAGGGAAGGCTTCAAGCCGGAAAAACGCAGCGAACATACCGATTTTGCCGTCGTGGAATCGCAGCGCAACGATCTGACCGCCGAAGAGCTCCCGGAAGGGCCCTACGGCTCGCCGCTGCTGACCGAAACGCTCGGCAAAAGCGAACCGTACCGGATCGACCAGCGCCACCCGAACCGGTTCGACTATGAGAACCGGACGCTGCACGAACGGCAGGACCGCGATTATCCGGGCGACCAGGGGATGCCGGATGAAATGGACCGGCGTTGAAGGCCGGTCCGAATCAACCCCAATTCGCTTCGAACGCGTCTTCCTTCCAGCCAATCGTCAGCTTCCGGCCGTCCGTCACAACAGGACGCTTCACCAGGCGCCCGTTCGACGCGAGCAGCCGGATTCTCTCATCCTCGCTCATTGCCGGCAGCCTGTCTTTCAGTTTCATCTCGCGGTACACTTCGCCCGATGTGTTGAAAAAGGCGCGCGCCCCCAGCCCGCTGATGCGCAGCCATTCCCGGACCTCGTCTTCGGTCGGCGCCTGCTCGTACAGATCCTTGAGGTCGAGCCGGCGGCCATTCGCCCGGAGGAACTTCAGGGCGTTGCGGCAGTTCCCGCATTTCGGATAGTAGTGGACTTTCAGCGTTTCGTTCCCGCTCTCCATGGACATCCCCACTCGCACAAACTACGCTTCGCGATCATCCAGCGACTCGAGCAGCCGCTCCAGCCTGCGCAGATCGTCGGGCAGCGGCGAGACGAACCGCATCCGTTCGCCGGTCATCGGATGCGTCAGCTCCAGCCCGGCGGCGTGCAGCGCCTGGCGGCCCGCCGTCCTGACGGCTTCCGCGAGCCAGTCCGGATCGCCTTCGCCGTGCCCGCCGTACAGCTCGTCCGCGATGATCGGACAGCCGATGTGCCGCATATGGACGCGGATCTGATGCGTCCTGCCGGTCCCGAGCGCGAGACTCGCCTTCGCGGCCCGGCCGCCGCCGTAGACGGCCAGCGTCTCGTAATGCGTGACGGACGGATAGCCGTCCGGCGTCACGATCCGGAGATGCGGCGCCGCCGGGTCCCGGTCGATCGGCGCGTCGATCGTGCCGCGAGCCGGCGAAGGCGCGCCGCGGACAAAGGCGATGTAGCGTTTGCCGATGCGCCCGCGCTTCATCTGCTCCGCGAGCTGCTGGTGCACGTACGCGTTTTTCGCGACGGCGAGCAGGCCCGACGTATCCTTGTCCAGCCGGTGCGCCGGACGGAAGCGGTGCGTCTCGCCCCGCTTCATCCAATGGTGGACGACGCCGTTCGCGAGCGTGTTCGCGTAGTGCCCCTTCGTCGGGTGGACGACCAGCCCTGCGGGCTTGTCCAGCACCAGCAAATGCGCGTCTTCATACAGGATGTCGAGCGGCATCTCCTGCGGCAGCAGATCGTCCGGCTGCTCCGCCTCCATGCGCAGCGCGATCCGGTCGCCCGCCGCCACGCGGTCCGATGTGAAGGCGCGCCGCCCGTTCACCGTAAGCCCCGCTTCCGTCCGCTTGAGCCGCGTAAGCAGACGGCGCGATACGCCCAGCCGCTTCTGCAGCACCGCCCGGACGGTCAGCCCGTCGTCCGCCTGCCCGACGACGAGTTCGATCGGGTCGCCGTACACCATATCAGCCAACGGACATCACTTCCCCGGCGACTTGGGGTCCGGCCGGCGGAATACGTTCGCGCTGCGCGCGTACTCCGTGTCCCGGACGCCGAGCCGCGCGTTGGCCGCCCGCGCCGCGACGAAGAACCAGTCCGACAGCCGGTTCAGGTACGCGAGCACCGCTACGTTCACCGGCTTCTCCGCGGCGAGCGTGACGGCGCGGCGCTCCGCCCGCCGGCAGACGGTGCGGCAGACGTGAAGCAGCGCGGCCGCCTCCGAGCCGCCCGGCAGGATGAACCGGGCGAGCGGCGGCGCCTCGGCGTCCAGCTCGTCGATCCGCCGTTCGAGACGCCCCACCTGCTCCATGCCCATTTTGAAAATATCCGGATTTTCCGCATAGGCGAGATCCGATCCGCAATCAAACAGCTCCTGCTGGATGTCGAGCAGCTCGTCCGCGATGTCGCCCAGCCGGCCCGAGCGGCGCAGCGTGATTTCCGCCAGGCCGACGAAACTGTTCAGTTCGTCGATCGTGCCGTACGCTTCCACCCGGGTGTCGTCCTTCCGGACGCGTTCGCCGATGACAGACGTCCGGCCCGAGTCGCCCTTGCGCGTATACCATTTCATGACGATTCCCGCCCCATGGAAAATCTTCCGCATCATGCAACACTATACCATATCTCACGCGCGCCGCAAAAATCGGAGAAGCCGGCTGATCGCGCCGGCTTCCCGCTTCATTCGCTCCAGTTGCGGCGTTTGTGCCGCATGTACTCGTTGATTTTCTTGTCCAGTTTGCGGCTGAACTCGATCACCCGTTTCGAATGCAGCGAATCTTCCTCCAGATAGGCGCGTTCCATGTGCTGCCGCAACCGGCAGATTTCGTCTTCGAGCTTTTCGGCGGAAGTCGCCATCCGACCGGCGTTGGGTTTGCGATCGTGCTGACTGTCGGTCCATCCGGTGCCGCCGCCGGCCATTCCCGCTCCTCCTTCCTCCGGTAGCCCGGTAGTTGATGGCATAACGCCGGTGCCCGACCTTAGCCCCTCTTCAGCTTCTCGACGAACCGGCCGATCCGTTCGATCGCTTCATTGAGCTGCGCCACGGAGGTGGCGTAGGAGCAGCGGACATGCCCTTCGCCGCCGAGGCCGAATACGTTCCCCGGCACGACGGCGACCTGCGCTTCCATGAGCAGCCGCTCGGCGAACGTCTCGGAACCGAGGCCCGTCGACCGGATGGACGGGAACGCGTAGAACGCGCCCTGCGGCTCGTGGCAGTCGAGGCCGATTTCGCGGAAGCCCTTGACGACCAGCCGGCGGCGCTGGTTGTACGATTCGATCATGCGCTCCATCTCTTCCATGCCGTTCGTCAGCGCCTCGAGCGCGGCGATCTGGCCCATGATCGGCGCGCACATGACCGTGTACTGGTGGATCTTCAGCATCGCGCCGATCAGTTCCGGATGGCCGCACACGTAGCCCATCCGCCATCCGGTCATCGCGAACGCTTTCGAGAATCCGCTCACGAGAATCGTCCGGTCCTTCATGCCGGGAATCGACGCGAAGCTGACGTGCCGCGAGCCGTAGGTGAGCTCGGCGTAAATCTCGTCCGCGATGACGATCAGATCGTATTTCTCCACGATCCGCGCGATCGGCAGCCAGTCCTCGTACGTCATGATGCCGCCCGTCGGATTGCTCGGGTAGCAGAGAATGAGCGCCTTCGTGCGCGGCGTGATCGCGGCCTCGAGCCGGTCGGCGCGCAGCTTGAACTTGTCCCCGGCCATCGTCTCGACGCCCACCGGCACGCCGCCGGAAAGCGAGGCGATCGGCGAGTACGAGATATAGCACGGCTCAGGCACGAGAATCTCGTCGCCCGGCTCGATCAGCGCGCGCAGCGCCAGGTCGATCGCCTCACTGCCGCCGATCGTCACGAAAATTTCGCGCGCCGGATCATAGCTGAGGTTGAACCGGTCGGCCAGATACGCGGCGATCGCTTCGCGCAGCTCCGGTATGCCGGCGTTGGACGTATACTGGGTTTTGCCCTTCTCCAGGCTGTACACGGCCGCTTCGCGCACATGCCAGGGCGTGACGAAATCGGGCTCGCCCACGCCGAGCGTGATGACATCCTTGCGGCCCTGAACGAGATCGAAAAATTTGCGAATGCCCGAAGGCTTGATGCCGCGGACGCCGGACGACAGATAGTCCGACATGGATCGGCGCACCGGCCGGCTGACCATCGTCTGCTCCTTGTCCCTGATCACAAGCGACACTCCTTACGGCGAGATGACGAGCCTCTGATCACCTTCGCGCTCCTCGAAGATGACGCCGTCCTGTTTGTATTTTTTCAGAATGAAGAACGTCTTCGTCGACAATACGGAGTCAATCGGCGACAGCTTGCTCGATACGAAGGACGCGACTTCCTGGAGCGTCCTGCCTTCCACCTCGACCAGCAGATCATAGGCGCCCGACATCAGGAAGACCGATTTCACTTCCGGATATTGATAGATCCGCTCGGCGATGCCTTCGAAGCCGCGGCCGCGTTCCGGCGTGATCTGCACTTCGATCAGCGCCGTCACCTTGTCATCCGCGACTTTGCTCCAATTCACGACCGCCGCGTATTTGACGATCACGTGATCCTGCTCCAGCTCTTCGATCGCCCGCTTCACTTCCTCTACGGAGACGTCGAGCATCGTCGCGATGAGCTCCGGTGACCTCCGCGCGTCTTCTTTCAGCAATTCGAGGATTTTGAGCTTCAATCCGTCCACCATTTTGCACCCTCCCCGGACCCAAGCGGATAATAATGATATATCATACACCCAATCCGCTTGTTCTGTAAAACAAAATAACGAAATTGCCGGGACGGGCGGGAGAATGGGGACGCGGCAGGGGCGCGGTTCGCGCGCTGGAGAAGTTGACGGGCCGTGTTTCGGGGCTGCGGCGCATGCGTCTCTTGGCGATCAATTGCGGCAGTCTGGCGGGTATGCGGCGTACCGGCGGGCGTGTTTAACGGTACGGAGTTCCGTCAGCGGGGGCGTCCGGAGCGACCGGGCGGGCGCTAACGCCAGAGCGTTCCGTTAGCGGCGGTTTTTGAACGGATTCGACGGCCGGAACGCCCTTCTGGCGGTACGGAGTTCGGCTGGCGGATGGCGCGGAGGCCCCCGATGGCCTCCAACGGTACGGAATTCCGCTACAGATGGCCGTCAAGCATTACGTTACGCGCCGACATTTGCGGCACCCGATGCCGTTATCGGTCCACGGCGGCGGGCGGCGCACGCCAATAACGGCACGAGGTGCCGCTATTCACCGCCGCTGGCCGCAATCCGGCATGCGGGCAACACAAATAAACGAGCCTGCGCGGACCGGCCGCGCAAACCCGTCGCTACACGGACAACATATTGCCCGTATCTTGTCACGGCAGATGGATCGTCTTCACGTGGTTGAAATGGATGTACGTCGTCTGGCCGGAAGCGTTCGCGATGGCCAGCATCCCGTCTTCGAGCCCTTTCAGCACGCCGATCTTGTGCGGATGCTCGCCAAGGTCGAGCACGACGAATTTGCCGATCAGCTTGCGCACCTGCTGTTCGAACGTGCGCGAGAGCGATACCGGGGACGGCTTGAGCGGAAACTGTTCCGGTGTCAGACCGTAAGGCGTCGAGTGCGGAGGGTAGGGCACCAGAAATTTCAGATGGTCGAGTGAGATCACGATGGAATGATAGACAGGCGAATAGAAGACAAAATAGTCGTTCATCACGCTGGTCACATAACCGTGGATCGTCTGGCTTCCCGAGATGAACACTTCCGAGAATATGCCCTTCGCGTTAAGCAGCACCTTGCGATACGAGATCGGCTCGGATTGCGGTTCGAACGGCGGCTCGCCGTGGACATATTCCGTTTCATCCAATTCGCCCGGCCTGAGCTGTTGTACGTGGAGCATCGGAACATAATAGTACCGGCTTTCGCTGAGGATGACGAGAATATCGGGTCCCGTCTCGATCAGCACGCCTTGCACCGGCACCACCCTGCCCGACAGTTCCACTTCGACGGGTTTGCCCGTCAGCGGATGGCTCATGTCGCATGCCTCCTTCCTATCCGATCCAATTTGTCCAGAGATACAATGCCGCCAGACTGACGAACAACCCCGCCGGAATGACCAGCAGCGCGGTCCGGATATAAGCTCTCCAACTGAAGCGGATGCCGTGCTGTTTCAGGATGAACATCCAGATGAGCGCAGCCAGCGTGCCGAGCGGCGTGAGCAGCGCCCCGACGTCGCTGCCGATGATGTTCGCCAGGTAGGCGATCTGCAGCGTCCGCCCGTCCAGTCCCATATCCGTCAGCGCCATCGTGCCGATCATGACGGACGGCAGATTGTTGATCAGGTTCGACATGACGGTGAGCAGGCCGCCTGTCCACATGATCGACGCAAGTCCGCCGGCCGCGATGTACGGCGCGACCTGCGAGGTGATCCAGTCCGTAAGCCCCGCGTTCCGCATGCCCGTGACGATGACGTAGACCCCGAACGCGAATATGAGGATGTGCCAGGGCGTTTTGCGGATCAGATCCGCGGGACCGATGCCCGTCCACTTCCAGCGTATAAAAATAAGCGATGCCGCCCCGGCGGCCGCGATCCATTCGATCGGGACGCCTATTGCCTCCCCGGCGAACAGGGATGCGCGGATCAGCACGACGAGCGCAACGCACACTTGAAAGAGCCGCCAGTCGGTCACGTAGGGGTCGGCCTGGCGAAGCGGATGGAACGGCGTCCTTCCGGACTCGATCGCCGACCCGGGCAGCCATCTGCCGGCGGCGGTCTGCGGATCGAGGACAATCCCGCCTTCATCCGCATCGCCCGCAAACGTCCTCCGCTCCGGCAGCAGCGCGATGCGCCGGGGAATCGCCCGCCAGTGGATGACGAGCAGCATCAGGGCGATAACCGCGATGCCGGCCATCGAAGGCGGAATCATCAGCAAGGCGAATGTGTTCAGATCAAGCCCGACGATCCGGAGCGCGATCAGGTTGGCGAGGTTGCTGACACCGATCGGCGCGCTCGCCGCCGTCGCGACCAGCGCGCCGCCGATCAGACAGGGAATCTGCTGGTGGACCTTGAGCCGAAGCAGCCTTGCGACCTGAATGATGATCGGCGTCGTGATCAGGATGCTGCCATCGTTATTAAAAAACAGGGTCATCAGGAAGCATAGCGCCATGATGACCCAGTAAAGCCTTATGCCGGAGCCGCGGGCATACCGGATGACATTGTACGCCGACCACCGGAAAAAGCCGATGCTGTCCAGCACGATCGACATGACGATCGTGCTCAGGATGGTCACGACAGCGCCGCTGACGATGCCGAAGACTTCGCCGAGCTCCTGCGGCCGGACGATGCCGATCAGCAGCAGGGCCAGCGCGCCGCCGGCCGCCGGATACGCCTCGTTGATCCCCTTCGGCCGCCAGATGAGAAGCGCGATGGTTGTGGCAAATATCGCATATGCGCCGAACGTCTGGACCTCATGCATGCTCGCGCGCCTCGCTCGGGACGGCGAGTTCCAACCGATCCGCCCGAAGCGCGGCTGCGGCTGTTTCGGGTCTGCGGTCCGCGGGAAGCTTCATCAGCGCATACAGCGGAATGCCGGCCAGGATGATGAGCAGAGCCACGATCATGTGTCTCCCCCCCTTGCGGGCCGGCCGACGGGCCGGCCCAGAGTGGATGTTGATTCAGCGCTCAGGAGGAAATCCGAATCACCTCTTCCGGCCTGCGGAACCGCCGGCGTCACGGCTGCCTTGATGGCCCTTGCTGCCGCCCTGGCCGCCGCCCTGACGGCTGCCCCGGCTGCCGCCATCCTGCCTGCTCCCCCGGGAAGATCCGGAGCCTTGGGCGCTGTCAGACCGCTGTCCTTGCGAACGCTGCGAGCTGTCCCGGGATTGATAGTCGCTGCTGCCGTTCTTGCTTCCGGACCGCTGCGCGAGGCTCACCGTCCGGATGTGGAACAGCGGAATGCGGATGACTTCCTTGCCGGAGACGAGAAGCAGCGTATCGGAGCCGACTTCCACGATGAAGCCGGTCACCTTCTCCGGCCCGCCCTGGTTGATCTGCACGAAATGCTTGGTCAGCCGGCGAAGCACGTCTTGGAAGCTGTGCGCCATGATATAGCCGAGATGCCGGCCTCCGGTGCGCCGCCCGACCGTTTGCGCCGACTTGCCTTCCGTGATGCTCTTGATGTGCGCCGCATTCACATAGACGATGCCGTCTTTCGTCAGCAGCACGATGTAGTCGGCATGCACGGCGATCAACCGGCCGACGATCGACTCCGGACCGCCGCGGTTGATCCTGACAGTCTTGCCGATGAACGACAACAGGTAGCTTACATGCTGCCCGCCGTAACGGAACATCGGATAAAACATTCCCTATCCCTCCATTTTCGAAATAATGGAATCATCGATACCGGACTGCCGAGTGAATGTCATCCCTCCCTTGTCCCGACTTGTGCGGACATCCCTCCTGTCCTTGTCCCATGCCTGTCGTCATGAAGGATGAAATGTAATACAAGCTTATGTATCCCGTTGACAAGCGGAACTGGTTGATCGACCATTTCCTGTCAAATTGTGTTCAAGGCCAGTCCGACCGTCCGGGGGCGATCATTGCTTGTATTAACTCACCGGAAGGAGGAGAGACCCAAATGCCGGACAGGCAGAACAAAGGCGCGAACCAGCCGGCAAACAACCCGGCCGATGCGAGAGCCGGACGCGCCGGCGGCACACGCTCGCGGGGGCAGCGGACACGCGGACAGCGTACGGCGGGACAACAAGCCTCGGCACAACAAACCACGGAACAGCGCACACGCGGGCAGCGGACGCGCGGACAGCGTACGGCGGGACAGCAAGCCTCGGCACAACAGACCGCGGAACAGCGCACACGCGGGCAGCGCACCGCCGGGCAGCGGACAGCGGGGCAACGTACCGCAGGACAACGCACCGCTGGTCAACGCAATGCAGGACAGCGCACACGCGGACGCACGCCAGGACAGCGGACGGGCGGGCAACGCAACGGCGATCAGGGAGCCGGCGACCAGGACGCCGGCGAATCGGGCGCGGGCGAGCAGCGCGATACCGGAGAACGCACGCAGGGGCATGGGGCCGTTCGCCAGGCGAGCTGGCCGTATCTGGCGGGTTATTGGCCGGATGGATGGTACATCATCTCCCGAAACAGGCCGCAGTGACCGGGACGGCCACGGCAGCATAGCGTAACAATGAAGATAGCCTATCGTCGCATGACGATAGGCTATCGCCGTTTCGGACCACAACTCGCGCGCCGGGAGGACCGATGTCCATGTCCGCATCCTTGCCCAGCCGCCGCATTCAAGTCGATCCCGCCTGGTGGGATGCGATCCATCAGGATCCGTGGGAAGACCGGGAAGCGGATGTTCTCATCGACGGAAAGATCGCCGCGAAGCTGAAAATCCGCGGCGGCCATACCCGGGGATACCCGAAGCCGTCGTACGAGCTTCGGGTGGTGAACGGCCACACGTTTCACTGGAACGCCGAATACGACGATCCGTCGCTCATCCGCAACGCGCTGTCGTTTTATTTTTTCAACATGATCGGACTGCCGGCTCCGAAGACGACGCACTGCCTCCTGTACGTCAACGGCCGTCCGCTCGGCGTCTATCTCGAGATCGAGGCGGTCGTGCCCGCGTTCTTCCGCGCGCGGAGAATCCGGTACCGCTCGATCATCTACGCGGCGAACGACAGCGCCCATTTCGGCCTGGACTCGCCCGAGACCGGGAGTTCCAAACGCTCGCTGTTCGAAGGATACGAACTGGTGGCCGGCGGATCGGCGGCGAAGGAGCGGCTGGAAGCCTTCATCCGGGACCTGAACCGGCTCCGGGGAGCCGCGCTGAAGCGGATGCTGGTCCGGCGGCTGGATATCGATCATTATCTGAAATGGCTGGCCGGCGCCGTCCTGACCGGCAACTATGACGGTTTCGAGCAGAACTACGCGCTCTATGAACATCTGCCATCGGGAAAATACCGCATTCTGCCGTGGGACTACGAGGGGACATGGGGAAGGAACTGCTACGGGGAGAGCAGTCCGGCGAGTCAGGTGCGGATCACGGGATACAACACGTTGACCGGAAAGCTGCTCAGCTTCAGGGAATATCGTGAAAAATATTTACGGCTGCTCGGCAGGCTGCTGGCCGGCGCCTTCACCGAGCGCAGAATGATGCCCGTCGTCCGCCGCATGATGTGCAACATCGCGGCGGCCGTACGGACCGACGATACGCGCAAATTCAACTACCGCGAATTCCTGAACGAGTACCGGCTCATCCGGCGCTACATCCGCTTGCGCCGCGCGTTCGTGCGGCGCGAGCTCGACCGCCTGTCCGGCGGCGGACGGACGCGCGCCGGCCGCGCGAAAGCGGCCGCCCGCGTCGCGATGGTGCGGTGGGATTAGCCGGCCGTCCGCGACTTCAGCCTGTCAGATTCCGGCGGATGAACAGCCAGCCCGCGAGCGGGGCGGCGCCGACCACAAGCAGCAGCCAGGCGAGCGCGGCGGTCGACTGCACATGGGCGACGACGGCCAGATAGACGGCGAGGCCGAGCGCACGCCCGGCGATCAGGCCGGTCTCCCGCAGCACGACCAGCTCCTCGCGCCGCTCCACGGCTTCGTCCGTCCTGCCGATCAGGTCGAACACGGCGGACGTCATCGGAATGATATAGAGCGGCATGAACAGCGCCGTGCCGACGCCGGCGGCGAGCAGCGCCAGGTACCCGGTGTTCACCAGCAGGATCGCGGTCATGCCGGAGACGCTCGCCGCGCCCAGCAGCATGGCCGCGCGACGGAAACGCGGGCGGAGCAGCCGCCCGGCCAGCCAGAACGATCCGAGCCCGGTGAGCGAGGTCCAGAATGTATAGTTGCCGAGGCTCTGCTCGCGGCCCGTCGCGAAGTAGACGAGCAGTCCGAGCAGAAACAGGTAGACGCCTTCCCTGAGCCCCTGCGCGGCAAGCGCCGGCACCGCGGACCGCCACGGGCTGTCCCGCATCCGCAGTTGGCTCAGGCCGTAGGTCCACGAGAAGGCGCCGCCCGAACGCCTCTTTTGCAGAAAGAAGCTGAGCATCGCCGCGGCCGCGAACATCACGAGCGACACCGTGAACACGATCCGGTATCCCCTGGCGCCGCCGGACAGGCTGATGAACGTCCCCGAGAGCCACGGGGCCGTCATGCCGGCGAGCGAGCCGAGCAGGCCGGCCCATCCGTTGAACCGGTCGCGATTGCCATGATCCGTGATTTCGAAGTAGACGACGTTGTAGGCCAGCCAGAACAGGCCGACGGCCAGTCCGTTCAGCGCGCCGAGCCATATCGCCCAGCGGCCGGCGGCGTCGCCGAGCAGCAGGACGGTCAGATAGAACAGGGCCGAGCCGACAAGCCCCGCCCGAAGGACGGCCGTCTTGTCATGCCGCTTGATCCAGGCGCCGGCGAGCCAGAAGGCGCACCCCGACGCGAGATGCTGCGCCAGGGTGAACCAGCCGATAACCGCGAACGACCGGCTCGCCTTCCACAGATAGACCGGCACGAACGTGCCGGAAAGCGCGCCCGCCGCGGCGAACATCCCCTGCACCGCCAGCAGGAGCGCCGCCTGCCGGCCGAGCGCGGCCGTTTGTCTCCGCGATGCCCCGCCGGACATCCAACCCGCCCGCGCGCGCGGCCTCTGCGCGGCTTTCGCCGCGCTGCCCGCAGAGATGAGTTTGCCCTGCGCCATCGCCAGCCTCCCGCAAGACTTGAATCTTCCCTAAGTTGCCCGTCCGGGCGGGAAGACATGTCTTGCAGAATCTGGCATGACGCAGGGCTACGGAGCGGACTTGCGTTCAATCTTCATCTTCGCCCTGGAGATTGTCGAGCAGACGCTCGCGGTCCTCCGGGGCAAGCCGGCCGTGAATGTGGTGGCAGTTCGGGCAGACGTACCAGACCAGGCGAAACGGCGCGGTCAGGACCGCCCGGTTGAGCGCCGGCGGCACGGCCGGCTCCCAGCCTTCCGCCCCCACGGTCTGCGTGCCCGCTTCGATCATGTACTCGCGGCAGGACGGGCATTCCGGCACTTCGGGTTGCTCGTTCAACATTTTCTCGAGCTTGCCTTCCAGCGCGATGAGCCGCAGGTTGACCGGACGGAAGCTGTCCATGTCCAGATCGTCCGCGAACCGGCTGCGGATGCCCGCGCCTTCCGCCTTCTCTCCCCGTTCCGCGCCGCCGTCCGCCGTATCGTCGTCCTGTTCGAGCTCCACGTTGATCGTCCGGTAATCGCCGAGTTCATTTTCGCAATAGGGGCAGACGTTCTCCGGTCCGACTTCCTCGTCCCATGTGATCTCCGTCTGGCACCATGGACATACCGTCGTTCGCTCCATCGGTTGCGACATCCTCCCCGCGCTCCGGCAGGCTCTCTATCGGCCGCCGGGCTCAAGTCACATCAGATACAGCACGCCCAGAATGATGAAAATCGCCGCGATGACCAGCAGCGTTCCCCACAGATATTTCAACGCTCGTTCCTCCCCGCCGGCGCTTACGACAGCACCGTCGCGCCGATGACATAAGACAGCGATACCGAGATCATCATCGCGATGAATCCGACCGCCCGGTTGTCCCGCCGGATCTCGTCGTCGATCCGGAAGACGGGCGTCAGAAACTCGAACACGAAATAGGCCGCAAGCAGCAGCACGAAACCGAACGCCGCCCACACGAGCGACTGGTACAGCGAATCGCCGGACTGGATCGAGAAGCGGAACAGATTGCAGATGCCGAAAATTTTGCCCCCCGTCGCCATCGCTACCGCTACGTTGCCGTTCTTGATCTCATCCCACGTCTTGTACCGCACCGCGAACTCGAAGCAGAAGAGGAAGACGATCAAGGCCAGGATCGCGACCGAGAAGAAGGCGATGGAGGCGAAATACGGATTGTCGAGCCATTGGTCCAGCGCTTGCTCCATCGTGATCATCCTCCGTTCCTTTGGCGCGCGCGAATCGCCCGCAATGCTATTTCAGTTCGGCGACGGTCACGCCGATTCCTCCCTCGCCGTACGCGCCGTCGCGAAACGACTTGACGAGGCGGTGCTTGCGCAGAAAATCGCGGATGCCCGACCGGAGCACGCCGGTGCCCTTGCCGTGGATGATCGTGACCCGGCCGAGGTTCGCGAGGTAAGCCTCGTCGAGGAAGCGGTCGACCTCCAGAATCGCGTCCTCCAGCGTGCTGCCGCGCAGATCGAGCTCCATCCGCAGATCGTCGCGCGTGCGCTTCACGCTCGCCGCCGCCTGGAACGGCTTCGGCCTGGCCGGCTGTTTGATCTTCTCCATGTCGGAAAGGGCGACTTTCATTTTCAGAATGCCGATCTGGACCAGCGCCTCCGATTCGCCGACCTCCAGGACCGTGCCCTTCTGGTTCAGGCTGACGATCGTCACTTCGTCGCCCGGCTCGACGCGGGCCGGCTTCCGGTCGCGCTGCGCGGACGGCTTCGGCGCCAGATCCGGAATCGCCTCGTCGAGGCGGCGCCGCGCCTCGATCAGCTTGTGCTCCTTCACCGACGCCGCTTCCTCGAGCGCCATCCGGCGGAGATCGGCGATGATCGCCTCCGCTTCGCGGCGCGCCTTCGCCACCGCTTCGCGCGCCTCCTCCTGCGCCTTGCGCAGCATCCGGTCGCGCTGCTCCTCGAACTTGCGCAGCTCGGCCGCATGCCGCTCCTTCAGCCGCTCCATCTCGGCGCGCAGCGACTCCGCGGTCTGGCGCTCCGCCTCCGCGCTCTGCCGGTCCTCCTCGAGCGACGCGATCATGTCCTCGACGCGCCGGTCCTCTTCGCTCACTTCGCCGCGGGCGCGCTCGATGATCGATTTCGGCAGGCCGAGCCGCTCGGCGATCGCGAACGCGTTGCTCCGCCCCGGCACGCCGACGAGCAGCCGGTAGGTCGGGCTGAGCGTCTGGATGTCGAACTCCATGCTCGCGTTGATGATGCCCTTGCGGTTGTACGCGTAGGCCTTCAGCTCGCTGTAGTGCGTCGTCGCGACGATCCGGCAGCCGAGCCGGTGGATGTGCTCGAGGATCGCGATCGCGAGCGCCGACCCTTCCGCCGGGTCGGTGCCGGCGCCGAGCTCGTCGAGCAGCACGAGGCTCTTCGGCGTCATCTCGCGCAGCATGCGGATGATGTTCGTCATGTGGCCGGAGAACGTGCTCAGATTCTGCTCGATGCTCTGCTCGTCGCCGATGTCGGCGTAGATCGCGTCGAACACGCAGAGCTGGCTGCCGTCGTCCGCCGGCACGAACAGCCCGGCCATCGCCATCAGGCCGAGCAGGCCGATCGTCTTGAGCGTGACCGTCTTGCCGCCCGTGTTCGGGCCGGTGATGACGATCGCCGTGTACGAGCCGCCGAGCTCCACGTCCAGCGGCACGACGGATTCCGGCGGCAGCAGCGGATGGCGGGCGCGCTTCAGCTTGAGGAAACCGCGGTCGTTCATCCGCGGCAGCGACGCCCGCATCTCGCGGGCGAGACGCGCCTTGGCGAACGCGAAGTCGAGCTGTCCGAGCAGTCCGAGGTTCGCCAGCAGATCTTCGGCATGCTCCGCCGCCTCGGCGGTCAGCCGCATCAGGATGCGCTCGATCTCCCGCTCCTCGGCGATCTTCAGTTCGCGCAGCTTGTTGTTCATCTGCACGATCGACTCGGGTTCGATGAACAACGTCGCCCCCGAACCGGACTGGTCGTGCACGATGCCGCCGAAATGCGCGCGGTATTCCTGCTTCACCGGGATGACATAACGGTTGCCGCGGATCGTGATGATCGCGTCCTGCAGCATCTTCTGCACGGCGGGCGTGCGGATGAGCTGTTCGAGCTTCTCGCGGATGCGCGCCTCGCCGCCCCTGAGCTCCCTGCGGATCGCCGCCAGTTCCGGGCTCGCTTGGTCGACGACGTACGCCTGCTCGTCGATGCAGCGGGCGATCGACTCCTCGAGCCCGCGATGCTCGGTCAGCCGTTCGGCCAGCCCGTTGAGAATCGGCAGCGGATGATCCTCGTGGATCTGCGCGATATGGCGCTTGACGAGACGGCCGCCGCGCGCCGTTCCGGCGATCTCGAGCAGCTCCGCCGGATTCAGCATGCCGCCGATCTTCGCCCGCTTCAAGGCGGCGCTGATATCCACGATGCCGCCGAAGGGGGGCGCCCCCTTGAGCCGCTCGGCGGCGAACGCTTCGTCCGTCGCCTGAAGCCTCCGTTTCACTTCTTCCAGGTCTCCGCTCGGCGCAAGGTCCGCGCACAGGTTCGCGCCGAGCGAAGTCGCGGCCTGTTCCCTGAGCCGCTCCATGATCTTGGGGTATTCCAGGATGTGCAAAACTTTGCCGTCCAACCCGCCACAACTCCTCTCAGCCCCCTATTATAGCCGATGCGCGGGTCGCACGCCATTTCGCCGATGCAAAAGTCTGAGTCAAGCCAGCGTGGGCACCTTTTTTGGGATTATGAGTCACACCTGAAAAAGAGCTTACTCCTTGATAGCGGTTGCAGTTCTCTTCCTTCCGTGAGGGCCATGGTTTTCTGGAATCAATA
>Ga0310826_100763_pt1 | contig 25026 bp, 20 predicted proteins | sample WT_ome_FD_201306 | JGI IMG/M metagenome (GOLD analysis project Ga0310826, IMG submission 201306) | Sorghum-adapted microbial communities enriched on wild type (WT) sorghum from Joint BioEnergy Institute, Emeryville, California, United... ... | reverse complement strand
CTCGGCCTGTGCGGCTGGGGCCGCGGGCTCGCCTGGTACGCGATCGGCCTCGCCGACGTGTGGCGGCTGCTGCCGGCGTCCGACCGGCGCAAGGCGGAGCTGGAGGCGCGCGTCGCGCGGCTCGCGCGGGCGGCCGCCCGGTTCCAGCAGCCCGACGGCAGCTGGCGGTGGACGGTGACCCGGCCCGAGACGCGGGCCGATTCGTCCGCCACCGCCGCGCTGGCCTGGTTCCTGCTGCGGGCGGCGGCCGCCTCCGGCGCGCCGGAAGACGCGCGCGAACGGGCGCTGCGGGCGCTCGCGTACCTGCGCGGCGTGACGAGGCGCGGCGGCGCGGTCGACTTCGCGCAGGGCGACACGCGCGACATCGGCGTGTACGCGCAGCGGTTCGACGTGCTGCCGTTCGCGCAGGGCTTCGCCCTGCGCGCCGCGGCGGCCGCGCGGGCCGCGGAACCGGGGCGGCGCGGATGAGGACGCGCTACGCCTTCTTCAACATCGCCGCCGGGCTCGGCAACCAGCTTGTCATCACCGCGCTCAGCTTCCTGTCCCGCACCGTCTTCATCCACAGCCTGGGCGTCGAATATCTCGGCGTCAACGCGCTGTTCACGAGCGTGCTCGCGATGATCTCGCTGGCCGAGGCCGGCATCGGCGCCAGCATCACGTACCAGCTCTACAAGCCGGTCGCGGAGGACGACCGCCCGCGCATCCTCGGACTCATGCGGCTGTACCGGCGGGCCTACGCCGCCATCGCGCTCATTGTGCTGGCGCTCGGCCTCGCGATGCTGCCGCTCCTGCCGTACGTGGTGCGGGATGCCGGGGTGGAGCGCCTCGGGCTGGTGTACACGCTGTTCGTGCTGAACACGGCGCTGCCCTATTTGTTCATTCACCGGCATTCGTTCCTGAACGTCAACCAGAAGAACTACATCGTGACGCTGTCGTTCACCGGCGCGACGGTGCTGGCGACGGCGCTGAAGGTGCTGGTGCTGCTCCGGACGGGCGACTACATCCTGTATCTGATCTCCGAGTTCGGCATCATGCTCGCGACGACGGTCGGCGTGGCGATCGCGGCGGGGCGGATGTATCCCTGGCTGCGCTCGAAGGACGCGGCGCCGATCGACCCCGGGACGAAGCGGGAACTGGCGACGAACGTCAAGGCCATTTTGCTGCAGAACGTCGGGTCGTACTTCGTCTTCGGCGCGGAGAGCCTCGTCATCTCGTCGTTCGTCAGCGTCGCCGCCGTCGGCCTCTATTCCAATTACAAAATGCTGATCGACATTTGCCGGAACTTCATCTACCAGGTGTCGAACAACCTGTACCACAGCGTCGGCAACCTGGTCGCGCAGGCGAGCCGGGAGCGGATCCACGACGTGTTCCGCGGCATGCAGCTCCTGAATTTCTGGCTGTATTCGAGCGCGGCCATCGCGCTGTACGTCGCGATCGGGCCGTTCATCCGGGCCTGGATCGGCGATCGCTATCTGATGGAAGAAGCGGTGCCGGCGCTGCTCCTGCTCCTGTTCTTCGAGCGGGGCATGCGGAACGCCGTCGCGACGGTGAAGACGACGTCCGGCATTTTCCGCGAAGACCGGTACGCGCCGCTGCTGCAGGCCGCCGTCACCCTCGGAAGCGCGGTCGCGCTCGTCGGGCCGCTCGGGATCGCCGGCGTCTTCCTCGGTTCGCTGATCGGGGCGCTCGCGGTTCCGTTCTGGGTGACGCCCTATTGGGTGTACCGCAAGGTGTTCGCAAAACCGCTCCGGCGCTACTTCGAAGTCTATGCCGGGTATGTCGCCATCGCCGGCGGGGCGCTCGCGGTCGTTCTGTTGGCGTGCCGTTTCCTGCCGGCGGACGGATGGACGGCGGTCGCCGCGCGTCTGGGCGTGGCGCTGGCGGTGCCGAATCTGCTCTATTGGGCGGTGTTCAGGCGGCTCAAGGAATTCGAACTGCTGGCCGGCGCCGCGCGGCGGATCGCGGGGATGCTCGCGGGCATGCTGCGTCCCGGCGCGGGACGGGCGGGCAGCGGGGCGAAGCAGACGCAATGACCATGGGTCCGGCAAGCGCGTCCGCGGTTTGATTCAATTTTTCCAATGTTGCCGCGCGGGACCGCATTCCCGGTTTCGACAGCGCTTGCGGGCCGTCTTTGGGACCGGGCGTTCACCTTGACATGTTCTTTATAAAGAACTATAATTGAGAATAACTTAATACGCGCTATTTTTTTGTGGACGGTTGTTCTTTATAAAGAATGACTGCTTCATTACGACTCCAACTTGCGGAGGGCTGACCATGGCGGTGCTGATCACGGGCGGAGCCGGATACATCGGAAGTCATACATGCGCGGAATTGCTCGAAGCGGGCCGCGAGATCATTGTCGCCGACCGCCCGGAGCTTGCGCCGGCGATCGACCGGGTGCGGGCGGCGGTCGGGAAAGACGTCGCGTTTCATCCGCTCGAGCCGCTGGACCGGCGGGGGCTTCAGCGGATTTTCGAGCAATGCGGGATCGAGGCGGTCATCCATTTCGCGGGCATCCGGCCGGTGATGGAGCATCAGCGCGCCCACCTTCCGATAGCGGGAACGGTCATCCTGTGCGAGGTCATGCGGCAGTACGGCGTGCGGCGGCTCGTCTTCAGCTCGTCGGCGGCCGTCTACGGGAAGCCGAAGCAGACTCCGGTCGCGGAGACGGCGCAACTCGGCGCCGCCAACCGGTACGGGCGGACGCTGCTGATGATCGAGGAAATTCTGCGCGATCTGTACGAGGCGGACCGGAAGTGGAGCATCGCCCTGCTCCGCAATTTCAATCCGGCGGGCGCGCACCCGAGCGGGTGGATCGACGGGGAGGCGGCCGATGCTTTGCGGCGCGACCGACGGAACGAACGGCGCGGCGGAGCGGCGGTCTTCGCTTCATGGAAAGCGCGGAAAGCGCGCAGCGGCGAAGAAGCGGACGGTTCGCTTCCGGGCGGGCGGACCGGCGGCGACGGGGCGGACGGCGAGCCCGCGGGCGGCGGTTTTGCCGCCGGCGGCGAAGACGGCGCGCCGCCCCACCTGATGCCGCGCCTGCTGCGCACGGCCGCCGGGCGGCAGGATATGCTGCCGGTGTTCGGCGGGGACTACCCGACCCGCGACGGCACCTGCGTCCGGGACTACGTCCATGTGACGGATCTGGCGAAGGGACACCTGAAGGCGCTCGACAAGGTGACGGCGGAATCCGGCATCGACGCCTACAATCTCGGAACGGGCGTCGGGCACAGCGTGCTCGAGGTGATCGCGGCGTTCGAGGAGGCGTCGGGCGTCGCGATTCCCCATCGGATCGTCGAGCGCCGTCCGGGCGACGCGCCGGTCATCTGCGCCGATCCGTCGAAGGCATGGCGGGAGCTGGGCTGGCAGGCCGGGCTGGGGCTGGACCGGATGTGCGGGGATGCCTGGCGGTGGCTGCGCGGCCGCCTGGACGGCCTCGCGCCCTGGACGCGCGCCCGTGGCGCGGGAGGGGCGGCGGGATGAACATCGCCGGCAAAATCACCGACGCCCAGTTCCGCAGAGTCGTCCTGGCCATCTGGCGGCTCGGGCGGATGGAGCGGGATCTCCGGGCGGCCGACATGGTCCGGGAGATCAAACGCAGGCTGCTCGCGGAGCTGCAGGCGAACGCGGAAGTCTCCGCGGCGGCGGAAGGCGGGTCCGCGGAGCGGATGTCGGTTCTCCCGGCCGGGGCGGCGGATCGTTCCGGCGGGGACCGGGCGGCGGGCCGTCCGGCGCCCGAACAGGCCGCGCGCGATCCGGCGGAAGGGAGGCGGTCCGGATGAAGCTGAAACGCGCCTTCGACGCGGCCGTCTCGCTCGTCCTGCTGATCGTCCTGTCGCCGGTGATGGCCGTGACCGCATTGCTCGTGCGGCTGAGGCTCGGCCGGCCGGTGCTGTTCCGCCAGGTGCGCCCCGGTCTGCACGAGAAGCCGTTCGTGCTGTACAAGTTTCGCACGATGGCCGATCTGCGGGATGCGGAAGGCAACCTGCTGCCCGACGCCGAGCGGCTGACGCCGTTCGGCCGCCGGCTGCGCGCGCTGAGCCTCGACGAGCTGCCCCAGCTCTTCAACGTGCTGAAGGGCGACCTCAGCCTCGTCGGTCCGCGCCCGCTGCTCATGGAATACCTGCCGCTCTACACCGAAGAGCAGCGTCAGCGCCACCTCGTGCGCCCGGGCATCACCGGCTGGGCGCAGGTGAACGGACGGAACGCCGTCTCATGGGAGGAACGATTTGCGATGGATGTCTGGTACGTGCGCAACCGGAACATGCTGCTGGATCTGAAAATTCTGTTCCTGACGTTCCTTCGGCTGCTCCGGCCGGTCGGCATCAACCAGCCGGGCCGGGCGACGATGGACCGGTTCACCGGAACCGGCACGGCGGGGTGAGCGCATGCGGCGGATCGTCATGATCGGAGACGGAGGCCACGGCAAAGTCGTGCGCGAGTTGATCGCGCTGATGCCGGACGCCCGGCTCGTGGCGGTGCTGGACGACCGCTACGCCGCGCGGGCCGATGCCGCCGGTTTCGGCCGCGATGAACGGCGCGGCGCCCATGCCGACGCCGGCGACGCCCATGCCGCCGGCGCGCCCGTCGCCTGCGCCGCCGCCTGCGCGGACAGCGAACGGGCCGGCGATGCGCCGTACCACGGTCCGGACGGCGAGCTGCGCGGAGCGGTCTCGGCGTGGCGCGCCCTGCTCGTGCGGTATCCGGAGCTCGAGTTCGTCGCCGCCATCGGCGACAACCGGACGAGGCATGCGATCGTCCGCACGCTGGAAGCCGCCGGCGTCCGCTTCGCGCGGCTGATCCATCCGGCGGCGGTCGTCAGCCCGAGGGCGCGGATCGGCCCCGGGGCGGTCGTCATGGCGCGCGCGGTCGTGCAGCCGGACGCGGTGGTCGGCGCCCACGCGATCGTGAACACGGGCGCGATCGTCGAGCACGACGGCGTCCTGGGCGAATGCGCCCACGCCGCGCCGGGCGCGATCCTGACCGGCGGCGCAATCGCGGGCGACGGCGCGCTCATCGGCGCCGGCGCCGTCATCCTGCCGGGCCGGTCGGTCGGCAACTGGGCGACCGCCGGCGCGGGCGCGGTCGTGACGCGCGACGTGCCGCCGGGCTGCACCGCGGCGGGCGTGCCGGCCGCCGTCATCCGGCGGGCGGAGCCGGCGCTGTCGCCGCAATAACCGTGCCAACAAGCACAGGGAAGGGGAAACGCGTGAAATCCGTTTCGCAGAAAACGGCCATCCTGCTGTCGCCGCCCCACATGAGCGGAGCGGAACAGCAGTATATCGCGGAGGCGTTCGCCACGAACTGGATCGCGCCGCTCGGGCCGCATGTCGACGCCTTCGAGCGCGAACTGGCCGAGGCGGTCGGCGCCGGGCACGCCGCCGCCGTCTCGTCCGGCACGGCTGCGATCCATCTGGCGCTTCGCCTGCTGGGCGTCGGCCCCGGCGACCGCGTCTTCTGCTCGAGCCTCACGTTCGTCGCCAGCGCGAATCCGATTCTGTACCAGGGCGCGGAGCCGGTGTTCATCGACGCCGAGCCGGATACATGGGGCATGTCCCCGCGGGCGCTGGAGCGGGCGCTGGACGAGGCGGAGAAGGAAGGCCGGCCGCCGAAGGCGGTCATCGTCGTCCATCTGTTCGGCCAGTGCGCGCGGATGGATGAAATCCTGGCGCTCTGCGGCGACTACGGCGTGCCGGTCGTCGAGGACGCCGCGGAGGCGCTCGGCTCCACCTGGAAGGGACGCCACGCCGGCACGATGGGCCGGTTCGGCATCTATTCCTTCAACGGCAACAAGATCATCACGACGTCCGGAGGCGGCATGCTCGTCTCGGACGATGGCGACGCGATCCGCGAAGCGCGGGTGCTCGCGTCGCAGGCGCGCGATCCGGCCGTCCACTACGAACACAGCCGGCCGGGCTACAACTACCGGCTCAGCAACGTGCTGGCCGGCATCGGCCGGGCGCAGCTCCGGGTGCTCGCGGACCGCGTGGAGGCGCGGCGCGCCATCTTCGAACGGTACCGCGAGGCGCTTGGCGACGTTCCGGGCATCCGGTTCATGCCCGAGCTGCCGGGCACCCGGTCGAACCGGTGGCTGACGGCGCTGACGGTCGACGAACATTCGGCGGGCGCAACCGCCGCGCAACTGATCGCTTGGCTCGCCGAAGACCGCATCGAATCGCGGCCCGTCTGGAAACCGCTTCATCTGCAGCCGTTGTTCGCGGGCGTCCGCTACTATCCGCACGGCGACCGGGAGGACGTGTCCGCCCGGCTGTTCCGGACGGGGATCTGCCTGCCGTCCGGTTCCGCGATGACGCCGGAGGAGCAGGAGCGGGTGATCGAACGGCTGAGAGCGGGCATGAAATCCGGCGCAGCCGCTGCCGGCATCTGACGGTCCGGCATCCGGCGGCCGGCCGCAATCCCCAGGATGAGGAGTGTAATGGCGTGTGCTCAACTCTCGAAACTATCGGTTTGCGCGGCAGGGCGGAACATGAGCGGCAGCAGGGGAAACGGGAAGAGCGGGCCCGTCGTGCAGCCCCGGAATAAAGGCGGGCGCGGAATGATCGGGACGAACATCAATCATTTCCGCACCCAGAGCGGCATATCGCTGTCGGAGCTTGCCGAACGCGCCGGCATTTCGAAGTCGTATCTGTCCAGTATCGAGCGCAACCTGAAGCAGAACCCGTCGATCCAGGTGATCGAGAAAATCGCGCTCGTGCTCAACGTGGACCTGAAGACGCTGCTGCAGGTGAACCTGCCGGACCCGGAAGCGAAGGAGACGCAGGACGAGGAATGGTACGCCTTCGTCGAGGCGCTCAGACAGGCCGGGATCGAGAAGGACAACGTGCAGGACTACAAGATTCTCATCGAGTTCATCAAATGGTATCAGGAACGGAAACAGGGATGACGGGCCTCCGGGACCGCCATCCCTGTCTTCATTAATGGAGAAGCGCCGTCACTGCATGAGCTGCAGGACGGCGCGGGAGCATCGTTCCGGATTGTACTGCTCGTTGCGCTTCGCGAGGAGCGACTGGCGGTATTCCCCGGCCGCTTCGGGCTCCTGGATCAATCGGAACCACCGGTCGATCGTCTCGCGGCCCGCGAGCAGCTCGCCGAATCCGTTCCGGACGAAATACTCGCAGTTCTCTTCCTCCTGGCCGGGAATCGGCTCGTAGAACAGCATCGGAATGCCCTTGCTCAGGCCCTCCGTGCAGGTCATGCCGCCCGGCTTCGTGATGAGCAGATCGGACACGTCCATCAGCTTGTTGATCTCGCGGGTGAAGCCGAGAATCTTGATGTTCGGATGGCGGAAGAGCGGGTTGCTCTCCAGCCGTTCCTTCACCTTGTCGTTGTTGCCCGCGCAGAAAATAAGCTGAACGTTCTCGCGGTACTCCGCCATGTATTCGAACAAGCCGTTCTCGTCGTTCAGGAGGCCCCATCCGCCTCCCATGATCAGCACGGTCGGCAGTTCGTTCAGGTTGAACTCCCCGCGGATCTCGTCCTTGTCGCCGGGCGTCCAGAAGTCGGGATGCACCGGGATGCCCGTCACCTCGATGCGCGAATCGGGCACGCCGTGCTCCATCAGCTTGTTCTTCACGATCGGCGTCGAGACGAGATATTTGTTCACTTCGGGGTTGGCCCAAGTGCCGTGCGCGTCGTAATCCGTGATGAGCGTGAACAGCGGGACGTTCAGTCCGAGCCGCTTCAGGCGCGCGACGACCGCGTTGGGAGCCGGATGCGTGCAGACGATGGCGTCCGGCTTGAGCTGGGTGATGACCTGGGACGTCTGGGTATAGAACAGCCGGTGCAGGGCGAGCTGCGCGAAACGGTTGAGCGTCCGCTTGTAGTTCGAGCGGTACAGATGCCCCCACCATTTCGGCTGTTTCGTCACCGTCTTCCGGTAAGCCGAGACAATCAGAGGGCCGAGCACCGGATTGAGAAATTTGCCCAGTTCGAGCACTTTCGTCTGGACATCGGGATTGAGATGGCGGATGCCGACGGCCAGCGCGTGGGCGGCCCGGGTATGCCCGGAACCGAACCCCTCCGAGAGCAGAAGCACTCTTTTCTTGCTCTTGTGCATCGTCTCACCCACTTTTCCTACATATCATATTACGAATCGTTGCGCGTAATGGCAAGGATGAGCGATACCTGAGCGGACGGGCCGTCAGCCGTTGATGAACGCCGTTTTGAGCGTGTTCCGGTAGACGACGTCGAACCCGAGGGCGTCGGACAGCGCGCCGAGCGGCACGTAGGTCCGGTTGTTCTCGATGAACGGCGCCGCCGGGATCGTGCGCGGCTCGCCGTTCACGGTCATCACGGCGCTGCCCGCCGTCAATGCGACCGTGCGCCCGTTGAGCGTGAACGTCGCCTTCTTCGCCTTGTTGTCCCACTTCAGGTCCGCCTTCAGGGCGGCCGCGATGTCGCGCAGGACGAGGAAGGTATAATTGTTGCGCAGCAGCGGTTTGTCCTTCTCCGGCTTCAGTTCCTCGCCGTTCACGAACACCGTGATCGGCTCATCGGGGTCCCGCGGCGAGGGAAGCCGGTATTCGCCCCAGATCGCCTCCGCGAAAGCGCGGCCCATCGCGTCATAGCCGTTCTGGTTCGGGTGAATGGCCGATCGGTCGCCCTGCAGACCGCCCGCGAGCATCGTTGTCAGCGACAGCTCGCGGCCGACGAACCGTTCGGCGGAATACGCCACGCGGACATCGCGCTCCTCCGCCGCGAAGCGGGCGGACAGCTCCTCCAGCGTGCCGGTCAGCAGCTTGACGGCGTCCTGCAGTTTGTCGTAGTAGACGATTTCGGCGTTCAGGACTTTCTTCGGCACCGGCGAGAACTGGTCGCCGACGACGATGAGCGCGTCCGGCTTGATGCGATGGATCGTGCGGATCGCCGCCTCCAGCGAGGATCGCATCCGCTCCAGGATGTCCGGCAGCATGGCGTCCGCATCTTCGGTCCGGCCGTCATGAAGCGCCAGCACGTAGCCCGCGAAATCGTTGCCGCCGACCTGGATCAGGATCAGATCGGCGGACTCGATGTTCCGCCGCACCGCCTCGCCATCGCCGACGAGGCTCCGGATGCGCGGATCGACGAAGGCTTCCTGGCCCTCCGCGAGCAGATCCGGACCGTCCGAGCCTTCGCCGCGCTCCACCCGCGCCATCAGCTTCTCCAAGCCTTCGGCCCTGAGCCCGATAATGCCGTAGTTCGAGAACTCCGACCGGAAGCCCCGGATGAGCGCCTGCTCCCACACCCGCTCGACGAACCCGTAGGGCACGGGATTCTCCTGCTTCTCCATGCCGTATTCATAGCCCGCGGCCAGCGAATCGCCCAGCGCCACGATACGGAACACCCCGTCCGGACCGGCGACGGACTCCGCGGCGACCGCCGGATTTGGCAGCGCTTGCAACAGGCCGGCCGCCGCCACCAGCGCGAGCGCGGCGACGAGACTCCGGCGCAGCCCCAACTTCCAACCGTTCCGCAATGAAACCACACCTTCCCGAATCAAAATAACGGCAAAAGAGTGCAACCTTCCCCGACAACGAAAACTTATCGCACCCATAAAAAAGATCATGCGGCACCGGACGTCCGTACGGCATAGGATAAGTCAATTGGTGCAAATGATCGGCGGATTAGTCCATTTTGCCGCGGGGCGACTCGGCCTAAAATGAAGTTCCATGATGCAAATCGTATGGGCATCCGCCGATCGCGTCCGCTTGCCTTCGGCCTCTTCATTGTAAGGCATTTTCGGCCGGATTTGAAGTTTTGCCCGAGCCGAATCGCGGTTTGCACCATTCGAAGAAGTGAGGTGGCGCATGACATGAAATTGCGGCACGCGGGATTGCCGCCGAAGCAGGGGCTGTACGACCCGCGTTACGAGCGGGACGCATGCGGCATGGGCTTCGTGGCGAACATTGCAGGCATCAAATCGAATACCGTCATCCGCCGGGCGCTCACAGTCCTCGAGAACATGGAGCACCGCGGCGGCCAGGGAAGCGAGCCGAACACGGGTGACGGCGCCGGGATACTGATCCAGATTCCGCATCGTTTCTTCCGCCGGGAGATGGCCGCGCTGGGCGTCACGCTGCCGGAAGAGGGCGACTGCGCCGTCGGCATGCTGTTCATGCCCCACGACGAGGCGCAGCGCGCCGCGCAGGAGCGGACGATCGAGGCGATCGTGCGCGAGGAAGGCCAGGACGTGATCGGCTGGCGCACGGTGCCGACGAACGACGAAGGGCTCGGCCGTTCCGCCCGGGAAGCGAAGCCATACGTCCGCCAGCTGTTCGTCGGCCGCGGCGCGGGCACGGAGGCCGGACTTCCCTTCGAACGGAAGCTGTACGTCATCCGCAAGCGGGCGGAGCGGGCGATCCGCTACGGCGGCTTCCCCGGCGGCGACCGGTTCTACGTGTCCAGCCTGTCCTGCAGGAAAATCGTTTACAAAGGGATGCTCACGACGGAGCAGCTGAAGTCGTTCTACCCCGAGCTGAACGATGACGCGATGGAATCGGCGATCGCGCTCATCCACTCCCGTTTCAGCACGAACACGTTCCCGAGCTGGGACCGCGCGCACCCGTACCGCTATCTCATCCACAACGGGGAGATCAACACGCTGCGCGGCAACATCAACTGGATGCACGCGCGCCAGACGCTGCTCGAGTCCGAACTGTTCGGCGACGACATCGGGAAGGTGAGGCCGGTCATCGACGCGGACGGCTCCGACACGGCGATGTTCGACAACGTGCTGGAACTGCTCTATCTCGCCGGCCGTCCGCTGGCGCACGCGGCGATGATGATGGTGCCGGAGCCGTGGACGAACCACGAGAGCATGAGCCCGGAGAAAAGAGCGTTCTACGAATACCACAGCACGCTGATGGAACCGTGGGACGGCCCGGCCGCGATGGCGTTCACGGACGGCATCCAGATCGGCGCGATCCTCGACCGGAACGGGCTGCGTCCCGCGCGCTACTGCGTGACGAAGGACGGCTTCATCGTTCTCGCCTCCGAGCAGGGCGCGCTCGAGATTCCGCAGGACGAGATCCTGTACAAGGATCGGCTCCGTCCGGGGCGGGTGCTGCTCGTCGACACGAAGGAAGGCCGCATCATTTCCGACGAGGAAGTGAAGAAGGCGATCGCGACCGAGCATCCGTACCGCCGGTGGCTGGATGAGCATCTGATCGGCCTCGACGACCTGCCGGACGCGCCCGGACTGCCGGAGCCGGACGGCACGGCGGTCCGCGTCCGCCAGGCCGCATTCGGATATACGTATGAAGAGCTGCGCAAGATTCTCGAACCGATGGCGACCACGGGGGGCGAGCCGGTCGGGTCGATGGGCTATGACGCGCCGCTTGCCGTGCTGTCGGAACGCCCGCAGCGGCTGTACAACTATTTCAAGCAGCTGTTCGCGCAGGTGACGAACCCGCCGATCGACGCCATCCGCGAGGAGATCGTCACCTCGACCGTCACGACGATCGGTTCGGAGCGCAACCTGCTGAAGCCCGAACCGGAGAGCTGCCGGCACATCCGGCTCGAGACGCCGATCCTGTCGAACGAGCAGTTCGCGAAGCTGCGCCATATCCGCAGGCCGGGCTTCCGGGCGATCACGATCCCGATCCTGTTCCCGGCGGCCGGGGGCGAAGCGGGCCTGCGCGGCGCGCTTGACCTCATGTGCGAGGCGGCGGACCGCGTCATCGGGAAGGGACACAACCTGATCATCCTGTCCGACCGCGGCATCGACGAAGACAATGCGGCGATTCCGGCGCTGCTCGCCGTCTCGGCGCTGCACCACCACCTGATCCGCAAGGGAACGCGGACGAAGGTCAGCCTGCTGCTCGAATCGGGCGAACCGCGGGAAGTGCACCACTTCGCGCTGCTGCTCGGCTACGGCGTAAGCGCCGTCAACCCGTACCTTGCGTTCGAGTCGCTCGCCGACATGATCCGGCGCGGGATGCTCACCGGCGTCACGTACGAGAAGGCGGTCCAGAACTACATCAAGGCGGCCACGAAGGGCGTCGTCAAGATTTTGTCCAAAATGGGCATCTCGACGATCCAGTCGTACCGCGGGGCGCAAATCTTCGAGGCCGTCGGGATCGCGCAGGACGTCATCGACAAGTATTTCACCTGGACGGCGTCCCGCATCGGCGGCATCGGGCTCGACGTGATCGCCGACGAGACGCTGAAGGCGCACCGGAAGGCGTTCAGCTCTCCGGCCGACGCCGGGGAGGCGCTCGACTCCGGCGGCGAATACCAGTGGCGCAAGGACGGCGAGGACCATCTGTTCAATCCGGAGACGGTCCATACGCTGCAGCTCGCGGCGCGGACGAACGACTACCGGCTGTACAAGCGGTTCTCGAAGCTGGTCGAGGGCGAGGAGGAGACGCGGCGCACGCTCCGCTCGCTGCTCAGGTTCAGGAAGGGCAACCCGGTGCCGATCGGGGAGGTCGAGCCGGTCGAGTCGATTGTGAAGCGCTTCAAGACCGGCGCGATGTCCTACGGCTCGATCAGCAAGGAGGCGCACGAGGCGCTCGCGATCGCGATGAACCGGCTCGGCGGCAAGTCGAACACCGGCGAGGGCGGCGAGGACCCGCGGCGCTACGTGCCGGATCCGAACGGCGATTCCCGCCGCAGCGCGATCAAGCAGGTCGCTTCGGGACGCTTCGGCGTCACGAGCCTGTACCTGGTGAACGCCGACGAGATCCAGATCAAGATGGCGCAGGGCGCGAAGCCGGGCGAAGGCGGCCAGCTTCCGGGTCGGAAGGTGTATCCGTGGATCGCGGAGGTGCGCGGCTCGACGCCGGGCGTCGGGCTCATCTCGCCGCCGCCGCACCATGACATCTACTCGATCGAGGATCTGGCCGAATTGATCCACGACCTGAAGAACGCGAATCCGCGCGCGCGCATCGGCGTGAAGCTCGTCTCCGAAGTCGGCGTCGGCACCATCGCGGCCGGCGTGGCGAAGGGGCGCGCGGACGTCATCCTGATCAGCGGCTACGACGGCGGCACCGGCGCGTCGCCGGTCACGTCGATCCGCCACGCCGGGCTGCCGTGGGAGCTCGGCCTCGCGGAGACGCACCAGACGCTGATGCTGAACGATCTGCGCGGCCGCGTCACCGTCGAAGTCGACGGCAAGCTGATGACCGGCCGGGACGTCGCGATCGCGGCGCTGCTCGGCGCCGAAGAGTTCGGCTTCTCGACGGCTCCGCTCGTCGTGCTCGGGTGCGTCATGATGCGCGTCTGCCATCTCGACACGTGCCCGGTCGGCATCGCGACGCAGAACCCGGAGCTGCGCAAGAAGTTCATGGGCAGCCCGGACTACGTCGTCAACTACATGCGGTTCATCGCGCAGGAGCTGCGCGAGATCATGGCCGAGCTCGGCTTCCGGACGGTCGACGAGATGGTCGGCCGGGCCGACATGCTCGAGACGGACGAAGCGGCGCTGTACGGCAAGCGCAAGGGGCTCGACCTGTCGCCGCTCCTCCATCGGCCGGACCTGCCGGCGGACGCGCCGCGCCGCCGCGTGCAGGAGCAGAACCACGGCCTCGAGGAATCGCTGGATGCGCGCGAACTCATCCCGCGGGCCATGCCGGCGCTCGAGCGGCGCGAGCCGGTCAGCGCGTCGCTGCCGATCCGCAACACGAACCGGGTCGTCGGCACGATGCTCGGCTACGAGGTGACGCGCCGGTACGGCGCGGACGGGCTGCCGGAGGATACGATCCGGTTCCATTTCACCGGATCGGCGGGCCAGAGCTTCGGCGCGTTCCTGCCGCGCGGCATCACGCTGTCGCTGGAAGGCGACGCGAACGACTACGTCGGCAAAGGGCTGTCGGGCGGCAAGCTGATCATCGCGCCTTCGCCGAAGGCGACGTTCAGGGCGGAGGAGAACATCATCATCGGCAACACGGCGCTGTACGGCGCGACCGGCGGCGAGGCGTACATCCGCGGCATCGCCGGCGAGCGGTTCGCGGTGCGCAACAGCGGCGCGTACGCCGTCGTCGAGGGCGTGGGCGACCACGGCTGCGAATACATGACCGGCGGGCGCGTCGTCGTCCTCGGCCGGACGGGGCGGAATTTCGCGGCCGGCATGTCGGGCGGCATCGCGTACGTCTACGACGAGGATGGCGAATTCCCGGTCCGCTGCAACTTCGAGATGGTCGGGCTCGAGACGCTGGATGCAGGCAGGGAGAGCGAGGAAGTGCGGGCGATGATCCGCCGCCACGCGGAGCTCACGGGCAGCGAGCGGGCGCGCGAGATTTTGTCCGACTGGGAAGCTTCCCGCGCGAAGTTCGTCAAGGTCATTCCGAAGGACTACAAGCGGATGCTCGAGCGGATCGAGGACATGCATCACCGCGGCCTGACGGGTGAAGCCGCGCTGATGGCCGCATTCGAGGCGAACGCGCGCGATCTCGCCCGCGTCGGCGGAAATTGACCGCAAAGACACATGCGCATGCCGCGTTTCGCGGCATGCGCATGCTCGTTTGACGGCGATGTCCGGTTGCGGTCGATCCCGGCCCGTCGTCAGTTGCCGCGCAGACTCCGTTCGGCGCGGACGAAGGCGATGAAGCGCCGCGTCTCTTCGGGAGACAGCTTGCGGCCGTCGACGGACAGCGAGAACCGTTCCATGATCTGCTCGTCCGACAATTCGAGGGAATCGACGAATTCGCGGACATCCGGACTGAGCGGAGGATTGGGCACATTCGTGCGACCGACCAGATAGTCGATCGAGATGTTGAACAGATCGGCAAACTTCGTCAGCGTCTCGGTGTCGGGTTCGCGCCGGTTTTTCTCGTAGTGGGACAAAGCCGCGCGGGAGATGCCGATCGCCGCAGCCGTTTGTTCCTGTGTCCAGCCCCGTTGCTCGCGAAGTTTCGCTATTCGGCTACCGATGTTCATGTCCATCCTCCTATATCCGCATATCCCAGGGTATTGTATGGCAAGGAGACCAATGCACGACTGGAGTCACACTGCCGGTTGCGGCGCCATGTCTATACATAACGTAACATTTTTCTACAGGCAGTACAAGAAACTTGGAGGAACAGTTTGGTGAAAAAATGGGACCGGCGGCTGAAGCGGCGGCCCGCGGCGATTCCGGACGGTTCCGACAAAAGTATACAGCGGGAGCGGGAATTCGGGATTGACACGGATCGATAAATGTCATAAATTATAAGCATGATGATACGAAATGTATCTATACCGTGACCTTCGCTACATAACGAAGCCAACCCGGACTGCAGGCATGACGCTCCATATTGTAACGCACAGGGGGACTCGAACCAAACGGCAAAGGAGTGTGGACCGGCGATGGAGACCGGACAATTCTATTGCGTCGGCTGCCAGGAACTGAAGGATGCGGCGATCGGCCATCGGGTGTTCCGGACGGGCTATTTTCGCCTCGTCTATCCGCTCGGATGCTGTCTGGTCTGCCACAAACGGGAAGCGGCGTCCCGGACCGCCGCGGCCGCCGACGGTCCGGGGACGGTCTTCGAGCCGCTGGATGCCGGGCCCCGGACTCCGCCCGCCGCGACGTCCGACGGCGTCGAACCGTCGGCGGTCCGGCCCGCCGCGGTCTGAATCGGGGTGCCGTCGCCAAGCCGATCCCACCGGCCTTACAGAGCCGGCGGGATTTTTTTGCGCCGCCGGGGAGCGGCGCTGCCAATTTTTATTTCCGCTGAAACTTGTGCCGGTTTTCGCCGTTTGTATAATGTAAATCATGTATACCAAACCGACAGTGGATGGAGGAGGATCGGGTGCTGGATCTGCAGACGGGCGGCGCGGAACCGGTCGTGCGGCTTCGGAACGTGGCGAAGCGAATCGGCGGCCGCACGATCATCGACAATCTGACGTTCGACGTGCCGACGGGAGAAGTGTTCGGCTTTCTCGGTCCGAACGGATCGGGCAAGACGACGACGATCCGCATGATGGTCGGCCTGATGCGGATGACGTCGGGCGAAATTCTGATCAAGGGCCGGAGCATCCGGCACGAATATGAAGCGGCGGTGCGCCAGGTCGGCGCGATCGTCGAGAATCCGGAGCTGTACCGGTATCTGACCGGATACCAGAATCTGGTCCATTACGCGCGCATGATTCCGAGCGTGACGAAAGCGCGGATCGACGAGGTGGTCGAGCTCGTCGGCCTGGCCGCGCGCATCCACGACAAGGTGAAGACGTATTCGCTCGGGATGCGGCAGCGGCTCGGCGTGGCGCAGGCGATTCTGCACCGCCCGGCGCTGCTCATCCTGGACGAGCCGACGAACGGGCTCGATCCGGCCGGCATCCGCGAGCTGCGGGACTATCTGCGCCATCTGGCGAAAAACGAAGGCACGACCGTGTTCGTCTCGAGCCACCTGCTCTCGGAGATGGAACTGATGTGCGACCGCGTCGCGATCATCCAGAGCGGCAGACTGGTCGACGTGCGGCCGATCCGGGATGGCGAAACCGGCGCCGGGAAGGCGGAGGTGCTGTTCGAGGTCGACCGTCCCGACGCGGCCGCGGAAGCGCTGGGCGGCGCCGTCCTGCGGGCGGAATCCGGCGGCGTCGTCGTGAGCGCCGGGCGCGAGGAAGCGGCCGACATCAACGCCCGCCTCGTCGCGGCCGGGGTGCGCGTCTACGGCATCCGGACCGTGACGAAGTCGCTGGAAGACCAGTTCCTCGAAGTGACGGGAGGCGGTCGCATTGGCTGATTTTCTTGGGCTGATCCGGAACGAAAACATGAAAATTTACCGGCGGGTCCGCACCTGGATCATGTTGGCGATCGTGCTGGTCATCCCGCTCGGCATTTCCATCGGCGCGATGGCGCTCGACGACACTCCGAATATGTGGTTCTACTCCTATCTGGAAGCGGAGGTCGTAGGATCGCTCGTGACGATCTTCGCGGTCGTGATCGCGGCGGACAGCGTGGCGGGCGAGTTTTCGTCCGGCACGATCAAGCTGCTCCTGATCCGGCCATGGAGCCGGTCGAAGATCCTGCTGTCGAAGTATATCGCGACGCTGCTGTTCGTGATTTTCTTCCTGGCCTTGGTCTTTCTGTTCACGCTGCTCGTCAACGGCGTCATGCTCGGAAGCGGCGGCGGGTACAGCTATCCGAACCAGGGATCGCGGAGCCATTTCGTCTGGCTGTCGGCCTACTACGGGCTCAATCTGATCGAGATGATCGTCACGGTGACGATGGCGTTCATGATCTCGACCGTCTTCCGCTCCGGCAGTCTCGCGATCGGCCTGTCGATCTTCCTGCTGATGGGCGGCTCCATGATGGCGGCCCTTCTCAGCCTGGTTGACAAGCCGTGGGTGGATTACGTACTGTTCATGAATTTGGGGCTGGCCGAATATGTCTCCGGCTCGACGCCGCTTCCCGACCGCCCCTTCGGGTTCTCCCTCGCCGTCCTGGCCGGGTATTACGCGATCTTCATCGCGCTGTCCTGGGTCGTGTTCAACCGTCGCGACGTGGCAGCCTGACGCCAAACGGAAGAAGCCTTCGGAGCCGCCGCCTGCAGCGGCGCCCGAAGGCTTCTTTTTGCTCGTTGCCGGTTGACGCGGCCGTTACCGTCCGACCGAGACCGGCCGGTCCGCCGGCAGTTTCGGCTGCCTGCGGTATTTCGCCGGCACGTTGCCGAACACCACCCAGGCGTGCGGGACGAGGCGGAACGCCAGCGTCACCACGAGCCAGGAGAGGGTGAGGGCGAGGACGAACCCGCCGGCATACCACAGGTGAAACCAGGGCGCCGCGCTGACCGGATATTGCCGGTAGACGAGCAGGAACAGCGGGTGGATCAGATAGATGCCGAAGCTCATGATGCCGAGATGATTGAGCGCCCGCACGACGCGCGCGTCCTTGTTCCACCCCCTCAGTACGAAAGCGGCCTGGATCAGGACGAGCGCGGTGAAGAACGTGTGCAGATTCCAGAGCAGTTCGTACCAGAGCGAATTGAACCAGCGCCCGTCATGCCGGGCCAAATACCAGATCCACACGTGGGAGAGCCCGAACGCGAGCCAGCCGGCCCACAGCAATCCCCAGCTCCATCCGCGCCACGACCGCAGCTTGGCGGCGGTCGGTTTCAGCCAATCCCTGATGCTGTCGAAATAAATGCCGAAGAACGCGCCCGTGAAGTAGTACGCGAAATAGCTGAACGCCCAGCTTCCCTTGTTGGGCACGGACAGCCAGTGGTGGTTCAGCAGCACGAAACCCCACTGAACCGCGAAGCCGATCGGAACCAGCCATTTCGTGAGGCGGGACCATTTCTTGAACACATACAGGAGCAGCGGGAACAGCAGGTAGAACTGCACGCTGATGAACACGAAATACAGGTGGGCGTAGGCCTTGCCCGTCAGCAGCTTGACCGCGTAGCTGTAGAGCGTATCTTCGATCGGCCGGTTCGGGTAATACCAAATGTGCACAAGCAGGAAATATCCCGTCGAGAACACCAGGTATGGAAGCAGAATGTACATCAGCCGCTTTTTGTAGAAGCTGCCGATCAGCGATCGGTCCAGCGGCCGGTCATAATAGGTGTAGAAAAGGACAAGACTGCTGAGCAGGATGAACGTCGGGGTTCCGAATTTGAAAAAGATGTTGGCAAAGTTGTACGCCGGAAACAGGGACGACTCCAGCGTCTCCGTGACCGCGTACGAGGTGGAATGCACCATCAGCACGCCGATGATGGCGAACGCGCGAACCAGGTTGATTTCGTCGATCCGTTCTTTGGTGGCCATGTCATCCTCCCATGCAGGCGTAGGGAACGTTGTCGAACCGGCATATGGTCCACTATACCACAAAATACCACGAACCGTCACCGGCTTGGAATGCCGATTGCCGAGGTTGGTCTGAGTCTGGCCGCTCAACGGGCCGTTTATCCGCACTCCTTCGATTTCCCGAAACGGCGAAGATACCTTCGGAACCGCCATCCGCGGCGGCGGCCGAAGGCTTCCGGGTTTGCGGGACGGGGCGGGCTTCAGCCGTTCCCGGCGCCCGCCGCGAGGCGGAACGACTCGTCCGCCGCTTCGATCGTTTCTTCGATGTCCGCTTCCGTGTGGGCGACGGTCAGGAACCACGCCTCGTATTTCGACGGCGCGAGGCAGACGCCGCGGTCGAGCATGGCGCGGAAGAACGCGGCGAACGCTTCGCCGTCCGTGTCCCGCGCTTCGGCGTAGTTCGTGACCGGATGGTCGCAGAAATGCGTCGAGAACGCGCCGCGGACGCGATTGATCGTGAGCGGCACGCCGTGCTTCGCGGCCGCCGCGGCGAGTCCGTCCGTGAGCCTCTTCGCGAGCGCGTCCATCCGCTCGTAGACGCCGGGTTCGCGCAGCACGTCGAGGCAAGCGAGCCCCGCGGAGATCGAGGCGGGGTTGCCCGCCATCGTGCCGGCCTGGTACGCCGGGCCGAGCGGCGCGACCTGCTCCATGATCGCCTTCCGGCCGCCGTAGGCGCCGATCGGCAGACCGCCGCCGATGATCTTGCCGAGGGCGGTCAGATCGGGTTCGATCGCGGCGTGGTCGGGGAACGCCGCGAAATTCTGCGCCCCGCCGTAGTGGAAGCGGAAGGCGGTGATCACTTCGTCGTAGATGACGAGCGCGCCGGCGCCGCGCGCCATCCGGCACACCTCTTCGAGGAAGCCGGGCTTCGGCATGACGATGCCGAAATTGCCGACGATCGGTTCGACGAGGACGGCGGCGACATCGTCGCCCCACCGCTCGAGGGCCAGGCGCAGGCCGTCCGTATCGTTGTACGGCACGGTGATGACCTCGTGCGCGATCGAGAGCGGGATGCCGGCGCTGTCCGGGATGCCGAGCGTCGACGGCCCGGAACCGGCGGCGACGAGCACGAGGTCGGAATGGCCGTGGTAGCAGCCGGCGAACTTGACGATCTTCGTCCGGCCCGTGCAGGCCCGGGCGACGCGGATCGTCGTCATGACCGCCTCGGTGCCGCTGTTCACGAACCGGACCTTGTCCATGGACGGAATCGCTTCTTTCAGACGGCGGGCCATCTCGATCTCGAGCTCGGTCGGCGTGCCGTACAGGGTGCCGTTCTCGGCCGCGCGGGCGATCGCCTCGACGATGCGCGGATGGGCGTGGCCGGCGATGATCGGCCCGTACGCGGCGAGGTAGTCGATGTAGCGGTTGCCGTCGGCGTCCCAGAAATACGCGCCCTGCGCGCGCTTCATGAAGACGGGGGCGCCGCCGCCGACCGCCTTGAACGAGCGGGACGGGCTGTTGACGCCGCCGACGATATGCCGGAGCGCTTCCTGATAGAGGGCGTCGGATGTCGGGCGGTTGCGGGTATTGGCGGGCATGGGGAATCTCCTTTCGCGTTTGCGGTTGTCTTTTTTCATGGGCTGCAATCAAGAAAAGGGCGTCCCGGCGCGATGGGCCGGAACCCCCTTCCATACGGTCCTTCCATACGGTCGATCCTTCGGGCGCGCGTATTGCCGGTCAGGCCGCGGGATCGGCCGATTCCGCGGGCTTGCTCGTGACGGGGCCGGAAGCCTTGCCGCCCGACGCGCCGCTCGGGTCGCCGTCCGCATCGCCGCCGGCGTCCTGCATCGACTCGTCGCTTGCCAGCACTTCCTGCACGTACGCCTTCAGGGCTTCCGTGTCGCGGATCCCGAGCACCGCCGCGCCGCCCACACGCTCGTCCCGGAGAAGCTCCATCGGCGGCACCTGCGCGGAGCCGGCGATGTGGAGCTTCAGGCCGAGCTGGCCGAGCTTCAGCATGTCCGACACCTTCAGGTTCGTCTCGATGTACGGCTGGACGCTCTCCAGAATCTGTCCCATGCGGACGACATTCCAGGTGGACTGCAGCTTCGCGGCGACAGCCTTCAGGAATTCCCGCTGCCGCTCGGTCCGGGTGAAGTCGGACATCGCGTCGTGGCGGAAGCGGACGTATTGCAGCGCCTTGTCGCCGTCAAGGAGCTGATACCCTTTCTCCAGGTGGATGTCGTAGCGGTTCTTGTCCGCCTTGTCGACATAGTTCATGTCCTTCTCCACTTCGAAATATACACCGCCGATCGCGTCGACGAGCGCTTTGAACCCTTCGAAGTCGGCATAGGCATAATAATGGATATCGAGTCCGAGGAGGTTGCCGATCGTCTCCATGACGAGATTGGGCCCGCCGAGCGTGATCGCGGTGTTGGCCCGGCCCTTGCCGTGCCCCGGAATGTCCACGTACGTGTCGCGCAGGACGGACAGCAGATGCGCCCGCTTCGTGACCGGGTCGATCGAGACGACGATCATCGAGTCGGAACGGGCGATCTCGCCTTCGGCGAGCCCGCGCGCGTCGCCGCCCAGCAGCAGGATGTTGACGCGCTCCTTGCCTTCCCATTCCGGCGGCGCCTCGACCGTCTTGTCGACCACCGCCTTGAAGCGGGATTCCGATTCGTCCTTGCTGAAGTTGTCCAGCGCGTTGTATATGGTCCAGGCTTGATAAACGGCGTAGCCGATGGCGATTACGGCGACCGACAGCAGGCCGTAAAGCGTCCGCCGCAGCCATTTGTTTTTCTTTTTGCGGGATGATCGCGGCTCCATGACGGTTCTCTCCTTCTCCGAAGGCTGTAACGTTCCGCACATCAACTATAGACGACACAACGCGTCAAATGGTTCCGCACGTGAAAAGTTTGCACGCTTAAAGATTATAAAATGTCACGCCATGTCTTACAAGTGCTATACTGTTGTCGGAAGATCGGGGGGTATTTCCCGGGAAATGTGTCGAGGGGGAAGGAGAGACTGCGATGCAGCCGGCGATCGAAGTGCATGAGTTGCGCAAGACGTTCAAGGTGCAGAAGAATCGCGAAGGTCTTGCCGGCGCCATAAGGGATCTGTTCCGCCGCCAATATGTCGAAGTGACGGCGGTCAAGGATATCAGTTTCACGATTCCCCGCGGGGAAATCTGCGGATACATCGGCGAGAACGGCGCCGGGAAATCGACGACGATCAAGATGCTCGCCGGCATCCTGGTGCCGACGTCGGGCACGGTGCGCGTGGCCGGCTACGTGCCGTGGCGCGAGCGCGAGCGGTTCGTCCGCAACATCGGCGTCGTGTTCGGCCAGCGCAGCCAGCTCTGGTGGGATATCGGCGTCATCGAGTCGTTCCAGCTGCTGCGCAAGGTGTACCGCGTGCCGATGGAAGATTATCGGAAGCGTCTGGACGAGCTGGTCGAGCGGCTGCGGCTCGGCGATCTGCTGCACCGGCCGGTGCGCAAGCTCAGCCTCGGCCAGCGGATGCGGTGCGAGCTCGTCGCGTCGCTGCTGCACAATCCGTCGATTCTGTTCCTGGACGAGCCGACGATCGGGCTCGATATCGTGGTGAAAACGGAAATCCGCGAGTTTCTGCTTCAACTTAACCGCGAGCACGGGACGACGATTCTGCTGACGACGCACGACCTGCAGGACATCGAGGCGCTCTGCTCGCGGGTCATCATGCTGGACGACGGCCGGATCATCTATGACGGCGGATTGGACGAGCTGAAGGCGCGCTGGAGCCGGGGGCGCGAGATCCGGCTGCAGTTCGGCGAGCAAGTGGGCCTGGAGCGGCTGGAGCGGCTGACGGCGGATCTGCCCGGCGCGCGGTGGCAGGCGGGCGAGGGGATGTCCGCGGTTCTGCGCGTGCCGGCCGGGGTGAACCTGTCCGACGCGCTGGCGCGCGTGGTGGGGAGCGGCGTCGACATCCGCGACATCAAGTTCATGGAGACGGGCACGGACGAAATCGTGCGGGAAATTTACCGGTCGGGTTCGGCTTCCGGCGCGGAACGGCTGGTGGGCGCGACGTGACGGGGATGTACCTGGATCTGATCCGCATCCGGTTCCTGATGATGCTGGCGTACCGGGTGAACTACTACAGCGGCATTATTATTTATTCGGTAAACATTGGCGCGTACTATTTCTTCTGGCATGCGATTTACGGGGATCAGGAGACGATCCGGGGGTTTTCGTTGGCGCAGATGACGACGTACGTCGCGGTCACCTGGATGGCGCGCGCGTTCTATTTCAACAATCTGGACCGGGAGATCGCGAACGAAGTGCGCGACGGCAGCGTCGCGATCCAGTTCGTCCGGCCGTACAACTATCTGCTGGTGAAGCTGTTCCAGGGGTTCGGCGAAGGGCTGTTCCGGCTGACGATGTTCATGACGCCCGGGCTGGTCGTCGTCTGCTTGATTTTCCCGATCGAGCTGCCCCGCGATCCGGCGGTCTGGCTGCTGTACGCGGTGATGCTGGCGCTCAGTTTTTTCATTAATTCCGAGTTGAACCTGCTCACCGGGATGGGGGCTTTCTACATCGAGAACGTTGACGGGCTGATCCGCCTGAAACGGGTGGTTGTCGACCTGTTCTCCGGATTGCTCGTGCCGGTCGCGCTGTTCCCGGGTTGGCTGGCCGCCGCTTCGCAGTGGCTGCCGTTCCAGGCGATCGCGTATTTGCCGAGCGCGGTGTTCACCGGGCGGAGCTCGGGCGGGGAGGCGCTGGCGGCGATCGGGCTGCAGGCCGCGTGGGCCGTCGGCCTGATCGTGCCGATCCTGCTCATGTGGCGGGCGGCGCGGAGGCGGCTGTTCGTGCAGGGAGGGTGAGCCGCGGGGCATGTTTTATCTCGGGTTGATGTGGGAATACTTCAAGAACTACGCGAAGTCGCGCATGACGTACCGGGCGGACTTCTGGATCGAGGTCTTGTCGGATCTTACCTATCAGGCGATGAACCTGGCCGTCATTCTGATCGCGTTCCAGCATACGCCGACGCTTGGCGGGTGGACGGAAGCGGAGATCGTGTTCGTGTTCGGGTACTTCATGGTGCCGTACGGCATTTTCTCCTGCTTCTTCGATTTGTGGAATTTCAGCGAACGCTATATCGTGAAGGGCGAAATGGACCGGGTGCTGACGCGTCCTGCGCACAATCTGTTCCAGATTCTGCTCGAGAATATGTATCCGCCGGGGCTGATGGGATCGGTCGTCGGGATCGCGATCATGGCGGTCACGGCGCGGCAGGCGGGCATGACGTTTGACTGGACGGATCTCCTGATGATGGTCGTGCTGACGGCGGGCGCGGTGATGGTGTATTTCGGGCTGTACACGGCGATCACCGCCATCGGGTTCTTTACCGACGCGCCGACGGGCATCCTGCCGCTCATGTTCAACCTGCAGAGCTACGGCCGCTACCCGGTTACCATCTATAACAGGACGATGCGGTTCGTCCTGACCTGGCTGCTGCCGTTCGCGTTCGTCGGCGTCTATCCGGCGTCGTATTTCCTCGGGCGCAGCGGCGCGGACGATCTGCGGATGGCGCTGCTCACGCCGCTGGTCGGGCTCGTGTTCACGGGCATCGGGCTGGCCGTCTGGAACATCGGCGTGAAGCGGTACCGCGGGGCGGGATCATAGGGCGCCGGAATGCCGGGCTGAAGGCGATGAACGGTCTGTTAGCGGTATAGACGCGGGGATCGTCCGCGGGGATGCTCTAACGGTACACCGTACCGTTAGCGGCGGATTGCGGGGGCGCGCAGCAGCGGTTGGCGGCCTGTAACGGTACAGCGTACCGCTACAGGCGCGGGGATCGTCCGCGGGCATGCTCTAACGGTACACCGTACCGTTAGCGGCGGATTGCGGGGGCGCGCAGCAGCGGTGGGCGGCCTGTAACCCTGTAACGGTACAGCGTACCGCTGCAGGCGCGGAAATCGTCCGCGGGCATACTCTAACGGTACGCCGTACCGTTAGCGGCGAATTGCGGGGGCGCGCAGCAGCGGTTGGCGGCCTGTAACGGTACAGCGTACCGCTACAGGCGCGGAAATCGCCCGCGGGCATGCTCTAACGGTACACCGTACCGTTAGCGGCGGATTGCGGGGGCGCGCAGCAGCGGTGGGCGGCCTGTAACGGTACAGCGTACCGCTACAGGCGCGGGGATCGTCCGCGGGGATGCTCTAACGGTACGCCGTACCGTTAGCGGCGGATTGGCGGGGGCGCGCAGCAGCGGTGGGCGGCCTGTAACGGTACAGCGTACCGATACAGGCGCGGGGATCGTCCGCGGGCATACTCTAACGGTACGCCGTACCGTTAGCGGCGGATTGCGGGGGCGCGC
>Ga0310826_100760_pt1 | contig 25108 bp, 19 predicted proteins | sample WT_ome_FD_201306 | JGI IMG/M metagenome (GOLD analysis project Ga0310826, IMG submission 201306) | Sorghum-adapted microbial communities enriched on wild type (WT) sorghum from Joint BioEnergy Institute, Emeryville, California, United... ... | reverse complement strand
GTTTGCCTCCGGCTTCCTTCAGATCCCGCCTCGCGGCAGGCACCCTTGCCTTTGGCTAATGGTAGGCGCTCGCCAGCCCCCATTCCGGACTTTCACCGTAGAGATGACGCCCATGCTGGGCGTACCACAAAAAGCCCGCATCGAATGCGGGCTTTTGTTGTTGAGCCGTTTTAGTCGAAAAATTGACTGCAATTCCTTCAGCGCGGCCTTCACCGGACCATTTTTGCTAAAAAAACGACTAAAAACGTCTGTCCGGGATCGCCGATGGAACATTTTAGTCGAAAAACCAACTACAAATCTTGTATCGTAGCCCATGGGGGCTCTTTTTATTCAAAAAATCGACTATAAACCACAGGTCGGGGTCCATGGAGGCCGTGTCATCGGGATCGTCGGCGGTTCGAAGCGTCCGCCCGGGCTCCCGATGCCCCGTTCAGGAGCTGCCCTCGGCTTCCGCGGCAATGGCGGAGCCGAGCTCGCCGGCGCGGTGCGCGGCCCGTTCCATGGCCTGCACCACCGCTTCGCGGAATCCCAGGCGTTCCAGCGTTTCGATGGCCGCCTGGGTCGTGCCGCCGGGGGACGTGACGCGGCGCCGGAGTTCCGTCGGTTCTTCTCCGGTGAGGCGGACCATTTCCGCCGCGCCCCGCACCGTCTGCACGATCAGTTCCCGCGCCGTCTCGGGAGAAAGCCCGAAGCGGGAGGCAGCGTCCATCATCGCTTCCATCATCAAATAGATGTAGGCGGGGCCGCTGCCGGACACGGCGGTGACGGCGTCGAGGAGGCGTTCATCCACCTCCGCGGCGATGCCGATGGCCCGGAACAGGGCCAGGGCGCGCTCACGGTCGGCGGCACCCGCCTCCTCCGAAAAAGCGATGCCGGTCGCGCCCAGCCCGATCTGGCTGGAGGTGTTGGGCATCGCCCGCGCGACGGGCTGTTTGCGGCCGAGCAGCTTCTGGATGGTGCCGATGGAAAGTCCGGCGATGACCGACACGACCAGATGGCGGGCCTCCAGATGCGTTTTCAGGGCGGCGAGCGCCTCCGCGGCGTCCTTGGGCTTCATGCCAAGCACCACGACATCCGCGCGGGCCAGCGCCTCAAGCTTGTCCTCTTGGCTGAAGGCCGTCCGCACGCCGTAACGCCCGGCAAGTTCGCGCAGCCGTTCCGCGTTGTTTCGGTTGGTTATGGTGATGCTCTCCGGCGGCAAAAGTCCGGAACCCGTGATGCCGCGCAGCATCGCCTCCGCCATGGAACCGGCGCCGACAAAGCAGACGTGATACTGCGGGCCAGGCCTCGCATTGTCAAGCCTGTCCGGCATGTTCCCGCCCATCGAACGGATCTCCTCTCTATTGGCGGACTTGACCGCTGCCCCGCACGATGTACTTGTACGACGTCAGGGCCGTCAGGCCCATCGGCCCGCGGGCGTGCAGTTTCTGCGTGCTGATGCCGATTTCCGCGCCGAAGCCGAATTCGAAGCCGTCGGTGAAACGGGTGGACGCATTGTGATAGACGGCGGCGGCGTCCACTTCCCGCAAAAAACGCTCGGCGTTGTCCGCGGATTCGGTGACAATGCATTCGGAATGCATCGTGCCGAAGCGGCGGATGTGGTCCAGCGCCTCGTCGAGACCGTCCACCACCCTGACGTTCAGGATCAGGTCGTTGTATTCCGTCGCATAGTCCACGTCCGTGGCCGGCTTCGCCCACGGCGCGAAGCGCCGCGTGCGTTCGCAGCCGCGCAGCTCGACGCCGGCGTCGCGGAACTTGCCGAGCAGATCGGCCAGATGGCCCTCGGCGAACTCGCGGTGCACCAGCAGCGTCTCCATGGAATTGCACACGGAGGGCCGCTGCACCTTGGCGTTCAGGGCGATCTCATCCGCCATCTCCGGTCTGGCAGAAGCGTCGAGGTACGTGTGGCAGACGCCGGCGCCAGTTTCGATGACGGGGACGGTGGAATTTTCCACGACGGTGCGGATGAGCGAAGCGCCGCCGCGGGGGATGACGACGTCCAGCAGGCCGTTGGCCTTGAGCATCTCGTCCACCGTGCCGCGTCCCGGATCATCGATAAGCTGTATGGTGTCGGCAGGCACCGCCGTGCCGGCCAGCGCGTCGCGCAGGACGGCGACGATGCGCCGGTTGGACCCCAGGGCGGAGGAACTGCCGCGCAGCACGACGGCGTTGCCGGTTTTCAGGCAAAGCCCGGCGGCGTCCGCGGTAACGTTGGGCCGCGCCTCGTAGATGATGCCGATGACCCCGAGGGGAACGCGCACTTTGGCGATTTCCAGACCGTTCGGACGCCGAAAGGTCTCCAGCACGTCGCCGACGGGATCGGGAAGGGCGGCGACCTCGCGCAAGCCTTCCGCCATTTCGGCGATGCGCGACGGATTCAGCATGAGACGGTCCAATGGGCCGGAGGGCATCCCTTGCCGCCGGCCCCGTTCCAGATCATCCCTGTTGGCGGCAATTATTTCGTCCTGACGGCGGACAAGGGCGTCCGCCATGCGGTGCAGGGCTTCGTTTTTCTGCGCGGTGGACAGGCGGCCCAAGGCCGCCGCCGCTTCGCGGGCCAGCCGCGCCTTGGCGTGGACTTCGCTTACGGTGCGGATCTCACTCACAGGCATGAACCTCCTTTGGTTGTGCGGATAAAGCGACCCATTCGTCGCGATGGATGATTTCCGGACGCGGAATATCCGCCGCCCGCATGGCCTCTTCGCTGGACAGACCGCGAATCCTGTTCACCTGCCGTGCGGAATGCCGGACGATGCCGCGGCCGATCAGCCGGTCGTCTTCGCCGGCCACTTCCACCACGTCGCCGGCGTCAAAGTCGCCGTCGGCCCGGACGACACCGGCGGGGAGCAGGCTTTTGCCGCCGAACACCAAGGCCTTCTCCGCGCCGGCGTCGACGACGATCCGGCCTTGCGGCATCGACAGGTAGCCGATCCAGAGTTTCTTTACGGGAAGGGTGTGCTCGCCGGCGTCGAAATAGGTGCCTTTGCCTTGCCCTCGCAGGGCGGAGGCGAGATCCCCCGGCTCCGCGACGCGGCCGACGAACGTGGGCACGCCTCCCGCCACCGCGATGTGGGCGGCTTCGATTTTGGAGCGCATGCCGCCGGTGCCGACCGCCGTGCCCGCGCCGCCGGCCATTCGCAAAAGCTCATCGGTGATGGCCCCGACCCGGTCGATCCTTCGGGCGTCCGCGTGCTTGCGCGGATCCGCGGTGTACAGGCCGTCGGTGTCCGTCAGCACGTACAGGCCGTCCGCTTTCACCAGGGCGGCGGTCAGCGCCGAGAGGGCGTCGTTGTCGCCGAAGCGGATTTCGTCCACGGAAACGGTGTCGTTTTCGTTGATGACGGGGACCGCGCCCTGGCGGAGGAGCTCCTCCAGGGTGGCCAGCGCGTTGCGGGCGCGCAGGCGGTCGCCGAAATCCGGCCGGGTGAGCAGAACCTGGGCCACCGGACGGCCGTATTCCGAAAACGCTTCCTGGTAGGCTTGCATGAGCAAGGCCTGGCCGACGGCGGCCGCCGCCTGTTTCTCATGCTGCAGGCGCGGCCTGGTCCTGTAACCGAGAAGGCGATATCCGGCCGCGATCGCCCCCGAAGAAACGACGAGCACCTGCCATCCTTCCCGCAGGACGGACGCGATTTCCGCCGCGAAGAAACGGACACGCTCGCGGATGAGTCCGCCTTCCGGCGAGGCGAGTGAACTGCTGCCGATTTTGATCACGATTCGCTGTTCCATCGCATGCCACCCCAAAACAAAACGCTTCCGTCCCCCCAAAGGACGGAAGCGAACTTCCGCGGTACCACCTTTGTTGACGGCGTCGCAATACCGGCGCATGGATCGCCGAAAGCATCGGACTCCGTCCCCTTTGATCCCGTTAACGGCGGGTGCCGTCCGGCTCATCGCCGGCCGCTCGGGGCTGGGGGAAGCGAAAGGCACGGCGGGCTCTTGCAGCCGGGGAGCCCGCTCTCTGGACGGGCCTGGACTTCGCTTCGGTTCCCGTCATGGCGTTTCCCACTGAAAATGTTAATAACAAGATACCACGCGGCCGCGAGAATGTAAAGAAATCGTACGGCCTCAGATCAGCCCTTTTTCTTCGAGGAACTCGCGGGCCACGTCTTCGGCTTTCAGGCCTTCCTCGTCCACCTTTGCGTTGAGGGTCTGCATGTCGGCTTCGCTGATGGCGCCTCCCAGCATGTTCAGGACGCTTTCCAGTTCCGGATATTTTTCCAGCACGTCGCCGCGCACCAGCGGACCCGCGTCATAGGGCGGGAAAAATTGTTTGTCGTCTTCCAGGATGACCAGGTTGTAGACGACGATCTGGCCGTCCGTGGAATAGGCATCGATGACGTCGACCTTGCCTTCGGCCAGGGAGCGGTACATGATGCCGTGGTCCATGCCGATCGCATCCTTGAAATTCATGCCGTACACTTCCTGCAATCCCGGATAGCCGTCGGGGCGGTCGAGGAATTCGAACTCGCACCCCAGCACCAGTTCTCCGGCCACCTTCGCCAAATCGCTGAAGGTTTTGAGTCCGTATTTTTCCACCGTTTCCTGTTTGACCGCCAGCGTGTACGTGTTGTTGAATCCGTACGGTTCGAGGAACACCAGATTGTCCTGTTTCAGCAATTCCCGGGTTTTTTCCAGCGTTTCCTGCGAGGTTCCCGTTTCTTCCTGGTAATAGTTGGCCACGATCGTTCCCGTGTAGTCGGGATAAAGCTGGATGTTGTTGCTCTGCAGCGCCTTCCACGCCACGTTGGAACCGCCAAGGTTGACTTTCCGCTCCACCTTCAGATCGGTTTTCGCTTCGATGAGCTCGGCCATCATGTGCGCCAGGATAATGCTTTCCGTGAAGTTTTTGGAGCCGATCGTAATCGTGCCGCCGCTGCCGGAACCCGACCGCGAACCGCAGGCGGAAATCAGCAGGATGGAGGCGATCAGCACGATCGCCGGAAGCGCAATGCGCATTCTTTTCATCTCAAATCAACCCCCGTTCGTTTTTTGAATCAAATTTTCAATCCCTTCGGAACAGTCCATCGTTCAAGCAAGCCCAGCACGAAGTCGAACAAAAGCGCCAGCACGGCGGCGGGGATCGCGCCGAGCAGCACCAGGGCGTCGATGCTGCGGGCGATGCCGAGGAAGATGAAGTCACCGAGACCTCCGGCGCCGATGAACGCCGCCAGCGTCGCCGTGCCCACGTTGATGACGGTGGCGGTCCGGATGCCGGCCATGATGACGGACAGGGCAAGGGGAAGCTGGACACGGAACAGAATTTGCAAATCCGTCATGCCCATGCCCCTGGCGGACTCGATGATCGATTTGTCCACATCCCGGATGCCGGTATAGGTGTTCCGGATGATGGGGAGGAGGGAATACAGGAAAAGCGCCGCAACGGCGGTCGGAACCCCGATCCCGAGCAGCGGGATCATGAATCCGAGCAGGGCAAGGCTCGGAATCGTCTGGAGCACGCCGGCGATTCCCAGCACCCCATTGCGCAGAAACGCCACGCGGGTGATGAGAACACCCAGGGGGACGCCCAAAGCGACGGCGATCAGCATGGAGACGCAGACGAGCTGGATATGCTGGCCGATGGCGACGAGGAGGTCTTCCCAGCGCATGTTGAGCTGACGGATCAATTGTTCCCACAACGTGGCGTTCATGATCCCGTTTCACCTCCTTCTTCTACCCAGAACCGGGAAAACATGGTAAGGAGGCTCCCCTTCGTCACGACCCCGGTGACCCGACCTTCTTCGCCGACGACGGGGACGATGCCGAAGCGGGCCTGTTCGATGGCGACCAGCGCGTCCTTCGCCGTGGCCGACAGATCCAGCACCGGCTCGGCGGTCACCGCGATTTCCGCCACCGTCTCGATCTCCTCCATTTTGGCCTGCAGGTCATACGCGGAAATGATGCCGGACAGCCGGCCGTTTTCGTCGGTGACCAGCAGGGTATCCGCCCGGCGCTGCCGCATGACCGTGAGCGCCCGGGCCGGAGAGCGGGAAGACAGCACGGTGGCGGGGTTTTCCCGCATGACGTCGGAGACGGGAATGTAGTCCGGATTCTGGTAGATTCTTTTTCGGCCGATGAACTGCTCCACGAAACCGTGGGCCGGCTCCTTGAGCAGCTTGTCCGGAGTGTCGAACTGCAGGAGCGTGCCGTCCTTCATGACGGCGATGCGGTCGCCCATCTTGAGCGCCTCGTCCATGTCGTGGGTCACGAACACGATGGTTTTGTGGACCTTGCGCTGCAGCGAGAGCAGTTCGTCCTGCAGCTGTTCGCGGGTGATGGGGTCCAGCGCCCCGAACGGCTCGTCCATCAGCACGATGTCCGGGTCCGTCGCCAGGGCCCGCGCCACGCCGACCCGCTGCTGTTGGCCGCCGGAAAGCTCCTTCGGATACCGCCTGGCGAACTGGGCCGGGTCGAGGCCGATCATGTGCAGCAACTCTTCCACCCGTTGCCGTTTTTTCTCGCGGCTCCAGCCTTTCAGGGTCGGAATCAGCGCGATGTTTTCCTCCACCGTGTAGTGGGGAAACAGCCCGATCTGCTGGATGACGTAGCCGATGTTGCGGCGAAGGGCGACCGGATCTTCCCTCGAGATGTCGCGGCCGTCAATGGTGATGGTCCCTTCCGTGTGGGGGACGAGCCGGTTGATCATTTTCATCGTGGTCGTTTTGCCGCAGCCGCTCGGGCCGATGAGGACGACGATTTCTCCCCGTTTGATTTCAAAGGAAAGATTCCTGACCGCCTGCGTACCGTCCGGATAGATCTTGCCGACATCTTCGAACCTGACCATGGATGACCTCCTTTTCCGGTTGGAATGAGGGGGACGGGGCGGTTTCGACGACAACAGATGATGGGTGAAAGTGGAGATGCGGCGGTGAGGAGGGTTGGATCATGTGAATCGTGTGAGGATAAGTCCGTGGAGCGAAAAAAGGACCTTCGACGGGTCCTGGGTGAATGGAACTCCAAAGCCAATGCCATGGATTGATGTGAATTTGACCCATCCATTGCCGACGAGGTTAGCTGACGGGCTCGGAAGAGATGGTTTCCTACGGGACATCGGAACGAAAGTTCCGAAATTCCCGATTCGCCCCTGTATGTGGTTCCCCCGTTTCCCGGTAATCATACCGGGAATTAAGCATTTAAAACTATACCAAAGCTATCGTTTTTATGTCAAATCGGGGTTTGAAACCGGGACGGGAATTCATGGCGGCAGGGAGGCACGAGCCCGCCAATCTTGCCGTCCGGCAAAGGATTGCGGTAGTATGGGGGCAAAGCGGGAGGGAAGCACAGTGACCGCAGGGAGTTTGCGCTTTGCGCTCCTTCAAATGAACGTTCAGGCGGGAGATCCCGAGGCCAATTTCGCGGAGCTGGAACGTCTTCTTGAACGGGCGGCCGCCGGGCCGGAAAAGCCCGACGTCATCGTCGCGCCGGAAATGTGGAACACCGGATACGCCCTGGACCGCATCGGGGAACTGGCGGACCCGGAAGGACGGCGGACGCGGGAGATGATCGCCTGTTTTTGCCGCCGGCACCGCGTCCATGTGCTCGCCGGTTCCATCGCCGAACGCGCCGGGGACGGGGTGCGCAACGTTGCTTACATGTTTGGACGCGACGGGCGAATTGTCTGCCGGTATGCAAAAATGCACCTGTTTCCGCTCATGGACGAACCCCGCCACCTGACGGCCGGAGACTCCGTCGGACGATTTGCCCTGGAAGGAACGGAGGCGGGGATCATGATCTGCTTCGACCTCCGTTTTCCCGAATTGACCCGCCGTCTTGTCCTGGAAGGGGTCCGGGTGCTGCTTGTGCCCGCCCAGTGGCCGCATCCACGCATGCATCACTGGCGAACGTTGCTGCAGGCGCGGGCGATCGAGAACCAGATATGGGTGGTCGGTTGCAACCGGGTCGGCGAAAGCGGCGGCACGCGGTTTTTCGGCCATTCGATGGTGGTGGACCCCTGGGGCGAAGTCGTCGCGGAGGCGGGCGAAGAGGAAACCATTCTGACGGCGCGGATCGACCCCGGTGCCGTGGACGAAGCGCGGAAACGCCTGCCGGTGTGGGAGTGCCGAAGGCCGGAGCTGTACGGAAGCTGACGGTTTGGCGGCGCGGGGCGGACCGGATTCCTACGTCGTCGCGGCTCAGCGGCCTTGGCTTTCCGGAGCAAGCGGTTCCTGCCCCGAAGGCGGAAAGACGCCGCGAAAGGTTCGGATGAACGCTTCGGCGGCCTTGGACAGGTAACGTCCTTTCCGATAGGCGATGACCAGCGTCCGGGTGGGCCGTTCCGCCAGCGGAAGATAGACCGGGATGGGTTCCTCCGGCGCGGAGCGGATGACCATGCGGGGCACAAAGCCGATGCCCATCCCCGCGGCGATCAGCGACTGGACCGTTTCGATGTTGGTGCTTTCGAACACGACGTTGGGCGAAAAACCGGCGGAGCGGCAAAGCTCGTGCACCATCGCCCGGAAGCCCTGTCCTTTTTTCAGCAGCACGAACGGCTCGTCGCGCAACGCGGCGATCGGCACGGGTTTCCCGGCGGCCGCGAGGGGATGGTTGCCCGGCACGGCCAGCAGAATTTCCTCCTCGAAAATGGGTTCGCCGATGAGCGAAGGTTCCGTGAGCGGGAACGTCAGAAGACTTACGTCGGTTCCGCCGTCGGCGGTCAGTTTCTCAAGGTTCCGCGTCGTCTCTTCCACGAGCACCAGCTCGATTTCCGGATAGGCGGCGCGATAGACGGGAATGACCCGCGGCAGCAGGTGGGCCCCGGTGATGGGGAGGCTGCCGATGACAAGCCGTCCGCGGCGCAGTTCGGCGATATCCTCCATCTCCCTGCGCAACTGTTCCACCTGGTCCAGGATGTGCGTCGCCTTTTCGACAAACACGGTTCCGGCATGGGTCAGTTCCACCGAATTTGTGCTGCGTTTGAACAGCGCCAGCCCCAGTTCCCGTTCCAGCTTGGACAGCTGCTGGCTGAGCGAAGGCTGGGTGATGTGGAGCTTCTCCGCGGCCCGCGAAAAGTTCCGTTCTTCCGCGATTTTCACGACATAGGCGAGTTGGCGAAGTTCCAGGATGATCCCTCCGTGGGGCAGCACTGATCGCATGGTCATAATGCCCTGTTTTATAGGTGATAACTATGAATCTTATAAATATTATATGTTGGAAAAATTGATCATGGAATGTTATTATATGAGTAAAATTCGGAAAATACGGAGGATCCGGACATGGGTCAAAAGCGGACGATGTACGAAAAAATCTGGGACAATCACGTGGTGGTCGCCGGCGAAGGCGGCAAGCCCGACATCCTGTACATTGACCTGCACCTTGTCCACGAGGTCACGTCGCCGCAGGCGTTCGAAGGTCTGCGCCTGAGCGGACGCAAGGTGCGCCGTCCCGAGCTGACCTTCGCCACGATGGACCACAACGTGCCCACCAAGGACCGGCACAACATCGAAGACCCGATTTCCCGGCAGCAGATCGAAACCCTCGCCCGCAACTGCAAGGATTTCGGGATCAAGCTGTTCGACCTGTACGCCCCCGAGCAGGGGATCGTACACGTGCTCGGACCGGAGCTCGGGCTTACCCAGCCCGGGAAAACCATCGTGTGCGGCGACAGCCATACGTCGACGCACGGAGCCTTCGGGGCGCTGGCGTTCGGCATCGGCACCAGCGAAGTGGAACACGTGCTGGCCACGCAATGCCTGCAGCAGGCCAAGTCGAAGACGATGGAGGTCCGTTTCGTCGGCAAACGGCCGCCGGGCGTCACGGCGAAGGACATGATCCTCGGTCTGATCGCCAAGTACGGCACCGACTTTGCCACGGGATATGTCGTCGAATATACGGGCGAGCCGATCCGCGAGCTGACGATGGAAGAGCGGATGACCATCTGCAACATGTCCATCGAAGCGGGCGCGCGGGCCGGCATGGTGGCGCCGGACGAGAAAACCTTCGAATGGCTGCGCGGCCGTCCCTACGCGCCGAAGGGCGCCGATTTCGACCGCGCCGTGGAGTACTGGAAATCCATCGTTACGGACGAGGGCGCGGTGTTCGACCGCGTCGTGGAGCTGGACGTCTCGACCCTCAAACCCCAGGTCACCTGGGGCACCAGCCCGGGCATGGGCGCCGACATCGATTCCATCGTGCCCGACCCGGACAGCTTCCCGACGGAAAACGAACGCAAGGCCGCGGCGCGGGCCCTGGAGTACATGGGCCTGAAGCCGGGCACGCCGATGAGCGAAATCGAAATCGACTACGTGTTCATCGGCTCCTGCACCAACGGCCGCATCAACGACCTGCGCGCCGCGGCGCGGGTCGTCAAGGGGTACAAGGTGCATCCGAGGGTGACCGCCATCGTCGTTCCCGGCTCCCGGACCGTGAAGGAGCAGGCGGAAACGGAAGGACTGGACAAAATCTTCATCGAAGCCGGTTTCGAATGGCGCGACGCGGGATGTTCCATGTGTCTGGGGATGAATCCCGACATTCTGAAGCCGGGCCAGCGCTGCGCGTCCACCTCGAACCGCAACTTCGAAGGCCGCCAGGGCCGCGGCGGCAGAACGCACCTGGTCTCGCCGGAAATGGCGGCGGCCGCGGCGATCATGGGCCGGTTCTACGACGTGCGCAAATGGGAATTCAAAAGTGAAGTGACGGCGTGAGCCGGTTCGGAAGGGCCGGACGCCTCTGGGAGGTAAGAAACCATGCAACCGTTTGTGAGGGAAACGGGCATCGTCGCGCCGATGGACCGCGTGAACGTCGACACGGACGCGATCGTGCCGAAGCAGTTTCTGAAGCGCATCGAGCGCAGCGGTTTCGGACAGTTTCTGTTCTTTGACTGGCGTTTCGACGATAACGGCAATCCCAATCCGGATTTCGTGCTGAACCAGCCGCGCTACAAGGGTGCGTCCATCCTGCTGGCGCGGGCCAATTTCGGCTGCGGTTCGTCCCGCGAGCACGCGCCGTGGGCCATCCTCGACCACGGCTTCCGCTGCGTGATCGCTCCGTCGTTCGCCGACATTTTCTACAACAACTGCTTCAAGAACGGGATTTTGCCGGTCACGCTGAGCGAGGAGCAGGTGGATGAGCTGTTCCGGCGCACCTTCGCGAAGGAAGGCTACCGGCTGACCGTCGATCTGGAGGCGAAAACCATCACCGACGACGAGGGGCTGCGCTACGAATTCGACCTGGACGAACACCGCCGCCAGTTCCTCCTGCAGGGATTGGACGACATCGGGCTCACCCTGCAGCACGAAGACGCCATCGCCGCCTACGAGGCCAGACGCATCGCCTGGTAACGCGGCGGAGCGTCCCGCTTCGGAATCGCACCCCGCGGCAACGAAAATAGGGCCTTTTGTCCCGATTTCGGCAATGTTCGGGACAAAAGGCCTTTTTTCATTTTTTATGACGAAACTTTTGTCTCCAATCTCCGTCTATAGTGGTGGTTGGACGATCTTGGCGCTCCGCCGTTCTCCGCCGTCGAAAGAATCGCGGCAATCGTTCGATTACGGGGTGGAACATGAAAAAACGGGTTTGGCTGTTATCATTGTTTGTCTTCGCCGTATTATGCTTCGCGGACAGCGTTTCCGCCTCGCCGGCCCCCGTTACGCCCAGGCTGGTGCTGAACGGAGAGACGCTTCAGCCGCCGCAGCCGCCCAGTTTGATCGATTCGGTTTCCATGGTGCCGCTTCGGGTCATTTCCGAAAATCTGGGGTACCGTGTGGAGTACATACAGGCCGACCGCGAAGTGGTCATCCAGAGCGCCGCCAGGGAAATCCGCATGAACATCGGCAAACCGTCCGCCTCCGTCAACGGGGAAGAGCGGACGATGACCGCGTCTCCCGTGGTCATCGAGGGAACGACCCTCGTGCCGATCCGTTTCGTCGGCGAGACGCTGGGGCTGGAAGTCTATTGGGACAACTCGACAAAATCGGCCTATTTGTATACGACTAACCGGACCGACCCGCCCTGGGGCTATACTCCGCCCGGTTCGGGCGCCGGGGGATTGGTGGGTTCCATCGGGACTCCGGACGGAACCGGGGAAGAGAACCAGGTCCAGGCCGAAGAGCCGGAATACCCGGAGGGCGAACTGCTCGATCTCCGCTATAAAAATAATGCGGTTATTGTCAAATTTGCAGGAATGATTGCGCCCAAAAGCGAAGTATTATTCGGGCCGCATCGCATCGCCATCGATTTTCCGGGGGCGAAGTTCGCGGGTGTCTTCCTCGGAGAGGCGCCGGGCAGCGGCGAAAGCGGAGGAGAAGGGCTCGCCGACGGATCCTCCGTGAACGTCTCCTCCATGCCGTCCGGCGGGACCTCCGGCGACTCCGCGGCATCCGGTGCCGATCCTTCCGGAACAGGACCGATGGAAGCGGAGTCCGGTATGTCGGTTCCCGCGGTTTCCGGCGAGCGGATCGTGACGGGCCACGAGGCGCTGTACCGGATCCGGTACGCCGTCCATGAAGGAAAACCGCGCATCGTGCTCGATCTGCATACCCGCTGGGACTTCCAGCTGGTGCGGGACGATGCCGCGGGGGAACTGCGCATCGAGCTTACGGGACCGCGCCCTTACGTCGTGGTGTTGGATGCGGGACACGGCGGCTCCGACCCGGGAGCCAAAAGCGTAACCGGACATTGGGAAAAGGATTTCAATCTGACCATCGTGCGCAAGGTGCGGGAGCTGCTCCCCGACGGAGAGAACCTCAGGCTGGTGCTGACACGCGACGACGATACATATCCGACGCTGGACGAGCGGATCGAGCTGGCCAATTTCCTTGGCGCTGACCTGTTCATTTCCGTGCACGCAAACAGCCACAAGAGCCGCAGCACAAACGGAACGGAGACCTACTACACCCACGACTACAGCCTGCCGCTGGCGGAAGTCATGCACAGCCACATCCTCAAGGCGACCGGCTTCAAGGACAACGGCGTGCGCACCGCGGGATTCAAGGTGACCAAGTACACGACGATGCCCGCGGTGCTTCTGGAGATCGGATATCTGTCCAATTCCGGAGACGCCAAAAAGCTGTTCACCGCGTCCGTGCAGAAGCGGGTCGCCGAGGCCATCGTCCGGGGAATCAAGGAATATCTGAAGCTGCCGTAAACGGATCTTCGCGCCGAACGCGCGATGCAATAAGGAAAGGGGCAAGGAAATGACGGGCGCATTTCGTTGGTTCAAAGCGGTGGCCTGCGCGGCGCTGGCGGCGCTGCTTCTGGCGGGGGTGTTTCCGGCCGGCGCGCCGAAGGCGGAAGCCGCGACGCCGTTCCCAGACGTCAGGAACGGACACTGGGCGGAAAAACACATCAATCGGCTGTATTTGCAGGGACTCATTTTGGGTTACAGCGACGGAACCTATCAACCCGCCAAACCGGTCTCGCGCGAAGAGGCGGTGCTCATCGCGCTGCGTTTTCTGGGCAAGGCGGAAGACGTCCCGGACACCGAAGTGTTTTTCCCGAGCTACTTTCAGGTCGGCGGTTACTTCAAAAATTATGTCAATGAAGCTTTCATGACGGGACTTTTGTCGAGTGTGGAAGAGTTCAAGCTGGCCGAGAACGAACCCGGCAAGCAATGGGGCTCTTCTCCGGCCACGCGGGAATGGCTGGCGCGCCTGCTCATCCGCGTCATCGGCCTTGACGCGGAAGCGAAGGCGGCGCCCGGGACCACCAATTTCGCCGATCGCGCCGACATTGATCCGCAGTATGCCGGATACGTGCAGGTGGCGGTGGAAAAAGGCCTGATCCGCGGCGTGACGTCCACGGAATTCCGGCCCAAGGCAAATGTGGACCGGGCGACCATCGCCACGCTGTTCAGCCGTGCGCAGGCGGTATACCCGGTGGCGTTTTCCGGGCAGACGGCGGGCATCATCACGGAGATCGCCCCGGACCGGCTTACCGTTATGCACGCCGACGGAACCACCACAGAATACGAGCTTGACCCGGACACGCTGTACTATCTCGCCAGTACGGAAACAGCGGCTTCCCGCGCCGATCTGGTGCAGTACGGTTCGGTGACGGTGATCAGCCGCGACGGCAAGCGGGCGGATTTCGTGGAACTGACGGACGCCCAGCCCAAGCTGGCCACCCGCGAAGGAACGTTCCGCGAGATGGACGCCGCTGCCCGGACGATCACGCTGCTGGTGGACGGAGAGGCGCAGAGCTTTGGCTACGACCCGCAGCGTCCGCCGAAGATCACCGACGTGGAAGACCAGACCCTCGAGCTCAAGGATTTGAAGCGGGACATGCCCGTGCGGGTATCCGTGGAAACCCTGCGCACCCCCGGCACCATCATTTCGATCCATGTCCTGCAATCGACGGTGAACAAGACGGACAAGGGCACCATCGTGTCCGTGAACAGGACGGAGAAATCCGTCACGGTGCAGCTGGCGAACGGCAAACAGGAAACCCGCCTGCTCATGGACAACGCCACGCTTCGGATGAACCGGCTGCTCCTGGAGTTTGAAGAACTTCAGCAGGGCGACGAAATCACGTACAAGGTGACCGACGGCCTGATCGAGGAAATCAACGTTGATCGCCGGATCGTGAGCTCGGTCGTCGGCACGTTCACCGGCGTCGTCGAGGCCGACGGCATTATCCTGTTTGTCGAAAACGGGGAAAATAAATTCCTGAATTACGTCGATGACGTCAAGGTCGTCGTCCAGGGGCTGGACAAGGCCGGCGTGACGGATCTCGTCAAAGGCGACGAGATCACGATGACGCTGGACGACAAAGGACGCGTGACCGCGATCCAGGTCCATACGCGTTCCGTCGAAACGCTGCGGGGCGCCGTCGTATGGACCTACGACGCGGAGCGGAAGTACTTGACCGTGGACGTGAACGGATCGCTGCGCTCCTACACGCTGGCTCCGAACGTCCGCTTTGACGCGGACGGCACCGTCATCAACGCCACGGACGGTCAGAGACGACTGTCCAAGGGCGCCGCCGTCAACATCGGCCATACCGGGGAGAATACCGCCTACTTCATTTCCTTCGTCACCAAATATACCGGCGTGATCACGGAACTGGACACCACGGCGCAAACGATCCGGCTCCGGCTGGACGACGGTTCGTCCGTCAAGCTGGACTACTCGGCGCCGACGGTGGACATTTTCGGCCGCGTGGGCGAAAACATCGACGACGTGAAAGCCGGCGACCGGGTGACGATCCACCTCGCGTCCGGCTCGTCCACTACGGCGGGACACATCCAGGTGCAGCGGACCGTGCAGTACGAGATTACCGCCATCGACACGGTGGCGAACCGGCTGACGGGGCGGCGCAGCGACGGCAGCACCTTCATGTGGACGGTGGGGACGTCCGCCCCGCTGTACGACGCCCGCGGCGCGTCGATCCAGGCGAGCGCGCTCACGGTGGGCACGATGGTCAACGTCACCTTCATGGGCGATACCGTGATTCGTGCCGATGTCGCGCCCGTGACCTTCGGCCGGGTCGTGTCCGTGGACACGGCGGCCGGCGTCATCGAACTGGCCGCCTACAACGGCACCGTACAGCGGTACACGGTGACGACACCGGTCGTTTACAAAGGCACCGCCATGTACGCGTCCCTTTCGATGGTGCAGCCGAACGACCGGGTGGAAATCCGCACGGACGAGCAGGGAAGAACGATCGTTACGTTGGCGGAGGTCCAGCAGAAAAAGTTCCTGCTTTATGACGCCAGCGCGAAGAAGCTGTATTGGCAAAAATCGTCGGCGTCCGAAAACAACGCCGTGCCGCTCCATCCCGACGTGTACGTCCATGACGGCCAGAATGCGCTTCAATGGTCCCAGTTCAAGCGCGACGACCGCATCACCGTCTACATGCTGCGGGGCATGGCCGTGGAAGTCTTGAAACAGTGACCAAGCCGCCGCATCGGAGGGATCCATGAACGCAGCGACCATGCGGCGCGTGCTGGACACCATCGCGGAGATGTTTCCGGACGCCCGTTGCGAACTCAACCACAGCAATCCTTTCGAACTGCTGGTCGCCGTCATCCTCTCCGCCCAATGCACGGACGAGACGGTGAACAGGGTGACGGCGACGCTGTTCAAGAAATACCGGACGCCGGAGGATTACCTGAACGCGTCGCAGGAGGAGCTGGAAAACGACATCCGGCGGATCGGCCTGTACCGCAACAAGGCGGCAAACATCCGCAAGATGTGCGCCATGCTGCTGGAGAAGCACGGCGGACAGGTGCCCGGCGACCGGGAACAGCTGGTCCGCCTGCCCGGCGTCGGCCGCAAGACGGCCAATGTGGTGGTGTCCAACGCCTTCGGCGTTCCCGCCATCGCGGTGGACACCCATGTGGAACGGGTGTCCAAACGGCTGGGGATCGCCAGGCCGGACGATTCGGTGCTCGAAGTGGAACAGAAGCTGATGAAGCTGGTGCCCCGCGACGAGTGGACGATAACGCACCATCGCCTCATCTTTTTCGGCCGTTACCATTGCAAGGCGCGCCAACCCGCGTGCGACATCTGCCCCCTTCTCGACCTGTGCGGGGAAGGCAAGACGCGCATGAAAGGGACAAAGCCGGGGAAAAAGGACGAAAAGACGGCAAAAGAGGCTCATTTGACAAAATGAGCCTTTTTGCATGCGGTTTTGCGAGGTCCCGATTTCGGGAAGGATGTTCACGGTCGACACCGGTCATCTTTACGCGGCGGGTTCTTTTACCGTAAAATGACCAAAGATGATGGCTAAAGGGAGGAGCATTCGTGGCCGAACAACTGGAACTGTTCGCAAGTTCCGCGGCGTCCGTCGCGCCGGAAGCGAAGGCGCCGGCATACGACGCAGACGACATCCAGGTGCTGGAAGGCCTAACCGCCGTGCGCCGGCGGCCGGGCATGTACATCGGCAGCACCTCTTCATCCGGCCTGCACCATCTCCTGTGGGAAATCGTGGACAACGCCGTGGACGAGCACCTGGCGAAGGCGTGCACGCGCATCGACGTCACGGTGCACGCGGACAACTCCGTCACCGTGCTCGACAACGGCCGGGGCATACCGACGGCCATGCACAAGACGGGCGTGCCGACGCCGCAGGTCGTCTTCACCGTGTTGCATGCCGGCGGCAAGTTCGGCAGCGGCGGAGGCTACAAGAAAACCGGCGGCCTGCACGGGGTGGGCGCTTCGGTGACCAACGCCCTGTCGGAATGGCTGGAAGTGGAAATCTGCCGGGACGGCAAAATCCATCGCATGCGGTTCGAATCGTGGGTGGACAAGGACGGCAGGGAACACGTCGGCGAACCGGTGACCGGCCTGGAGGTGATCGGCGACACCCGGCGCACGGGCACGAAGGTGACTTTCAAGCCGGACGCCAAGGTGTTCCACGGCAACATCAGCATGAACTACGACACGCTGTACGAGCGGCTGCAGGAAATCGCCTTCCTCAACTCCGGCCTTACGGTGACGCTGACCGACGAGCGGACGGGGCGGAGGGACGAATTCCGCTACGAAGGCGGCGCGCGGCAGTTCGTGCAGTTTCTGAACGAGAACAAGACGGTGCTGCACGACGTCATCCATTTCGCGGCGGAGAAAGACGACATCGAAGTCGAGGCGGCGCTCCAGTACAACGACGGCTACACCGAGACCATCGTCTCCTTCGTCAACACCATTCCCACGCGGGGCGGCGGCACCCACGAAACCGGCTTCAAGACCGCCTACACCCGTGTCATGAACGACTACGCCCGCAAGATGGGCCTGCTGAAAGAGAAGGACAAGAACCTGGAGGGTTCCGACCTCCGGGAAGGGATGATGGCCGTCATCAACATCAAGATGGCGGACGTGGAATTCGTCGGACAGACAAAGGACCAGCTCGGCAGCGCGTCGGCGCGCAGCGCGGTGGACGCGGTGGTCGCCGAGAAAATGTCCGTCTATCTGGAAGAAAACCCGCAGGTCGCGCAGATGCTGGTGAAAAAGGCGATCCAGGCGGCCAAGGCGCGGGAAGCCGCCCGCAAGGTGCGGGAAGAGATCCGCAGCGGCAGGAAGCGCAGCGACGGCCCGTCCCTGGGCGGGAAGCTCGCGCCGGCCCAGTCGAAGGATTTCATCCGCAACGAGCTGTTCATCGTGGAAGGGGACAGCGCGGGCGGCTCGGCCAAGCAGGGGCGCGATTCGCGGTTCCAGGCGATCCTGCCGCTCAAGGGCAAGCCGATGAACCCGGAAAAGGCGAAGCTGGCCGACGTGCTGAAAAACGACGAATACCAGGCCATCATCGCCGCCATCGGCGCCGGCATCGGCTCCGAATTCGACGTGGACGCCTGCAACTACGGGAAAATCATCATCATGACCGACGCGGACTCGGACGGCGCGCACATCCAGGTGCTCCTGCTGACGTTTTTCTATCGGTACATGAAGCCGCTCATCGAAAGCGGACGGGTGTTCATCGCCCAGCCGCCCCTGTACAAGATCACGAAAAAGTCCGGCAAGCAGGAGACGGTGAAGTATGCCTGGACGGAGGATCAGCTGCAGGAACGCCTGAAGGAAATGGGCAAAAACGTGGAACTGCAGCGCTACAAAGGCCTGGGGGAAATGAACCCCGAGCAGCTGTGGGAGACGACGATGAACCCGGCCACGCGGACGCTCTTGCAGGTGCAGATCGAGGACGCGGCCAAGGCCGAGCGCCGGGTGTCCACGCTGATGGGCGACAAGGTGGACCCGCGCAAGCAATGGATTCTCGACCACGTCGATTTCACCGAATACGAAGAATGAACCGCTGTCCTTAAAAACGGGAGGTATATCGCTTGAGCGTGCTGGAGCAATTTTTGCCCGCTTTCCTGGAAGAGGTGGTGGGCGACCGGTTCGGCCGCTATTCGAAATACATCATCCAGGACCGGGCCATTCCCGACGTGCGGGACGGCCTGAAGCCCGTACAGCGCCGCATCCTGTACGCCATGTACGACGCCGGCAACACGCCGGACAAGCCGTACCGGAAATCGGCCAAAACCGTCGGGGACGTCATGGGCAACTTCCATCCCCACGGCGACGCTTCCATCTACGACGGCATGGTGCGGATGGCGCAGCCGTGGAAAATGGCCCATCCCCTGATCGACGGCCACGGCAACTGGGGCTCGCTGGACGACGACCCGCCGGCGGCGATGCGCTACACCGAGGCGCGGCTGTCGCCCATCGCCATGGAGATTTTGCGGGACATCGAAAAGCGAACGGTGCCCTTCAAGGACAATTTCGACAATACGGCCAAGGAACCGGTGGTGTTGCCGTGCCGTTTCCCGAACCTTCTGGTGAACGGCGTCAGCGGCATCTCCTCCGGCTTTGCCACGGAAATTCCGCCCCACAACCTGCGGGAGGCCATCGACGCGACCATCGCACTGCTGGAAAAGCCGGACATCACCACGGAAGAGCTGATGGCCATCGTCAAGGGGCCCGACTTTCCGACCGGCGGCATCGTCATGGGGGCGGACGGCATCCGGGAAGCCTACGCCACCGGCAAGGGGCGCATCTACATCCGGGCCAAAACGTCCATCGAGGAGCTGCGCGGCGGACGCAAGCAAATTGTGATCACGGAAATTCCCTACCAGGTGGTCAAGTCCCGCCTGGTGGCCGCCATCGACCAGATCCGCGCGGAGAAAAAGGCGGAAGGCATCGCCGAAGTCCGCGACGAAAGCGGCCGCGGCGGCCTGCGCATCGTCATCGAGCTGAAGCGGGAAGCCGACGCGGAAGGCGTATTGGCCTATCTGCTGAAGAAAACCGACCTGCAGATCGCGTACAGTTTCAACATGGTGGCCATCGTCAACAAGGCGCCGCGGCAGCTGGGCCTGAAGGAGATGCTGGAAGCCTACGTGGCCTGGCAGCGCGAAGTGGTCACCCACCGAACGCAATACGAGCTGGAGAAGGCGGAGGACCGGGCGCACGTGCTGGAAGGGCTGGCCAAGGCGCTCGGGATGCTGGACGAGGTCATCGCCGTCATCAAGGCCTCCAAAAACCGCGAAGACGCGCAAAACAACCTCATGGCCCGCTTCGGGTTCACGGAACGCCAGGCGGACGCGATTCTGACGCTGCAGCTGTACCGGCTGACCAATCTGGAAATTTCGCAGGTGGAGAAGGAGCTGGCGGAGACGCGGAAGCGCATCGCAAGGCTGCGGGGCATTCTGGAAGACCCGCGCAAGCTGACCGCCGTCATCCGCGAGGAACTGCTCGAAATCCGCGAAAAGTACGGCGTCGACCGGCGCACGGCCATCCAGGAAGAAGTCGAGGAGCTGAAAGTCAACCTGGAAGTCACCGTCCCTTCGGAAGAAGTGCTGGTGACGATCAGCCGGGACGGTTACATCAAACGGACGAGCCTGCTGTCGTTTACCCGTTCCGGCGGCGAATGGCAGAGCGCGGGCGTGAAGGAAGGCGACACGGTCCGCTGGATTTTGCCGGTGAACACGCTGGATTCGCTGCTTTTGTTCACGCAGTCCGGCCAGTATTTCCTGCTGCCCGTGCACGTCATTCCGGAATTCAAGTGGAAAGAGACCGGCACTGCGCTGGTCAACGTGCTACCCCTGGGCAGGGAGGACCGGATCGTCGGCGCCGTCCCGGTGAAGCCGCAGGAATGGCAGGAACGGGAAGGCGACAGCGGGCCGCATCTGGTGTTCGCCACCCGCCTCGGCCAGGTCAAGCGTTCCCGGCTTTCGGATTACGCCACCACCCGGAGCATGGCCATCGCCGCGTGCAAGCTGGCGGCAGGCGACGAAGTGGTGGACGTGTTCCGCAGCGACGAACCGGCGGAAATTCTGCTGGTCACCCGGAAGGGCATGTGCATCCGCTTCAGCGAGGAGGAAGTGAGCGTCCAGGGCCGCGTGGCCGGCGGCGTGCGGGGTATCGCCCTGAAGGAAGGGGACGCCGTCGTGCGGGCGCTTCCGTTGAGGGGCGAAGAAGGCGAAATCCTGGTGGTGACGGATTACGGTTTCGCCAAGCGGACACTGATCTTTGACTATCCCGTGCAGGGACGCGGCGGCAGGGGCGTGCAGACGGCGGAATTCCGGGAAGGAAGAAGGGCCAGCGGCACCGCTCTCGTCGCGGCCGCCCATGTGAAAGAGGAAGCGGCGTTCGTCGCAGCCACGGCCCAGGGCGCCTTGCACCGGTTTTCGTCGGAGGACGCGCCCATCGAGGACCGGCGCGGTTACGGCAAGACCGTCGTACCCGCCGGAAAGGCCGATCCCCTGCGGGAAGCGTTCGCCCTGCCGGCGGCGATCCGTTTGTGAGCCGGCAAGGGCGGAAGAGCCGGCAGGGAAGTACGGACAAGGCCAGACGAACCCATGGTCGTCAATTGCCGGGGAATTTTGTAAACCCGGGCCGCCTTTCGTCCGGTTTTGTTGATTAACGTCATAAAATTTTAATGGCGCAAAACTAGGATTCGACATCTCCCCTGCGTATAATGAAAGTACAGGCAGTTCTTGCAGGAATCGGGGGGATTCGCTTGGAGTCCGCGGCGGAATTCGTGAAATGCTGGATGAAGCTGACGAAGGAATGGAACGCGGAGCTGGACCAGGCCCTGGCGCCGGGGCTGACTTCCGGGCAGCTGCATGTGCTCGAGATCCTGCGGGAACGCGAGCCGATGAAACCGTCGGACTTCCTGCCGCTCCTGGAAACGACGCCCGCGGCGGTGACCACGCTGCTGGACCGCATGGAACGAAGCGGCCTGGTGGAGCGGCGGCGCGACGAACAGGACCGGCGAATCGTCTGGGTGTACATGACGGAGCTCGGCCGGACCGAGGCGGAGCGCGGCGTGGCCGTTCGCAACGAAATCGTCGCAAGATCCCTGGATAGGCTGTCCCTGCACAACCGCAAACTGCTCGTCTACCTGCTCGGCAAGATCGCCGGGGGACCGGGGTCCGGCGTGAAGCGGGATGGGACGGAGGAGCGGAACCCGGAAGGCCGGACCGGGGAGGAACGGACGTCGAAGGAAGAAGCCGCGGAACGGCTCCCGGAGGAACGGGCAAGGATTGGGATGGAACGGGAATCTGCCGCGGAAGGACGGGGCGAAGACGAGCTCGCCGCGGAAGACCGGTTGGCAGGCGAAGGGACGGACCATCGTCAGATGCAGTCACCGGACCCGGCGGAAGCGACCGCCTGACCTGCGAAGCGAGGCGACAGGCTTCAGGCTTCAGGCTTCCGGCTTCAGGAACGGACGGGAATTTCCCCTCCGCCGGAGGAGTCGAAGGCTCTCACGTGGGCCTCGGTTTCCTTCCATATTTTTTCCATGCGGGCGTATTCGTCCGGCGTGAACCGGTCACGCCGGTCGTTATCCAATACTTGGGGAAGCGGCAGAATGCGGTAGTGCCGCTTCCCGTTTTGTTTGCTGATGTGAACCCAGGTGGGGATGAATTCGGGCGGAGCCAGGTCGAGGGAGACGCGGCCGTCCGGCATTTCCGTCCGGATGAGGCGGACCTTGACGATCAGGCCGATGTCCTTGCCGCCGCCGGTCTGGTTGGAAATGAAGTTTCCCATCGAATAGATAATGAACCCGCGGCGTCCGGCGTCCGGACCGCCGTCTCCGGGAACTTCCCAGATTTCATATGGCTGAACGACGTGCGGATGCGAGCCGAGGACGAGATCCGCCCCGGCTTCCACCGCCCCGCGGGCAATGTCCCGCTGGAAATCGTTCGGCCATTTTTCGTATTCGTTGCCGAAATGCAGAAACACGGCGACGAAGTCGGCGCCGGCTTCCCGGGTGCGGGCGATGTCTTCCCGGATGCGTTCCGGGTCGATGAGGTTCACGGCGAACGGCTTGTCTTTCGGGATCGGCAGGCCGTTCGTTCCGTAGGTGTAGGAAAGAAAACCGAGCCGGATGCCCTTGCGCTCCACGATGACGGGGCGGCGCGACGTTTCCTCGTCTTCGGCCGTCCCCACCGGCACCAGACCGGCTTCGCGCAGGCGCTCCAGGGTGCGCACGACGCCGGTCCAGCCGCGATCCAGACTGTGGTTGTTGGCGGTGGACAGGACGTGAAAACCGGCTTCCCTGAGATTGGCCGCGAGCTCGGGCGGCGAATTGAAGCGGGGGAAACCGGAATAGTTCAGGTCGGCGCCCGCCAGCGTCGTTTCCAGATTGCCCGCCACCCAGTCGCCCTCGGCGAAAATGGGCCGCACGTCTTCAAACCAGGGCGAAAAGTCGTACTTGCCCGTCTCTTCCTGGTAATAGGCGGGCAGCTGCGGCATGTGCACCATGATGTCGCCGACCGCGTACAGGACGGCTTCACGCACGACGGGGACGGACGAGGGTTCCGGCGAGGGAGATGGCTGCGTTTCCAACGCCTTTGGAGGATAAGCCGTCGCGGACGGCGGAACCGGGCTGTCCGGGGCATTCCCGCGTTCACGCCATGCAGCGTACAGCAAAGCGGCACAAATCGCAAAAAGGACCAGGGACGTGACGAAGGCGATCCGCAAGATCCATTTACGGGCGGATGAACTCAAACGGAAATTCCTCCTCTGCCGGCGCCTTACCTTAATAGGATGCCACGTTAACGGGAAAAGCCGGCACCCGGCATGACGGCAAGCGCCGACAATCCGACAATATGCTTCCGGGTCCGGTCAGTCTTCGCGCGTCCACCGTCCGGTGACGCCGCAGGGCAGGACGAGCCCGGTGGAGGCAATGGGCAGGCCGATTTCCCCGCATTCGCACGCGCCGCCCCAAAGTCGTCCGAAGGAAAGACGCAGCAGGTTGGCAAGCGCCGTCGGGGACAGACCGGCGGTGTAGGTGTTGACCATCACGAACAGCGGCTCGTCGGTCAAAATGCGGGCGCACAGGTCCAGAAACGGGCCGAGATGCTGCTCCAGCTTCCACATTTCGCCGTTCGGCCCCCGGCCGTAGGCGGGCGGATCCATGATGATGGCGTCGTAGCGCCGTTCGCGGCGCTCCTCCCGCCGCACGAACTTGAACACGTCGTCGGTGATCCATCGCACGGGAGCTTCTTCCAGCCCGGACAGGGCGGCGTTTTCCCTGGCCCATTGCACCATGCCTTTGGCCGCATCCACGTGGCACACTTCCGCGCCGGCCGCCGCCGCTGCCAGGGTGGCGCCTCCCGTATAGGCGAACAGGTTCAGCACCCGGATGGGACGGCCGGCCCCGGCGATGCGATCCATGATCCAGCGCCAGTTGACCGCCTGTTCGGGAAACAGTCCGGTATGCTTGAATCCGGTCGGTCGAACGTGAAAGTGCAGTTCGTCGTACCGGATCTGCCAGCGTTCGGGAAGCGGCCGGCGAAATTCCCATTCGCCGCCGCCGGAAGAGCTTCGGTGATAATGGCCGTCCGGATCGTCCCATCGGGGATCCCCGGTTGCGGGCGGCCAGATCGCCTGGGGATCGGGTCGCCGGAGAACGTAGCGGCCCCAACGCTCCAGTTTTTCCCCGCCTCCCGCGTCAATCAGTTCGTAATCCCGCCAATCGTTTGCCACCGCGATCAAGAGCCAACCCTTCCTCGACATCTCGAAAATTGTCTGCGCAAAACCCCTGAGGGTCTGACCCATTATACCGGAATTCGAAAAACTTTCACAAGCTTTTCACCGTGTTGAACCAGTTGTTGTGACCCGCGTCACAGTGAAACGGGTACCCGGTTTCTAGAATGGAGGCATGAAGGCACATTATGCCGCATTTGGAGGTTGGCTTGATGAACACGAAAAGCAAGCAGTTTCTGACGGCAATGGTTTTGACGGCTGGGGTTGTGCTGCTGGCCGGCTGCGGAGGAGGAAGCGGCAGCGGCGGCGATTCCGGTACTTCGGCCGCACCGCAGGGCGAAGGCACGAAAATTGAAATCAAAGCGACCAACTGGGATTTTGATCAGAAGGAGATCCGCGTCAAAAAAGGCGAAACCGTGACGATTTCCCTGACGAACGCGGAAGGCATGCACAACATCCTGGTGAAGGGATACAACAAGAAGATCGAAGCGGGCAAACCCGTTACCTTCGTGGCGGACAAATCCGGCGAATTCGAATTCATCTGTGACATCATGTGCGGCACCGGCCACGCGGATATGATCGGCAAGCTGATCGTCGAATGAGGAAGGGCATCGGACACCCTTTGCAAAGTCCAGCGGTAAGATGTCAAGTCCCTGATTCGTGAAAATTGGAAATTTTTTTGGCCTTAAAGCGCTCGAGTCAGGTAAATTGGCAACACCAAACCAAACCCAGTCGAAAATCAGGATGATTTC
>Ga0310826_100756_pt1 | contig 25399 bp, 28 predicted proteins | sample WT_ome_FD_201306 | JGI IMG/M metagenome (GOLD analysis project Ga0310826, IMG submission 201306) | Sorghum-adapted microbial communities enriched on wild type (WT) sorghum from Joint BioEnergy Institute, Emeryville, California, United... ... | reverse complement strand
CGACCACATGCCGGGCCAGGGCAGCCAACTGCAGGTCCACCCACCGGTCGGTGGCGAAGTGACACGTCAGGATGTAGATCATCGGCCGATCTGGTTGAGGATCTCTGTGATGCGGACGTCGAACGTGTGCCGCTCGCTCACCATCGCGATCGCCCGGTCTGTGACCTTCCGCCGACCGGCCGGGTCGTCCAACCAGCGGCCGATGGCGGCGCGCAGGCCGCGGAAGTCACCGTACCGGTACGTGGCCACGGTGTCCCCGTCGACAAAGCCCTGCTCGGCCATGCCCTTGATCTCGGGGTGGATGAGGAGACCGCCCAGGCCCGTCACCACGGGCAGCCGATCCGACCAGTACCGGGTGACGGTAAAGCCGGGGCAGCAGGAGTCGCCGACAACCACCTTCGCCGAGGCGACCGCGTCCCGCAGCCGGTTGCCCCGCACGTCCCCGTTCGGCGACTGGGCCGCGTACCAGCGGAACCGGGGCCCATAGGTGCGGGCCAGCCAGTCCACCAGCTGCCGGCGGTACGGCCACTCCGGATGGTGCTTGCGGACGCCGAAGAACGCCACATCGCAGGCCAGTTCTGGCCGGGGTGTGCCGTAGCCCAGCCAGCGGGACCCGACGCAGGCCGGTGCCCACCGATGGTTGACGCCCCGCTGCTGCCAGGGGCGGGGATGCCCGTCTGCGGTGAACACGTACTGGGTCAGCCAGAACGGGTGCTGGCCGATGGTGCGTTCCCGCTTGGCGAGCCCCCAGTACAGGTCCATGTGCCACGACGCCGTGACCACGCCCCGCCCGTGGAGCCGGCCCAGCAGGGCGGCCATGTCCCCTTCGGGGTCGCGGCGATGGGTGCGCACCCACAACAGCAGATCCGCGCCCCGGGCGGCCTCCCACACCTGGCCGACCGGGGACCGGTCGTCCACGTGGTGGACGGTGTGGCCCAGCCGCAGCAGCGCATCCCGCACGTCGATCTTCCACGACAAGGTGGGCCGGTCGGCGCGGGCCAGCAGCACAATGTCCACTACGGCCGGTCCTGCGGGACGAAGGCGTAGTCGCGGTTCTTGCCCTTGGGGTCGTGCCAGTACTCGGCCACCTGACGCCAGCCCCGACCACGCATGGCGTCCACCACCTCCTGTGCCGTGGGCTGCCCCTCGTACCTCAGCCTGGTGTGGGCCTCGAGGATGACCAAGTCGAGCCGGCCCAGGTCCGCGCCAGCCACCACATCCAACTCCGCACCTTGCACATCCACCACGGCCACGTTGACCTTGTGGTCGGTGATGTCGGCCAGCCGCCGCACCGGCACCGTCACCCGGTCCTGCACGGTCTTACGCACCGGCGGGAGCAGCGACGACTGCATCGTCTTCTCGGTGACATACAGCGTGGCCGTGCCCGTCTGTGCGCCGCAGGCGGCCTGCACCACCTCCACACCGGCTAGTTGGCGCAGCTCGTCGGCCAGCGTCGGATGGGGTTCGACCAGCACGATCCGGGCGAAGCCGAGCCGCCGATAGGTGGGCACCTCTTCGCCCAGGTGGGCGCCAACGTGGACCACGCCGCGGGCCTGTATGCCGTGCTGGGCCATGAGGTCGGGCAGGGCGTCTGTCCAGTGCCGCAGCGACTGCTCCACCACGCCGGCGGCGTGCAGCAGGGCCCGCAGTTTGTGGACGTCCTCGCGCATCCGGCCGGAGTTGATGTGGTGGCGCCACGCCGCACCGTCGGCGGCGTACTGGGCTTTCGCGTTGACGCGCCGGTATCCGTCGTCCTTGGGGGCCTTGCCCTTGTAGGGGCCGCGGGTCCAGCCGGGCGGCCGGGCCCGGTAGTGCATGTGCTCGATGACCACGTCGTCGAGTCGCCGCAGCCGGCCCAACCGGTTGCCCAGTTTGCGCCAGTACGAGTCGCAGTACAGGTGCCACAGGGCCGGCGGGGCCATGTAGCCCAACGTGCGGACGATCGCCGAGGACATGAACACGGCGGTCGGCAGGTCCCGCCTGCGGTCGAGGTCATCGCCGTAGGCGAGGCCGACCGGGGCGAGGTCGGCGAGCACCGAGCAGATTCGCCAATCCCAACCCACGGTTCTGGGGACATGATCATCACCCATGAAGCCGATGGCCTCGTACCGGTCGGCGTTCGCGACGGCGTGGCGGTTCAGCGTGCCGACAAGCCCCAGGTTGGTGTCCTGCACGTAGATGGGGGCACCCGTGGCCCGGTAGGCGTCCACATTGTCCGGGTCGCCGTCCACCACCACGAGCAGGTCGGCGGCGGCACCCGTGTCATGCCACGCCTTCCACAACCGCACGATGTTGTGCGGCCGCCCCCGGCTGGGGACGATCACCAGCATCCGGAACGTCATGACCCCTCGTCCGCAATCGCCGGGGCGGAGAACAAGCTGAACTGCAAGAAGGAGATGAACACCGGCCGCCCATCGGGCAGGGTGCGGGCGGTCTCATCGCGGTCCGGCTGCGGCGGGTCGGGAATCTCCGGAGTCTGGGTGATCAGCCCACAGCGGCGGCCGGGAATGGTGGGCCGACGCCGGTGCAGGGCCGCACCAACCCGGTCCAGCGCGGCGAGCACCTCACGTACGTCCCGGCCGGCGGCGGTGATCTGGGTGCGGGTGGTGGCCTCGCCGCCGTAGCCGGCCAGCGTCGTCGTCGGCCGGGAGGCGGGCGGCGGCCACACGATCAGGTACGGGTACTCCAACTGGTCATCGGGTGCCGTGACCTCACCCATGAAGATGGGGTAGTCCGTGGCGGCCTCAACCATGGCCTTGATGGCGTCGGCGTGCGCCCAGGCGATGTCGGTGTCAGCCACGGCCGAACTCTGCTGCGATCGCCTCAGCGGCGGCGAAGAACTCGGGTTCGGTCACGTCGGCCGCCCTGTCCATGAATGGCCTTGGCGCCATGTGCCTGGTGCCATTGTGGACGTAAATGTCGTACGAAATGTCCGGCCCGGTCTTGCCGGTCTTGACCCTTCGGGTCATCTCAAAGTCGGACCCGATCGAGTTCTTCAACGCACCCGTCCGCACCGGCGCGTTCGCCTTGCCCAGGGCCTCGGTCCGCAGCGTCGTCGCCCGCACCAGCCGCTCCGCCCGCTCGCCGAGCCGTTCCGTCTCCCGGTCGAAGTCGCGTTCCAACGCGTCAAGGTCGTCCACCACGTACCTCCGACTCGGGGACGCTCATCGCGCCGTATCCTGCTGCATCTGCACGGTGAGGACCCGCTCCCACGTGAGCGCGGACCGCCGCGCCCCCTGCACCTGCAGCACGGCGCCCACAAGGTCGGGGTCGCCGTCGCACCGGGTAATGGTCACCAGGGCGTTGACCGGCACCAGATGTGAGCCCGGCGGGATGGTGACGATATATGCCGCCAAGGCCAGGGTGCGGTCGCCGATGGTGGCTGCGGTCGCGTCCGACACCCGGTGTACCCGGCAGCGGCCGTCCACGTCGCTGGGGCCCGGGTAGATCTGCGTCGGCTCCGGATACACCGACTTGCCGGCCGCGTCGTCCCACACCGGTGTGGAGGAGGGGACGGTGATGACGCATTCGGCGGGCATGGCGTCCGTGGACACCGGCCGATGGTGCTGTTCGAACAGCGGGGACACGACGTGGGTGGCGGGCAGGCCGGGACGTCCAGTCAGCGGCACCACAGCCTCACCCCCGGCTTGGCGTGTTCACGCCGTCAGAGCCCCGTCCGGTAGGCCGCGAACGGGTCGAAGTCCACGATGTCGATGCCGTAGTCGTCCGGATCCCCGGCCTCCTCATCGGCCTGGTCCCGCAGCGCCTTCGCCCGCTTCAACAACGAGTCGTGCAGCTTCGCCCCGTCCGTGGTCAGCCCATCCGAGGTCGTCAACACCTTCGAGATCAGGGCTTCGCTGGTGGCGATCGTCTCGATCGCCAACGCGGCGGCACGCTTGACGTTGCCGGACTCCAAATCGAGGAACGCCTCGATCTGCGCGTCCTCAAGCAGGGGGTCCGCCTCGTTAATGTCCGTCGCCAGCAGCCGCACCCGGCCAATGTCGGTGGTCGGGTCTACGGTGATCGGCGGCAACCCGACCAGGGACCGCTGGGCGATGAAGGTGCCCTCGACCGCGCCCTCGCCACCTGCGGTGGCTTCCAGCCGCCACGCATGCCGCCCCGCCGCGGCCACCGTGTACCGGCCGGTGTAGACGTTCGAGACGGCCGTCACCGTCATGGCGACGTCGGCCTGGTCCGGGGTGCTGACCCTACCTGTGACGGTGGCGCCGGTCACCGGATCGCCGTTGGCGTCGACCAGGGTCCACTCGGCGACGAACACCGAGCCTTCCCAGTACTGCCTGACCGTCACAGCACCCTCACCCTTTCGGTGGTAGAGCCGGTGGTGATCCGGGCAGTGGTAGAGCCGGTGACAACCTGACCACGGGCAACTGCGGGGGTTGGCGGAGTCTCGCCGAACAGGCCAGTCAAGGCGGGCAGGGTCCCGGCCAGGGCCGCAGAGACTGATGCGGTGCCCGCCACCGCACCGGTCAGGGCAGGCAGGATGGCGGCGAGCTGCGCCTCCGTAGCCGCAGTGCTGGAGGCGGCGAAGCTGCCGGCCAGTGCCGGCAAGGTGCCGGCGAACGTACCGGACGCGGATGCCTGCGTGGTCAGGGACCCGGCCAAGGCGGGCAGGGTGCCGGCCAGGGCTGCCGCCGCGGCCCCCTCGGCTGCCGCCGCGCCGACCATGGGTGGAAGGGTGGCGGCGAGGTTGGCCGCTGCGGCCCCTTCGGCTGTCGTCGACCCGACCAGGGCGGGCAGGCTGGTCGACAGGACCGCCGACGCGGACGCTGTAACGGCAGCTTCGCCGGTCAGAGCGGGCAGAGTGGCGGCCAGTGTGGTGTCTTCGGGCGAAGCCGCCGCCAAAGAGCCGGTAAGCGCCGGCAGGGTACCGGCGAGTTCGGCCGCAGCGGACGCAGCGCCCGCGAGCTCACCGGCCAGTGGGGGAAGAGTGCCGGCGAGCCCAGCAGCAGCAGATGCCGCTCCGACGAGGCCGCCAGCCGCCTGCGGCAGGGTGCCGGCCAGAGTGGTCGCCGCAGACCCCGCCCCGATGGCCTGCCCGGCCAGGGTAGGGAGCGTGCCCGCAAGGGCAACAGTGGCCGATGCGGTGGCGGCAACATCACCCTGCGGCGCGGGCAAAGACCCCGCGACAGCGGCCGCCGACGACACGGCGCCGCCAAGCGTCCCCTGCAGTGTGGGCAGGGACCCGGCCACGGTTACAGCTGCGGACGCGGCCGCGGCGGCCGAGCCCTCCAGCGCGGGCAATGTGCCGTCGAGCGCGGCCGCGACGGTTGCGTCGGCAGCGGCGCGGATCGCGACCGCGACCGCGGCGAAGTTGACGGACGAGGCGGGGGTGAAGGTGCGGGTGCCGGTGTCTCCAGCTGCGCCGAGTTGCTCGGTCGCGCCGACGTAGTTCATAAAGGCGGTCTTGGCGTTGTACGCCTCGACCATCGACTCGGGGACGGTGTAGCTCGCCGTGGACGCACCCGCACCCGTGCAGAGGTGAATGATGAGCAGCGAACCGTCGCTGCTGGTCTCAACCCCGTCGACTTCGTGTGAGTCCAGCGAGTTGGTCGTGCCGGAACCGGCGGCGCCGTCGATGGGGTTGTCCAGGTCAACACCGGACAGGACGTAGACGGCCAGGCCCTTGTCTTCGTCCGCAGAGCCGGTCTCGGAGACCGCGACGGTCAGGTTCCCGGCGGACTCGACCTTGTAGGTGTACGTCTTGACGTGGGCCTGGCCGGATCCGTTGTCTTGTGACCCACCATCGACCGCCGCCACCCCGTCGGTGGACCCACCCACCGTCGGGGTGGGCATGTTGGCGAACGCGTAGAAGTTGTTGAAGTGGACAATCCACAGCAGGTCGCCGGCCTGCGGCTGCCGATCCCCGCTCAGGGTGACAGAGATCGGGTTCGTGGTGTCGGCGGTGACCGCAGGCGTATCGCCGCGGATCGTCACCGCCATGGGCTAGTCCGCAGTACCGGCCGGCATCGTGATGCTGCCGGACGTGATGGACAAGTTCAGCCCCTCGGAGATGGTGGTCGTGTTCAGCTTGATGTCGCCGTCCCCGTCGGAGTCGGTGACCTTGCCGTCAATGACCGCAGTACCGTCCGAGTCGACAAACCGTGCCCAGGTGGCCTCGCCGTCGTCGAGGCCGGTCGTGGTGAGCGCCGGATCAACGTCCAGGGTCTTCACCCCGTTCGACGGGTCACCGAACGCCGGATCGTTCAACGTGAACTCGGCCAGCAGGGTCTGGCTCGTCACCGCAGTGTCCGGCCCGGCGGGCCGGGTGCCGTCGTAGATCTGCAGCTTCCCGGCCCCATCACCACCGTCGATCAGGTCGACGATCGCGTCAACGCCGGCGGACCGGGCAGCGTTGGACAGGGAAAGGCTCACGGTCGGTCTCCGTTCAAAACACCAGCGGACTGACAGGCGGCGACGATGGCGTCCCGGCCGGTGACGTCGCCCAGGTCGACGCCGGCCTTCTCAGCAAAGGCCCGCCACGCCGCTTCGGACGAGCCGCGGCCGAACCGTGGTGGCGGGGTCGGCCGGGCGGGTTCGGCCAGCCGCACCGGCCGGGCCGGTGGGGCCGGCTGGGCTGGTTCGATGAGTCGCACGGCAACCTCCCCCTCTGGTGGGGCGGCCGGCTCCGCGACCGGCTCCGCCAGCGGGGACCTGGGGAGCCGGTCGCGGATGTCGAGCAGCGCGGCCCGAATGTCGGACAGCAACTCGTAGGTGGCCGCCGCGTAAATGTCCGCCGTCGTGGTCGGACGCGGTAGCGGGTGGGACATCAAGACTGTCCACCAATCGCTCGGAAGCCCTTGCTGGGCACGAAAGTTGCTTAGTCCTTTTTGGAACCGACACGTTATCGGCGGCACCATTGATGAATGCCGAGACGGCCCATCAGAGTCCCCGTATCTTGCGCCATCTGCGGCAAGGAGTGGCATGTGAAGCCGAGCCGCACTGGTCTTGGCGTGACGGGCGATCTCGCCTTTCCTATGCGCCTGGCTTCACCAGGTCACTAAAGGAGCGGGTCGCCCACCGCGACGGCTACCGCTGCCGTATCTGTGGTGTACCGCGTGGGAGGCGAACCCACGCGGTACACCACATCGACGGGAGCAAGCACAATCACGACCCGAGCAACCTAGTGCTGCTGTGTCACCGGTGCCACGGGCAGCTGCATGCTCGTATGCGCCGGCTAAAGGTTGGGAGATTCCGATAGCCCAAAACGGACTAATCAGGATCCATCTCCCAATCCCGATGAGGCGACGGCCATCCTGTGGTCGATCGTCGACCCGCCCAGCACGTGGCGGATGCGCCACTGGATGGTGTCGCTGTCGAAGTCACCCATCTCCGGGGCGACCGCGCCGCCACCGACGCGGACCGCGTTGGCCGACTTCATCCAGATTTCCGGCGCCTCGTGGCCGATCAGGAACCCGATCTCCAGCGCCGGCCGGCCGCTGTTGGGGCTGGCGAATACGTACCAGGCGTCGTTGCCGGAGGTGGTGTCCACGATCGGCAGCCACGGGTTGACCAGCAGCGTGACCTGGTCCCGCATCCAGTTGTTGATGCGCAGCTGGTTGTTGGCCATGCCGTCGCCACCGCCGGTGGCCGCCCACACGTCAATGCTGTTGAGGATGTTGCGGCCGGTCACCTCAAGCGAGCGGGGAACGACGAGGGTGATGCCCTCGACGTAGATCGGCTCCCCCTCCTCGTCAACCTGCTCACCCATCACGGTCAGCGCGTCCTGCAGGGCCGTGACGGACAGGGGCGGATTGCCGGGCACCACGTTGTTGTTGCCGGCGTTGAAGTACGCCGGGTTCGGCCCAGTCGGAGTCGCATACAACTGGGTGACGAACTTCTCCTCCGTCTTGCGGGCCGCGTTGGCGAGCCGCTGCGGCAAGTCGCGGAACTGGCCGAGGTCGCCGTTGAGCCACGTCTCCCACGACATGGGGACACGGCGGCCGCGCTTGGTGACCGCGTAGGTGTACGGCGTCTCAGACAGGGCGGCGGCCGGGTACTCGGACTCCTCCGCCACCTCCGGCAGCACCGCCTCGGCGCCGTCAACCGCGAACCGCTTCACCGGCCGGAAGTCCCGGACGGTGCCGCGGCGAGCGATGAGGTCCCAGCGGACCGGGGCCTGCTGGTAGGCGCCGTAGAGCATGCGGTCCAGGGCGTCACCGAACAGGTGCGGGAAGTCCGATGTGGTCATCGCCTCGCGCAGCTTCAGCGCGGCGTACGGGTTGCCGGACTGCACGGCCTCGATGAGGTCCATGCACCGCATCAGGGCTTCCCGGTACTTCGGGTTGGCGTCCCGGCCGGGGCGGCCAACCTGGTAGCCGACGTGCTCGCCGGCGTAGATCTGGGCCGCAGTCACCGGCTGGTCTGCGGTGGCGACCCAGGAGCCCGACTCCACGAGGGAGAGGTCGGGCTGGGTTGCGAGTGTCATTGTGACCCCTCTCCTCAGAAGGCGTGGATCTTGACGGGGATGGTGGACGTGCTGCCGCTCGTCACCGAGCCCAGGGCGAATCCGAACGGCGTGTTCCCGGCCGACGTGTCGTTGAGGCCCGAGTCGCCAGCGTCGTAGTAGACCTTCGTCCCCGGGGTGATGGCGCCCGACTCGGCCGTCACGGCCAGCTTGTAAACACCGGCCAGGGTGACGGTGACCTTGCCGTCGCTGTCCTCGTCGGTCAGCGCCACACCCGGCAGGTCACCGACGAGGACAGGGTCGCCGGAGTTCACTGTGGCCGGCGCAGTCGGCGTCACCTGGATGTGGTCGCCGGGCTCGTACACCTGGTTGGTTGCCATGGTCAGCTCACCGTCCCGCCGCGGCCTTGGCGGCCGCCTCGCTCAGACCGAGCCGCTGCATCCGCGCAGCCAGGTTGGCCCGGTAGTCGGACAGGTCCGTCGAGGCCACGGGGGTGCTGCCGCCCAGGCCGGTGGGGGTGCCTTCCCCGGCCGCCTCCCGAATGGACGCGATGTAGGCGCGTTCCGCCTCCACCTGCGTGGTGATTGCCGCGGTGAGGGCGTTCGTGTCGACCTCGCCCGCCTCGGTGAGCGGCACGTTCGCCGCCACCGACTCGGTGATGCGCCGCTGCGCCGGAGCGGGCAGATCCGACTCCTGCAGAGCCGCCGCGCAGGCGTTGCGGGCCGCCTCCGTCGCGCGCAGCCGCCGCACCTCGCCGCGGGCGGTGTCCCGCTCCACGGTCAGCGACGCGTTCTGCGCCTGCAGGGCGGTGATCTGCGCCTGCGCCTCGGCCAGCTTCGACTCGGCGATCTGGGCGCGTGCCTCGGCGGAAAGGGTGTTCTGGGCGGTCTCGGCTACCGTGGCCGTCCCCGCCGTGCCCGGCGAAGCGCCGGTGTTGGTACCCGACATTTCGGGCTCCTCCTCAGGACTGTTGGTGGGTGCGGCCGGCAGGGTGCCGTCCGTCACGTCTGTACTGCTGCCGGCGGACTCGTACACCGGCCCATGCCCGTCCCCGATCGGGACGTAGATGGTGCGCCGCTCCGCCCGAACCCGGTCAGCGGAAAGGGTCAACTTGCCGTCCTCGCCGCGGCTGTACCCCTGCTGCCAGCAGGTGGGCTCCCCAGTTCCGCCGACCTCGTACCAAACCAGCCCGCGGGCAGCGTCGTAGTCGTGCACGAACAGGTAGCGGTCGCCGCCGCCGTAGGTGCGGCGCAGCAGATGATCCAAGTCGCGGCGAACGTCCTCTGTGGTCGCCTCCCGCATCTGCGCCACCGGCTCGTCGACGGGTTCGTCGTACAGGTCCCGGCGGAACAACTGCGGCGCCCCCGCCTCGATACGAGCCGTCCACGCCTTCAGACCCTCGCCGATGGCGTTGGACAAGACGATCCGCTCATCGCGGGAGAGCCGCCCGTCGCCGTACATGTCGTCGGCGAGCTGCGTCAGGGCAAGGTGCAGGCGGGATTCGAGCCAAGCGCCGATGGTGCGGGCCTCACGAACCGCGGTGTGCCGCGCCGACTCCAGCAGGGCCACAAGGCGACCACCGGCGCCGGCTTGGGTGACGAAGTCGACGGAATAGCCCTCCGTCAACGAGGTCACGATCATGCCGGAGCGTCCGGCCGCCTCACCGTATTCGGCGGTGCCAGCGGCGCGGATGGACAGGCCGATCGAGTCAGCGAGGGCCTCCACGATCGGGGCCGCATGCGCGAAGACTTCGATGTCCGCGTAGAGGCCGTCGCCCTCATACTTCGGCGTGGAAACGATTTTGGCGGCAAGGTCACGCACCGACCGCTCCGGACGGTCCGCCTCCTCCGCCGGCGTCGGATGGTCGAAGTACATGAGGGTGCCGGGGCCGAACACGGCCGCGTCGCGTTCCAGCACCTTCCGCGAGTAGTAGCCCGAGGCACCCCACCGGTCGCCCTCGATGAGACGCGCCCGGTAGCGGCGGTTCCCGGCCGGCCGCATCGCACCGGGGGACGTGGCCTCCCGCAGGGTGACCCGCTGCGGCTCGGCCGCCGACTCGGACATGCCGGCCAGCGACAGCAGCGACTCCGGCGGCTCCTCTTCCAACTGGTTGCGGTACAGCGACACCAGTTTGCGGGCCACAGCGCGCCGCTGCTCATCAGAAATGCCCTTCACCGCGGCGATGCCGTGGCCACCGGCGGCAGCATGCACGGCGTTGCGGTTAAGGGTGCCGTCCGGCTCCCGCACCGGCAACGCATAGCGCTGCTTGCCCTCGCCGGCCTCCTCGCCCCGGTCGACGAGGCAGGCGCGCCGCCACTGCTCGGGCGTGTAGTCCGACTGGTCGAACTGGGACCAGGGCTTGTCCGACACGGCCGCCTCGACCAGTTCGGCCGCCGCCTCGCCTATCTGGATGGGCTGCGGCTCATACCGGCCCGGCGTCCGTGTCTTCACACGGTTGGACACATCGATCTCCTCCACCTCGCCGGTACCGGCGGACTCCTTCTTGTGCTCGCGGCCAGGCCACACCCCAAGGGCGTCGTGGTGGTACTCGGCGCACAGGCCTTTCGGGTCGGCGACGTATTTGCGTAGGTGGCGCACGCAGCGGTTGAAGTCGCCCTTCACACCCCAGCGGATCTTGGCGGCGCCTTTGCCGCGGGTCCAATAGGCCCGCAGGCGGGCGTCGGACAGCGCCTCATCCAGCGACAGCAGGATGTTGGGCACCTCAAGGTCCGGCACATCCTCGAGGTCATCGGCCTCGTCCAAGACGTCGTCGTCCACCTACTCCACCTCCCTCCGGGGAGTCAGGCCACGCGGCGGGCGGCGATCAGGCGGAGCTCACGCAGACTGCGAGGCACATACGACGGACGCCAGTTGCCGTTTTGCCGAAGGACTGCCAGATCGGCCCACGCCACCCGGCCGTTGCGGACCATTTCGGCCCGGGCCACACCGAACGCGGCGTCCTGCTCGTCGCGGGACATGCCCCGCCACTTCGCCTCGGCGTCCTCGACCACGTCGGCCGGCTCATTACCCGGGATACCTATGTTGGACCAGGGCTTCAGCACCGGCAGCCGCGCGCACCGGCCCTGTTGGTGATCCCAAGGGCCGGGCTGGTCAAGTGGCCACACCGTGCCATGCATGGCCCAGCAGGCGACACAGGTCCGACTGTCGAGGGTGGAATGCCACCGCCAGCCGGCCAGCACGTCCGCCTGCTGCCGGTTGGCGTAGTGCGACACCTGCCGGTAGGCGTCCAGCGTCTCTGTGCGGGCAATGTTGACTGCCCGCGCGAGCCCACCCTCGAACGCCCCCTGCACCCTGGCCACCATGGCCCGCGCCGTGTCCTCAGGGTTGGCACCCAACGCCACACCACGCACCAGTTCGCGGCGCATCGCCTCCGCTGCCTCCGCCGACAGCGGACGCGTGGTGGAGGTGATCTGCTCCCGAACCCGAGCAATGATCAAATCGAGGGCGGACGGCAGGAGACGGGTCCGCAGCCACCCCTCGGCGTCTTGCCGGTAGCCCGCCGGGTATTGGGAGGCGACGATCAGCGGCTCCACGGCCGCCGTCGCCGCAACCGCGTCAGCCGCAGCGCCTGCTGCCGTCGCCGCCGTGGCGGCACCAAGTTCGGCCAGAGACTCTTCGGACGCGGCGGAGGCGGCCTGCACCGAAGACAGGCGGCGCAAGTCCCACACGGACGGCCACCGTTCCAGCCGCGCCGCCAACGCCACCACATCGCCGACCGCGGTACGCCAGCTGGCGGCCAGAGACTCCCACGCCTGCACCCAGCGGCGGCTCAGACCCCGGGTGGCATCGTCAGCGGCGCCGCCGACCTGGCCGCGCAGGCTGCGCAGCAGCCGGAGGGTGTGGCGGGAGATAGCCACCGGCCAGCCGCCTCCCCCGTCGTTACGCTACTCGCCTTGTTCGGCGGGGCTGATAGCCACGTAGCCGTTGGACCAGCCAACGAAAAAGTCATACGTTTGCTCGTCGGTCCAGCCGAACCGCTCCTGCTGCGCAGCCAGCACCTGCCGGGCGGCACCTGTGTCGAAGCGCAACTCCCCATCGGCGAGGGTGATGGTGTCGAGCACCTGGCCGGTCGCGACCACGCGGTACACCAACGCGTCAGGTCTCATGTGACCCTCCGACGGGTCCCGGTCGCGTGCTCGGCGACATGGTTAAGCCGAGTCATCATCGCCTCGAACCAGTCGGGGTGGCCCAGCCGTTCGAACTCTGGCCGCAGGTTCTCCAACCGGCGGCGGATGACGGCGATGTCCTCGGGGGCCATGTCGTTGTCCGCCCACTCGCCTAGGTTGGGCCACGGTTTGCTGAAGACGCCACTCGGCTTGTCGACGTGGCGTGGCGCCTCCTCGGGCCGGGAGTAGCGCTGGCCGAAGGAGTGGAACGCGAACCCGTGGTCGATCGGGTAGATGTCCCCGTTGTCGCCGACGATCCAGTTGCCTATGTTCCGGTCGTAGTTCTCGATGATCGTGTCTGCGAGGCCCATCAGCAGGTACTGGTCCTCGTTGTACGAGCCGGGCACCACGCGGAACCCCTCGCGCGGCAGTGTGGCCGCCACGCGGCCCTCCACGTAGTCCATGTAGACCCGTCGGGCGCTGGGCCGGTACACCTCGGGTGCCTTGAGGCCGACCGCCTGCATCACCTTGGCCGCCAGTTCTTCGGCGTCCTGCTGGTCGCGGGCCGATGTGCCCTCAATCGTCTTGGCGGCCTTGAACACGCCACGTGACCCGTCGGCGAAGGTCACCAGTTCGGTTCTCGCGTTCTGCCCACCCGAGAGGGTTTCGCGCCGCACAACACCACCGCGGACCCGTTCGGCGAGCGGCGCCCGCGGCGAGTCGGCCTCCACGAGCGTGGCCGTGCGGTTGAGCACCACCACGTACCGCTCGTCGCTACCAAGCCCCTCTGCCGACAGGTCCCGGATGATGGCGTCGTAGCCCAGCGCCATTGCGAACCGGCCCGGGTCGGCGAGCACCAGCGGCCCGTCGGGGTTCTCTGCCTGCCACCGCTCATGCAGTTCGGCCAGCTGTTGGCTGTCGATGGTGCGGGCGTCGGCGCGCAGCACAATCCGCTGCACCGCCCCATCTGGGCCGCCGCCGTACTGTTCGGCTGTTTCCCGCCGGTTGGAGGTGTAGACGCCGTTGCCGACGGTGCCGAAGCCGTAGAACACGGGCCCGTTGCGGTAGTCGTCCACCATCGACTGGGCGGACTTGGTCTGGCCACTGCCGGTGGTGTGCGGCTGTACGCCCCGCCACAGTTCGATGCCGCCGGCGTCGATCTCCTGGTCGAGGCGGGCCGGGTCGCCGTGCTCGGGCAACCCGTCGAAGCCCAACTGCTCGGACAGGCCACCCATGAGCGGGTCGGCCGAGCCGCGGTGCCGTCCGGTGGCGTCGAGGGCCCGTTCGAGGAGGTCGGCGTCGCCGGTGACGTCCCGGCCGGGCCGATACGGCGAGGTGTCCGGCGCGGCCGGTTCCGGCTGGGCCCCTTCCGGCGCGGCCGACGCCCCCGTAGTGTCGGGGGACGCTGGCGTGGCGTCCGGATCAGCGGCCGCCGCAGGTTCCGGCGTGTCCGGTTCCGAAGATGCGACGAGATCGGGGTCCGGCGACGTCGGCAAAGGCTCGTTGGCCAAGCGTCGCAACTCGGCCCGGATCTCCTCGGTCCGCCTGATCCCGGCCGTGCTCAGCTCCTGCTCGAGTTCGCGCTGCCGTTGGCGGCGCTGCAACTCGGCACGGGCCTGCGTCACCCGCAGCGGATCGCTGCCCTCCAACTCCCGGGTCAGTTCGGCCGTGGTCAGCTGCCTGATCGGCGTTTGCTGCGGGGCGATGTTGGCGATCAGATGCCTGGTCTGGGCGCCGTAGACGATCGCACCGGCCCGCTCCTCGTCGCTGAGCGCCTTCTGGTTGGATTCGGGCACCAGAACGAAGTCCGGCTCACCCGCCAGCATGCGGAGGGCGTCATCGACCTCGTCCCGCGTATACCGGTCGCCCAGTCGCTTACGGACGCGGGACAGCATGATGTAGTCGCCCGGAGGGGCGAGATCCGCGACCGCGGCCCGAATGTCGGCGGCGGCTGCGTCTACCCGCTGTTGGTGCGACTGGGCTGGTCCAGCAGGTCCAGGCTGGTCGGCTGCCGCTCCAGCTCCTCCACCACCTGGCGTACCCGCGGCGGCAGCTGCTCCCAGGTCTCGACCTTCTCCGCCGCCTCGTTGATCTGCGCCCGCAGCGTCGGATCCACCGGCCGGGACCCCAACGCCCGGCCCAGCCTGCGGGACAGTTCCGGACCGGCCATCCTGCCCCTCGCCCCCTCTGTCGCTACCGGCGTTACCGAACTCGTCGGCGACGATCATGTCGACCAGTTGGCTCTTACGGGCCCTACCCGGCCGCAGCCCCCGGTCACGGGCCTGCTGCCGCAACTCCGGCACCCGCATCCGCATCAGCTGCGCACGGAACCCGTCGGCATCATCCGCCGCCTGCGGCTCGGCGGCCGCGCCCCTGCCGCCCCCACTGCTGCGGCGGCCGGGAATGTCTGCGTCCTCCCTTGGCAGGACAACCAGGTACATGTCCCAGCCGCCGGCCGAGTTCCGCTCGACAGAGGTGACGGCCATGCCCAGGTCCCGGTCGAGCGCCAACTCGCCCGTGTCCGGGCTCACCAGCGCCCGGGTGCCGGCGGGCACAGCGATGCGCATCCGCACATCGGTGGCGTTGCCCCGCACCGTGGCCAGGCTGACCGGCGAGTAGGCGGCGTCGCGCACCTGCATGCCGGCCAGATCCTCAACCGGCACGTCGCCGAACATGGCCGCCGGGACGCGGCGGGACACGACCAGGTCGTCCGGCAACTCCACTTCGGCCGCGTCGAGCTCCCGCACCAGCGGGTCATCGTCCCGGCCGGCACGCAGCGCCTGCTGCACCTGCTGGAACGTGTCCCGGTCGGTGAAGAACCGGCCAACCGCGTCAGAGCCGCGGCCACCTCGGCGGGTGCTGATGCTGTTGAGGTAGTCGCCGGCCCGGGGCCCGGCCACGCCTCGGCGTGGCTTGAACCCGTCAGCGATCTGCTGGGCACGGGCCTTGGCCGCCGCGTCCATGATCTTGGTGGCGGAGCGGGTGAAGCGGCCCTTGCGGTCCCGGGGGTGCAGGGTGGGGTTCCAGCGGCGACGGGCCACGACAGGCTCACCGCCCTCTGTCAGCTCACCCGGAACCTGGCCAGGTCGATGTCCTCTTCCTCGTCGGGTTCTTCCTCACCCGCGGGCGGCCCCTCAGCGTCGGCACTAGCGCCACCGTCGTTGGCTGCGCCGGCTGGCCGGCCGCCGCCGAACAGCCCCCAGTCCAGGTCGGACTGCCGCCAGTCCGCACCGAACTGCCGCTGCCCATCCGCTGGCAGGGGCTCATCTGCGGGCTCACCCTCGAGCCCGCCCATCGGCCCAGGCCCAACAGCCGCCGGATCCTCACCGGCCCGCTGCGCATCAGCCGCAGCCGACCCCGCCAGCGGCGGAGCATTCGGCCACAGAAACTCGCCGTTCTCCCCCGTCAACCGGTCCAGGATCTCGTCAATGTTCCGCTCACCCAACGCGGTCAGCAGCCAGCGCAGGATAAACTCCGGCGGCACCGTACCGGTCGACGCAGCATCGACGATCGCCTTGACCAGGGTCGCCGGATCAATGTCGTCCGGGTCCGGGAACGCAATGTCCACCGTCATCGGGGTGTCCCCGGCCAAGGTGATCGTCTCCTGGCCAGTCACCGGATCCCGGGCCACGGTCCCCTTCAGCGGCCCCCTGGGCGCGCGGACCGCCTCGGCGATGACGTAGGTGAGGATGTCCCGCAACGCCTCAGCCCACACCTGCTGGCGCTGCTTCATCACCAGCTCGGTGGGCTGGTCCAGCGTCTCAGCGACCGCCCGGGCGCCGGTCTGCCCCGGGTCGGCCAGCAGCATCGTCAACGGCACATCCAACGCCGACGCCACCATCGACGCCAACGGCTTACCGGACTCGGCGTCGATGACCGCACCCGACTTGGGGATGGCCTCCAACGCCATCTCCGGCGGGATGATCGCCGTCGCACCCACATCCTGGGCTTGGCCGGTCTGAGGATCCCGGCCCGGCGCGGCAGCGAGACGGGCCCGGGCCTGCCCCCGCTGGCTACCCTTGGCCGTCAGCCTCCAGGCGAACCGGGACAGGGCCTTGACCAAGGTGGCCCAGGCTTCCAAAAACTCCTTGTAGGCGCGGGCCCAGTCCAGGGCGGCGTAGGCGTCGCCGATGCCCCACCGCCAACCCTGCTGGTCGTTGACCTTGATGTGGCGCACCGGGGCGTCCCAATGCACCTTGTGGCCGCCGATCGTTTTCGGCCGGTCCTTGCCCCGCGGCTGGTAGCCGAGGGCCGGATAGTAGGCGGTCCGCACACCGGTTTCGGGGACACCGGTCGAATAGTTGACCGTGTTTTCCTGCCAAACCCGCTTGTAGAACCAGGGTTCGGACGCGTCGTCGGGGTTGGTGATGACTTCCTGGATCTCGTCCCACGGCAGCGTCCGCACCTGCACTCGGCCGGTCGTCGGTTTCGTCCAGCAGGCGATGAACAGGTTCCCGTCGGTGAACAGGGCCCGTTCGGCGCGCTGCTGCGCGGCCGCGTCGAACAGGACCTGCCGGTTGCCGGGGTCGTCCAGGAAGTCCTGCACCACCTGGTTGACGTCCTGCTCGGCGTCGTTCTCCCGGTTCTTGCCGGTGGCCCGGGCGGCGATCTCCACACCCTGGCCCCAAATGTAGGCCGACCGGAGCGCGAACCCCCTACGCACCAGCGGGTTCTTGATCGTGAACAGGCGGCAGGCGGCGGTGATGCGGGTCAGGCCGTCGCGGGTGAACTCGGTTTCGGCCTGGGCCAGCATCCTGGTCCAGCCGACGTCCTCCATCGCCAACTGCAGTTCGGCGATCGACTCCTGCAAAAGGTCGACCGTGTCCTGCAGTTGGTTCCGCTCGGCCAGCAGCGCCTTGGTGCGGGCCTGGTCGGCCGGCACCAGGGCGCTGGACGTGCTGCGGCGGCGGTGCGAGCGGCCCACGAACGCACCCCCGACAACTAGTAGAGCGAAATCGAAGCGTCCGCGTCCACGATGTCCTCGTCCTCGACGATCTGGTCCGGCATGGCCGGTGCTGCAGCGGTCAGCATCAGTGCGTCAGCCCGGTCCGGCGAGGGAAGCCCTCGTTTCCGCATGTCGTCTTTGGACTCGATCTGCACCTGACCACGGGACGTGATCTTGTATTTGATGGCGCCAAGCTGCGCGGCAAGGTCATCATCGGCCGGGTCGAGGTCAATGTCGCCGGCCTCGAACCGCTCCCGCAGCCCCCAATACCACTCGGCCCGCGCGTTGGCGAAATGCTCCGAGTCGATGGCGGCCGCACCGGCCTGCATGTCGACCACGTCGTGGCCCTGCTCAACCAGCTGGTCAACAACACCGCCGCCGACCCCGACACCGTCCACGCGGATCTCGTCCACGTGGTGCTCGCGGCAGGCGGCGATCACCTTGCCGGTGGTCTCGGTGGTGGACTGCTTGGCGTAGTCGCCGACGACCCGTGCGACGGGGCCGCAGCGAAGCATGATGATGGTCCGGTCGGAGCCGTAGCGGGCCACGTCCACGCCGAGGATCGACCACGGCCCGGGCTGGCATTCGCGCTCCTGGGCGGCGCGGATCAGCGCCGGCGGGATGAGCACGTCCTCGCCGATGTCGGGGAAGTCGCCGAGCACCTTCGACGTGAATCGTGGCGACTCCACACCCCAGCGGGTGATCTTGTCGGCGACCCATTCCGGGTCGAGCATGAGCGGCCGCAGGCCCTCGGGCACGAACTCGGCCGACGGGCCCAGGCCGAGCCGGTCGAACAGTTCCGCCAAGCTGGGCTGGGCGGCAACAAGATCCGGGGTCATGTTTGGCGTTTCCAACCCGTTGATGCGGATCACGTTCCAGCCGGAGCCGGGCTTGCACACCTCGGCGAACTCGGTGGCCGGGTCGTCGGGGTTACCGATGGCGAGGATGCGGCAGTCGGCGTTGGTGGTGATCGCTTCGACGGCGGTCCACAGTTGGCCCGGGATGCCGCAGGCCTCGTCCATGACCACCAGCACGTAGCGGCGGTGGATGCCCTGGAAGCCGTGCTCGTCGGTGTCCGCCGGTTTGCGGCCGAACCCGATCAGGGTGCCGTCGTCGAGTTTCCACTCGTCGGATTGGAGGACTCGGCCTGGCAGTGGTTTGCCTTTGGCGGCGGCTTTCTTCGCGGCGGCGCGGATCTCTTCCCACAGGATGGCGTGGACCTGCTTGTACGTCGGCGCGGTGGAGACTACGAACGCTTCGCCGGGTGGGTGGGTGTCGAGCCACCAGGCGCACAGCCTGGATGCGATCCACGACTTCCCCGCGTTGTGGCACGATTTGACCGCTGTGCGCCGATTGTCGCGGACCGATTCGGCGATCTCACGCTGCTTCGACCACACATGCTCGCCAAGCCGGTCCCGGATCCAACCCACCGGGTCCGCCAGATACGGCGACGGCTCCGGCGGACGGAAATGCCGCAGCGTCGCCTGCCACACCTGCCGGTCGAACGCGGTGAGCGTCGTCACGCCCACCTCCACCATGTGGTGTGTCTGGCCCCGCCCCGTACCCGTGGTCGCGCATCGCCGGTCGCGCCCCCGAGACGAGGCCAGACGTCACAACCCGGCACCCCTACCCGCCAGGCAGCGGCTCGCTGAGGCTGAACCAGCCGCAGTGCTGCGCGCACACCAACACCACACCGGCCATCCGCTCCGAATCGGGATGCAGGGCCGTCGGCAAAGCGTGGACGGGGACAACAGCGACGGCAGGCTGGTCGCAGGGCTGTCGGCCAACACCGCAGCCGAACCGTGGCCCGTCGTCGGGCACCGGAGCGTCTCCTCCGCGGCGGAAGGTCCCGCCGAACATGACTAAGGGTCACCAATCCGACACGGCGGTGACCCGAATTTGCGTAGCATGAGCTACAACGCCCAAAGTGTGACAGGGGCGATCTTGCCCTGTCAAGCGACCCGCCGCAGACGCACCGGCGCCGGATCACCCCAAATCGACGTCGCATAGGCAGCCAACCTCTCCAAGTCGTACAACACCCGGCCACGGCTATCCCGCACCGGCACCTCCACCGGCACCTGCACCTGCCGGCCATCCCGCATCACCGTCTCCACCACCGGCTCACCGTCACGCACCAGCGGCTCCATCAGCGGCTGAACCCGGCCCCGATGCGCCCACTGGCGGATCAGCGCCGGATCAACCGGCCTGCACCAGCGCAGGCTCAGCCACGCCGCCGCCGCATAGCCGTCCACCACGCCACGGGCGTCACCGACAATCCACCGCTGCCACTGCTCAACCGTCTCAGCCGTGCCACAGCCGGGGCATTCGATCAGCGGCGCATCCGCAACCTGGTACAGGCGCGCCCCGCAGGTGGACTCGACGCCGTCCAAATCGCGGACCAGCAGGGGGCAGTCGCCGATGTAGAGCCGATCGGACCCGCACGGGTACGCCAACGCGCGGATCCGCCCGTCGGCGGCGATCGCACGCAGGTCACCGGCATGCTCGTCGGCCTGCGGGTGGGCGGCGAGCCAGTCGCGATGCTTGGCGATATAGCGGGCCAGGGCGAGGGGGTAGCCGACGCCGACACGGATCCGCCGCGGCGGCCCAATGAAGCCCGGGGGGAGCTGTTCGGTGCGCCACTCCCACGGTGGGAGGATCCCCCGCTCGGTGGAGATCAACTTGGTGAGGTTGGTGAGGGTGCCGTAGATGGCCTCCCGGGTCTCGACAACATCGTCACGAATGGCCGGGGACGGGTCACCGGTGCCGGACGTGCGTTCGCCGCGGCTGCGGTGAAGGAGCACCTGGGCGAGGTCGTCGTGGAGTTGGGCCGCGGTGAGGGCGTCCTCACCGATGCGGCTGGTGCAGATGGTGCATATGCGAAGCCCGTCGGCGGCGCGGCGGGGAAGGCAGCCGCGGCAGGTGTCGGGGGCCGGGCAGGTGTCGGTGTGACGGTCGCGAATGGTGCAGTGAGGAGCGGCACATAGGGGCTGCTGCATGGCGATGATCTCCGTTCGCGCAGGTGGAGTACGCTTTCGGCGATCCGCCGCCGCAGGGGTTGGTGGTGTGGGATGGTGGCCCGGGATCGTGGGGGTTCCGGGCCACCGGTGTCTCAACTCATGGCCGCCACTCCTGCCGGTAACCCGGCTCGCCGGCATAGCCCAGGGCCATCACCTTCGCGCGCCACTGGGCTGCCTCGTCGGTCGGGTCATCACGCAGAGCCTGCTCGATGTCGTCCAGCAGCAGGCGGTCCGCTTCCACTCGGCGCAGCACCCGTTCAGGGCTATGGCGGACCATGTGCTCGGCGTCCCAGGCGTGCAGGACAGTCGCAACGTGTCCAAGGTGGCCGAGTCGCAGTTTGTCTTCCTGGATAGCCGCCGGATCAACCAGCACCTGCGACGCGTTGACGCCGACGATGAGGACCCAGGGCACGCAATCTGCTGCGCGCGACCGCTGTTCATCCTTGTCGATCTGAGCGTGCAGCCACTCCAGCAGCTCAATCACGTCATGCCCTCGAAGTAGTCATCGGCCGGGTCGTCCACGTACTCGCCGGGCTCCGCCGGTTCCATCACGACCAGCCGTCCTTCACCTGGGTCTCCCGCTCCGGATGCAGCGCCCGCTTGATCCGTTTGAAGCCACGCATTGCCGCAGTGTCATCCGGATGGTCGGCGATGCAGCCGCACAGCCCGCCACGGCACTGGTCGTGCTGGCCGTCCCGGCACAACCGGCAGGGCAGCTGGAAGACGTCCATCACGCCCCCCACCAGAACGTCCGCATCCGCTGGATGGCCTCAGCCGTGGCAGCCTCGACCGCCGCCTTGTCGATCAGATACACCAGACCGGTTTGGACGTACTGCGACTCGGCCACAGTCAGGATGTCGTCGTAGCCGGCCTGGCCGACCCACCGGCGGATCCGGTCGGCATCGGCCGGGGTGCACAAGATGACGCGACGGCACTCGTCGCGCGCGGCTGCGGCGGACTCGATGACGGTCACCGCTTCGCGCAGCTGCTCCACCGGGTCCATCACCCCTCCCCCGGCTGACCCACCTCCGGGCGCTGGTTAGCGTCCCGGCGCGCCGGCAGCCAGCAGCCGCACGGGTAAACGGCGATCACGCCCTGCGAGTGTTGGGTCCGCAGCACCGGCGCACCACAACGGGGACAGGAGGGACGCCGGGTCTCGTTCTCGGCCATGTCAGTCCCCCACCCCCACCCGCACGGGCTCGCCCACTCCGACCGGCAACAACTCGGCCAACCGGTCCAGGTAACGCCGCTCAGCCTCCGCCGGCGCCCAGCACCGGATGTCAACACCCAGCGCAGGCAACCGCTCAATCGACGTCCACGGCAGCGGCGCCGACACCATGAGCGCATCCCGCTCGTCACGCAAGATCCGCGTGTCCGCTTCCTTGACCTCAGCCGGGCAGGTGTGGCCCAGTCCGAACCGGTCGCAGATGACCTTCATGAGCCGGTCCTCGGCCTCGCGGTACGCGGGCATCGCCGACTTCAACGGCCGAACCATGTCACCCACATACGCCTCGGTCGCGTCGTGCAGCAGCGCCCATAGTGCGTGTTCGGGTGCGACCGCCTGGCTCAGCAGGACGCAATGCTCTGCCACCGAGTAGAACCGGCTGACGTGGCCGCCGTACCGGCAGATCAGCGACAGGGCGTGGGCGATGTCCACCGGGTCGATGTCGTCGACGTAGGGGGCCATCGGGTAGAAGGCGCGTCCGGTGTAGGTCTGCATCCAGTCGCCGCGGTCAGCCATCGGCCTGCCCCGTCGCCGCGAGATGCCGCATCAGGTCGTCGTACGCGCGGCCACGCGTCCACCCGGTGCCAACCCGGCTGCCAAGAGTGGTGTGCTCGGCGTGGTAGCCGTCGAAGTAGGTCCTCAACGCCCGCCAACGTCGCGCCCGGACCCGGTCGATGATGCCGGTCCGCAGGTCGTAGGCCAGCCGCCGAAGCCGGTTGCGCAGCGTCCGTGGGGAGTGCCAGAAGTCGCGCAGGTGGGCCAGCAGGCCAACGGCGTAGATGTCGATTTCGTTCATCGATCCTCCTTGCTGTATCGGAACATGCGTCCAAGCCGCCGGTGCCAGCGCGGCGGCGGAGTTGGCGAGTAGTCGGGGACAGCCACACGGCGCCGCCGCTCCGCCAACACCCGCCCAGCACGGACGGTGCCGTCGTCCCGCCGCGGCCTAGACCGCCAATCCGGATAGACGGCCTGGCCCACACGGCGCCGGCACTCCGCCCGCCACGCCGCAACCTCGTCCAACACCGCCCGATTGGCCGCAGCCACCACAGCCGTGCCCGCAGCCGTGTCCGCAGTGGCCCGAATCTCCTCGTCCGCCACGCGCACGAACGCGTCCACATCGGTCATGACTGCGCCTCCCGCGCCTTGCCCGCCCGGCCGCCACGCATCACAGCAGCAGCCATAGCCGCGATCCGCCGATCCGCCATCAGCCGCCGCACCTGCGCCACCGACGGCGCATCCAACGTGCCGGTACGGCCACCGATCTCGATGCTGCGGGCGAGCAGCTCCATGGCCGTGGTGTCGTCCAACCAGCCACCCTCGGGCATGCAGCCATACGGGCAGGCCATGGCTTCGACGAGACCCCAGAGGCGGCAGATCATCGGCCGGATCTGGTGTACCTGGCAGGTGCCGAGCATGGTCAGCGCCGGGCAGGTCCAGGAGATGGACCATTCGCCGCTGGGGCTGATCAGGGGTGGGATGGTCACGCCCTGGTCGGCGATGCGGCGCCGTTCGGTGGCGGACATGTCGATGGGGCCGCATGAGGCTTGGCAGCGGCCGCGGCATTCGAGGGTGGGCAGTTGGGCGTACAGGGCGTCGAGTTCGGCGACGCGGTCGGTGTACGCGTGGCGTCGGCGGCTCACCTTCACCCCAACACCACCCCAGCCCAAAATGCGACGATCACCGGCACCAACACGACAGCGAACAACTCGGCGTAGAACTTGGCGTCGACACGAAGCAGGGTGATCCGGGTGCCGTCCCGCCGGTCCAGGTGCAGCTTCTCGCCCGGCGTCAGGTCCACAGCGTGGGCGTACGCCTGAAGCGCCTGCTCGACCGCCTTCTGCCGGTTGTCGCTGAGTGCGTTCAGGGCTTCGTCGACAGCGCCGCCGGGGACGACGGTCAGGTTCACGGTCGACTCGTCGGCCTTGGTCACCGCTCCCCCTTCGCTGCGCGCAGCGCGCGCAGCCGCTCGGCCGCGGCTTCGTCGGCCGGGCGGCCCCAGGCCGTGTAGCCGGCCCGTTCGAAAGCGACCAGGCCCACTCGCTCTGGGGGCAGGCAGGCGCCGGTCTTGCCGTCGCGGTGGGCGTCAAACGCCGACGGCGAGGTGAACGTCAGGTGACAGTCGGCTGCGCAGTGGCTCGTGCTCGTTCCGGCCCACCGGGCGGGGCAGCCGCGGCAGGTGTGGGGTAGCGACAGAACCTGCAATTCTGCGTCTCGGTGTAGCCCGTAGACGGCCGAATTCGGCTTGGGGGTACTCCGGGTACCCAAAGATGATCTTACCCGTTCTGGGGCCCTCATTTTGCCTCCCTACTCATCCGTTCGGACAGAATCACCCAACAACCCCCTCAATCACCCGAATCCCGGCAACAGCCTGAATCTCCCGCACCAACGCCGCCTCAACCGCAGCCCGCACCTCCGCCGACAACCCAGCCGCATCCAGCGCCCGACGAAACACCCCCGCCACCAACGCCCCCTGCTGCTCGGCAAGACGCACCTGCCGCTCCGCCAACCCCGCAGCAACCGCCTTCGCCGCGAAGTTCGCGCACCGATCCCGCTCCTCGGCCTCCAGCCGCGCCAACCCACGAATCGCCTCATCCACCGGAAACACCCGGCCATCCCGATCCGCGTCGTACCGGTGCCCGATCAGCGCAGCCACACCCCCGGTATTGAAGATCCGCTCCAAATCGGCCCGAGCCGCCTGCACCGCCGGATCCTCCGGACCCTCCCCGCCCTCCGCCTCCGGCGCCGCAACCAACGCCTGCGCCTCATGCGCGGCACGCATCCGATCCGCCGCCGCGAACGCCTCCCCCAACAGGCCGGCGTACAACTCGCACCGCGCCGCCGACTGGCTGACCAGCCGCAGCAGCACCTCGCCCGGGTCGACCGTGGTGTCGCCCAGGCCCCAGCGCTGCAACTCGACGACGACGGCACCTTCGGCTTTGGCTTTGGCCAGCTTCTTGCCGGAATGCCGCGGACAGGCCGTGGTGCCGGCGATGACGTTCGCGCCGCAGGGTTCGCCGCGTTTGTTGCGGTGCCCAAACTCGTAGCACTTTTTGGCCCCATTACGGCTGCCCTTGACCTCGCTGGAGCGCATGACCTTGTCACTCATCGTGTCTCCGAGAGGCCGGTGGGCGAGGGGTGGTGGTCGGGGTTCATTACGGTTCCGTTCTTTGGTGCTGTGGTTGGAAAGTGTTTGGCTGGTGTTGTTGTCCCGGCGGTTTTTTGTTCCGCGTTTTCGGTGGCCGCCTCGCGCGCGTGCGCGTACGCGCGCGCGTACGCGCGCACGCACCGCGAAGCGGTAGGCCGTGGGACGCTTGTGTGGCAAGGTGTCCCACTTTTTGATCTTGTGGGACAGTTGGTGTTTTTGCTGGTCACGGCGTTGTCCCACGTGTGGGACAGTCGTGGGACAGGCATGATCATCCCGGTTGGGTGTGTGTAAACGCGCAGGTCACAGCGTTGTGATCTTGACGCGTGGAGGCGTGGGACAGCAAACGCAACTGATCTTGTGGGACAGTGGGTGTTTCCGCAGGTCAACCCCCCTGGGACGGCCCCGTGGGACAGTGTGGGACACGTGGGACAGCAGACGAATCCCTTACGTACCAACAGGTTCGGCCGTGGGACAGCAGGTTTCCGCAGGTCACAGCGTTGCCCCATCACACGTCC
>Ga0310826_100754_pt1 | contig 25430 bp, 25 predicted proteins | sample WT_ome_FD_201306 | JGI IMG/M metagenome (GOLD analysis project Ga0310826, IMG submission 201306) | Sorghum-adapted microbial communities enriched on wild type (WT) sorghum from Joint BioEnergy Institute, Emeryville, California, United... ... | reverse complement strand
CGCAGCCCCGACGAGTACGAAGCCGCCTGGTACACCGCTAACATCGATCAGCCGGACCCGTCCGGCACCACCCTGGAGCCGACCGGCGCCAGGTAACCAGCGCTCCGTGAAAGCGGGGGTAGCTCACATTGACCTTCTACCGCACACCCAGCGAGACGTCCTCGGCCGCGGTCGGCGAGCGTGTCCGGGTGGGCGGGACGGTCGTGCCGGGCTCGGTCGCACGCGAGGGGGACGTGATTCGGTTCCACCTGACCGATGGTGTCCGGACCATCGTGGTCGAGCAGCAGATTGATATTCCTGGCCTGCTTCGGGAGGGACAACAGGCGGTGGTCGAGGGCGTCTTCGACGGTCGCGGAGTCCTGCACGCGGACACGGTGATGAGCAAGCACAACAACACGTACGAGCCGCGACCCGGTGCGGAGCAGCCCGGCCGGGGGACCGTGCGGTGATCGGCCCGGCCGGCCAGGCAGTGTTGGCGCTCTCGCTCGTGAGCGCCGTCACGGCCGCCCTGCTGTGGGCACGGGTGGCCCTGCTCCGCGGACCCATCGGGCCGGCGCGCGCGGCGAGCTGGATCTGCCTCGCGAGCGCAGGGGCGGCCGGTGTGCTCCTCGACCTCGCGCTGGTCAACCTCGACTTCAGCCTCCGCTACGTCGCCGAGAACGGTGGACGCGACGTGCCGCTGTACTTCCGCGTCACGAGCCTGTGGGCGGCGCTCGATGGCTCGCTGCTGCTCTGGCTGGTCCTCGTGGCCGCCTGCGGCGTCGCCGTGGCCAGCACGCGGCGGCGTAGCACGGTCTGGCCGTGGGCGATGACCGTGCTCTCCGGAGTCACGGTCTTTTTCTGCGCGGTGGCCTATTTCGCGGCAAACCCGTTTGAACCGGTCGCCGTGCCGCCCGTGGACGGCCCCGGCCCCAACCCGTTGCTGCGCGAGCACCCGGCGATGGGCCTGCACCCCCCGATCCTCTACAGCGGGTACGTCGGCCTGGTCGTGCCCTTCGCGTACGCTGTCGCCGCGCTGATCGCCGGACGCGCCGATCGAGCCGCGGCGCTTGCCCTGCGCCGGTGGACGCTCTTCGCGTGGACGTTGCTCATGCTCGGCATCACGCTCGGCGCATGGTGGTCGTACGCGGTCCTGGGGTGGGGTGGCTACTGGGCCTGGGACCCGGTAGAGAACGCCTCGCTGTTACCGTGGCTGACCGCCACCGCAACGCTGCACACTCTCCTGATGCGACGGCCAGGCCATCCACTGTGGACATGGCCGATCGTCCTGGCCGCCGTGAGTTTCCTCCTGGTCCTGCTGGGCACCTTCCTGACCCGCTCCGGCATCGTGACGAGCGTACATGCCTTCACCGCCTCGCCGCTCGGCCCTCTGCTGCTCGGCTTCTTCCTGCTCGCGACCGCGCTTGTCGGGGCATTGGCACTCTGGCGGTTGCACCACTTCGATGACGGGCGCCGGAGATCCGGGCTGCGCGTTGCGTCGCGCGCCATGGCGCTGCACGCACAGGCGGTGCTTCTGGTCGTGGTCGTGGTTGTGGTGACCGCCGGTACCCTCGTCCCGGTGCTGGTCCGCGCCACCCGATCCGCGGAGGTCACCGTCGGACCGGCCTACTTCAACCGGGCCGCCGTGCCGGTCGCCCTGATCGCGGTTCTGCTCATGGGTGTCGCGCCGCTCCTCCGCCCCGGCCGGCCGCTCCGCCAGTTCGTCGCACCAACGATCGCCGCCTTGCTCACCATCGGCGCCGTGGGCCTGCTGGCCCCGCCATCGAGCCTGCTCGCGCTCGTCACCTTCGGCGCCGCCGCGTTCGTTCTCGCCGGCCTCGCCCGAGCCGCGTTCGCCTCGCCCCGGCCGGTCCGGATCGGTGCGCTGGTCGCGCATGCAGGCATCGCACTCCTGGCGGTCGGCGTCGCCGCGTCTTCGGCCTTCGCCGCAACCACGGAACGGCGGCTCGTGGTGGGCGAGTCGGCGAACATCGATGGTGTAACCATGCAGATTCTCGCCATCGACCGGAGCGAGGACGCGACCGGGATGCGCGTCGCGGTGCGGACAGCCGTTACCGACCATGGCGGATCGACCTTAATCACCGAACCCCACCTGCGCTACTACCCGGGCCACGACCTCACCGTGAGCATCCCGGGGATCCGGGTCGGCCTCACACGGGACCTCTACACCACGGTTCTGGCGGTCGCGGAAGACGGAACATCGGCGACCGTGCGGCTCACCGTCAACCCGCTCGTCGGACTGGTGTGGATGGGTGGATTCCTGGTTGCGCTGGGTGGGGCGCTGTCGCTGTATCGCCGGCGTCGGGCGCCTGCGCCCGCGCCTGAATCGGCCTTGGTGAAGGCCGCATGAGCGCGGCGCGTCGCCCGACGGCGGTCCTCCTCGCCGCGTTGGCCTTCGTGCTGCTCGGCGCTGGCCTCGCCGCTGGCCTGCGGGACGAGTCGGCGGAGTCGTCGGAACCCGGCCCCGCCACCGTGACGCTGGATCGGCCCGCCCCCGACCTCGTCGGGTCAGCCCTGGACGGTTCGCGCTTTGACCTGACCGACTATCGCGGCAGCATCGTGGTGATCAATGTCTGGGCGTCCTGGTGTGCACCCTGCCGGACCGAACTGCCCCTGCTCGCCGAGGCCGCGCGGACCTGGTCCGCTGACGGCGTGGTCGTCGTGGGTCTCAACGTCCGCGACTCCGCCGAGGCCGCGCAGGTGTTGCTCGATGAGGCGGAGGCGACGAACCTCATCACGGTCGCTGATCCGACCGGTGCGCTGGCCGTGTCGTGGGGCGTCCGTGGCGTGCCGGAGACCTTCGTCGTCGACCGGGCGGGGCGGCTGCGGCTCTGGGCGCAGGGGGTCGTCGACGCGGCGTGGTTGCGGGAGCGGCTCGGGCCGATGGTGCAGCCATGATGCGACCAATGGTGCGGCGCCTGCTGCTCGTCGGCGTCACGGCCGCCGCGCTCACCGTCGCCGGTCTGGCGATCTGGCGCACCGCCGCACCACGGCCCGAGACGGCCGACACGATCGCCGCGCAGTTGCGATGCCCAGCTTGCCAGGGCGAGTCGGTGGCCCGCTCGTCCTCGCCGGTCGCCGCCGCCATGCGTGAGGTCATCGCGACGCAGCTCGCCGAGGGCCGTTCACCGGAGCAGGTACGTCAGTGGCTCATCGATCGCTACGGAGCTGAGCTCCTCTCCGATCCGCCGACGGCGGGATGGGGACTCCTGCTCTGGCTTTTCCCGGTCGTCGCTACGGCGATCGGCGCGGCGGTGCTGGTGGGCCGCCTCCGCCGTGGGCAGGCCCGGCCCCGCCGCGCCCCAGGGCGCCTCGCCCTCGGGCGTCCAGCCCGAGCCGGACTGACGTGGGATCTCTTAGCTATATCGATCGTCGCGCTCGCTGGAGTTGTCGCGCTTGCCAGCCCGGGCCGCGACCCGGAACCGGCGTCTGATCCGCTGGCCGACGCGTTGTCGCTCGCGTCCTCACTGGAGCGCCAGGAGCGGTTCGCCGAGGCGGCCGCCATCTACCGTGAGGTGGCCGAGAGCCAGCCGATCTCGGCGATCCGACTACGCCTGGCCTACTGCCTGCTGCGCTCCGGCCAGCCCGCCGAAGCCGCCGAGACCGCCGCTGGCGTCATCGACGACGAGCCGACCAACCCGCAAGCCGTGCTGTTGCTCGGCCTGGCCCAACGTGCGCAGGGACTCGCCGAGGCATCGACGACTCTGCAGCGGTTCCTTGAGCTCGACCCGGGCCACGAGGCCGCACCCCAGGTGCGTAGACTCCTCGAGCAGGCACCGTCGTAGAGTTCCGATGCGGCACGGCCGCGACCGGACGCGGCCGAGGCTGTCGGCTCGAACCAATCCTGGACGACGTGGCCGCGGGCCTCGAGATGGTCGCTGATCGAGCGGTGGATTGGTCCGCAGGGCCTGCGCGGCCCCAGCGACGCGCGAGCCGGAGGGGCGCAATGACGGACGAGGCCTCCGACCGCTTGACCGCGGCGGAACCCGGCGTAACCCGTCCGGCGCCCTCGCCGATCGGCCGGCGGGTGGCCCGCGTCGTGACCGAGGCGCTGACGCCGGCGGTGCTCGTCGCCGGGATCTGCGTGGCCGTGGCCTGGCAGAGTGGTTCGGTCGGCTGGGGGATCGTCTCGGCCGTGTTCGCCAGCGGCGTTCCCGTCGCGTACATCGTCCGTGGTATTCGTACGGGTCGTTTCACCGATCACCACGTGACCGTCCGGGAGCACCGCCCGGCCGTGATCGTCGCCGCCGCGGCATCGGTCGTGGTCGGCCTCGCCGTGATGGTTCTGCTCGACGCTCCGCGTGATCTCGTCGCGCTCGTGGTCGCGATGCTCGCCGGTCTTGTGCTCACCTTCGCCGTCACGCGATGGTGGGGCAAGGTCAGCATCCATACCGCGGTCGCCGCCGGCACCGCCACCACGCTCGTGCTCGTCTTCGGGCCATGGCTCCTCCTGGCCTGGCCGTTCGTGGGTGTCATCGCGTGGTCGCGGGTCGCGCTCCACGAGCACACCGTGGCCCAGACGGTCGTGGGCGTCGTGCTGGGCGCGGTGGCCGCCGGTGTGGTGTTCCCCCTCGTCCGATGACCCGGGGGTGACCACTGATCATGCCGGGGGCGCCGGGTACGACGTCGACGCCGCCGCGTCCTCGCTGGTGACCGCCGAGGCTGAGTCCGGGCTCGGCGGTCGCGCGGCCAGCGCGTGCAGCACGGCGTCCAGCAGGCCGGGGAAGCGTGTGGCGAGGTCCTCGACGCGCAGCCGTACGTGGTGATTGCGGCCATCGATTCGGGTCATGGTCAGGCCGGACTCGCGGAGCACCCGGAAGTGGTGCGACAGTGTGCTCTTATGCACCCCGATATTGAAGTGTTCCGGTTTACACGGGTGGTACTCGCCGTCGGCCAGCAGGCTCACCAACCGTAGCCGCACGTCATCGGCCAGCGCGCGCATGATGTCGGCGAGGGCGATCTCCTCGGTCGCGGGCTGCTTGAGAAACCGCGCCATCGCCACTCCGTGAGTCTGTCCCTGGTCAGTCATCCTCTCTACCAGATGGCGGCGCAGCCGTCAGCCCGGCACCGGTCAGCCGGGCCGAGCCGTGGTCTTCGCCACATCGACCGCCGATCGTTTCGGACATATCCCCCCATTGTGGGTCAGCGCCGTCCGTGTTGGGGTAGCACTGTTGGATGATCATCAAACATACTGTTTTCCATCACGTTTTTCGGCGCATCGTGTTTCGGTGCTTTCGCAGCCGACCAAGGGGGAGACGCATGTACGGGCGCCTGTCGGTGCTGGCCTTGGGCACCTTCGCCATCGGGACGGACAGCTTCGTGGTCGCGGGCATCCTGCCCCAGGTCGCCACCTCGCTTGACGTGAGCGTGGAGGCGGCCGGTCAGCTCGTGACGGTCTTCGCGCTGTCGTACGCCGTGCTGTCGCCGGTCATGGCCGCGGTGACCGCCCACTGGCCGCGCAGGCGGGTGCTGCTTGGCGGCCTGGCCGTCCTTGTCGTCGGCAACGCGTTGACGGCGACGCTGCCGACCTTCGGGCTGGTCCTGGCGAGTCGCGCCCTCGCCGGCCTCGGCGCGGCGATGTTCACCCCCACCGCGAGTGGCGTCGCCGCAAGCCTCGTGCCACCGGCGCAGCGGGGACGCGCGCTGGCGCTGGTGATGGCCGGACTGAGCGGCGCCACCGCCCTGGGCGCGCCGATTGGCACGGTCATCGGCAGCTCGCGCGACTGGCGCACCACGATGTGGTTCGTGGCCGCGCTCGCCGCCGTCGCCTTCGTCGGTGTCGCCGCGCTGCTGCCGACGGTGGCGACGCCCCCGGCGGTGACCCTCGCCCAGCGCCTGGCGCCGGCCCGCGACGCCCGCATCGCGTTGACCCTGCTGACGACCGTGCTCGTGCTCACCGGCCTCTACACCGTCTACACGTACATCAGCGTCTCTTACGACCGGGCGACCGGCGGCGACGGGACCAGGCTCGCCGGGCTGCTGTTCGCCTTCGGTCTAGCGGCGACCATCGGCAACCTGGTCTCCGGCGCGCTGACCGACCGGTTCGGCAACCGGCGCATCATCAACGCGGCGGTGGCCATCGCCGCCGTTGACTTCGCCCTCATGCCTTGGTCCAGCGCCGCCCTACCGACCGCCGTCCTGGCCATCGTGGTGTGGGGACTGTGCGGGTGGGGTGTGCTCGTGCCCCAACAGCATCGACTCATCCAGATCGCCGGTGCCGGTGCGCCCCTGGCCATCGCCCTGAACGCGGCCGCCATTTACCTCGCCGTGTCGGTGTCCGGACTGACCGGGGCGCTGGGCATCGCGCTCGTCGGCGCCCACCACCTCGGGCTGGTCGCCTCGCTGTTCATCGGGCTCGGGCTGGTCGCCGCCGAGCGGGCGTGGGCGCGGCTGCGTCGGACCGGGGTCGGCGACGCCGAGACGGCCTGACCGACCGGCCGTGGCCTGACCGATCGACGGGGCGCGGGCGGGTCATCGGGAGCCCGGCGCCACCACGACCTGGACGTGCCGGCGTTGCCGTAGCCGGATGAGGGTCACGGCCGCGGTGGCCACGGCCAGTGCGAGGGCGTAGCACACCGCGTGCGTCACTCCGCGCCGAAGGTAACCGTCGTCGGTCATGTCGACCGCGTAGGTGGCGAGCTCCCGGTTGGACCAGAACGGCAGCAGCCTGGCGTGCGACTGAGCGGGATCGATGAGGAACTGGAGCCCGATGGTCGTCATGAGCACCAGCGTGCCCTCCAGGTCCCGGGGCGTCACCGCGCTGATCAATGTGCCGAGGGGCGCGGCCACCGCAACCGTCAACAGCAGCGAGAGGAGGATGGTGCCGTTGCGCGTCAGGTCCTGATCGGCGACGACCAGGGCGAAGTAGGCCAGCGCGAGCACGGTCCCGATGGCGGCCACCGCGCTCAACCGGCCCAGGTACAGCTCGCTGGCCCGGTATCCGCCGAGTCGCAAGCGGCGTTCGACGGCCTTGGCCGCGTTGCCGGAGAACAGGGCGGCCGTGCTGATCGCCCAGGCCAGGCCGAGGCTCAGGAACCGGACGGCCAGCCCGGTACTGTCGCGGCGCGCCAGGTAGAACGCCAGGGGCATGACGGCCAGCAGGCCCAGGACGGCCCGTCGACGCCACAGGTCGCGGCCAGTCATCTCGGCCACCAGCAGTAGCCGGGTCATCGCCCACTCCTCTCGGTCGCGCTCAGCTCGAGTACGCGGTCGACGCGCTCCAGCGAGTCGAGCATGTGGGTGATGACCACTACCGCCTTGCCCGCGTCCCGCCACTGGCCGAGGTGATGCCAGAAGTCGATGTAGGAGCCGCGGTCGAAGCCCTGGTAAGGCTCGTCGAGGAGCAGGACGTCCACATCACCGAGCATCGCCAGCGTGAGGTTCAGCTTCTGCTGGGTCCCGCCGGAGAGGTGGCGGACCTGGGTCCGTACGCGGGCGTCCCAGTCGAGCTGGGCCGCGATCCGACGCCCACGTCGACGGGCCTGCTGCCTGGTCAGCCCTCGTCCCGCCCCGAACAGGGTGAAGTGCTCGTCGGGCATCAGGAACCCGAACAGCCCAATCTCCTGGGGGCAGTACCCGAGGCGCCCGTTGACGACGACCTCGCCCGAGTCGGGACTGACCAGCCCGGCGCAGATCTTCAGAAACGTCGACTTGCCCGCGCCGTTGGCCCCCACCACCGCCACGGCCTCGCCGGCGTGCACGACCAGATCGACGCCCGAGAGCACCGGGCGCCCGCCGTACGTCTTGGTGATGCCCCGCGCCTGCAGCCGTACGGGCCGTCGGTGCGGACCGCCGCCCGGAGCCGCCATCGATTCGGCTAGGTTTCGGTCCTGCATGCAGTCCTCCTCGACGCTGGCCGCCACGGTGGCGGGAGGATGGTATCGACTCCCGGTGCGCCGCGCATGCGAATGATCCGCCGGCCCGTACGTCCACAGTGGATCAGCGCGGCGGCGGCCGCGAATCCGTGGGTCGACCGGGCGGGCCGGCGGGTCATCGGTTCCGGGAGTTCCCGGGTGGCTGGATCACCATTCGAGGGGGGAGTTGCAGGCGGCGACCAGGGCTCGGCGACAGGCGGTGCCGAGGGGGCGCAGCGCCTCGTCGCGCTGGCGGGCCTCCCAGCCGTTGACCGCACCGCCGGGCGCCACCTCGGCGGCGAGCGCCAGCACCCGGTCCAGCACCGACGCCCGGGCGTAGAGCCGGCGGGCGCGCGGGGAGAACCCGGGCGGTAGGTCGGTCCCGCTGTCGGGCCGTCGCAGCGCCGACAGGGCTCCGGCCAGTTCCGGGCGCCAGGCGGCGACGTCGAGCTTGGTCAGGGCCGCGGTCGCCTCGGCCAGGGCCGCCGTCAGCTCGGCCTCGGCCTCGGCAGGCGCGATGAGGTTGGGCCCCGGCTCGTTCGGCAGTTCGTACGCCTGCCACACCACGGTCTCGAAGGTGTCGCCCGAGCCGGACGTGTGCTGTCGCACCCGGGGCACCAGGCCGAGGCGTCCCGCGATCACGCCCTCCCCGACGTCGAGCGCGTTCGCGGCGAACGGCCCGGGGCCGGGCAGGCCGAACGGGTCCCCGGGCGCCGGCAGCACGAGCCGGATCTGGTCCGGGTGCACCCGGGACAGCAGTTGCACCGCCTCCCGCAGCGAGATGTCGGTCCAGGTGCCGGGGGCGTCGGCGACCAGATGCTCCTCGCCGTCCTCGGTGGCGTCGGCGACGTCGTCGTAGGACACCGTGCCCGCGCGCCAGGCACGTGCCCAGGTGGCGAGGCGGACCGACCGGCGCGCCCCGCTCGTCACCGTGCGGGCCGAAGACATGACCGACAGGGTACGGGGTGGGCCCGCCCCGTGTCAGGAAGGCGTCCTTCCTGGGCACTGGGCGTCAACAAGGACGCCCTCCTGACAGCAGGGTTTGACACCGACAACCGGGTTCAGTCGGCCAACGGCTCGCGGCGGAAGATGAAGGTGGCGATGTCGAGGGCGACGACGGTGCCGTCGGGGTCGCGCAGGACGGTGAGGATCTCGCCCTCCTGAAAACCAGTGAGCCCGCGCCAGCGGTCCGGGCCCTCGCGGGTGAACCGCCACTCCTCATCGGGGGCGGCCACGACCAGGGTCCCGTCGGCCTCCCAGCGGACGGTGTGGGACCGACCCATCCACCACCAGACGCCGAGCAGGGGGCGGACGTCCGCGGGCGCCGGCTCGGGGGACGGCCGCCAAGCCGGCGGGGAGGGCTCCGGCTCGCCGTCGAGCACGGCGTCCAGGATCAGCATCGCGGTGCGGCCGATCCCGGTGCCGGGCAGGGTGTACGTGTTGGTGAAGGCGATGACGCCGGTACCCGACCGACGGTGGATGAGGAGAGCGGCCAGGTAGCCGGGCATCGATCCGGTATGTCCGACATACACGCGCTCGCCGCAGCGGAACAGTTGCATCCCGAGCCCGTACCCCAGGGTCCAGGTGTCGGGGTCGGCGATCATGACGGGTCGGGCCATCTCGTCGACCGTGGCCGGGCTCAGCACCGTGGGGTGGTGCCCGGTGAGCGCGGCCACGAACCGGGCCATGTCGTCCACTGTGGACCAGAGTTGGCCGGCCGGGGCCATGGCCCCGGCATCCTCACGGGGCTCTTCGCGCAGCGAGTCGTCCCAGGGGTGGATCAGGTACCCGCGGGCGTACGGCTCGGTGGCGTGGTAGGTGGTGCGGGTCATGCCCAGAGGGGTCAGGAGGCTGGAGGCCACGACCTCCCACCACGAGTTCCCGGTCACTCGCTCGATCACGCCACCCAGCAGCCCGTACCCGATGTTGGAGTAGTGGGCGCGCTCGTACCGTCCGAAGGCCAGCCGCGCCGGGGTCACGCGGGCGAGCAGTTCGTCCAGGCTGACGCCGGGGTGGCGCAGCCAGTACGGCCCGTCGGGCTCGCGCTGCAGGCCGGAGGCGTGGCCGAGCAGGTGCCGCAGCCGTACGCCCGGCAGGTCCACGGTCGGCAGGTGCGTTGTCACCAGGTCGTCCAGGTTCAGGTGCCCGGCGTCCCGCAGTCCGAGGACCACGGCGGCCGTCATCGTCTTCGTGACCGAACCGAGCCGATACTGAAGGTCCAGCGCCGGCGTCGGGGTGGTGCCGGCGGCGCAGTAGTGCGCGATCTGGCCGCCTCGGATCACGGCGGCGACCAGTGACGGGGCCCGGCTGGTGGCCTGGGTCCGGGTCACGATCTCATCGACTCGCTCTCGGGTAGGCGTCGTGATCATGGGTATGCACGCTATCGACGGGTACCGTCATTTCCGCCCACCCGGCCGCTTCCGTGGATCGCGTTACGTGGACGTGACATGACAGGATCGAAGCGTGCTGCCACTCATCTGGTTGATCATCGGCGTGGTGCTCGCCGTGGCCGAGGTGTTCACGCTCGACTTCGTGCTGGTGATGTTCGGCGGCGGCGCGTTCGCGGCCGCGCTCTCGGGGGTGCTGGGGGCCCCGGTGCCCGTCCAGCTCCTGGTGTTCGCGGCCACGTCGGTGCTGGGGCTGGTGGCGGTCCGGCCGTCGATCAAGCGCCGGCTGCACCGGACGTCCGAGGTCAAGCCGATGGGGGTCGAAGCGATCGAGGGTACGCAGGCGACGGTGATCGAGGAGGTCGCCCAGGACCGGGGCATGGTCAAGATCGGCGGCGAGCTCTGGTCGGCCCGACCGTACGATGCGACCCAGACGATTGCGGTGGGTGAGGTCGTTCGAGTGATCGAGATACGGGGCGCGACCGCGCTCGTGTGGAAGGAGTGACGTCGGTGGGCGGTCTGGAGATCTTCATCGGGGCCGTGGTCGCGGCCGTCGCGCTCATCGTGGTCGTGACCCTCGCCCGGGCCGTTCGGGTCGTACCGCAGCAGCGTATGGACGTGGTGGAGCGGCTGGGCCGGTACCACCGCACGCTCAAGCCCGGGCTCAACGTGCTCGTGCCGTTCATCGACGCGGTGCGCAGCAAGGTGGACATGCGGGAGCAGGTGGTCAGCTTCCCGCCCCAGCCGGTGATCACCTCCGACAACCTGGTCGTCTCGATCGACAGCGTCCTGTACTTCAAGGTGATCGAGCCGGTCCGGGCCACGTACGAGATCGCCAACTTCCTGCAGGCGATCGAGCAGCTCACGGTCACCACCCTGCGGAACGTGATCGGTTCCCTCGACCTCGAGAAGACCCTCACCAGCCGCGAAGAGATCAACCGTCATCTCTCCGGTGTGCTCGACGAGACCACCGGCCGGTGGGGTATCAAGGTCACTCGGGTCGAGATCAAGGCGATCGAGCCGCCGCCGAGCATCCGCGACTCCATGGAGAAGCAGATGCGGGCCGAGCGGGACCGGCGCGCGGCGATCCTCAACGCCGAGGGCCACAAGCAGGCCCAGATCCTCACCGCCGAGGGCGAGAAGCAGGCGGCCGTGCTGCGGGCCGACGGTGAGCGGCAGGCCCGCATCCTGCAGGCCGAGGGTCAGGCCAAGGCCATCCAGACGGTCTTCGGCGCGATCCACGCCGCCAACCCCGACTCGAAGGTGATGGCGTACCAGTACCTGCAGGCGCTGCCCCAGATCGCCGCGGGCGCGTCCAACAAGATCTGGGTCGTGCCGGCCGAGCTGACCAAGGCGCTGGAGGGCATCGCCGGCGCGCTGGGCGGGCTCACGCTCGGCACGCCGCCGACCGCCGAGCAGGTCAAGGCGGCGGAAGGAGCCGGCGATGAGGCCGCCGCCGACGCGCACGCGGCCGCCGCCTCGGCCGCCGAGGACGCGGCCCGCTTCGCCGCCTCCGTGGCGGTGGAGTCCGGCGAGACGCCCGGCCTGCCGGCGTCGCCCGGTACCCCGGCGGGGCAGGTGCTCGGGTCGCCGACCGCCACCCCGACGGTCCCGGCCGGCCCGGTGACGAGCCCGACCGGCCCGGCCCCGACGGGTGCGGCTCCCGCCGGCGAGGCCTCGATGAGCGGGTTCGACGCGACGGCGGGCCGGCCTGGCGACGAGCCGGCCGCGCCCGGTGGCGGGCCGGAGGGTGAGCCGCGGCCGTAGGCCGTGACGTCGGCTCGGGGCCTGACGTCGGCGTGGGCCGGGTGATGTCGGCCCCCGGGGCCGGGACGAAGACGATCGCGTCCTCCGGGCGTACGAATCTGTATCGAAGGCGGAGCAAGTCGTCCCGGCCGTGCTCGGCGCGGTGACAGGATCGGTGCCGTAGCTGGGCATACGGGGGGAACGATGGCATCGACCCACGGTCAGGACGACCAACCCCGCGACCGCTGGCCGGTCAACAAGGCGCCCGCCGCCGACCACCCGCGTATCGCCTCGGACCCCGACGGATCGGAGCCGGGCGAGATGCGTGTGCTGGAAACCTCCGCCGCCCGGGCCGACGCCCCGGGCCGGCTGCCCGGTGACGTCGACTTCTCGACATACGTACAACGAGAGCTGAGCCGGCGCGGGTTTGTGGGCCATCCCGACGGGGGCGGTGCGGCCGACGGCGGGGGTGGAACCGCGGTGGCCGAGCGGACCCGTCCGGACACGGAGGAGCGCGCCGGCGAAGGCGGGCTGTACCGCTCGGGTGAGGTGCCCGCGAGCGAGGCTCGCAGCGCCGAGCCCGTGCTCGGGCTGGACTACACCACGGTGGCGCGGCGTATTCCGGTGCTGCCCGATGAACGCTGGGCGGCGTCGCTGCGATCCGTCGCCCGAGTGGCGGTCTGGGCCCTGCCCCTCGCTGCCCTGCTGCTCGCCCTCTCGGCCGTCTTCGGCTGGCCGACGGAGGAGACCGAGCCGATCATCGTCTCGCCCGGCACCTGGGTCGTGGTGACGGCGCTCGGTCTGGGCCTGTGGTTGATCGGCGTGGTCGGGCTGGCGGCCCTCAGCGCGTACACCCGGGTGCGGCCGTGGGGCTACGTGGCGGTGGCCGCCTCGGCGCTCGGCGTGGCGCTGCTCGCCCCCGTGGTGGGCGCGGTCGGGCTGGCCCGGCCGGCGATCACCCGGACCGTGGCGGCGACCGACGACGCCCGCATCGCCGAGATCGGCGCGGACATCCACGCGCGGCTGCTCGACCACGCGGTCGGCCGAGGGCTCGTGACGAGCGGCGGGGTGCTGCTCGCCATCGGGGCGTTCGCGGTGGCGGGCGCGATCATCGGCTCGCGGGTCCTACAGCGCCACGACGGCTGGCTGGTGATGCTCGGCCTCGGCATCGCGGTTCTGGCGGTGGCCCTGTCGTGGGAGTTCCTGCTCGTCCTGTCGGGCATGGTGATCCTCGCCGGGACGCTGGGCCTGTCCTACACCGTGTCGCGGCTGACCCCCGACGGCGGCCCGCCGCCCGCGTACTGACCGGCCCACTGCCTGCGCCCACCGCGCGCGTACGGACCGGCCCACTGTCCGCGGGCCGCCCGGCCCAGCGCGCTACCGTGCGGGCGTGGCCGAGCTGATCGAGGACCCCGAGGACCCGCGGCTGGCGGACTACCGGGCGTTGACCGATGTCGAGCTGCGCACCCGGTTCGAGCAGCCGCACGGCTTGTTCATCGCCGAAGGGGAGCTGGTGCTGCGCCGGGCCCTGGCCGCCGGGTACCGGGCGCGGTCGATTCTGGTCGATGTCAAGCGGGTGGACCAGGTCGCCGACCTGGCCGGCGAGGCCCCGATCTACGCCGCCTCCCTCGATGTGCTCAAGCGGCTGACCGGTTTCCACGTCCACCGGGGAGTGCTGGGCTCGATCCACCGTCGCCCCCTCCCGTCCGCCGAGGAGGTGCTGGCGTCGGCGTCGCGCCTGGTGATCCTCGAGGACGTCAACAACCACACCAACCTGGGGGCGATCTTCCGCGGGGCGGCCGCGCTCGGCATGGACGGCGTCCTGCTGTCGCCGTCCTGTGCCGACCCGCTGTACCGCCGCAGCGTCCGGGTCAGCATGGGGCAGGTCTTCGTCGTGCCGTACGCCCGGCTCGAGCCCTGGCCGCAGGGGTTGGAGACCGTACGGTCGGCGGGCTTCACCCTGCTCGCGCTGACCCCGGCCGCCGACGCGCGGCCTATCCAGGAGCTGTCGGCCGACGAGCGGGCCCGACCGGCGCTGCTCTTTGGCAGCGAGGGCGAAGGGCTCTCGGCCCCCGCGCTCGCCGCGGCCGACGCCCGGGTGGTGATCCCGATGCGCCGGGGCGTGGACTCCCTCAACGTCGCCGCGGCCGCCGCCGTCGCCTTCTGGGAGCTGACCCGTACGTCGGCGTGACCGGGCGTCGGGCTCGGGCTCCTGGCTGCCGTGCTCGGGTTCCTGGCCGCCGGGCTGGCGGTCACACCGCGGTGACCGGGCCGGGCGAGTGTCGGGGCCGCGGCGCAGAATGCGGGAGTGCTGGTAGCGGTCGCCACGGACGGCGGGCCGGACGCTGGTGGGTGGCTGCGTCCGCTGGCCCGGGATGGGACGCCCGCGGGAGAGGCGACCCACGTGCCCGACCTGGCCGCCGCGATCGCCGCTCGGGAGGCGGCCGAGGGTCCGCGCTGGGTCTGGGCCAGCACGGCCAGCCTCTACCCGCGGCTGCTGCGGGCCGGCGTGCGGGTGGCCCGCTGCCACGACCTGGAGCTCACCGAGGCGCTGCTGCTCGCCTACGACGGCCGGTGGGGTGAGCCGCGCTCGCTGGCGGCGCTGGTCGCCCGTCGGCAGGGACGTCCGGCCCCGCCCGACGTCGACCCGGGGGCCGCCCCCAAGGGACAGCAGGCGCTCTTCGACGAGCTGCCGCCGCCGGCCGTGCTGCGGGAGGCGTCGAACCCCGTCGATGCGGTCTGCCTGGGGTACGCCGACCAGCTCGAGCGGATGCGGCGGACGGCGGTGTCGGAGCGGTTCCGCCTGCTGGCCGCGGTGGAGAGCGCGGGCGCGCTGGCCGCCGCCGAGATGGGACACCACGGGCTGCCGTGGCGGGCCGACGTCCACGACGAGCTGCTCACCGAGCTGCTCGGCCCGGCCCCGCCCGGCGGCGGCATGCCGGCCCGCCTGGTGGCGCTCAAGGAGAAGATCAGCCAGGCCCTCGGGGGCCCGGTGCACCCCGAGTCCCCGGCCGATCTGCTGCGGGCGTTCTCCCGCAACGGGATCGTGCTGCCCTCCACCCGGGCCTGGGTGCTGCAGCAGGTGGACCACCCGGCGGTTCCTCTGCTGCTGGAGTTCAAAGAGCTGTACCGATTGTGGACTGCGCACGGCTGGGCCTGGCGGGCCCAGTGGGTCCACAATGGACGGTTTCACCCTGAGTACGTGCCGGGCGGGGTGGTGTCGGGGCGGTGGGCCACCCGGGGCGGGGGAGCGCTGCAGATCCCCAAGGTCGTCCGGCGAGCCGTGGTGGCCGACGACGGCTGGAAACTCGTGGTGGCCGACGCCGGACAGTTGGAGCCGCGGGTGCTCGCCGCCATGGCCGGCGACGCCGGGCTGGCCGCGGCCGGGCGCGCGGGCGACCTGTACCGGGCGCTGGCCGACGAGGCGTTCGGCGGCGACCGGGACCGGGCCAAGGTGGCGCTGCTCGGCGCGATGTACGGGCAGACCGGCGGGTCGGCCGCGCCGGCGCTGGTGGCGCTGCGGGCCCGGTTCCCGGTGGCGTGGGAGTTCGTGGAGCGGGCCGCTCGCGAGGGGGAGGCCGGGGGACTGGTGCGCAGCTGGCTGGGCCGCACCTGCCCGCCGCCGGACGGGCCGCTGACCAGTGGGGAGCGGGCGCGGGCCCGGGGCCGGTTCACCCGCAACTTCGTGGTGCAGGCGACCGCGGCCGAGTGGGCGCTGGCGCTGCTGGCGACCGTACGTACGCAGCTACCGCCGCCGGCCCACCTGGTCTTCTTCCAGCACGACGAGATCATCGTGCACACGCCGGCCGAGCTGTCGGCGGCCGTGGTGGCGGCCATCGAGGCGGCCGGGGAGACGGCCCGGCGTCTGCTCTTCGGCGACACCGTGGTCCGCTTCCCCCTGGGAATCTCCACAGTGGACTGCTACGCCGACGCCAAGTAGCTTCCTTGCCATGCAGATCATGGAACCTTGACTCCCCTATAGGGGGGCTTTCTTTCCAAGGTCTCGGGTTTGGCAGAGTGCTTGTCGTGTACCGGGAGTGGCCGTACGGTCTGGACGGCGCGGTGGTGTGGACCCGAGCGGCCGCGACCGAGGACCAGGTTCTGCGCATCCTGCCGGACGGCTGCATCGACCTGATCTGGTATTCGGGGCGGGTGATGGTGGCCGGTCCCGACACCACGGCCCGCCTGGCGCTGGCGCCGGCCGGCGTCGAGTACGTGGCGGTGCGGTTCGCTCCCGGTCAGGCGCCGGGTCTGCTCGGGGTGCCGGCCCACGAGCTGCGTGACCTCCAGCCCGACCTCGACGATGTGTGGCCCGGCCGGGGCCGGCGGCTGGCCGAGCGCATCTCCGAATCAGCCGACCGCCCCCGGGCCCTGGCCGAGCTGGTCCGGTCCGAGCTCGCTCGGGCCGCGGACCGCACCGATCCGCTCGCCCGCCAGGTGGCTCAGCGGCTGGCCCGGGGCGAACGGGTCGGGGACGTCGCGCGGGCGGTCGGGCTCAGCCCGCGCCAGCTGCACCGGCGCAGCCTCGACGCGTTCGGGTACGGCCCGAAGACGCTGGCTCGCGTGCTGCGGCTGAACCGGGCGCTCGCCCTGGCCCGCGCCGGGGTCGAACTGGCCGATGCGGCCGCCCGGGCCGGGTACGCCGACCAGGCCCACTTCGCCCGGGACGTGCGCGCGCTCACCGGCACCACGGCCACGGCCCTGCTGGCCGGCTGATCGGCGCTGGCCAAACCACGGCACCGGTGGGTGTAGCGGGACGTATGGTCCTACGGCTGATCAGCCCTGGCCGGCGAACAGGTCGACCGGGTTGCCGTCGGGGTCGAGCACGGTGGCGTAGCGCTGGCCCCAGAACGCATCGAACGGCGCCAGGTGGCTGCGGTACCCGGCGGCCACCAGCTCGGCGTGGACCGCGTCCACTTCGGACGGACTGGTGCAGGCGAAGGCGAGCGCCGTGCGGGCTCCGCCGGCGGGCGGCTGCCAGCCCGGGTCGAAGCTGCGGATCGTTTCCACCGTGTCGAACAGCAACCGCAGGCCGCCGGGCAGGGACACCTCCACGTGAGGAGCGGTGTCGGCGTCATCGGGAATCGGCAGCCCCAGCCGGCGATAGAAGGCCAGCGACGCCGCCATATCGGCGACGATCAGGCTGAACGCGTCGAGTCGCGGGGTCGGTGTCATGCCCCGACCGTACCCATGCGTCGGCGCGGCGGTCTTGAAGAAACCGGCCGTACGGCGGAGTGAATCGCTACTGGTTGGGCGGCTCGGCGGGCAGGTCGTCGTGGTGGATGCGGCCCGTGGTCTCGCTCAGGCGGGCCCCGCGCCCACCCCAGCGGGTGGCGATGATCTCGGCCGCGATGCTGATCGCGGTCTCCTCGGGCGTCCGCGCGCCCAGGTCCAGACCGATGGGGGAGGCCAGCTTGGCCAGCTCGGCGTCGGTGAGGCCGGCCTCGCGCAGGCGCTTCATACGGTCGTCGTGGGTGCGCCGCGACCCCATGGCCCCGACGTAGGCGAAGTTCTGCCGCAGCGCCACCTCCAGCACCGGTACGTCGAACTTCGGATCGTGGGTCAGCACGCAGACGACCGTGCGGGCGTCGACCTGGCCCGCCGCCACCTGGGCCGCCAGGTACCGGTGCGGCCAGTCGACCACCACCTCGTCCGCCTCGGGGAACCGCTTGCGGGTGGCGAAGACCGGCCGGGCGTCGCAGACCGTGACGTGGTAGCCGAGGAAGGCACCGACCCGGGCCACCGCGGCCGCGAAATCGATCGCGCCGAACACCAGCAGCCGGGGACGGGGCGCGAAGCTGGAGACGAACAGCGACAGCTCGTCGCCGCGGCGCTCCCCGTCATGTCCATAGTGGACGATGCCAGTGCGGCCGTTGGCGAGCATGCCCCGGATGTCGTCGGCGACCGCGTCATCGAGCCGGGTCGAGCCGAGGCCGCCGGCCCGGCGGTCGGGCCAGACGATCAGGCGCCGGCCCAGTCGGTCGGCTGCCCCCTCGATACAGGTCACCACGGCCACCGGCTCGGCGTTGTCGATCGACGCGATGACCTGGCCCAGCTCGGGAAACGTGGTGGGGGAAACCTTCTCAATCCACAGATCGATGATGCCGCCACAGGTGAGGCCCACCTCGAACGCGTCGTCGTCGCTGATGCCGTACCGCTGCAGCCGGGGTACGCCGCTGGCGATCACCTCCCGACACAGCTCGTACACCGCGCCCTCGACGCAGCCCCCGGAGACGCTGCCGACCGCGGTGCCGTCGTCGCCCACCAGCATCGTGGCGCCGGCCGGGCGGGGGGCGCTGCGCCACGTGGCGACGACCGTGGCCATACCGACGGGGCGTCCCTCGCGCCACCACTGACCGAGCTCACCGAGCACGTCGCGCATGTGGACCACCTCGTCCTTGGGCCAAGCGGGCGCATGGGCGTTGACCGCAGTTTGCTGCTGGGGCAACTATGCACCCCGACGGGCCCGGTGGGCCAGCCTTGCCCGGGGTCAGGCACCCGGTCAACGAGACGGGCGGACTCGTTACGGGGAAGGGCGCCCACGGCGATGCGCGCCGATACGACTACGCGTGGTGCCGAGCTCGCCCCGACCCGGGGATGTCACGGCGACGAGTCGGTCGGTGTCACGCCGACGGCGACCGGCGTCGTTCCTTCCACACGGACCAGCCAACGCTCACCAGGATGAGCGCCCCGAAGCCGATCGCCACGGCGCCGATCCGCTTCTGCGACGCCCGCTGCTCCTCATAGGTGAGGATGGCGGGGGCGCGACCCGGCCGCTGCGCATTCGTACACGTCTCGCCGGGCTGAATCTGGGTTCCGACCTCGCACTCGACCCAGTCCCGGTTGAGCATGTGAACGCCGAACCCGATGCACACCAACCCGATGAGGGCGAAAACGGCGGGCCCGATGAGGCGTTTCATCGGACCGGTCAGGTCTGCTCGGGAAAGTCGATATCCGTGTCGTCGGAGATGTCGTCGCAGGGCACGGCGTGCACCTCAGCCGCGCGGGCCGACAGGTAGGCCCGCGCGCCGATGTCGGCGGTGGCGAGCAGGGCGACGCCGGACCAGTGGTCGCGGCCCAGCAGTACCGGGTGGCCCCGCCGGTTGCCGTAGGTGGCGGCGGCGAGCGCGTCCCGCCCGCTCTTGGCGGCCACGCGTCGCACGGCGTCGGCGGTCACGCCCGGGGTGTCGACGAGGAGCACCACGGCGGCGTCGGCGTCGGTCGTCGCCAGCGCGTCGAGCCCGGCCCGCAGCGACGAGCCCATACCGGCCTTCCAGCCCTCGTTCTCGACGATCATCACGTCGCCGAGCTGCGCCTGGGCCCGGACCTCCGCCGCGCCGGCCCCGAGCACCACGACGATCGGAGCGCAGCCGCCAGCCCGGGCCGTGGCCACGGCCCGCTCCACGAGCAGGCTGCCCTCATGGCGGACCAACGCCTTCGGCCCGCCGAACCGGCGTCCTCCGCCGGCGGCCAGCACCAGACCTGCGACGCTCAGCGTGCACTCCCTGATCTCGATCTGGCCGTGGCGCGTCGCGCCCGACCCGGGCCCGGCCGACCCGGGGCGTCCGATGCGCTCGGCCTGGCGCCCCCACGGCAGAGACGCCTCGGTGGGCAGGGTAACCGAGCCGGGCGGCGCATGCGACAACCGACGCGACGGCGCGTCCAGTAGCGTCGGAGCCATGCAGCACGCTCACTGCTCCTATTGTGGTGCGCGCTGGCCCGAGGGTGTGGGGTGGCCACGGACCTGCGCTTCCTGCGGCGAGACCACGTGGAGCAATCCGTTGCCCGTGGCCGTGATCCTCCTGCCCGTGTCCTATGAGGACGGTCGTACGGGCGTCGTGGTGGTCCGGCGGGACATCGAGCCGTACCGGGGCGAGCTCGCGCTGCCCGGCGGCTTCATAGAAACGGGCGAGTCTTGGCGAGAAGCCGTGGTCCGGGAGCTTCGTGAGGAAACTGGTCTGACGGCCGAATCGTCAGAAGTCGGGCTCTTCGATGTGCACAGTTCCTACAACGGCCGCACCCTGCTCGTCTTCGGGGTGCTGCCGTCGCGCCCGGCGCGGTCGCTGCCGCCGTCGGCCCCCACGCCCGAGGCGACCGAGTGGCTGGTGGTCACCGAGCCGACGCCGTTGTGCTTCCCCACCCACACCGTGGCCCTGGCTGACTACTTCCGCCGCCTGAAATGAGGCGGTCCACGCGCTGACCGCTGAGCGTACGAATACCGCCACTGGGCGTACGTCGGCGGCCGTTCGGCGCCGCGTTCGAGGGGCGCGAAAACGGAAAAATTGCCTGGCCGGCCCTGGGTCTTGTGATTCATGTCATATCGGGGTTGTCTAGGAGACGGTGGCCTACGGGTCCACCCGTGGGCTTCCCGTCCTGCGTTCGGCGGCGAACCGGCCGAAGCGGGTCAACGGAGCACCGTCCCAGGGAGGAGGCGCGATGGCGCGCGTCAATCTCGTCGTCGACGGAACTCGATATGTCGACGAGGTGCCACCCCGGCTGCTGCTGGTGCAGTACCTGCGCGAGCACTTAGGCAAGGTGGGCACCGTCATCGGTTGCGACACCGGAAACTGCGGCGCCTGTACCGTCCTGTACGCCGCGCCCGACGGCCGGGCCCAGGCCGTGAAGAGCTGCTCGATGCTGGCCGTGCAGGCCGACGGCGGCGAGGTCACCACCGTCGAGGGCCTGGCCGCGGCCGACGGGACGCTGCACCCGGTCCAGCGGGCCTTCCACGAACACCACGCGCTCCAGTGCGGCTTCTGTACCCCCGGCATGATCGTCGCCGCGGTGGACCTGCTGCGGGAGAACCCGAACCCTACGCCGGAGGAGATCCGGGAGGGCCTGTCCGGAAACCTCTGCCGCTGCACCGGATACGAGAACATCGTCCGGGCCGTCACCGCGGCGGCTGCCGCAACGAATGGCACCGCGGCGGCCGCCGCAACGAATGGCACCGCGGCGGCCGCGAACGGCAGTGGGGCGGCCGCGCCGAGCGCCCCGAGCCAGGCCGCTCCGGTGGAGCCCGCGCCCACCACGGAGGTGGCCGCATGACGCCCCGGCCACGCGAGCCTCGTCCCGGTTCGGTCGCCGTCCGGAAGGAGGCGCGGGTATGACTACCGTCGCTGAACCGGAGATCGGCCGGGCCCGGCGGCGCAAGGAGGACCATCGGCTCATCACCGGCCAGACCCGCTGGACGGACAACATCACGCTGCCCGGGATGCTCCACCTGGCCATCCTGCGCAGCCCGTACGCCCACGCGAGGATCACCCGCATCGACGTCAGCGCGGCCCGCACCCAGCCCAACGTCGTGGCCGCGTTCACCGGGGCCGACCTGGACAACCAGGGCACGCTGGCCTGCGCCTGGCCCGTGACCGAGGACATGGTGGCGCCGACCTACCTGCCGATGGCGGTCGACGAGGTACGCCACGTCGGCGAGCCGGTGGCGGTCGTGGTGGCCCGCGACAAGGCGAGCGCGGTCGATGCCCTCGAGGCCATCGAGGTGGAGTACGAGCCGTTGCCGGTGGTGCTCGACATGGAGGCGGCGCTGCAGCCGGGGTCGCCGCTCGTCCACGCCAGCGCCGGTACCAACAAGTGCTACCACTGGGTGTTCGACTCGGCCGAGGCCGGCACGGGCGGCTCGGTCGCGGACGCAGAGGCCGAGGTGACGATCCGCCGCCGGTACGTGCAGCAGCGGCTCATCCCCGCGTTCATGGAGCCGCGCAGCGTCATCGTCGACCCGAGCGGCGGCGAGTGGACGGTCTACTCGGCCACCCAGATCCCGCACATCGTCCGGTTCCTGCTGGCCGCGACCACGGGCACGCCGGAGCACAAGATCCGGGTGATCGCGCCCGACGTCGGCGGCGGCTTCGGGGGCAAGCTCGCCGTGACCCCCGAGGAGTGGATCGCCTTCGCGGTGTCCACAAAGGTCGGTCGCCCGGTGAAGTACACCGAGACGCGGTCGGAGTCGCTGCTGTCGGCGCACCACGGCCGGGACGTGATCCAGGACATCACGCTCACCGCCCGTCGCGACGGCACGGTGACCGGCCTGCACGTCAAGCTGATCGCCAACATGGGCGCCTACCTGGGCATCGTCACCCCGGGTGTGCCGCTGCTCGGTGCGTTCATGTACAACGCGATCTACAAGATCCCGGCGTACCGGTTCGAGTGCACCGGAGTCTTCACCAATACCGCGAAGACCGATGCCTACCGGGGTGCCGGCCGGCCCGAGGCCACGTACGCCATCGAGCGGGTGATGGACGAGCTCGCGGCCGAGCTGAACCTGGATCCGATTGAGGTACGCCGGCGCAACTGGATCCGGCACGAGGAGTTCCCGTACACCACGGTCGCCGGGCTGGTCTACGACTCGGGCAACTACGAGGCGGCCACCGAGAAGGCGCTGGCGCTGTTCGGCTACAACGAGCTGCGGGCCGAGCAGGCGGCCCGCCGCGCGGCGGGCGATCCCGTCCAGCTCGGCATCGGCATCTCGACCTACACCGAGATGTGTGGCCTGGCCCCGTCGCGGACGCTGGGCGCCCTGCGCTACGGCGCCGGTGGCTGGGAGTCGGTCTCGATCCGGGTGCTGCCGACCGGCAAGGTCGAGGTGATCAGCGGGTCGACCCCGCACGGCCAGGGCCACGACACGGCCTGGAGCCAGATCGTGGCCGACCAGCTCGGGGTTCCGTTCGAGGACGTGACCGTGCTGCACGGCGACACCCGCGTCGCGGTCAAAGGCATGGACACGTACGGCTCCCGGTCCCTGGCCGTGGGCGGCGTCGCCATGGTGCAGGCGGCCGAGAGGGTGCGGGAGAAGGCCCGTCGGGTGGCGGCGCACCTGCTGGAGTGCTCGGCCGACGACCTCGAGTGGCGCGACGGGGCGTTCCGGGTCAAGGGCAACCCCGACCAGGCCAAGACGATCCCCGAGATCGCCCTGGCGGTCTTCGCGGCGCACGACCTGCCCGACGGCGTCGAGCCGAGCCTGGACGCGGAGGCGACGTACGACCCGTCCGCCTTCTCCTACCCGCACGGCACGCACCTGTGCGCCGTCGAGGTCGACACCGAGACGGGACGTGTGACGATCCGCAAGTACGTGTGCGTGGACGACGTCGGGAAGGTGATCAACCCGCTGATCGTGGAGGGCCAGATCCACGGCGGCGTCGCGCAGGGCATCGCGCAGGCGCTGTACGAGGAGGCGGTGTACGACGAGTCCGGCAACCTCGTGACCGGGTCGTTCGCCGAGTACCTGCTGCCGAGCGCGGCCGACCTTCCGTCCATTGTGGCCGACCGCACCGAGACGCCCGCGACCACGCATCCGTTGGGCGTCAAGGGCGTGGGCGAGGCGGGAACCATCGCCGCCACCCCGGCCGTGGTCAACGCCGTGGTGGACGCGCTGCGGCCGCGCGGCGTCACCGACATACCCATGCCGCTGACCCCGGAGCGAGTGTGGCGCGCCGCCAACGGAGGCGACGCCGGGGCGGGCCAGAACGCGGGAGGTGCCGCATGATCCCGGTGGCGTTCGACTACGTACGCCCGACCTCGGTGGCCGAGGCGGTCGCGGCCCTGCGCGCGGCCGGCGAGGACGCCAAGGTGCTGGCGGGCGGCCAGAGCCTCATGCCCGTGCTCCGGCTGCGGCTCGCGGCACCGTCCACTGTGGTCGACATCGGCGGTATCCCCGCCCTGCGCAGCATCCGGCTGGAAGGCGACGAACTGGTCATCGGGGCGACCGCCACCCACGCCGAGGTCGCGGGCTCGTCCCTGATCGCCTCCGAGTCGCCGCTGCTCGGGGCGGTGGCCCGGACGGTGGGGGACCGGCAGGTGCGTCACCGGGGCACGCTCGGTGGCTCGCTCGCCCACGCCGACCCGGCCGGCGACCTGCCCGCGGCCGTGGTCGCCCTGGACGGGACCATCGTGGTCGCCGGTCCGAACGGGCAGCGGTCGATCCCGGCACGCGAGTTCTTCCTCGACGCCTTCACCACGGCCCTGGCCCCCGACGAGGTGCTGGTCGAGGTGCGGGTGCCGCGCATGCCCGGCTGGACGGCCCGGTACGAGAAGTTCCACCGCACCGCCCAGGCCTGGGCCATCGTCGGTGCGGCGGCGTCGGTGCGCCGGGAGAACGGGGCCATCGCCGAGGCCCGGGTGGCGCTGGTCAACGCCGGCCCGACGCCGGTGCGGGCGTCGGCCGTGGAGGCCGCGCTCGTCGGGGCGGCCGACCGGGGCGCCGTACGGGCCGCGGCGGTGCACGCGGCCGAGGGCACCTCCCCTCCGTCGGACCTCAGCGGGTCGGCCGAGTATCGTCGGCACCTCGCCAGCGTGCTCACCGCGCGGGCGGTAGCCGCCGCGGCCGGTTGGTAGACGGCCGTCCGCGGGGGTCGGGTGCCGCCGCGCCGGGGTCGACGGACGTCGCGCTGGTCGGGGTTCGCCGGTGGGCGGGCGGACGCCGACCAGCCGACGCACGTCGGGGCGGCCGGGCGACATTCCGACGACCGGCGAGAGTGTCGGTTTGCGGACGGTCGCTTTTCGGGCGTGAGCGGTCATATCGGTGCGCCCGGACCGGCGGCGCTCGGCCCCGTGTAACGCCATGTAACACGGTGGACTCCTGGATGAGTCAGACTCGCCCGAACGCAGTGTCGCGTCGCGGGCCGCGGGTTGCTGAACTGTTACGGCCGTCCACGACGAACTGAAGGGAACTCGCCATGCGGTTGGAGCAGAGCTTCGAGGTGCCGGTGCCGGTCGCCCAGGCGTGGGCGGTGCTCCTCGACCTCGAGCTGGTCGCGCCGTGCATGCCCGGAGCAACGTTGGCTAGCTTCGATGGCACGGCCTTCACGGGCACGGTGAAGGTGAAGCTCGGGCCGATCTCGCTCACCTATCGTGGCCAGGGCCGTATCACGGAGCGCGACGAGATCGGTCGGCGGATCGCGTTCGTGGCCTCGGGGCAGGACCTCCGGGGTGGTGGCGGCGCCTCCGCCCGCGTGACCGCGGTTCTGCACTCCGCCGACGGAGGGTCGGCCACCCTCGTCAAGGTAGTGGCAGATCTCGATATCTCCGGCAAGGTGGCGCAGTTCGGTCGTGGCATGATCGCCGATGTCTCCGCCAAGGTGATCAAGCAGTTCGCGGACAACCTCGCGGCGACCATCGCCTCGGGTGCCGCTCCGGCCGCCTCCGGTGCCGTGCCGGCGGCCCCCACCTCGACTCCGGTCGCGGCCTCCGCGCCCGCCGCGGCCGGTGAGCCTGGGCCGGCTCCCGAGCCGGCCCCCGCAACGTCGGTGTCCACAATCGAGGCACCAGTCCTGGCGGCCCCGGAGCCGGTCGCCGCCGAGCCGGTTGCCGCCGAGCCCGAGCCGGTCGTGGCCGAGCCCGAGCCGGTTCCGGCCGAGCCGGTTGCTGCCGAGCCCGGGCCGGCGGTGGCCGCGCCAGTCGTGGTCGAGCCCGAGGCGGTTGCGGCCGAGCCGGCGGC
>Ga0310826_100748_pt1 | contig 25634 bp, 26 predicted proteins | sample WT_ome_FD_201306 | JGI IMG/M metagenome (GOLD analysis project Ga0310826, IMG submission 201306) | Sorghum-adapted microbial communities enriched on wild type (WT) sorghum from Joint BioEnergy Institute, Emeryville, California, United... ... | reverse complement strand
GAGCTGCGCACGACCGTCGCGCGGTACGCCCGGGACCGGGTGATGTACAACCGGATCGAGTTGGAGAACGAGCGTCTCAAGGAAGCGCTGGCGTTCAAGGAACGGCAGAAGCGGATGTTCGATTATGAATATGTGATCGCGCATGTGGTCGCCGTCAGCACCGATCCGCTCAATCCGACGTTCAAGATCAACCTCGGATCGACCGACGGCATCCGACCGGACATGGCGGTGGTGACGGTGGACGGTCTCGTCGGACTCGTCAGCCGCGTGTTCCCGCTCTATTCGACGGTGATGCCGATCACGCAACTGAACACCGGGATGAGCGGGGCGAAGGCCATCTCCGCGACGGTGATGGAGCACAGGGAATCATTCGGCGTTATCGAAGATTATGACGCGCAGCGCGGCGTTCTGGTCATGAACCGGATCGCGGAGAACGATCCGCTCTCCGAGAACGATGTCGTGATCACGTCCGGACTCGGCGGCGTCTATCCTTACGGGCTGGTCATCGGCACGGTGGAATCGCGCCAGGTGGGCGACTTCGGCCTGACGCATACGGCATACATCAAGCCGGCGGCCGATTTCGACAAGCTCGCCGAAGTGTTCGTCGTCGTGCCGCCCGATCTGGAAGCCGCGGAGCCGGATCCGGGAGAGGCGGAGCAATGAACACGAAATGGGCCATCCCGCTTCTCGCGCTGCTGTTCCTGTTCGAAACGACTGTCGTACCGTGGCTCGTGCCGGAATCCATGCACGGCCGGATCGCTCCGCATTTCGTGTTCGTCGCCTCGCTCTACGCCGGCATGTACGCGGGCCGGCACGCGGCGCTCCTCATCGGCTTTGTTTTCGGCTGGCTGCAGGATATCGCGTTTTACGGCCACATGCTCGGCGTCCACGCGCTCCTGATGGGTTCCATCGCCTATCTGGCGGGCCTCGTGCTTGAAGGCAAGCGCGTTCCGATGCTGGCGGCGCTCGCCGTCATCGCGCTTTGCTGCTTCCTTTACGATTCTGCCGCATACGGCATTTACCGTGTCTTCCGCGTCGCGCACGAACCGTACGAATTCGTCCTGCTGCATTCCATCGCGCCGAGTCTGTTCCTGCAGACAGGGTTCGCGCTCGCGGCGTATGTGCCCGCCCGCCGGCTGTTCGAAGCGAAGGCGAAGAAGAGCGCGGACGAAGAAGAATAGCGCCCGCAGGCAGGATTTCGGGCTGCCGAAACCGAATCACATAAGGCAGCCCCTCTGGGGGAGGGAACGGCTTGACCGGCAAGCAACGAATCGTGATCAAAGGCGTGAAGGACGGCCTCGTGTTCCTGCTCGACGACCGCTGCGGGATGGACGAGCTGCTGGCCGAGCTGAACGACAAGCTTGAACGATCCCATCAAAGGCTGCTGACGGGGCCGCTGGTGCATGTCCGGCTCAAGCTCGGCAGCCGGCGCCTGACGGAAGAAGACCGGGAACGGCTCGTGGACGCGATCCGGCGGCGGGGCAACCTGATCATCCAGTCGATCGAGGCGGAGCCCGACCCCGTTGAGCAGCCGGCCGGCGCGGGCAGACTCCACGTCATGAGCGGCGTGATCCGTTCGGGCCAGACGGTCGAACGGGAGGGTCATCTGCTGCTGCTCGGCGATGTCAATCCGGGCGGTACGGTCTGCTGCACGGGCGACATCTACATCCTGGGGGCGCTCCGGGGAACGGCCCACGCGGGCTGCCGGGGCAACGCGGATGCCGTTATCGCGGCTTCCCTGATGCGGCCGACGCAGCTCCGTATCGCGGACTGCATCAGCCGGCCGCCGGAGGAATGGATGACGGACGACAACCAGATGGAATTCGCGTATCTGGAGGACGGCCGGATGCGGATCGACAAGATTTCCCGGCTGAACCGCTTCCGCCGGGATCCGATCGTGTTCAAAGGAGTGTAGGGCATGGGAGAAGCGATAGTCGTAACATCGGGGAAGGGCGGCGTCGGCAAGACGACGACATCGGCGAACCTGGGCACCGCGCTTGCGCTGCAGGGCAAGAAGGTGTGCATGGTCGACACGGATATCGGACTGCGCAATCTCGATGTCGTCATGGGGCTCGAGAACCGCATCATCTATGACATTATCGACGTCGCGGAAGGCCGCTGCCGGCTCGCGCAAGCGCTCGTCAAGGACAAGCGGTTCGACGAGCTGTATATGCTGCCTGCGGCCCAGACGAAGGACAAGCACGACATTCAGCCGGAGCAGGTGAAGCAAATCGTCGACGACCTGAAGCGGGATTTCGACTACATCATCATCGACTGTCCGGCCGGTATCGAGCAGGGATTCCGCAACGCGGTGGCCGGCGCGGACGCCGCGATCGTCGTGACGACGCCGGAGAACGCGGCCGTTCGCGACGCCGACCGGGTCATCGGCCTGCTCGAACAGCACCGCATAGCGGCGCGGCTCATCATCAACCGGATTCGCCCGAACATGGTGAAAACCGGCGAAATGCTGGACGTCGACGAGATCGTGCAGGTGCTGGCCGTCGACCTGCTCGGTATCGTGCCGGATGACGAGAAGGTCATCAAGGCGGCGAATTCCGGCGAGCCGACCGTCATGGATCCGTCCTCCCGCGCCGCCATCGCCTACCGCAACATCGCCCGCCGCGTCCTGGGCGAGAAGGTGCCGCTCATGCAGCTGGAAGACAAGGCCGGGGTGATGCGGCGGGTCCGCAAGTTCTTCGGGATGGGATGAGTGCAGCGTGCTGAGGAAGCTGAAGCGCGTCGACTTTGGCATCTTGATCATCCTCGGGCTGCTCATGGTCATCAGCGTGGTGGTCGTGCGGAGCGCGACTTACGGCAACCCGATGTATCCCAATTATGACCTGAAGCAGCTCATTTTCTTTCTGGCCGGATTTGCCGTTGCCGTCTTGGCAATGCTGTTCGACTATCGGTTTTTCCTGAAATACTGGTATGTGCTGTACGGCATCGGCATCGCGCTGCTGGTGCTCGTCTATTTTTTCGGCGAAGAACGGAACAATGCGCGCAGCTGGTTCGAGCTGCCGGGCGGGGTTCTGTTCCAGCCGGCCGAGTTCATGAAGCTGCTGCTCATCATGACGGTGGCGAGCCTGCTCGCCCGCCGTGACGGCGATCCGCTGTCGTTCAGGAAGGACCTGCTGCCGATAGCGGCGATCTCGCTGCTGCCGTTCGTGCTCGTCATGATCCAGCCGGACCTCGGCAACGCGGTCATCTACATCGTCATCGTGCTCGGCATGCTCTGGATCGGCCGGGTCAAATACTGGCATGTGCTGACCGGCGTCGCGCTGATGGTCGCCGGCCTGATCCTGTTCGTCACGCTGTTCAACACGTACAACGCGGAGATCGAGGAGTTCCTGAGCGACAAGGGAAAACATCACTGGTACGAGCGCATCAACACGTACATCAATCCGGAGACGGCGTCGGACGACGCGCGGCATCAGGCGGAGAAATCGCTCATCGCGATCGGTTCGGGGGGCCTGACCGGGGACGGATACATGATGGGCGACATGAAGAACCGCCGGTTCATTCCGTATCCGTATTCGGATTCGATCTTCGTCGTGATCGGCGAGGAGTTCGGCTTCCAGGGGGCCGCGGTGCTGCTCCTGCTGTACTTCCTTCTGATCTACCGCATGATCATGATCGCGTTCCAGTGCACCGACCTGTCCGGCTCCTACATCATCGTCGGCGTCGTGTCGATGTTCGTGTTCCAGATCTTCGAGAACATCGGCATGATGATCGGCCTGATGCCGATCACCGGCATCACGCTGCCGTTCATCAGCTACGGCGGCACGTCGCTGCTCATCAACATGGCCTGCATCGGGCTCGTGTTCAGCATCCGGGCGCACCAGCCGCAACCCGAACAGGCAGCATGAATAGAAGGGCTGTTTCCCGGAGCCGCTTGCGGGCGACGGGGAAACAGCCCTTTCGCGCGTTCAGGCGAGCAGGCGGAGCAGGACCACGCCGATGACCGCCAGCAGGATCCCGGACGCCTCGCGCCGCGTGAACCGCTCGCGGACGACGACGCGGGTGTACAGCAGGATGAGCAGCACGTTCATCGCGACGATGGCCGAGACGAGGCCGGTGATGCCGGTCTCGAACGCCATGACGATCAAGATCATGCCGATGACATTCGTCAGGCCGACGAGCATGCCGATGCCGAAGGTGCGCCGGTCCGTCCAGCGGGCGCCGGAAGATCCCGCCGAGGCCGGCCTGATCAGCGTGTCCGACGCGCGCCGCCCTCCGGCCAGGCGCGACAGGAGGAACAGCGCGGTCCCCGTGCCGAACATGCAGGTGAGCACCGGGTACAGGTCGGCGCCGAGGATCGTCGACCATTTGCTGGTCAGGTCGTTGAAGCCGAAGAAGAACATCGTCACGAGTCCCCATTTCGCGCTGTTCCAATGGGAGAGCGTGAAGTCCCCCGCATACCGGATCAGCACGACGCCCGCGACGATCAGGACAAACGCCGCCGCCTGGCCGTAATTGAGCCGCTCGCCCCACGCCAGCCACGCCACCAGCGCGACGACGACGGGCGGCAGGGCGGCCAGCACCGCGACGATCGACGGCTTCCCGGCGGCAAAACCGCGATACATGGCCATGTTCGCCACATAGGAGCAGAACCCCATCTGGATGCCGACGGCCGTTTCGATCTCCCATGCCTGCCCGCTCAGGAAGGCCATTGCAAGCGAAACGACAAATCCGGTGAAAAAGACGCCCGCCAGCAGAACGTTCCGGTCGAGCGGAAGGGGCGAGAGCCGCTGGTAGAAAATGCCCCTCAGTCCGAATGCCACGGCGGAGCATGCCGCATACACAAGCCACATTCCGATGAGTCCTCCCGATCGAAGCGGCCGCGCGCCGCGTTGTTCAACCTCTACCTACTATATCACCGGAGCGGCCGGCTGTCTTCCGCCATTTCGGAGGCGGCATAAACGGTAGCGAACGCTCATACCGTGATAGTGAACAAGCCTGCCGGCGCACGGTTCGGCGGGATGACGCGCATCGGGGAGGAATCGTCATGGCAAGGGGCAGCGGCGTGAAGCGGCGGAGGGAGGAGCGGATCCGCGCCATTCTGGAGGCGAATCGGAACGCGGCGGATGCGGCGGGCGGCCGGAGCGCATCGATCGAACCGGACGGCGCCCCCGTGTCCGGCGGCGCCGCGGTCGATCGCGTCCCCGCGCCGCGTCCCGAACGGTTCCGGGACGACCGCGAGGAACGCGATCCGGAGACGGAATGGAAGCGGCGCAGCCGCGAATGGCTGGCGGCGTCGGATCCGGGCCGCGCCCCCGGCCTGTTCGGCGGGGACGAGCCGCGGCGCGGCGGCATGCTGCGCAGCCTGCTCGGAAGATCGGCGGCGGCCGCGGTGCTGTTCGGGGCCGTATGGGGGCTGTTCCAGCTGGACGAGCCCTGGGCTTCGGCGCCGCAGCGGTTGATTGCGCAGGCGCTGACGGAGGACATGGACACGCAGGCCGCGGCGGAATGGTACCGGAGAACGTTCGCCGGTTCGCCCGCGTTTATTCCCATTTTCGGACAGGAGGCGGACCGGACGGACGGCGGCCCCGGTCTTCCCGTCGCCCGCCCCGTGGCGTCGGGTGAAGTGGTCCGCCCGTTCGCGGAGACGCTGGCCGGCATCGAGATCGCGGGCGAATCCGGAGCGGTCGTGACGGCGGCGGAGACCGGCCGGGTGACCCATGTGACGGGTGGCGGGGACGATGGCTACAGCGTCGTCATCCGGCATGCCGGCAGGCGGATGACCGTCTACGGCCGGCTGGAGTCGGTCTTCGTCGCGCCGGACGACTGGGTCGAGGCGGGCGACCGGATCGGCGTGCTGCCCGAAACGGAGGACGGCTCGCGGAGCCTGCTGTACTTCGCCGTGCGGATTGACGGCAAATATGTCGATCCGGCGGACGTGGTTCCGCTTGATTAGGCTTCTCGGCATCCGGTGGTCCGTCCATCCGCTGTTCGTCTTTATCATGCTCGTCTCCGCGGCCACCGGATATATCCGGGAACTGGCCGTTCTGTTCACGATCGTCGTCGTGCACGAGCTCGGCCATGTGCTGGCGATGCGCGCCTTCGGCTGGCGCGTCCGGGAGATCCGGCTGCTTCCGTTCGGGGGAACCGCCGAGACGGAGGATGCGGGCATCGCGCCGGCGTCGGAGGAAGCGATCGTGGCGGCCGCGGGTCCCTTGCAGAATGTCTGGATGGGGGCGGCGGCGCTGCTGCTCGCCCGGCTCGAAGGCGTCGATCCGGATTGGGCGATGTACATCGCGCGGGCGAACGCGATCATCGCCCTGTTCAATCTGCTGCCGATTCCGCCGCTCGACGGCGGCCGGCTGCTGTCGGCCTGGCTGACCGTCAGGCTGCCCTATCAGGCGGCGCTGAAATGGAGCGTGCGGGTCGGCCTTGCGCTGAGCTTTGCGATGGCCGCGGCGGCATGCGTTCCGGTGTTCGGCGGCGTGCAGCTCAATCTGCTGCTGGTGGGACTGTTCCTGCTCGCGTCGAACTGGCGGATGATGCGGGATATCCCTTACCTGTTCATGCGCTTTCTGGTCAGGCGGGAAGCGGATTCGGCCAGGGCGAGGGTAAAGGGGACGCTGGCGCTGCCGATCGTCGTGCAGCCGGCCTGTCCGGTGGGGGACATCCTGCGCCTGTTCCGGCGGGGGCGCTACCATCTCGTGTACGTGCTCGGCGAGGGCGGGCGCATCGAAGGAGTCGTGCCGGAGGAGCGCGTGATCGGGACCTTTTTCCGTTCCGGCGGACAAAACCGTGCAGTTTCCGAGCTTTTCAGGTAAAATGGAACGGCAGGGTGCAATCCTTCACGCTCCGGGCAGGTGATTGAAGCCGATGAAAGAAATTCTGGTCCACGTCGGCCGGCGGACGATCGAGACGGCGGTCATGTCGGACGGCCGGCTCGTCGAATACGATATCGAGGAAGCCGCGGGCGGCAAGCTGGCCGGGAACCTGTACCTCGGCCGGGTCGAGAACGTGCTCCCCGGCATGCAGGCGGCGTTCGTCAACATCGGCTTGGCCCGGAACGCGTTTCTGTATATCGACGACGTGCTGCATCCTCACCTGGAACGGCAGCCGAAGACGAAGCCGTCCATCACGGAGCTGCTTCGGCCGGGCCAGGAGCTGATCGTCCAGATCGTCAAGGAGCCGCAGGGGGGAAAAGGCGCCCGCGTGACGACGCACTATACGCTGCCCGGACGGTATCTCGTCTACATGCCCCGCGCGGATTACGTCGCCGTCTCGAAGAAGGTGGCCGACGAGCGGGAGCGGGACAGGCTGAAGGAAGCCGGCGAGCGGATCCGGCAGGGCGAGGAAGGGATCATACTGCGGACGGCGGCCGAAGGGGAGAGCTTCGAACGGCTGAAGGACGATGTCGGACACTTGCGCGAACTGTGGAAGGAGATCGAGGCGAAGGCGGCGAATTCGTCCGCGCCCTGCGAGCTGCACCGCGACGCCGGCCTGATGTTCCGGCTCGTCCGCGACATGCTGGACGCCGGGACGGATCGCATCTGGATCGACGACGAGGCGGCGCTCGAGGAAATCCGGGCGCTCGTCGGGAGCATGGCGCCCGCGAAGCTCGATTGCGTCCGGCTGCACGGCCCGCGGGAGAAGGATCTGTTCGGACTGCGCGGCGTCCGGGAGCAGTTGGAGCAGGCTCTGGGACGGGAAATCCGGCTGCCGAGCGGCGGATCGCTCGTATGGGACCAGACGGAGGCGCTTACGGTCATCGACGTGAACACCGGTCGGTATGTCGGCTCGACCGGCCTGGAGGAGACGGTGTTCGCGACGAACCTCGAGGCGGCCGAAGAGATCGTCCGGCTGCTCCGGCTGCGCGACACCGGCGGCATCGTGCTGATCGACTTCATCGACATGGAGGACGAGGCGCACCGGGCGCAGGTCGCGGCGCGGCTCGAGGAGCTGGCGCGCCGGGACCGGACGGCCTGCCACGTGCTTGGCTGGACCCGCCTCGGGCTCATGGAGATGACGCGCAAGAAGGTGCGCCGGGAGGCGGCGCTGCGGCTGTACGAGCCATGCCCGTCCTGCGGCGGCCGGGGCGTGATCCCAGCCGGTGCCGTGCACAGGCGGGACGGCGGCTGACGGAGCGGGGGAGACGGTCGAATCTTACCCATATTGGCAACACGCCAGGGGAAAATTGCGGATACCGGGCGAAGAAATTTCTTCTGTCTTGGCGATTTCGTTTCCGGATCGCCGGAACAGACGACGTTTCTTCGCTTGTTTGTTCCGGTCCCGGACGCGTCGCCGCGGTTCGTACATCCCTGTTGAACAACGGCGGAAAGTATGCTAGAATCACAACATGTGTGTCCTTCCTGCGGCACACAGGCTACAACCGCTCGGAACGGGCCTGCAAGCGCGCCCGCGTATGCGCGGACGCCGCCCGACTTCAGGCGAGTCTTAGACCAGGGAGGTGCAGGATTCCATGTACGCGATCATCGAAACCGGCGGCAAGCAATACAAGGTTCAGGAAGGCGACGTCATCTACGTCGAGAAGCTGGACGCGAAGGAAGGCGACAGCATCACGTTCGACCGCGTTCTCGCCGTATCGAAGGACGGCGGTTTCGTGGCGGGCACGCCCGTCGTAGCCGGCGCGAAGGTGACGGGAACCGTCGAGAAGCACGGCAAGGGACGCAAGATCATCGTCTTCAAGTACAAGCCGAAAAAGAACTATCGCCGCAAACAGGGTCATCGCCAGCCGTACACGAAAGTGACGATCTCCAAGATCGAGGCGTAAACCCCGAGGCCATGATTACCATCACGATCGTCCGCAGGCGCGAAGACCGCCGGATCGTCTCGTTCGCGGCCGAAGGCCACGCGAATTACGCGAAGCGCGGCGAAGACATCGTATGCGCCGGCGTCTCCGCGGTGACGGTCGGCACCGTCAACGCCATCGAGACGCTGACGGGGGTCCGGCTTCCGTACTCGATGCGGAACGGATGGCTCCAGTCGGCGATTCCGGAGACGGGACAGCCAGCCGCTGACGGCAAGGTTCAGCTTCTGCTCGAATCGATGGTTGTCATGCTGGATACGATTCAACAATCCTACGGCAAATATGTCGTTGTTCGGGAAATATTCGAGGAAGAAGGAGGGAGACACCATGATCAGACTTGATCTCCAGCTGTTCGCCTCCAAGAAGGGTGTCGGCTCGACGAAGAACGGCCGCGACAGCGAATCGAAGCGACTCGGCGTGAAGCGCGCCGACGGCCAGCGCGTCAAGGCCGGCAACATTCTGGTTCGTCAACGCGGCACGAAAATCCACCCGGGCCGCAACGTGGGCATCGGCAAGGACGACACGTTGTACGCCAAGATCGAAGGCGTCGTGAAGTTCGAGCGCTGGGGCCGCGATCGGAAGAGAGTCAGCGTATATCCGGTGGAAGTTGCGCCTGTGGCGGCGGCAGCAGAGTAACGATCAATCCCGGTCTGGCGACAGGCCGGGATTTTTGCTATAATGTTGGGAATTCACGGGAATTGGTCATGTTGATTTTGCGCCAAACGGACGTGACCGCATGGGAATTGGGAATAAGCGGCATGAGCCGTTTTACTTGTGCCGGGAGAGGACGGTCACATGAATCGCTATCGCATGGCGAAGATTTATGGCGCGGCATCCGTCGTGCTGCCCGCGGCCGCCGTATGGTTCTGGAGGACGGAATGGTGGCCGCATCCCGTATTTGTCGTCTGGACCGCCGCGGCCGCTGTGCTCTGGGTCCTGGCCGACCGGAAGGAGCGGGAGATCAGCCACGAGCGGACGCTGCGGACCCTGCAGTGGACCGCGATCCGCACGCTCAACCATCACCGCCATGATTGGATGAATGATTTGCAGGTGCTCTACGGCTATATCCGGATGAACAAACCGGATAAGTCCGTCGAATGCGTGGAGAATATAAGACAGCGCATGCACGTGGAAAGCCGGATCTCCAAGCTCGGCGTGCCTTCCCTCGTCCTGTACGCGCAGTCGTTCAGGACGACGCCCGGCCCGATCACGCTGCGCCTCGAGCTGCCGGACGAGCTCAACCTGTCCGAGCTGCCGCTCGACGCGGAAGCCGCGGCGTCCGCACTGATCGATGTGATCAACGTGTACCGGTACGGCGCGAAGCCCGGAACGGGCGAGCCGGCGCAGCTCACCGTGCGGCTCGACCGGGAAGAGTCGGCCCTTAAGGCCCTGCTGAAATTCGACGGTGAGTTCATCCAGTCGAAGGAAGCGCAAGACAAGATTCGCCGGCGGCTGAAGCGGTCGCCGTTCCGCGCGGAACGGCTTGAAGCCGGGCTGACGGAAGTGCTGCTGGCCGCCGATCTCGGGGGCTGAAAACGGAGGAAGACATGTTTGTCGACAAAGCGAAAATCTATGTAAAAGGCGGCGACGGCGGCGACGGCATCATCGCGTTCCGGCGCGAGCTGCACGTGCCGGACGGCGGACCGTCCGGCGGCGACGGCGGCAAAGGGGGCGACGTGATTTTCCGCGTGGACGAGGGGCTGCGCACGCTCGTCGATTTCCGTTATCAGAAGCATTTCAAGGCGGCGCGCGGGGAGAAGGGCAAGCCGAAGGGGATGCATGGCGCGGGCGCCGAGCCGCTGATCGTCCGCGTGCCGCCCGGAACGGTCGTCATCGATGACGACACCGGCGAGATCATCGCGGATCTGACCCGCCACGGCCAGGAAGTGGTCGTCGCCCGCGGCGGACGCGGCGGACGGGGCAACATCCGCTTCGCGACGCCGCGGAATCCCGCGCCTTACATAGCGGAGAAGGGCGAGGAAGGCGAGGAACGGTGGGTCGTGCTCGAGCTGAAGGTGATGGCCGACGTCGGCCTGGTCGGCTATCCGAGCGTCGGCAAATCGACGCTGCTGTCCGTCGTGTCGGCGGCGAAGCCGAAGATCGCGGCCTACCATTTCACCACCCTGTCGCCGAACCTCGGCGTCGTGTCGGTCGAGGAGGGACGGAGCTTCGTTCTGGCCGACCTTCCGGGGCTGATCGAGGGAGCGGCCGAAGGGGTCGGCCTCGGCCACGAGTTTCTGCGCCACGTCGAGCGTACGCGGGTCATCATCCACGTCGTCGACATCGCCGGCACGGAGGGCCGCGATCCGTTCGAGGACTGGAAGACGATCAACGCGGAGCTTGCGAAATACAACGAGAAGCTGGCGCGGCGGCCGCAGATCGTCGCGGCGAACAAGATGGACCTGCCGGGCGCGGAGGAGAATCTCGCGTCGTTCACGGAGCGGATCAGGGCGGAGCTGGGCGACGACGCCCCGGAAATCGTGCCGATCTCGTCGCTGACGAAGCGGGGCGTGCGCGAGCTGATGTTCAAGGCGGCGGAGATGCTCGACCGCGCGCCGGAGACGGTGGCCGCGGAAGATCTGAAGGAGACGGCGGACCGCGTCGTGTACAAGTTCGAGGAGAAGGACGACGATTCGTTCACGGTGCGCCGCGAGGACGACGGCCTGTATGTCGTCGAAGGGGCCCGGATCGAACGGTATGTGAAACGGATGAATCTGAATTCCTATGACGCGGTCATGCGGTTCGCGCGCGTCATGCGCAACATGGGCGTGGACAAGGCGCTGCGCGAAGCCGGATGCCGCGACGGGGATACGGTCCGGATCGGCGATTTCGCGTTCGAATTTTTCGAAGGCGCCGATTACGGCGAAGCATGACGGAGCCGCGGGACGGCTCCTTTTCTCGGTCTTCCGGGCGGCATGGTCGATTCACCCTTGCGGGCGGCGGACCGATCCGGTATAATGTCCGCTATAGGTGAACATTTGTCTTCGCTGGGAGGACGTTGGATGACGGAACGTTATTTTGTCGTTCGGGAGGATCTCCTGCCGGAGGCGATCATCAAGACGTTCCGGGTGCTCGACATGCTGAAGCGCGGCGAGGCGGAGACCGTCCACGAGGCGGTGGAGCGGGTCGGCCTGTCGCGCAGCGCGTTCTACAAGTACAAGGACGGGGTTTACGCGCTCGATCAGCTCGACCGGGAGCGGATCGTCACGATTTCCATGGATCTGGAGCACCGGGCGGGCGTTCTGTCGAAAGTGCTTGCCTACGTGGCGGAGTGCGAAGGCAACGTGCTGACCATTCACCAGAGCATCCCGCTCCAGGGACTGGCCAATGTCGTCATATCCGTCGATATTGCCGGACTGTCCGCGCCGCTGGCGGTGCTGCTCGAAGGCATCCGGAAGCAGGACGGCGTCCGGCGGGCGGCCGTCGCGGGACAGGGGTGAAGAGAGATCATGGCAGTGGAGGAGAGACATATGAAACCGGTAAGAGTTGGGCTGCTCGGGCTCGGCACCGTCGGGACGGGCGTGGTGCGCATCGTCGAAGGCCACCGCGAAGACCTGATCGGCCAGGTCGGCTCGCCGATCGAGATCGGACGGATCGCCGTCAGACAGCTCGACAAGCCGCGCGCCGTCGCGATTGATCCGGCGAAGCTGACGGACGATCCGTGGGAAGTCGTGCGCGATCCCGGGATCGACGTCGTGGTGGAAGTCATGGGCGGCGTCGAGCAGACGAAGGCCTACATTCTCGAGGCGCTGAAGGGCGGCAAGCATGTCGTCACCGCGAACAAGGACCTGATGGCGCTCTGCGGTTCCGAAATACTGTCCACGGCGCGCGAGCACGGTTGCGACGTCATGTACGAGGCGAGCGTCGCCGGCGGCATCCCGATCATCCGGACGCTGATTGATGGCTTCTCGTCGGACCGGATCGACAGGATCATGGGGATCGTCAACGGCACGACCAACTATATCCTGACGAAGATGAGCCAGGAGGGGGCTTCCTACGAGGAAGTGCTCCGGGAGGCCCAGCAGCTCGGCTACGCCGAAGCCGATCCGACCTCGGACGTCGAAGGGCTCGACGCGGCGCGCAAGATGACGATCCTCGCGACGATCGGCTTCCGCATGAATGTCGAACTGTCGGATGTCGAAGTGCAGGGGATCTCGAAGGTGACGAAGGAGGACATCGCCTGCGCGAAGAAGCTCGGCTACGAGCTCAAGCTGCTCGGCATCGCCGACCGGCGCGACGACCGGATCAGCGTCAGCGTGCAGCCGACGATGGTGAAGCAGGGCCATCCGCTCGCATCGGTGAACGGCGTCTTCAACGCCGTTTTCGTGCGCGGCGAGGCGGTTGGCGAGACGATGTTCTACGGCGCCGGGGCGGGCGAGCTGCCGACGGCGACTTCGGTCGTGGCCGACATCGTCGCCGTCGCGAAGAACATGAAGCTCGGCGTGAACGGCCGCCAGTCCGCCGCCGTCTTCAAGGAGAAAATCCTGAAGACCGAAGCGGAGGTGGCGTACAAGAATTTCCTGCTGCTCAATGTCGAGGACCGCGCCGGCGTGCTGGCGAAAATCACGCAGGTGTTCGCCGAGCACGAGGTCAGCCTGGAATCGGTGCTGCAACAGCCGCCTGCCTCGGACCGGACCGCCGATCTCGTCATCATCACGCACGACGCGAGCCGGGCCGCCATGAAGCGCGTCCTTGCGGCGTTCGAATCGCTCGATGTCATCAAGCGAATCAAGAGCGTCTATCGGGTCGAAGGCTGAACCCGCACGCCGGCCCCGAAGCCGGCCACGATTCCAACGCGCGAGAGGAGTTTATCGTTCCGTTATGTCATCTCTGGACAACCCGCGCATGCCGGGCGGGAACCGCATGTCGGAAGATGCCGGCGCGCCTGCCGAGGGTGAGCGATGATGCGCCGTGTCCTGGCGAAGGTGCCGGCCAGCACCGCCAATCTCGGCCCCGGATTCGACGCGCTCGGCATGGCGCTGTCGCTCTATTCCTGGATTGAAATGGCCGAAGCCGACGACGGCAAGGCCCGCCTCGAACTGTTCGGCAAGGAGCTCGCCGGCCTTCCCGCCGGCGGCGACAATCTGATTCTCAGGGCCGCGCGGCTCGTGTTCGCCGAAGCCGGCGTGCCGATGCCGGAACTGCACATTGCGGTCTACACCGACATCCCGCTGGCGCGCGGCCTCGGCAGCAGCGCGGCCGCCATCGTCGGCGGACTTGCGGCGGCGAACGCGCTGATCGGCTCGCCGCTGCCCGAAACGCGGCTGTTCGAAATCGCAACCGGACTGGAAGGCCATCCCGACAACGTCGGCGCCTGCCTGTTCGGCGGCATCGTGGCCGCTTCCTGGGACGGCGCGCGGGCAAGGCATGTCCGGCTGGATCCGCCGCCGAATCTCGAAGTGCTCGTCGCGATTCCGGCGTTCCGTCTGCCGACCGAGCGCGCGCGGCACGCGCTGCCCGAATCCTACAGCCGCGGCGACGCGGTGTTCAACGTCGGCCGCAGCTCGCTGCTCGTGGCGGCGCTCGCCGCCGGCCGGCTCGATCTGCTCGGGTTCGCCATGCAGGATAAGCTGCACCAGCCGTACCGGGCCGCGCTCATCCCGGGCATGTCGAAGATTCTCGCGGAGGCCCCCGAGCACGGCGCGCTGGGCGCGGCGCTCAGCGGCGCGGGACCGACGATGCTCGCGTTCGTGGACAGCGACTGCCCGCGCAAGGCGGAACTGGAACGGTTTCTGCTCGGGACGTTCGCCGCGGAGAACATCGCGGCGGAGACGCTGTGGCTGAAGCCGGCGGCCAGCGGGCCGGAAATCGTCGAGACCGGCGCGGACGCCGCCCGGGTGCCGCTCTTCGAACGCATCAAAGGAGAAGTACGCGCATGATCAAGGTTGCATTGCTCCCCGCGGGGTCGACGTCGGATGAAGCCGCGCGTCATCTCTTTGGCGACACCCCCGTCGACTATCGTTATCATAGCGTAATCGCGGACGTGTTCCTGTCGACCCAGTCCGGCGAGACCGACTACAGCGTCATTCCGATCGAGAACACGATCGAAGGGTCGGTCAGCCTGCACATGGACTGGCTTGTCCACGAAGTCGATTTGCCGATCCAGGCCGAGTGGGTCTATCCGTCGGTCCAGAATCTGATCGGCCGGCTGTCCGAGACGGCCGGACCGGACGGGCGGCCCGACTTCTCGAAAATCACGAAGGTGTTCAGCCATCCGGTGGCGATGGCCCAATGCACGAGGTTTCTGCGGGAGCATCTGCCGCATGCCGAGCGCGAGACCGTCGGTTCGACGACGGAAGGCATCCGCATCGTGAAGGAGAATCCCGGCAACGGCTGGGCCGCGATCGGCACCTTCGGCGGCGCCCGGCTGCACGGGCTGGATGTGCTGAGCGAGCATGTGACGGACCACAACAACAATTTCACCCGCTTCCTGCTCGTCGGCCGCGAGCCGTTCACGCTGCGCAAGTCGGACAGGGCGAAGACGAGCATTCTCGTCACGCTGCCCGAAGACTATCCGGGCGCGCTGCATCAGGTGCTGTCCGCGTTCGCGTGGCGGCGGATCAATCTGTCGCGCATCGAGTCGCGGCCGACGAAGAAGAAGCTCGGCAGCTATTTTTTCTTCATTGACGTGGAGATGTCGCTCGACACCGTTCTGCTGCCTGCGGCCATCGCCGAGATCGAGGCGATCGGCTGCCAGGTTCGCATATTGGGCAGCTATCCCAGCTTCGCCTGGGAGACGTGACCCGGCGGGAAAGAAGCGAACTCATGATGGAGGTGCGACGCTAAGATGGCTCAGCAGTGGATTTACCTGAACGGCGACTTCGTCACGAAAGAGGATGCCAAGATCTCGGTTTACGATCACGGTTTCCTGTACGGCGACGGCATTTTCGAAGGGATCCGCATTTATGACGGCAACATTTTCCGGCTGAAGGAACACCTCGACCGGCTGTACGATTCGGCCAAATCGATCCAGCTCGACATTCCGCTGACCTGGGAAGAAATGCAGGAGGCCGTCGTGGAGACGGTGCGGCGCAACGAGCGCCGGGACGGCTACATCCGGCTCGTCGTGTCGCGCGGTCCGGGCGACCTCGGGCTCGATCCGCGGCGCTGCCCGAAGGCTTGGGTCATCATCATCGTCGAGCAACTGGCGATCTATCCGGAGGAAGCGTACCGCAACGGGCTCGTGTCGATCTCCGTCTCGCCGCGGCGCAACATTCCGGACGCGCTCAACCCGAAGATCAAGTCGCTGAACTATCTGAACAACATCCTCGTGAAGCTTCAGGCGAACCTGGCGGGCGTCGGCGAAGCGATCATGCTGAACGCGCAGGGGTACGTGGCGGAAGGGTCGAGCGACAACATTTTCATCGTGAAGAAAGGTGTCGTCTACACGCCGCCGACCTGGGTCGGCGCGCTCGAGGGGATCACGCGCGGCGCGATCATCGAGCTGTGCGGCAAGCTCGGCTACCCGCTGAAGGAGGAGCCGTTCACGCTGCACGACGTCTACACGGCAGACGAAGTGTTCTTCACCGGAACGGCCGCGGAAGTCATCGCCGTGCGCGAGGTCGACGGCCGCACGATCGGCGCCGGCAAGGCGGGCCCGATCACGATGCGTCTGCTCGAGGAGTTCCGCAAGATCGTCACGGTCGAAGGCGTGCAAGTGTTCAAATAAATAAAGCTTCGGCATTGCGGTCTGCTCCGTTTGTCCGGCCCTCCGGACAGGCGGGGCAACTTTTTTTGCCGGCAATTGGGGACACCCGCCCAGCGGATGCATAGGATGTTAACGACAGGCAGCGGGGGCGCCTGCCCATCGGCCAATCGCCGCTGCGCATGAAGAACGTGACGGGAGGTCATACGGCTCGTGAAGATTTATACGGTCAAAAAAGGCGACACGTTGTCCGGCATTGCGGCCAAACACGGCGTGACGGTCCAGGATCTGCTGCAATACAACCCCGGCATCCAGAATCCGGACGTCATCGACGTCGGCATGAAGATCAAGATTCCGGCGTCGAAAACGCCGGCCCCCGCCGGCGACTGGGTGCACCAGCACAAGGTCGTCCAGGGCGATACGCTGTGGAAGCTGTCGAAGGCCTGGGGTGTGCCGCTCGCGGATCTGATCAAGGCGAATCCCCATCTCAAGAACCCGAACGTCCTGATGACCGGGGAGATCGTCAACATTCCGAAGCCCGGTTGGCAGGGGGGCGGACATGGGACGGGTTATCCGCAGGAACTGCAGCATATCGGCGTCGAATCGCCGGTCCCGGGCAAGGCGTTCACCGGCATGATCCCCGGCAAGAAGCCGACGGCGCCGATCGAACAGCCGAAGCCGATCGATCTGTCGATGCCGGATTTGCCCATGGCGCCGAAGATGGAAGCGCCGAAGATGGAAGCGCCGAAGCCGATCATCCAGCCCAAGGAGGCGGAGATGCCGAAGGCAGTGGAAAAACCGGTGGACTGGACGAAGCTGCCGAAGCCGGTTCCGCTGCCGGCTCCCGAACCGATCCATCCGCCGGTCAAGCCGTATTGTTATTGTCCGGAGCCGCACCATCCGGTTTATCCCGCGCAGCCGTTCCATGCCGGATGGCCGGACCATCACGCGAAGCATCCGTTCCAGCAGATCCAGATCCCCGCGCTCGAGGCGTTCGCCCAGCCGTGGGCCGTCGCCGGCGCGGGCTACCCGCCCGCCGGGGCTGCACCGGGCCATGACCCCGGGTACGGGCATGGCGCGGACCCGGTCTGGTCGGGCCACGGCTACGAATGGCCGGTGCAGGCCGCGGTCTACGGCCAGCCGGGGTGGCCCGGGCTTTCGGCCTACGCTTCCGCAGGCATGCCGCACGCGGGCGGGCATGGAGCGTTCACCTGGCCGCCGGGCTGGCCCGCGCCGTATCCGCACGGGATCGGCGATCTGCCGGGCGCCGATTATCGCGAAAACGCGGCGTCCGAAGATTCGGGCGCTTCCGGCGGGGAAGACGGCCTCGCGGAGATTTCGGGGGCGGAGGCGCGCGCGGAGGCGAAAACGGAGCGGCGCGGCAAGGCGAAGAAGGCGTCCATCCGCGCCGTGTCCGGCCGCGGTTCGCGCCGGCCGAAGCAGCAGGCCCCGAAGCGGAATTCGGGCCTGCCGTGGATCAACAGCCGGTAGGGCGGGCGTAAAGGCCGATCGGGAATTCGTTTCCGATCGGCTTTTCGTTGTTGGCGGAGACTTGCCGGCCGCCATCCTGCGGCAAGACGGGAGCCGCGCGCATGCCGGGACGCGTATGTCGTATGTGCCGGGATCTGGACAGACCGGTGATTTGTGCTCACCCCGCGCAGGCGGAATAAACGCGACCAGGGAAGGGACAATAAGACAAAGCAGACTTGGGAGGTTTCGCGGATGGGATTCAGCCTGTGGAAAGAGCTTCGCAGAAGGCTGAGGCGCGGCATGCGGCCGGGCGGACTCCGGCTTGCCCTCTGGCTGGCCGCGGCGGTCTGCGCCGTCATGACCGCCGTCCCTGACGCCGCCGCGGCGGCGCCGCAAGCCTTGGGTGACGACGCGGCGGATGAACGGCGGTATGAGGCGGTGCGCGCGGCCGGATCGCCGGTCGACGTGACGCTGCGCCGAAGCTTCGTCTGCGGCGAAGAAACGCAGCAGCTCGGCAGCATGACCGCCGAGCAGGCGATCGACCTGCTGCGCCGCCATCCGGAATGGCGGGCGGTGTCCGCCGGCGGCGGCGCCGTCGTCATGGTGGAGCGCGTCAACGACCTGTCGCCGGCCTGCAAGGAAAGCGCGGTGTTCGGCATCGACGCGGACGGCCGGCTGTCGCTGTTCGACGGACCGCCGGAGCGCAGCAAGGTGCTGCGGACGTTCTATCAACTGAACATCCGCAGCATGGAAAGCAGCCTGCCGAGGGAGCGGCTTGACGCGCTGGTGCGCGGCATCCGCGTGTCGGATCTGGATGAATACAACAGCGTGCTGTCATCCTTCAGCGAATATGCGGCGCCGGCGGAGGCCGGCGCGTTCGGCGCTGCCTGAAAACCATCGCGGCGCCAGGCCGTACGCGGGGCCGTCCCGCCATCCCTTCGGGGATCGGGGCGGCCCTGCGCCGTTTCCGGCACCGGAAACGTCTGTTCTCATGCGTCCCGACATTTGCTATAATGGGATGAAGCTTCATCCGAATCATGGAGACGGGGAGAGAGCGGCTTGCGGGTAATGGGGATCGATCCGGGCATTGCGCTCGTCGGATTCGGCATCATCGACAGCATCGGGAACCGGCTCGTTCCCGTCCAATACGGCTGCATCGAGACGGAGGCCGGAACGCCTCACGATATCCGGCTGAAACAGGTTTATGAAGCGGCCGGCGCGCTGATGGACAAGTACAAGCCGGATGCCGCGGCGGTCGAGAAGCTGTTCTGGAGCCGCAACGTCACGACGGCGTTCACGGTCAGCGAAGCGCGGGGCGTCATCGTGCTGGCGGCGGCGCAGCGCGGCATCCCCGTCGCCGAATATACGCCGATGCAGGTGAAGCAGGCGATCGTCGGATACGGCAAGGCCGAGAAGCGTCAGGTGCAGGAAATGACGCGCATGTTCCTGAACCTGCCCGCGGTCCCGAAACCGGACGACACGGCGGACGCGCTCGCGGTGGCGGTCTGCCACGCCCATTCCGCCGTCCTGCTGAGCCGGCTGAACGGAGTGAACCGGACATGATCGACTACATACGGGGAACCGTCGCGCACATCGAGGAGGAATGGATCGTCGTCGACGTCGCGGGCGTCGGGTATCGCGTGTTCACCCCGAATCCGTACGCGTTCGCGGCAAGCGGCGAGCCGGTGACCGTCTACACGCACCATCACGTGCGCGAGGACGCCGCGCTGCTGTTCGGCTTCGCGACGCGCGAGGAGCAGCGGCTGTTCCGGGCGCTGCTCGAGGTGTCCGGCATCGGGCCGAAGGTCGCGCTCGGCGTCCTGGCGGGGGCGAAGCCGGAAGCGATCGCGGCCGCGATCCGTCATGAGAACGTCGCGTTTCTGACGAAACTGCCCGGCATCGGGCGCAAGACCGCCCAGCGGATGATCCTGGACCTGAAGGACAAGCTGGCCCCGGGCAGCGGTTTCGCGCCGGCGTCAGGCATGGATGCCTATACGGCGGAACCGGTGCCATCCGGGGGCGAGCCGGGAGCGGGCACCGCCTGGCCGGAGGCGCGCGAGGCGCTGGCCGCGCTCGGCTACACGGCGGCGGAAATCGACCGCGTATGGCAATCGATCGGCGGCTCGCTCACCGGGGAAGAGACGGCGGACGCCCTCGTCAAGCGCGCGCTGACGCTGCTGTTCAGAGGCTGACGGAAGGAGGGGAGCGCCATGGACGAACGGATTGTTTCCGCCCGGCTCATGATGGAGGACCAGACGGCGGAATACAGCCTCCGCCCCCGCTATTTGTCCGAGTACATCGGGCAGGAGCGGGTGAAGGAGAATCTGAAGGTGTACATCGAAGCGGCCAAAATGCGGAGGGAAGCGCTCGACCATGTGCTGCTGTACGGTCCTCCGGGGCTCGGCAAGACGACGCTGTCCGCCATCATCGCGAACGAGCTTGGCGTGGGCATGCGGACGACCTCGGGGCCGGCGATCGAGCGGCCGGGCGATCTGGCGGCGATCCTGTCCAATCTGCAGGAAGGGGATGTGCTGTTCATCGACGAGATCCATCGCCTGAACCGGACGGTCGAAGAGGTGCTCTACCCCGCGATGGAGGATTTCGCGCTCGACATCATGATCGGCAAGGGGCCGAGCGCGCGGTCCGTCCGGCTCGACTTGCCGAAGTTCACGCTGGTCGGGGCGACGACCCGCGCCGGGCTGCTGTCGGCGCCGCTGCGCGACCGGTTCGGCGTCGTCAGCCGGCTCGAATATTACGAGGTCGACGAGTTGGCGTTCATCGTCTCGCGCTCGGCCGACATCCTCGGCGTGCGGCTGATCGGCGAGGCGGCGCGCGAAATCGCGATGCGCTCGCGGGGCACGCCGCGGATCGCGAACCGGCTGCTCAAGCGGGTGCGCGACTTCGCCCAGGTCGCCGGGGACGGCATCATCACCGCCGAGCTGGCGCGCGAGGCGCTGGAGCGGATGCAGGTGGACCCGATGGGGCTCGACCAGATCGACCACAAAATGCTCCGCGCGATGATCGAGCATTTCCGCGGCGGTCCGGTCGGGCTGGACACGATCGCGGCGACGATCGGCGAGGAGAGCCAGACGATCGAAGACGTCTACGAGCCGTATCTGATGCAGATCGGCTTCCTGCAGCGGACGCCGCGCGGCCGCGTCTTGACGCAATCGGCCTACCGCCACCTCGGGCTGCCTTATCCGGGCGGCCGGGCGAAGGACGAGGAAGAGGAAGGCCCGCTGCTGTTCTGACCTTCAGGCACAACGATCGTTGCGACGGGCCCGGGAGGGGAAGCGCCATGCCGGACAGACGGAAACGCGGGGAGACGCTGTATGTCGTGTACGATGCGGAATGCGCGCTGTGCGCCGGCGCGGTCCGGCAGCTCGCCGCCGTCCGCGGCGCGCGGGCGGAGCTCCGCTTCGTGCCGCTGCAGGCGCTGGAGGCGAAAGCGGACGGCATGCGGGAGACGGTCGCGCCGGAGCCGAACGGATGGCCGGATCGTCTGACCCGCCTGGATCCCGAAGCGCTGCGCGCGCAAATGCACGTCGTACAGGCGGACGGCGCCGTCTTCGCCGGCGCGGAGGCGGTTGTGCGGATCATGCGCGAGCTGCCGGGATGGCGATTCCTGTCCCGGCTGTACCGCGTGCCCGGACTCGGACGGGCGGCGGACGCGGCGTACCGGTATGTCGCAAGACGAAGATACGATTGGTTCGGCAAGGCGGACGAAGGATGCGCGGCCGGCGCCTGCGCGCTTCACGGAAGCGCGGGCGGCGCGGGGACGTCCCGGCCTCGGCCGCAAAGTACCGGGGAGATGGAGGAACGATAACGGATGGCGAAGGTTAGTCTCGCAAGCGAAGGCTTGCCGGGAAGCGCGGGCGCGCCGGCCGGCCGGCGGCCGGTACGGCTCCGCCGGTTCCTGGCGCCGCTCGTCGCCCTGCTGATGCTCAACGCCGTGCTGGCGACGAATCTGTCGTACGGCGCGGTGCCGTCACTCGATAGGATCCGCGTAGCCATCTTCATCAATTTGCCCGGAAAATATCAACTGACGACCGCGGCGGCGACGTTCTCGTCGGAGGCCGGCCTCATGGTCGGCGCGCGGCAGCCCGACGGCGTCGTGCCGGTGCTGGAGACGGGCGCGGGCTCACCGGTGCGGGTGAGCCTGGACGGCTACCGGGTCCGCCTGCTCACGACGGAGAGCGGCGCCGCCGCCTCCCAACTGCTGCAGAAGCTGCAGAGCCTGTCCGGCAGCGGTTCGGCAACGGTGCTGCAGCTCGGCGGGAAGACGGTCCATATCGTCGAGGAGGGCGCCTATCCGACGCTCGCGGAAGCGGAGGCCGCGCTGGCGAAATGGCGCGCGAGCGAGGACCTGAAGCCGCTGCTCGGCGGCGCGGCGCCCGCGCTCGCCGGTCCGGCCCGGCTGGACGCGGGCAGCTACAAGACCCTCGCGGAAGCGCGGAAAGCCGCGCAGGCGCTCGCCGACGCCGGGCTGGAGGCCTGGGCGGCGGCGGTCGTGCCGGCGGGGGCGAAGACCGCGGAGTTCCGCGTGCTCGTCGGCGCGGAGACCGGCGCCGCCGGCCTCGAGGCCGTGCAGGCCGCCGCTGGCGGTTCCCTCGCGCCGTTCGCGGCGGACAAGCCCTATCTGCTGATCCGCGAAGGCTTTGAAGCGGGCGGCGCGCGCTCGACGCATGTCCTCGTTCCCGTGGACGGCTCCGCGAAGGCGTGGGTGCAGCCGGCCGGGGACGGCCCGGGCATCAAGCTCGACGAACGGTACGGCCGCACCTACCGGGGATCCTTCGAAGTGACGGCCCTCAACCAGCGGCTCGCGGTCGTGAACGAGCTGCCGTTCGAAGAGTACCTGTACTCGGTCGTCGGATCGGAAATGCCGGCTTCCTGGCCGGCGGAGGCGCTCAAGGCGCAGGCCGTCGCCGCGCGCAGCTACGCGCTCTATCAGGGATTCGGCTTCCAGATCGCGCACGTGGTCGACAGCACGTACAGCCAGGCGTACGGCGGCATCGGTTCGGAGAAGCCGCAGACGACCGCGGCGGTCGACGCGACGCGCGGCGAGGTGATCATGCATAACGGCCGGGTCGTCGAGGCGCTCTTCTCGTCGAGCGCTGGCGGCGTGACGGCGGACGCCGCCGAGATCTGGGGCAACAGCGTCGCGTATCTGGGCAGCGTGCCGAGCCCGGACGGATTGTCGGAAGAGGGACTTTACCGCTGGCACCGCGTCGTGCTGCCGGACGGCCGGAACGGATACGTCCGGGAAGACCTCGCCGAGGATACCGGCGAACGGACGGCGGCCGGAAGCAAGGTGCTGCGCATCACCGGCGACGGCGTGGCAATCCGGCCGATTCCGCTGATCCAGTCCAACGTCGAGCCGATCACCCGCGTGGACAGCGGTACGCGCGTCGTTCTGCTGGAAACGGTCATCCAATCGAACGAAATGAATTGGGTCCGGGGACCGTTCACGCCCGCCCAATTGGCGGAGACGATGAAGGGGCGGTCCGCGACGCCGGTCGAAGGCGAGATCCGCACGCTGGAGGTGGCGAAGCGCGGTCCGTCCGGCCGTGTCACGGAATTGCTCGTGAACGGCAAGCGGTACGACGTCCGCACGCCGGACACGCTCCGCTCGGCGCTCGGCGGTCTTCCGAGCACGCGGTTCGAGATTGACGAGACGGGACGCGTCGCCATGCTCGGCGCAAGCGGCGAGGTGCGCGAGCGGCCGAACGACACCGGCGCGGTCTACATGGTCGGCGCTTCGGGAGAGACCGTCAGCCTGGATGCGGACAACCTGTACATCCTGAGCGGCGATGGCGCGATCCGCGCCGCCACCGCCGGGCCGGCGTTCCGCTTCACCGGCACCGGCAACGGCCACGGCGTCGGAATGTCCCAGTGGGGCGCGCGCGGGCTTGCCGAGCAGGGGTATGACTACCAATCGATTCTGAAATACTATTTCAAGAATGTCACGATCGAGAAGGAAGGATAAACGCGGTGTACGCGCACGAATTCGACTTTGAGCTGCCCGGGGAGCTGATTGCGCAGACGCCGCTGCCCGAACGGACGGCCTCCCGGCTGCTCGCGCTCGACCGCGCAGGCGGCAGGATCGACCACGGCACGTTCACCGATCTGAAGCGATACCTCGTGCCCGGCGATACGCTCGTGCTGAACGACACGCGCGTATTGCCGGCGCGTCTGTACGGCATCAAGCCGGAGACCGGCGCCCGGGTCGAACTGCTGCTGCTCAGGCGGCTGGAGGGCGACCGGTGGGAAGCGCTGGCGAAGCCGGCGAAGCGGCTCAAACCCGGCACCGCGCTGGCGTTCGGCGAGGATGAATCCGGCGCTCCGCTGCTCGAGGCGGTCGTGCTCGAAGAGGGGGAGTCGGGCCTTCGGACGGTCGAGTTCCGGTACCGGGGCATCTTCCAGGAGCTGCTGGACCGGCTGGGCGAAATGCCGCTGCCGCCCTACATCCGCGAGCGGCTGGACGACCGCGAGCGCTACCAGACCGTCTATGCCCGGAACGAAGGCTCGGCGGCCGCGCCGACGGCCGGGCTCCATTTCACGCCCGAATTTCTGGACGAGCTGCGGGCCGCCGGCGTGCGCACCGCGTTTCTGACGCTGCATGTCGGCCTCGGCACGTTCCGCCCGATGACGGTCGAGCGCGTCGAGGACCACGTCATGCACGCCGAGTATTACGAGGTCGGCGCGGAGACCGCCGCGCTGCTCAACGAGACGCGGGCGCGGGGCGGACGGATCGTCGCCGTCGGCACGACGTCCGCGCGGACGCTGGAGACGGTGGCCGCAAGGTTCGGACCCGGGAAGATCGAAGCGTGCAGCGGGTGGACGGACATTTTCATTTATCCCGGGTACACGTTCCGGCTCGTCGACGCGCTGCTGACGAATTTCCATCTGCCGAGATCGACGCTGGTCATGCTCGTCAGCGCCTTCGCGGGCCGCGAGAAGATCATGGAGGCGTACCGCCAGGCGATCGAGCGGAGGTACCGGTTCTTCAGCTTCGGCGACGCGATGTTCATTTATTGAAGGAAGAATGGGAAGCGATAGAGTGGCAATCCGTTACGAACTGATCAAGATCTGCAAACAATCCGGCGCCCGGCTCGGCCGGGTGCATACGCCGCACGGCTCCTTCGACACACCGGCCTTCATGCCGGTCGGCACGCAGGCGACCGTCAAGACGATGAGCCCCGAGGAACTGAAGGAGATGGGCGCGGGCATCATCCTGAGCAACACGTACCACCTGTTCCTCCGGCCGGGCCACAAGCTGATCGAGCGGGCCGGCGGGCTGCACCGGTTCATGAACTGGGACCGCGCCATTCTGACCGACAGCGGCGGCTTCCAGGTGTTCAGCCTGGCCGACATGCGCAAGATCAGGGAGGAGGGCGTCGAGTTCCGCTCGCATCTGAATGGCGACAAGCTGTTCCTGTCGCCGGAGCTCGCCACCGAGATCCAGAACGCGCTGGGCTCCGACATCATGATGGCGTTCGACGAGTGTCCGCCGTATCCGGCCGATTACGAATATGTCAGGCAGTCGGTGGCGCGGACGAGCCGTTGGGCCGAGCGCTGCCTGAGGGCGCACGCCCGCCCGGGCGAGCAGGGACTGTTCGGCATCGTGCAGGGCGGCATGTACGGGGATTTGCGGCGGCAAAGCGCGGCCGATTTGACATCGCTGGATTTCCCGGGGTATGCTATTGGAGGGCTGAGCGTAGGGGAGCCGAAGAACGT
>Ga0310826_100747_pt1 | contig 25683 bp, 24 predicted proteins | sample WT_ome_FD_201306 | JGI IMG/M metagenome (GOLD analysis project Ga0310826, IMG submission 201306) | Sorghum-adapted microbial communities enriched on wild type (WT) sorghum from Joint BioEnergy Institute, Emeryville, California, United... ... | reverse complement strand
TTTATGACCAATAAACTCCAATTACACATTTTTAAACGTTAAAGCCAGGAATTAACTGCTGCTAGTTGAGGACTCCCTATGAAGCTGGCTTCAAAACGAAATTATGCAAAAGGCTCCAATGTATTGAATGGTGTGAAGTTCAATGCGATGCGACGGCGGTTTTGCGCGTATGTCTCACCAGGTACCGGTTCCCGAAAAATACCGCCGCGGTGAGCAGGAGACCGACAAGCGGGGAGAGCGCTTCGGCATACAGGCCCGCGATCAGATTCGATCCGAACGCACCCGCCAGCACGACGAACGTGGCGGCAAGGGAAGCGTAACCGATCGCGGCTCTCCACAGTCCGGCGATCAGGCCGACCGCCGCCAGCAGTTCCACGACACCGATGAAGTAAATGAACCCGACACTGTAACCGAGCGTATGAAGCGGTTCGGTGTAGACCTCCCGGATCGTCTCCGCATCGGACATCAGCTTGAACACGCCGGCCGATCCGATAAGCGGGATGAGCAAAATGTGAAGGATGCGGGCTATCCATTTCATGGTTTGTCACCTCCTCAATGGCTGTTCACTCCTATTGACGAACACCGTCCGGGAAATTTATCGCCGGCATTCACCGAATCGCATAGCTCTTGTCATAAAGTTTGGGGAGGAGATCGCAAACCCGTACTGTATAAATACGGAATACGACCCGCAACCATCCGCTCGCCTTGAAAGGACGATCACGTTATGAAGGACATCCAAAAAGCCGTCGAGCGCCTAAACGCCGACGAACTGAGGTCCTGCCTGAAGCTGGCCTTGCATCACATCGCGCTGCTGAAAGAACAGGCGGCGCCGCCCGGGCGCGCCATCGCCGGGCTGATCGGGCTGCACGACAAGCTGGTGAACCGCGATGACGCGCCGCCGTCCCGGGACCCCGCGCCGGGCTGCACCCGAGTCCATATCGTGACGGGGCATTCCTTCGCCGGCTGCATGAAGCTGGCGCTTCGCGAGCTCGGCCTCGCGGATACGCACAACATCATCACGATCAGCGACAACTTCGCGATCGGCCCGATCAACCGCCTCGACACGCCCGAAGGCCGGCGGACCCGATACGACTGGTTCCGGCACAACATCGCGTCCGCCGCGCTCGGGGAAGTCGATGATCCGGAAGAAGCATACGGCGAGCTGCTTCGCCGACTGGACCAAATCCCGGAGCAGGCGGAGATCATCGTCTGGACCAGCCGCAGCGTATATGAGCAGACGGGCATGCGGTACGCGCTCCATCTGCTCCGCCGCAAGCCCCATCCCATCCGCATCTGCGACGCCTGCGCCATCTGCGAAGAGCCCGACAGGCGCCCGGACGATGCCGTCACCTGCCGGCGCTCCGGCGAAATCGGGCCGGACAAGCTGCGGGAAGCGATCAAGCGGGCGGAAAGCAGCCCGATTCTTTCCGCAAGCGGCATCCGGCGGCTTGCCGACGAATGGACGTCCGTTGCGGAACAGGGCGGGGTGCTGCGCGTCTGGGAGGACGACGCGGTGCGGGAGGTGCCGGCGGATCATTTTGACCCGTATCTGCTGGAGACATTGGACCGCGTGGCGAGCGCCGCCGATGCCGACGGTTTCGTCAAGGCCGCGCGCGTGGTCGGAGAGGCCGTCGGTTACGGCGAACAGGACATCGGGGACGAATATTTCGAATACCGGCTGAGGGAGCTCATCTATGCGGGGGTGCTGGAGATCCGCGGGGTGCCGGCGGGAATGAGATCTTACAGCATCCGAAGGAAAAAACGCGAAACAACCGGCATGCCGCTTAACCGGTAACTTTAGCGCTGATCGCCCAAAGCGCGGCGCTCAAGCCGCTGCGGACAAAGAAACGAACAATGTCGGGCAACATTGCCCTGTACGGACATACGGAGTCCCGCCCAATCCATGCGCTGGGCGGGACTCCCGTTTCTCGCCGAACCTATGTCCGGTTTCGCAAAACAAATTTTTCGATCACATGAGCCACTCCGTCTTCGTTGTTGGTCGGGGCGATATAGTCCGCTATCGCTTTCAGCGTATCGACCGCGTTGCCCATGGCGACACCGAGTCCGGCGATTTCGATCATATCGTGGTCGTTCCAGCTGTCGCCCAAGGCGATCACCTCGGACATGTCGATGCCGAAGCGGGAAGCCAGGTACTTGAGCGCGCTGCCCTTCGTCCCTTCCGGATGAAGCACCTCCAAATATTCCGGCTTCGATTTCGTGACATAGGCCCGATCCCCGAAAAGCTCCCGCCACTCGGCGGCGATTTCTTCCAATCTGCCCGGTTCGTCGATAATCAGCATTTTGGTCAACGGCTGTTCGAAGAACCGGGAGAAATCGCGTACGATCCGGTAATCCACATGCTGGACCATCGCGTAACGGCGAATCTTCTCATTGTCTTCAAGAGCGTACAGGAAGTCATCGTGATAAATCTGCAAATGCAGTTTGTGCTTTTCCGCATAGCGGAATACTTCGGCGGCAACCTCCGGCGGGACGGTTCGCTCGTACAATGTTTGCTCATCCAGCAGGTTTTTGACCTTCGATCCCTGATACGTAATGAGCGGCACGTTCAATTGCAGGGATCGGGCCACTTTCTGCGCGGATGGAAACATGCGCCCGGTCGCCAGCGTGATGATAACCCCCCGTTCGACAGCCGCATGGATCGCTTGCCTGTTGCGATCGGAAATGGTCAGATCATCATGCAGCAGCGTATCGTCAATATCGGAAGCGATCAGTCTGTACATCTGTTCACCTTTACGACTGCACGAACGTCGGCGTGTCCGCGGGCGAGTCGATCAGTTCGGCCAGTTCGTCATCCAACTTCATTACGGACAACGAACATCCGCCCATTTCCATGGAAGTCACGTAGCTTCCGACGTAAGCCCGGTGAATATCGACACCGAGCGCGTCCAGTCGAACCCTGACCCTGCGGAACATGATGTACATTTCCATCAGCGTCGTCGAGCCCAATCCGTTGACGAGGACCGCCACCCGTTCTCCCCGGGCGAGCGGCATGTCCGACAGAATGCGGTCGAGCAGCACGTCGACCGTTTCATCCGCCGTTCTGATCTTGCCTCTTTCGGTGCCCGGTTCTCCGTGTATGCCAAGGCCGATTTCCATCTCATCCTCGCCGAGCACAAAGCTGGGTTTGCCGGTATGCGGAATGTAGCAGGGGGACAGCGCAACGCCCATCGTCCGCACCGAATCGTTCGCCTTGCTCGCGACACGAACCACTTCATCCAGAGAATAACCGCGTTCGGCGGCGGCTCCGGCCGTTTTGAACACGAGGAAGCCGCCCGCGATTCCCCGGCGGTCGGCGGGTTCCGGCGCCGACGCGACGTCGTCGGTGATGCGCACGGTCTCGACGCGGATGCCTTCCATTCCGGCCAGCTCGGCCGCCATGTCGAAATTCATGCAGTCCCCCATGTAATTGCCGTACATATAGAGGACGCCGCTTCCGGAGTCGACCGCTTTGGTCACTTCCAATATGGGGTTCGGCGGAGGAGCGGCGAAAATGTTGCCAACCGGGACGCCGTCGACCATCCCTTTGCCGATCAATCCCATAAAAGTGGGCTCGTGGCCCGATCCTCCGCCAATGACGATGCCGACTTTGCCCGGACGGCGTTCGCCGGCGCGCACGACGGCGCGATTGTTCGACGGAAGAATCTTCACATATTGCGGATAAGCGGCCGCGTAGCCTTCTATCATTTCATCCACAACAGCTTCCGGCTGATTGATCAGCTTCTTCATTGCGGTCCCCTCCCAAATATTCCATCTCCCGCTGCGTGATCTTGTTGACTTTGCGCTCCGAATTGCCGCCTTCGAATTCCGAATTCATCCAAGCGTCGACCACTTTTTTGGCCGTCTCGATCCCGATGACCTTCGCCCCCATTGTCAATACTTGCGCGTTGTTGCTTTTGCGGGAGCGTTCCGCGGAGTAAGTATCGTGACACAGCGCGGCGCGTACGCCCGGCACCTTGCTCGCCGCAATCGCCATGCCGATGCCGGTGCCGCAGATGAGAATTCCGCGTTCCAGCCGGCCGGTTCGGATCTCTTCGGCCACATTGAACGCGACATCCGGATAATCGGTTTCTTCCGGGCTGTAACATCCGTAATCTTCCACTTCCGCGCCTGTGTCAAGCAAGTGGCGCTTGATTGCCTCCTTCAATTCGTATCCGTTATGATCGCAGCCGATTGCAATTTTCAAGCGACTCACCCCCGAAGGCCGAATAGGTTCTTCAATTGATCCGCGAATGTTGAGAAAATGATGTATGCGGACGTCGCGCCCGGGTCCTGATGCCCGACCGAGCGGTTGCCCAGGCGGCTGGATCGGCCTTTCGAGGACATCATCGACGCGGTCGACAACATTCCTTCTTTGCCGGCGGATGCCGCCAATTCGAAACACTCCAGAACGTCTTTTCCTTCATCGTACGCTTTCTGGAGAACCTGCAGCGCCGGCTGCCAGGTATCGACCATCGTTTTCTCGCCGATTTTCGCCTTTCCACGTTCGACAATGCCGCCCACAAACGCCGTCCAAAACTTGAGCAAGTCGTTCGCGGACAATGGATCCATGCCTTTCACCGCCGCTCCGGCGCGAAGAAATGCCGTGGCATACAAGGGACCGACCGAGGATCCGACCGCGTTCAAGAACGCCATGCCGACAGTCTGACAAATGGCGGCGCAATCCGCCGTGTCCGGAACTTCACGCAGCGCCTTCATGACCGCCTGCCAGCCGATGGACATGGTGACGCCGTGATCTCCGTCTCCCAACTCGCGGTCAAGCGCCGACAGGTAGTCCTTTTGCTGCTCGATTTGCTCGGCGATCGCACCCAATATTTGCTTCAAATGCGCGGACGTAAACTGCATCCTCGTTCCCACCTTTCTTCTGTGCGGTTACCTCGGAAACGCTTCCCGGGCGCCCCCATCAACGGAAATGATGCACCCCGTCGTGACGCGCGATCTGTCACCTGCCAAATACAGCACCGCCTCCGCAACGTCGTCCACCGTCACCGATTCCTTGAGCAACGTGCGGTCCCGGAGGAAATCCTCGTATTTGTCGGCCGACACGCCGTAAGCCTGGGCGCGGTTCGCCACCATCTCCGGACTCCACAGGTCGGTAAACACGCCGTCCGGATTGATCATATTGGAGCGAATCTTGTCTTTGCCGTGCTCGATCGCCAGAATCCGGCACAATTGAGCCTCCGCGGCTTTCGCGCAGCTGTACGCGCCGAAATCTTTGCCGGGAGCGAGCGCGTTCTTCGTGGCGATGAATACGAGGCTTCCGCCTCTTCCTTGTTCAAGCATCACGCGAATCGTCGCCCGCGAGACGAGGAAGTGCCCGGTGGAGTTGACGGCAAAGCTCTTTTCCCATGTCTTGAGCGGCATATCGACGATCGATCCGACGGGCGCGATTCCGGCATTGGAGACGAGAATGTCGATGCCGCCGAAATACAATACGCTTGCGGCGATGCCGGCCTGTACCGACTGTTCGTCCGTCACGTCCACTTTCACCATCTTCACGCGGTTCGGATAAGATTCGATCAGCTTCTTCTCCGCTTCGGCCAAACCCGCGGTATCCACGTCGGTCAGCACCACGCATGCGCCCTCCCGCAGCAAGGCGCGGGCGGCGGCCAACCCGATTCCCTTGGCCGCCCCGGTCACGACGGCGACTTTGCCGTTCAGCTCCTTCGGCTTCGGCCGAAGGCTGAGCTTGTACAATTCCATCGGCCAATATTCTGCGCTGAACACTTCCCGCTCCGGCATGGTCTGGAACTTGCCGATCGCTTCGGCGCCCTTCATAACGGCAATGGAATGCCTGTAAATCTCCACGGGGGAGCGGGAATCCTGAATGTCCGCTCCCACGCCCCAGATTCCGATTCCGGGAACGATGACCAGGCGCGGGGCCGGGTTGTGCGGCGCCACATCCGGCGCGATATTCGCCCGGTATCGGTCAAAATAGTTCAGGTATTTTTCTTCGTATCGCCGTACCCCCTCCCGAAGCGCCGATTTCAGCGACTCCGTATTCCGCGGGTCGTCCACCTGAACGACAAGCGGCCACGGCTTGGTGCTGAGCACATGCTCGGGCGTAACCGGCCCGGTCTGCGACAGTTCGAGCACTTTCTCCGAATTTGCGAATTCAAGCGCCTCTTCCGAGCTGTCGAACGTCAGCAGCATCGGCGTACGCGAGCTCAACGCGCCGCGCAAAGCGGGCGCGACCTCGGAGGCGATGCGCTCCCGTGTATCACGATCCAGCACCGGCACACCCGCTTTTTGAGAAAAGACCACCTTCGCCGCTTGCGCTTTCCGAATATGCGATTCGGCGCGCTCGACAAGCGCGATGTGCCGTTCATAAGCTTCTTCGCACGAATCCGACCAGGTCACCAGTCCATGATGGAGCAGCACGAGTCCCGAGGCGTTCGGATTGCCCTGAACGGCGGCGCCGACTTGTTTGGCGACCAGGAATCCCGGACGATGGTAGGGAACAATGAGCACATCTTCGCCCAGAACTTCATGGATCAGCCGCTCCGAATGCGCATTGTTGGCAAAGCTCAGAATGGCGTCGGAGTGCGTATGCAGCACCCAGCGGAACGGAATGAACGCGTGCAGCAAGGTTTCGATCGACGGACGAGGCGAATCAGGTTCCATCAAGACATGGGAGATATAACGGACCATCTCATCATCGGTCATATCTTCCCGTTGGAACAGCGGCATGACTTCGTCCAGCTTGACGCCCGCAAAACCCTGTTCCTTGATCGTCGCAAGTTGGTATCCGCTGGCCTTTACGCGCAGCACACGGGCATCTCGTCCCATGTGATCCTTCTCCGCGCGTTTCAAGGAAGTGTTGCCGCCGCCCCCCTGAACAAGCGCGGTGTCCGAGCCGAGCAGATTCGACACGTATACGAGTTGCCCCATTTCATCCAGCGTTCGGGCTTGTTCAGGAGACCACAAATTTTTCGCCATCTGTTTCCCTCCATATTTCTATCTGTGATTTCTGTTTTTATCTGTATCCGGTTACATGGGCCAACTGATCGAAGTCGCCGCGAAGTTTCGGATAAAGACCTGCGTATATTTCATACAGCTGTTCGTACACACGGACATTGTTCATTTCCGGTTCATGGCGTTCGGAAACGGCGATCCATTCGTTCACCACTTCATATCCGGCTATTGCGCCGACGCCGACGCCGGCCACAATCGCATCGCCTACTGGAGCTCCGAGCGAATCTTTCACATGTTGCGTGGTCATCCCGAGCACGTCCGCCACAATTCTCCTCCACAACCGGCTGTTTGCTCCGCCTTCCACCAAGGTGACGAGCGGATTGATTTGCAGGCCGGCTTGTCTGGCCATCTCGACGTTTTGCTTGATACCGTACGCCACGCCTTCCATGAACGAGCGGATATAGTGGCCGCGGCCGTGATACAAGGAAGCACCCAAAACAACGCCACGCGCCAGGGGATCCCACATCGGCGTTCTCTCCCCCATAAAGTACGGCAGCGTGATCATGCCGTCCGATCCGGGAGGAACCCTCTCGGCTTCCAGGTTCATGATGTCGTACGGACTGATCTTGAGCCGGCTGGCCGTATCCACTTCCACTTGACCGAAGGTGTCGCGGAAATAGCGGATCAGCGCGCCTGCGCAGACGAGCGCCCCGACGGTCGTATATTTCTTCTTGGAATCCGCGGCATGAATGATGGTGATCATCCCTTTGGCGAAGGAGGGCTTGTCATGCACGACGCCCCAGACGCCCGCGGTGCCGAGCGTAATGCTGTTGTCTCCGTTGTTCAGAATGCCGGTTGACACCCATGCCGCGTTGCAATCGACGGTGCCCGCCACTACGGGAGTGCCTTCCAGGAGTCCGGTGGCAAGCGCCGCTTCTTTGGTCACATGGCCGATCACTTCGTCGCAGGGATGGACATCCGGGAATTTGTCGGCGTCCAGTCCGATTTCCGCCAGCATCTGACGGTCCCAGCTTTTGTTCACGATGTCGAATGCGATCCCGATCAAAGATGCGTTGCTGTAGTCGGTGAGGCATTTGCCGGTCAACTTCATCAGGGGATAATCTTTGGCCGTCAGCATCTTGTATGTTTTTTCGTAGAGCTCCGGACGATGATTCTTCTCCCATAACAGCTTGACCGTCGCATAATACGGATCGATCGGATTGGCCGACTTTTCGAATACGGCGTCCTCGCCCAGCAATTTCGCAATCTGGCGGCTTTCTTCCGTGCCGCGGCGATCCATCCAGATGTGGGACAACTGCAGCGGATTCATGTCGCGGTCGACGAGAATGCAGGCGGGCGACATGGCGCTCAGCCCGACGCCGAGAATTTCGGAAGGTGGAACCTTCGCCAACTCCAGCGATACCCGGATCGTTTCCGCCACGGCGTTCCAATAAGTATCGGGATGATGTTCAGCCCAACCCGGCCGTTCGGTAATCAGCGGATATTCGACATAATGCGTTCCGAGCACCCGTCCGTTCAGATCGATTACAGCCGACTTGGTGCCTCCCGTTCCGATATCGCAGCCAATCAAATAACCTCGTGCCAATGTCTGTCCTCTCCTTCCTTGTCATCCCGCACTCAGGCTATTGGGCTTTTTCATTCGCGTTGAAACCCGTTATGTTCCGGTGGATTCGCAATCCGTCGCGATTGAACAGCATGATGCGGTCAAGAGGCAGTTCCAGCCATACTTGATCGGAAAGGGTGCTGCCCAGCTTGTGATCCACTTTCACTTTGATGCGCTGATGGTTCACCTCGACCGTCAGCAGCCGCTGTCCGCCAATCGTAATCGATTTGTCAATCACTCTGCCGCGAACCGATCCGGCGGACGGCGAAGCATAAACTTTGACATGCTCCGGCCGGATTCCGATCGTCATCCGGTCTTCCGGGCAAGCTTCATCCAGCAGCAAAGGAGCGGGGAAAAGCGGCGCTTTTATCGACGATTTTCCTTCCGCGGTCCCGCATTCGCCTTCAAAAAAGTTCATTCCCGGATTGCCGAGGAACCAGCCGCCGAATGTGCTCTCGGGCGTCAGATACAACTTGCGCGGTTCGTCGCACTGAACGATTTCCCCGTCTTTCATGAGCACGATTTGGTCGGCCAGCGTCATGGCCTCGGTCTGGTCGTGCGTCACATAGATGATCGTCTGCTTCAATTGCTGCATGACTTCTTTCAGCGCCCGCTTGAGCACCAGTTTGGCGCTTGTGTCCACGTTGGTAATCGGTTCGTCGAACAGGATGATTTTGGGCTGCCGGGCGATCGCCCTGGCCATCGCCACCTTCTGCCGCGACGCATTGTCCAATTGGGTAATGTCTTTGTCCGCAACTTCCCCGAGCCCGAGCATATCGATGACGTCCGAAATCCGTTTTTTTCGCTCGGCAGCGGGAATTTTCTCTCTCAACAACGGCAGTTCGATGTTGCGGTATACGCTGATTCCCCTGTATACGACCGGATATTGGAAGACCATGCCGATGTTTCGTTTGCTGGTGGACAAATCGGTCACGCGCTCATCGCCGAAATAGATATCTCCCGATGTCGGAGACTCCAGGCCGGCAATGATTCTCAGCAGCGTCGTCTTTCCGCATCCCGACGGGCCCAGCAGGCAGGTTACGCGGGAAGCGGCAAACTCGAAGTTCAATTGCCGGATGGCAACGGTATTTTTGAAATGCATGGACAAGTTGACGACCTTAATGGAATACATGGGGGGCTCCTTTCCCGATTCTCCGGCCATCCCGCCGGTCGAACACGATAAGATTCGACGGATCGATGCTGGCTTGTTTCAAATCGGCCAAAGTCTCGTTCCCTTCATGGCGGAGAACCGCCGTCAGCATGGCGCCGCCGGATTCGAGATAGACGATTTCCTCGCCCCCAAGGTCTTCCCGCAATGCCAATCGACAGGGGAAACTCAACATTCCTTCCCGGCTATCCCCGGAAATCTCTATGCTCTCCGGGCGAAATCCGACGAAGGCTTCGCCTGTCCGTTCCGGCAATCCGCCTTCCCTCTCGTCCCATTGAACCGGAAAATCGATCAGCTCTGTCTTGCACCACGGACGGCCGTCTTTTTCGTACCACGAAGCGTGAAGCACATTGGCCGGCGGGAAACCGATCAGACGCATCGTGGAGACATGCGCCGGGGAGTCATACAATTGATCGGGCGTTCCGCTCTCGACAATTCGTCCGCCATCCAAGACGGCGACGTGTTTGGCCAAAGCCAGCGATTCAATAGGGTCTGAAGTCGTATAGATAAACGTCATGCCGAACCGGTCTTGCAATTGCTTCAAATCGTCCACAAGCTGCTCGCGCAATTTGAAATCGAGTCCGGCGAGCGGGTCGTCCAGTATATAAATATCCGTCTGTTTCACGATGCCTCGGGCGATCGCCACCCGCTGCTTTTGTCCGCCGCTGATTTGATCCGGACGTTTCTGCAGCAAACTCTCGATTTTGAGCAGCCGAGCCGCTTCCGTCACAATCGGCTCGATCTTGTTCGCATGCACCCGCTTCATTTTCAGGGGATAGGCGATATTGTCATACACGCTCAAGTGGGGGTACAGCGCAAAGGATTGCGGCACATATCCGATATTCCGCTCTCCCGGGTCGATGCCCGACGCTTCGCTGCCGCGGAGCCAAATTTCCCCTTGCGTCGGCTTTTCCAGTCCCATCAACAGCCGCATCAGCACCGATTTCCCGGACGAGGGCAATCCATAGATGACTGTAAAATCCCCCTTGCTGATCGTCAGATTGACACCGTCCAGCACAATTCGTTTTTTGTATGACTTGGAGATATTGCGAAACTCGACAGCGATAGCCAAGGTTGTCACCTCTGTCCCATTTGCACCAGATAAGGCGCAATCCATATGCCGACGGCGAATATCACAGCAATGACCGCAAACGTAATCCCGAGCATCTTCATGGACTTCCCGAAACCGGCGGAAGGCGGTATGTTGCCGAAAGCAATCTGGACAAACGTCGTTGCGATCAGCAGCAGAAACCCGAACCGGTACAGCCATTCATTGAAGTTCTGGACGATCAGAATGAAGCTGACCAGGAGCAAAAGGATCAGCGTCGTCTGCACGACGGAAGCAAAAGGCCGCTCCGTCTTCATCACACTTCACCCCTGACTGTACCGAACGTCATGCCGACGAGCAGATATCGTTGGAAGAAATAAATCATCAGAATCAACGGCAGCATGTAAACCAGCGACAGAGAAGCGATGAATGTCCAGTCGACTCCGTGCGTCTTATATAATCCAGAAGCCAGCGCGACCGGAATCGTTGTCACATTTTTTCCGCCAATGATGAAATTGAACAAAAACTCGTTCCACACAAAAATCATGTTGAAAATGAAAGCGGCCACCAACCCGGGCTTCACTTGCGGCAGAACCACCTTGAACATCACGTGAAAACGGGATCCGCCGTTCACGAGCGCGGTTTCGTCATAACGCAGGGACACCCCGTCGATAAAACCTTTCAGGATCCAGACGGAGAAAGGAATGCTGAACATCGCATAAAACAAAATGATCCCGAAATAGGTGTCTTTCCAACCCAGAGCGGTATACATCAAGTAAATCGGCACCACGACGGCCGCTCCCGGCACCATGCGCATCGAAAGGAGAAGGAACATCAGAAAATCGGTCCCTTTCGGCTTGAACCGTGAAAAGCTGTAGGAGGCGAAAAAAGATACGATGAGCGCGATGGTGACCGCGGATAAAGAGACGATAACGCTGTTCATCGCGTATTTGCCGAAGTTCAGCCCGATCACCATATTTCGGATGTTCTCCAGGGTGGGCGTGAAGAACCACTCTGGCGGTATGGCGAGAATCTGGTCTTTCGTTTTGAACGCGGCCAGGAAGATCCAGAATACCGGCAAAAAGAAACCGATGGAGACCAGCCAGAGCAAAACGTAATACAACCCCTGACGCACCCTTTTGGCCATGCGCTCACGCCCTCCTTTCTTTGTAGTTCAGAATGTACAAATAGATCGAAGTGAAAGCGATCGCGATAAGCAAAGTGATAATGGCGAGGGCCGACGCGTTCCCCATCGTGAAAGCTTCGAACGCTCTGCGGAACAGGGAGATCGCGATCAGCTCGGTCGCGTTGCCCGGACCGCCCGAGGTCATCGTGTACACCAGATCCATCGTTTTGAACGAATCGATCGTTCGGAGCAGAATGCCGAGCATCAGAATGAATTTCCCGTGCGGAAGCACGATGTGCCACAGCCGTTTGATCCAGGGGAGACGGTCGACTTCAGCGGCTTCCAGCTCCGCTTTTGGCACCGACCCGAGAGCTGCAAGCGTCATCAGGATCATAAACGGCGTCCACATCCAGATGTCAACAAGCAATACGGCTGGGTACGCCCATTTGGCATCGCCCAGAAAATTGACCGTGATGCCGAACCACTGCTTCAGATAATAGTTCGCAATGCCAAAAACGGGATCGTAGATCAGCCTGAAGAACGTTCCCGCGGCCACCGGAGTCAGAATCATCGGTGAGAAGAGCAGCGTAAGCGCCAGCCTTCGGCCGGGCATTTTCGCGCTCCCCCAGAACAGGAAGCCCAGCGCCATGCCGAGAATCGTTTCCAGGCCGACGCCGATAATCACAAACCAAAAGGTTTTGCTCAGCGCCTGCCAGATGCCGGTGTTCTCGAAGATCCCTTTGTAATTGGTCAATCCCAGAAATTTCAGCGGTTCGCCTGTTGTAATGTCATACTTGTAGAAACTGAGCCCAACCATCCACAGGAGGGGCAATACGTTCCACACGATAAAAAAAATCAAGACCGGCACCAATAACACATAAGGCAATAGATTGCGATCATGCAGCGATTTCGCTAGTCCTTTCATCAGCAAACCCTCCCGGTGGTTGAAAAAGGGGCAAGACTTTCGCCTCACCCCCATCAAGTGAACGGACTAAACGTTACTTCACACTGGCGCATGCTGCGGGAGGAGCATTCTTGGCGGTTCCTGCGTCGTACAGTATTTGCTGCTGCTTGCAGGCTACGGTTTCCAACGTTTTGAGCGGATCCTTTTCCCCGCCGGTCGCATAAGAGGTGAACGCCTCTTGTTGGACGGAGAGCATTTCGGAATACTTCGGATGATGCCAGAAATCCCGAGAACGTTCTTCCGTCAGACTGTATTTGTAAGCGCGGAACCAGGGCTGAATGCTTTCGAAATCCGGCGACTCCAACACCGCTTTGGTTGTCGGGTTGCCACCGCGTTTCGCATACTCGATCTGCGTTTCGGGCAGGTACCACCATTTCAGGAAGTCGATGGCCACTCTCATGTGGTCTTCGTCGTTGAATTTGTTGATCACCCACGGTTGACCGCCGATCGAGGTGATCCTCCGAATTTCTCCGTTCACTTCATAACCCGGAATCGGAACGATCAGTACTTTATCCTGCAGTTCAGGCGTAACCATGGCGCCGCCGACCGCAGCCCATTGATAAGCCGAGAACAGTTTGCCTTGGGTGAACGCTTCGGTGATTTGCGCAATACCGTAGTTTTCGGCCCCCGGCGGCATGTAGTTCTTGATGCTGACCATGGTTTCCAAAGCTTTCGCGTTGTTCTCCGTATTCAGAACGCCGTACACATCGCCGGTGTTCTGATCCCAGATTTCGCCTCCGGACGACCAGATGAACGGATAAAGCGAACCGGTGAAATAGTCGTATTCTTTGGAATATTGGACGGCCGCGCCGTACAGGTCTTGTTCCGGGCGGGTGAAGAATTCCGCCATCTTCAGATATTTGTCAATGGTCAGCTTTTCAAAATCTTCGAACGTCTGCGGCAGATCGAAGCCGTATTTGGCCTTGAAATTGGCCTGTTCATTCGGATCCGAGAGCAGGTCCTTCCGCACGTACAGGACCATGACGTCGCCTTCCTGCGGCATGCCCCACAATTGATCGGTACCGTCGGGGTACGTCATGTAAGCCTTCTCAACAACCGGGTCGAACCACTCGATGTTTTTCAACTCCGGTTCCTGTTCCATGATTTCGTTGACGCTGACGATCCATCCCGGCTCGGCAAAAGCGCCCAGCCATTGGCTGTCGCTGATGATAATGTTGAATTCCTGCGACTTGGTCGACAGCGAAGCCGCCGCTTTTTGGAACAGGGAAGTAAACGGGGCTTCCTCAAACGTAAAGGTTACGTCATAACCATATTTCTCTTTGGCGTATGCGGCAAAATCCGGAGACATGTCGACGGACAGCGAGCTTGGCAGCCATCCGCCAATCCCCAGTATGGACATCTCAATCTTTTTGCCCGCCAGCGGACTCGAGCCTTCGTCACCGCCGGATGTGCCGGAAGTGCTGGAAGTGCCGCCGGAATTGCCGCCCGAAGTCGGGGTACCGTTGTCGGACTTGTTTCCGGAGCAAGCCGACAAAATCATGGTGAACAGAATCGCAAGCATGACCACAATGGATACGGATTTGGTTTTCAACTGTCATTCATCCCTTCCGTTGTGAATTGAAGAGAATTTCGTTTATAAAGCGTTTTCATAAACATGCTGTTTCGAACGTTTCCATTCCCCCTTAAGTCTTTTTGCGATTCTTCGAAAGAGAGACACACGAATCCACAAACCATCATTGTCAATCCTCAATAGAATCGCAATGGTTTTTGTTTTGTTTGTTTCCAAATTATAAATGTTGGGGTTTCGAATTTCAATAGATTTTTTTGTTTTTATAATAATTTCATTAATATTTTTTGCGTCTTTATTGCTGATCCGCAAGGACTCGATACTTGGCTTCACCCCCAGAAAGGCTCATATATACGCTCTCCTTTCACAAATCTGCTATAAATTCTTTTATTTGCTTTCATTTTACAAATTACTGGACGGTTTTATGTTATTGTTGTTTGTTCTTCTTTGATTTTTTATGTCGTTTATTGTCTTTGATTGATTTATTGAAAGTCATTTGTCAAATGGCTATAATATAATAAGTAACAACCCATGAATTAGGAGTTGCCTTTCATGCTGGCACCAGAACGGCGAAGCATCATTTTGGAGCGAATTAAAAAACAAAAGAAAATTCTCGTGAAAGAACTGTCCCGGGATTTAAATGTTTCCGAAGGTACATTGAGGAATGACCTGAAATTTCTCGAAGACGAGGGTTTGGTGGAAAGAACGTATGGAGGAGCCGTTCTTCCACGCCCCAAGTTTATCGAGAACTCGTTTCGTTTGACGCACACGGTCAACCAAACCGAGAAGGCGGCCATCGGGAAAGCTGCGGCCGAATTGGTTCATGACAATCAATGCATCATTCTCGACGCCAGTACGACCGGACTGGAATTGGTCAAAAACCTGATGCATGTCTCATCGCTGACCGTTGTAACCAACGGCCTGATCACCGCCCAGGAGTTGAACCGCAATCCGCGGATCAACGTGATTGTGATCGGCGGTGTGCTGCGATCCGGTTCTTACAATCTCGAGGGATTGCTGGGGAAAGATTTGCTTTCGCAAATCCATGCGGACATCTTCTTCACTTCCGCCCACGGCTTCACGATCACCGAAGGCTTGACCGTATACGATGTTTACGAAGCGGAATTGAAAAAATTGATGGCCGCCAACGCCGGCAAAGTTGTCGCCTTGCTGGACCATACCAAACTCGGCAAACGATCGACCGCCACCTTTGCCGAGTTGTCCCAAATTGATACGATCGTGACGGATTCCGGAGCCGATCCGCAATATTTGGAGCAAATCCGCGTCCGCGATGTGAACGTAATGATCGCCAAAACATGACTTGGTTGCACGGGTTTTCCCTTTTCACGCGCTCTTCATACACCATTCCGTTGCTTTCTGATAACTCCCGCTGAATTCTGATACTTCTGTTCTCCACACTTCTGCGCGGAAAGAACGAGCCGGTCGCGGATCCGCCAAGGATCATGCGTTTCCTCCGTCAATTGACAGTCCGCCAGGAACCTGGGCCCAATCCCTCAGGAATCGCTCGATTCCGATTTCCGTGAGCGGATGCTTCCACAATGACGGGAACAACGAGCCCGGAATCGTCGCGATGTGCGCGCCGGCCAAGGCGGCTTGCTGCACGTGCTCGATATTCCGAACGCTCGCCGTAATGATCTCCGTCGGGAATTTATAATTTTCAAGAACGGTCCGAAGGGCGCGGATCAGTTCCATGCCTTCGATCCCGATATCATCAAGTCTGCCGACGAACGGGCTGATGTAAGTCGCGCCGGCCTTGGCAGCCATCAGCCCCTGCGTCACCGTGAAGATAAGCGTAACATTCGTCTTGATGCCGTCTCGCGACAGCTTGTAGGCCGCCTCAAGCCCGTCCTCTGTCATCGGCAGCTTGATGACGACATTATCGGCCCAACGCGCCAGCTCATGCGCTTCCTTGATCATGTCCCCGGCACGAACGCCGATGACTTCCGCGCTTACGGGGCCTTTGACTTCTCTGCAGATGTCCTGGATGATGTCTTTAAATGGCCGTTTCTCCTTCGCGATAATGGAGGGATTGGTCGTCACGCCATCCACCAGTCCCAGCCGATTTACGCGTCTGATTTCTTCAAGGTTTCCCGTGTCCAGGAAGAACTTCATTCCTGTCATCCCCTTCCTATCCATATTGTCAAACGGCGAGCGGGCGTTTGTGATGCGACGTCACGAAATGCATCCCCCGGCCTCGGCTGTGCGTAACCAGCGAATGCGTCGTCTGCGTGCCGTCGTGATTGCGTTGAATCCCGTTCAGCATCACACCGGTGGTCACCCCGGTGGCAATGAAAAGGCAATCGTCCGAGGATACGAGGCGATCCATCGCGAGGGGATCGCCGGGATACTCAATTCCCATGGCTTTGCACCGCTCCCGCTCCTCATCATTTGCCGGAAGCAATCTCGCCTGCATCTCGCCTCCCAGGCATTTGAGCGCCACCGCCGCCAGGACACCTTCGGGCGCTCCGCCGATTCCGACAAACAGATCGATCCCGGTGATCTCGATCGCCGTTGCAACGGCGCAGGTCACATCCCCGTCGGCAAAAAGTTTCGTCCTGGCTCCGGTGCTTTTGATCTCCCGCAGAATGTCGGCATGCCGCTCCCTTTGCTGCACAATCACGGTCAATTCGGACACGTCTTTGCCAAGCGCGTCCGCCACATTCCGCATATTTTCGACAATGGAGCGTTCAATATCGATGCGGCCCCTGGCCTTCGGCCCGACCGCCATTTTGTACATATACATATCCGGCGCATGAAGCAGCGTTCCGCGCGGCGCCGCGGCAATGACCGTCGTGGAATTCTCCTGGCCGTAGGCGACAAGGTTCGTGCCTTCCAGCGGATCGACGGCAATATCCAGCTCCGGCCCCCGGCCCGTGCCCAGTCTCTCCCCGATGTGAAGCATGGGCGCTTCGTCCATCTCGCCCTCTCCGATTACGACAGTCGCGTCCATGTCCATCTGGTTCAGCAAACGCCGCATGGCGCTTGTCGCCGCCTGATCAGCCTCGTGTTTGTTGCCCCTGCCGATCCAGGGGTAGGAATCCAAAGCGGCCGCCTCGGCGACCCGCAGGAAATCGAAGAGCAATCGTTTCATCCGATTCACATCACTTTGTGAACATATTGAACGAACGTATCAAACATGCAGTAAGCCGACACTGCCCCCGGGTGCCTGTGTCCGACGGAGCGGTCGCCCAGAAGTCTCCGGCACCGTTTCGCCATCAACAAACACGCAGCTCCGACTCCCCCCTTTCAAATAAAAGAAATTGAACGAAAGAAAATTGCCGGTTTTTCACTTTTCTATTATTACGTTTAATTTTATTTTCCCTTTCCAATATTGTCAACCAATCTTTCTTTTTCTTTCGTTATTGACAGATCCGTTGGTCTCGGCTTTCGCCCGCCATTGCTTTATCTTTTCTATTCTTTCGTTTGCGGTTTACGGCTGTCCATTTCCCGTGTTACATTCTTAATTGTGATAGGTATGGCCTGGTGCAATGCATGCAATAATAAAACCGAGCACTATTGGAGGTTTCTTGCTGATGAAAATGTTTAGCGAAGAAAGAAGAAAGCGGATTATTGACTATTTGACGCAACATAATCGGGCTACGGTGAAAGAGCTCGCTGAAATCTTGAAAGTGTCCACGGTGACGCTGCGCGCCGATTTGAATTATTTGGAATCGGTAGGCTTGCTGCAAAGAACGCACGGCGGCGCCACTTTGGTAGAACCGAAGCCCGAATATCCTCCCATGACCAGTTTCTCGGTGCGCGAGAAGACCAATCAGGCGGAGAAACGGGCCATCGGCAAAGCGGCTGCCGACATGGTCAACACCGGGCAATGCATTATTTTGGACGCCAGTTCCACTTGTCTGGAGATGGCCCGCAATTTGGTTACGCAGCAGAAGCGATTGACCATTCTGACGAACGGCATTATGACCGCCATGGAATTGCGGGAAAACCCGCAATTTACGGTCATCCTGATCGGCGGGATTTTGCGGATGGGGAGCGTGGGACTTGAAGGCAGCCTGGGAACCCATATTTTGGGCGAGATTAACGTGGACGCCATGTTTACCTCCGCTCGCGGTTTCGTCTATCATGACGGGTTGACGGATTTTAACGTTTATGAAGTGGAACTTAAAAAAGCCATGGCCGCAAGCGCCCAAAAAATCGTCGCGCTTCTGGATCACAGCAAACTCGGCCGTTCCTCCATTGCCTCATTCGCCGCGCCTGAAGACATCGACATCATCATTACGGACTCCGGCGCCGCAGAGGAGGATCTTCGCAAACTTCGACAAATGGGAATTGAGGTCGTCATCGCATAAGCGGATGGAAATGGCTCAGCCCTTTCTCCTTCTGTCGCGTGAAGTTGAAAGGGCTGACAAACATGATATTTTGGATTGCCGGCCGATGAGCTGCTTTACGCCGGCGTTTGGGAGCTTCCCGCTCCCGTCTTCTCCCGCGGAAAATGCACGAATCCTTCAGGATCGGTGAACTGCGTGAAGATCCCCCGCTTCATGGGCCGGGCGGATACAGGAACGCCACGGCGCCCGCCTTCATCCTCCCGTACGTCTCATGGATTTCGTCGCATTTGACAGTCTTCCGGTTGCCGCCAAGCTCCGTCAGGTACGCGGCAGGCTGCGGGTATGGCTCCAGATCCGGTAATCGAGCAGCCGGGGTGTCAGATGCGGGTACCGGCCTTTCAACTCCCGGGCGGCTTCCTGCGGCAGGCGCTGGCACTCCCCAAGATCGGGCGCCTCGCCCAACGCCGCGGCCAGGAACCGCTGGATCATGCGGTCCGGCTTGATGAAATCGTTCGACCCGGCCAGCATGCAAAAATACCGGAACGAAATGCCGCTCCTCTGGCCGGGGATCAAGCGGATCTCCCGCTCCACCTCCGGGTCGGCGATCGCCCTCGGAACATCCTGCAGACAATGGATTCCGTGCTTTTGCAGCACCGAGGCGAACCGCCGGACGGCCTCCGTCTTCCGTATCCCGTTCCGGCTCGAGGTGCGTTGCCGGTTCCGGAACACTTCATTGGTGAAAAAATCGTCGCCCGCCTCCTCCATCTTGCGGACGAACGCCGGAACCGGTTCCTGCTCCCCCGGCTCGGGCAGCGCGTCCGCATGTGGCCGGATGCGGGGCAGGCCGTAGTAGTCGCAATACCGGATGACGACCGCCCGCGTGCTTTCATACCGGACACCGATGGAAAACACGGCGTCGATCACGCACAGCGGAAGGCTCTGATAGAAATACTCTTCTCCGAGCCCGGCTCCGGCCAGGTCCAGCGTCCGCTCGCAATATTCGGCCAGTTTTCGCGCTTTGTCCATGTGTAAGATCACCTGTCCGACGCCGTCGCAAACACCCGTTCCCCGCTCCGGGGTAAAGGCCGCAACAGCAATTCTTGTACGGACCTGATCGAGCCGGTCGGCACGTGGATCAGATCCGCTGAGGCGCCTACGCCCTGAACCGGTAACCCGCGCCCCACACCGTCTCGATGTACTGCGGGTTGGCGGGGTCGGCCTCGAGCTTGTCCCGCAATTTTCCGATATGGACCGTCACCGTCGCGAGATCCCCCTCCGCGTCCAGCCCCCAGACCTGCTCGAAAATGGCGCTCCGGCTGAACACCTGGTCCGGACGGCTCGCCAGAAACGCCAGCAGATCGAACTCCTTCGCGGTCAGTTGGATCTCCCGGCCGTCCAGATGCACGCGGCGCGACGCCTTGTCGATCGTCAGACCGCGGATGCGGATCGTGTCCCGCTTCGCCCCGGCGCGCCCGGCGTACCGCTCGTACCGGTCCAGATGCGCCTTCACCCGGGCGACCATCTCCGCCGGGCTGAACGGCTTCGTCATGTAGTCGTCCGCTCCGAGCCCGAGGCCGCGGATGATGTCCGTCTCCTCGCTGCGCGCGGAAATGACGATAATCGGAATCTCCGTCTTCGCCCGGAGCTGCCGGCACAGCTCGAACCCGTCCATCCCGGGCACCATCAGGTCCAGGATGACGAGATCGTAGCCGCCGCCCAGCGCCTTGCGCAGGCCGATGTCGCCCCGGTGCTCCAGATCCGCCGCGAACCCGTGGATCTCGAGGTAGTCCCGCTGGAGCTCGGCGATGCTTTTCTCGTCTTCAATGATGAGCACGCGTTTCATGCCCGCCTCCGCGCATGATGGTCTCGGCCCGATCCGTCCGGTCGGACGTCTTGAGCGTGAAGGTCACGGTTGTGCCTTTGCCCAATTCGCTGTCCGCCCGGATTTTTCCTCCATGGGCGTCCACGATCTGCGCGGCGATGGCGAGCCCGAGACCGCTGCCCCCGCCGCGGCGGGAAGCTTCCGCGCGATAGAACCGGTCGAAGATATGGGGCAAATCCCGCCCGTCGATGCCTTCGCCGTTGTCGGCGATCTCGACCCGCGCGAACCCCGCTTCCCCGTCCGGCATGACGCGCAGGGTGATGCGCCCGTTTTCCTTGTCCATGTGCTTCGCGCTGTTCTCGAGCAGGTTCGTGAACACGCGCTTGAGCTGCTCCGGATCGGCTGTGACCCTCACGGGTTCGGCGGGCAGCTCGGCGTCAAGGCGGATTCCTTTGTTTTCCATATATAACCGGTATTCATCGACGATCCGGCCCGCGTATTCGCGCAGATCCAGCTCCGTGTACCGGAACGGCACGCGGTTCAGATCCAGCTTCGAACAGAGCAGCAGCTCGTCGACCAGCCGCGCGAGATCGGACGCGTGCGCATGGATGGTCCGCGCGTATTTCGCCAGACGCTCCGGGGTGGCCGCCACGCCGTCCAGCATGCCCTGCGCGTATCCCATGATCGCGGTGATCGGCGTCTTCAGATCGTGGGAAATGTTCGCGATGAGCTGCTTGCGGTTCTCTTCGATCCTGAGCCGCTCCCGCACCGATTCATGGAGCCGCTGCCGCATCTCCTCGAAGGCGCGGCCCAGCTCGCCCAGCTCATCCCGCCCATGGGCGGTCACGGCCTGATCCAGGTCGCCCTCCCGGATCCGTTCGGCGGCCTGTTGCAGCTTGAGGATCGGCCGGATCAGCCGGCGGGACATCCTTATCGTGAGCAGCACGTTCGCCGCGATCAGCGCCGCCGGCAGCGAGAAGAGGAGCCACGGCAGCAGATGGTGAATCAGCCGGTCGACGGGCGAGCCGTCGAGGAGGAGGAACAGGTTCCCGTCGCTCCCGTCCGCGAAGCGGAACACGTATTGGATTCCGGCGAGCCACCGGCCGTGCAGGTACAGCGATTCCTCCCGCCAGGCGTAGGTTTCGCCCGGAGCGGGCGGGCGGGCCGGCAGCCAGCCGGTGACGCGGTTTCCGAGCCCGTCCGAGGCGTAGCGGAGCTCGCCGGAACGGAAGAGCGCGATGCCGATGTTGCGGCCGGCCAGCCGATCCCCGTATTGGTTCAGCCTGGCCTCATCCAGCAGCAGGTCGGGATTGTCCCGCATGATCGACTGCAGCTCGGCGACCGCCATCATTTCCCCGTGCATGAATTCGCCGAGGCTGTAGCCGTCGAGCCGGTAATGGGCCCTGACGGCGTTCCACTGTCCGGCGAACACATGGAACAGCGCATACGCCAGGATCACCGTCAGCAGGACCGGCGCCAGAATCATCAAGGTATGGGAAATCCCAAGCTTCGTGCGGATGGACACAGGCGTTGCTCCTTCCCGCTGATTATCGATTGTCGCGGGCCGCGGCCGCTTGAACGGTCCGCCCGCGCAGCCGGCCGCGCCCGGGGAACCACCAGTTCCAGTCGCCGAGCAGCTTCATCGCGGCCGGCACGAGGACGAGCCGCACGATGGTCGCGTCCAGCGCGATCGCGACGGCCATCCCGAAGCCGAGCTGCTGCATCGGCAGGATGCCGGCGAACGCGAAGGAGGCGAACACCGCGACCATGATGGCCGCCGCGCCGGAAATCATGGGCGCCGTCCGTTCCAGCCCGAGCGCCACACTCTCTTCATTCGATCGTCCGCCGTCGTACTCCTCTTTCACGCGGGTGAGCAGGAACACTTCGTAGTCGGTGCTCAGGCTGAACAGCAGGCCGAGCAGCAAGATCGGAACGAAGTTCTGGATGTGGCCGAAATCCCCGAAGCCGAACAACTCCCGGCCCCACCCCCATTCGAACGTGACGACCAGCACGCCGTACGTCGCGCCGAGCGAAAGCAGGTTGAGCAGAATCGCCTTGAGCGGCAGCATCAGGCTCCTGAAGGTCGCGAGCAGCACGGCGAACGTCAGTCCCATCGTGAACAGGATGACCGGCACGAGGCTGCGGCGCAGCGAATCGCTCACATCCATGCCTTCGGCCGTCTGCCCGCCCACGTAGACGTTGAAGGCCCCGAGTCCCGCTTCGGCGGGGAGCGCCTCGTCCCGGATCTCGCGGACCAGCCCCTTCATCTCCTCGCTGAACGCGTGCCGGTGGGACACGACATCGACGATGACCGTGCCGTGGTCCGCGCTGATATACCGGTGGATCATCCGCAGGATGGCGGGGTCCGGCCGATCCCGGTCGGTGAGCAGCGTCCGGACGGTTTCGGCGTCCATCCCCGGCAGATGGGTCAAATAATGGGTGACGGCATCCACCCCGTCGAGGCTTTCCAGCCGACCGGCGAGACGTTCGAGCAGCGCCTGCCCGTCGGGCGCAAGCCACGCGCCGGGCTCGCCTTCCAGCACGATCTGCACCGGGGACGCCACGCCGAGGCCGAACGCCTCCTGCAGTGTCCCGACGCCCCGGCGGACCGGGGAATCTTCCGGCAGCATGCGCACGTCCGCCGCGGACGTCCGGAGCTCCAGGGCCGGCCAGGCCAGGAGGGCCAGCACGATCACCGATCCGGCCAGACCGGGGAACGGCCTTCTCATGATGGCATGGGACAGCCGATACCACCTGCCGGAGCCGGAACCGGACGCGGACTTCGCAAGCGGGATGCGCCAGACGTTGATTCTGGTCCCGAGGATGGCGGCCGCGGCCGGAAGCAGGCTGAGCCCGGCAAGGAGCAGCACGGACACGGTCACGATCACGCCAAGCGCCATCGAGCGCACCGCCGCGATATCGACGGTGAGCAGCGCGCTCATCGCCCCCATGATCGTCAGGCCCGAGAACAGGATCGCGTGCCCCGCCGTCCCGACCGTCCGGCCGACGGCCCGCGCGATGTTCCGCGAATCCCGCGCCAGCTCCTCCCGGAACCGGGACACGAAGATAAGCGCGAAGTCGATGCCGAGCCCGATGCCCAGCATCATCGCGGCCTCCATGATGAAGACGGAATGCTCCGCCTGCCGGGCGAAGAAATACAGGATGCCGAGCGCCACCGCGATCGACGACGCGGCCAGCGCGAGCGGCATGAACGAGGACACGACCGACCGGAACACGAGGAACAGCACGATCAGGATGACGGGGATCGCGTACAGGTGCGCCCGGCTCAGCCCCTCCTGACTGACCTTGTTCACCTCGCCCCACATGGCCGGCGCGCCCAGAATCGCCGCCTCCACGCCGAGCGCCTCCGCGGTCTCCGCGAGCCGGCTCTGGATGCCCGGCAGCTCCTTCTGGGCGAAGCCTTCGTCGATGTTGAGCTCGACGAAGCCGATCGCGACGTTGCCGGCGTCGCCCGCGAACCGCGCTTTCAGCGGCTCGGGCGCGTCCAGCCAGGAGTAGACGCCCGCGACCGCTTCTTCCCCGAGCAGCGCGTCTTGTATGGCTTGCAGGTTGCGGGTGAACCCTTCCGATCCGGCTTCATGCCGCGGGTCCTTCACCACGAGCGTAAGGGAGGTGTCGCTGCGCGATTCGAATTTCTCCGCGATCGTCCGGTAGGCCATGTAGGAGCCCGAATCCGGCACGCCCCACCCGCCCCCGGTCAGGAGCGGTCCGAGCTTTCCCGCGTACAGCCCGCCGAACACCGCGGCCAGCGCCACCCACGCGGCCAGCACGATCCAGCGAATTCTGTGGACGAATTGTCCCCAACGTCCCAATGCGCGGCTGATCATGTCGCCTTCGATCTCCTTCCCTTATGGTTGCATCGGGTGTTCCATCTCCGGCGACCATTGTAGGGCACGAATCGAATTTCCCCGTAACGGAAGTCGAAAGAAGGGGTAACGGGTTTCGAAAAAAAGCGTAAAATCGGTGAATCGGGCGGGTGATCAGGATTGCGGTTCAAGCGATCACCTGCCCCGCTCCATGGTCGGGTACGCCACTTTTCCGCTCCAGGGAAAAGGCCGCAGCAGCGGTTCTTGCACGGGCTTGATCGAACCGGTCGGCACATGAAGCAGATCCGCGGCTCCGCCACCCCGGAGCAGCGCGACCCAATCCTCGCTCACGGGCACCGAATGCCGCCAGATGTTCGGATCGGCATATTGTTCCGGCTCGGTCGCATCGAGCGGCCGGACTCCGCCGTCGGCCCCGACGATCCGCCACCCGTCATCGGCATACTGAAGCACACGGCCGCGGGTCAGCGGGAGCGAATGGACCGCCGGCTCAAGGGTGGCCAGCTCTCCGGTCGCCCAGTCCATCACCCGGCGTTCCCTCACGTAATCATTCGGACCGGCGAGGTATTCGATGTACAGCTTGCCGCCGTCGATGAACCGGACTCGGTTGAATCATGACAAACCCGGATGCCGCAGGTTCCCGGCGGATGGAAAGCTGGCGGCATCAACTGGCCGTCCGTTCCCGTCAGAGCGGCGTGATTGAGGTGGAGATTCAATTTTCATCGGGCGAGATTGGCACTTACGAGCTGGAGATCCCGCCGGCGGCGAGAAGCGGGTCTACCGGTTCCTGCGCGAAGTGCCCTTCCGCTACGAGATCTCCCGTCCGACGGACGCGGACACGGCGATTCTGGAGCGGGGCGTCCGCGACTATCTGCTGGCGGGCGAGACGCACGCGTGATCTCGCCAAGCCGCCGTTCGACAAGCCGCAGAGCTTCCTGAAACTGTTCCACACGGCGAAGCAGAAGAAACTGGTGGAGACGGTTAAGGCGGTCAAGGAGAATGCGGAGAAGATTGTGGGGTAGTAAATGGCTGAGCCCGGTCCTTCAGCGGACCGGGCTATGCTTATCCGACAAAACTTGACAGTTGGTGTGGACATATCCGGATGTCAATGATATGTTAATATTATCAATTAACGACAATTTATGTTGTAAACAGACGAAGTGCCACGCATCCCGAGGAATGAGTGGCTCTCCGCATCGTGATTTCCGCCTCCGTAAAGAAGGAGGAAAGTGTTTGTGGGAAGATTATACAGGGAGATTTCTGAATTGTCAAGAACGCTTTTTGGAGACTGAAAATTCGGAACATTTATAAC
>Ga0310826_100740_pt1 | contig 25824 bp, 21 predicted proteins | sample WT_ome_FD_201306 | JGI IMG/M metagenome (GOLD analysis project Ga0310826, IMG submission 201306) | Sorghum-adapted microbial communities enriched on wild type (WT) sorghum from Joint BioEnergy Institute, Emeryville, California, United... ... | reverse complement strand
CCGCCCCGATTCGCGGCGAATCTACACCCACACCCCGCCGTCCGACGCGGCCGCCTCGCGGCGATACGCGTAGTTCAGCTCGCACAGCCGGACAAGCGCGAGCTTTGTGCCGCGCTTCGGCACCGTGATCCGCACGGGCGCGCCCCCGAGCCGCCGGAGCCGCTCCGCCGTCCGCCGCGCGTCGCCGATCCGGTTCACGATCAGCTCGTCCGGAATGGGCGGCGCGCCCGCGCCGGCGTAATAGTCGACGATGGCGCGATCGTCCGGCGCACCGCCGACGCGATCCGCGCCCCGATACTCCATCGCCGACAGCATGCCGCGCTTGATCCGGGCGACCAGCATCCCGTCCTCCCCGAGGTACAGCACATCCTGGTCGTGCCGTGTCTTCAGGTCGACGACCTGCGCGTCCGACTCGCGTTCCAGCGCCCGGATCAGGCGCAGAAGCTCTTCCGCGCGCTCGAAATCGAGCCGCTCCGCGCTCCGTTCCATCTCGTCCCGCAGAAGCGCGACCAGCGCGCCGCCGCCCTCCAGCAGCTCCGCCGCCCGCCGCGCCTGCGCCATGTATTCCTCCTCCGTCTGCAGCCCGGCGCACGCGCCGCCGCAGCGACCGAGATGCCAGCGGAAGCAGACGCGATCCGGCATCGGATCGCAGGTCCGCAGCCGGAAGCGGTCGCTGAGCCATTCGGCGAGCGTCTTCAGGCACCATTCGCCGGCCGGACCGAAGACGGCCGCGGGCGCTTCGCCATCCGGCTCCGGCAGCCCGGCGCGCCTGTTGCGAAAGCTGGCGCGCAGCATCGGATACGGCGCGCCGGTCATCACCAGCTCGCCGAATCCGCTGTCCTCCCGCTTCAGGGCGCGGTTGACGGGCGGCTGGTGCATTTTGATCAGATGGTTTTCGAGCGTGAGGCTTTCCGTCTCGTTCGAGGCGAGGATGATCTCGATGGCGGCCACGTTCCGGACCAGCTCGCGGAACCGGGGACTTTTTTGCGGCTGATGGAAATACGAGCGGAGCCGGCTGCGCAGGTTGACGGACTTGCCGACGTAGAGCACGCGCCCGTCAGCGCCCCGCATGATGTAACAGCCCGGCCGTTCGGGAAACAACTGCGGCCGAAACACAAACGGCATCGCCGACGCCCCTCCGATCCGCAATACTGCGACAATTTCAGCAATCGTTCTCCGCGCGCGTTGACGGCTTATCCCGCCGCAGCTACAATCATACCAAAATCAAGCCGGGAAGGATGGTGCCGCATGCCGGAAATCTACGCCATCGAAGCCGAAACGATCGACGGCCGGAACATCGCCATGTCGGAATACGAAGGCCGGGTGCTGCTGATCGTCAACACCGCCAGCAAGTGCGGGTTCACGCCGCAATACGCCGGACTCGAGCGGCTGTACGGGAAGTACCGGGACCGGGGCTTCGTCGTGCTCGGATTCCCGTGCAACCAGTTTGTCGGCCAGGAGCCGGGCGACGGGGCCGAGATCGCGTCGTTCTGCTCGCTCAACTACGGCGTCACGTTCCCGCTGTTCGCCAAAATCGACGTGAACGGCCCGAACCAGCATCCGCTGTTCCGCCTGCTCAAGCGCAAAAAATCCGGCTTGTTCGGCTCGAAGTCCATCAAATGGAACTTCACGAAGTTTCTCGTCGACCGCAAGGGGAACGTCGTCAAGCGGTACGGGCCGGCCGTGCAGCCGGAGAAGATCGAGGCGGACATCCTCAAGCTGCTGTGACCGCCTTATGCGCACGATCGTACAAGAAACTACCCTCTGGAACGAGATCACCGTCTACGAGACGGGCGCGCTGTTCGGCATGACCGGCCGCTTCCGGTGCCTCAAATTCGCCGACGAAGCGGTGCAGGGCGCGATCGACCTGAAAAGTCCCGACCGCGTCGTGCTCGAATATCCCCGGGCGCTCCTCCATCTGCTGGAGCGGAACATGCCGGGTCTCCGGCGGGCGTTCATGATCGGCCACGGCATCGGCACGATTCCGTCGCGCTATCCCGCGGACGCGTTCACGATCGCCGAGATCGACGGGCGGGTCGCCGCCGTCAGCCGGGATTTTTTCGGCTACCCGTGGGACAATGTCGTCATCGGCGACGGGCGCGCGCTGCTCGAGGCCGAGCCGCCGGCCTCGTACGACGCCGTCCTGATCGACGCGTTCACGAAGGACGGCACGCCCGTCCATCTGACGACGGTCGATTGCTTCGAGGCGGCCGGCCGCAGGATGCGCGGCCCGGGACTCCTGCTCCTCAACCTGACCGGCCGCATGCGCGGCGACCGCCGGATCGCGTCCATCCACGCGGCCCTGGCCCTGGCGTTCCGCCACACCGCCGCCTTCTTCCTGCCGGCGTCGCCCGGCCGCCCGTACGGCAACGTGCTGCTCGCGGGCGGCGGCCGGCCGGTCTCGTTCGATCCGGACGGCATGGCCGGGTTCCGCCCGTTCGTCCCGGAGCCCGGCTACGCCCTGCGGGACCGCCGCTAACGCGCCTCTCCGGCGGCCGCGTCCCGCTTCGATTCAGGCCGGCCGTTCAGCTTTCCAGCTTCACGACGAGCGCATTGCTGAGCGGCCGGCCGGGCGCCGTCACATATTTCCCGTCGTAATACAGGCCGCTCGAGGCGCCGCCGTCGAGGTTCATCGCCTGCCATGCGCCCGCCTGGCGCATGATCTCCGCGAGCTCCGCGATCGTCGCCGACGGCACCGTGACGAGCATGAGCCTGTGGTCGCGGGTGATGCCGAGGGCGCTGCGCGCAAAGCTGTCGGTCAAAATTTTGCTGCTGCCGAACCGTTCTCCCTCCAGGTCCAGCTCCACCTTGCCGTTCCGCACGAGGCGCGGTCCCGCCTGGATCGCGCCGTCAATGTTGCCCGCCCTGACCAGCTCCGGCATGTCGGCGCCGTCCGCCACCTCCGCCAGATGATTCCGGTCATAGATGAACGTCGCGCGCAGATGGCCCTGGCCGCCGTTCAGCAGCTCGCCTTCGTTCAGAACCCAGCCGTACGGCCGCTTGAACTCCGATTTGCTGTAGGCGTCGAAGAACGTCCCGTTGATCGCCGATATCGCGCCGTGCCGCTCGGCCATCGCGCTCAGCTCTTCCGTCCGGCCGATCTCGCCGCCGGCCGGCACGACCTCGAGATCGACGCGCGGATCCATGAGCACGACCGTGACCATCCGCACTTTGAACGACTTGCCGTCGACCTTGAATGTGCGCGTCTCATGGACGACGGGCGAGGCGTCCATGCGGATCGAACCGAGCGGCACGACCGGCAGACGGATTTCGCCGTCCGGATGCGCGACGCGCACCGCGCCCGCGTTCGGCTGCCATTCCATCTCCAGACCCAGCGCCGTGCCCGCGAAACGCAGCGGCACATAGGTCGTGCCGTCCAGCACGAACGGCGGCGCGTCCAGCGGCACCGTCCGGCCGTCGATGACCGCCCCTGCCCGTCCGACATGCAGCACGATCTCCCGTCCGTCCCGGCGCAGCACGATTCGCTGTTCCTCCCGCTCCCACATGACCGAAGCGCCGGCGTATTCGCCCAGCAGACGCAGCGGAACATACGTCCTGTCGCCCTCCAGATAAGCGAACGGCTTCGGTCCGGCATATGCCGCCGGTACCGGAGCGGCCTGCAGCAGCAGCCCCGCGAGGGTCGCCATGATCCAAATTCGCAATCCCTTGCCCGATCGTTTCAACGATGCTCCACTCCATTTTCATGCAGGATTTCTTCGCGTCCCCATTTATATCGGAAAATCGTTCCACCGCCATGAGACGGCGAAAGCCCCCTGTCCCCGAACGGGAACAGAGGGCTTCAGAACCAGCGGAACGATCTTCGGCAGCGTTTCACGCGAGACAAATCCGGGCGTCGCCGGCTCGCCGGCCGACGGCGGTTCGGTCGGCTCCGGCGCTTCCGGCGCAGACGGCCTGCGCCATCCCGCCTTACGCCTCGATCGGCTTGAACGCGATCCAGTCCACCTGGATGCCCGCCTTGACCGGTTCGATCCGGATTTCGTAAAGCCCAGCTTCCAGCCGAATCTTCGCCAGTTTCCGCGGAATCCATTGGCCCATCGTGCCGTTCGTCTGCACCGTCGCCGTGAGGCGGCCGTTCAGGTACACATTGCACGCGCTCTGCGCCGTGAAGAACTCCGGCGACATGACGCCCGCCAGCATCCGGTATTCGCCGGAACGCCCGATGCGGAACCACGCCGGACCGTCCGAAGGCAGCTTCACGTGCGCCAAATCGTCCGCCGGCTGCACCCGCTCCGCCGCAGGCGACTGCGCCGGATCGGCGGGATAAGCTTCGAACGTCTTCTCGGGCTGCTGCTCGCGCCGGAACACCGGCGCCCGCATCAGGAAGCGCAGGATGTTCATCGCGCTGCGCTGCAGCTCGCCGCGGGTCAGCTTGCCGGCCGCCAGCGCCTCCAGCGTGTTGTCGCCCATCGCGTTCGTCTCCGCGCCGTAGTTCGGCACGACCATGTACAGATCGTTCTGCGCGCGGACCATCGCCGCCGTGTTCTGCCGGCTCGATTCGCCGCCTTCCACGGGATCGTTCATGCTCGCCCACCAGTCGGTCATGACGATGCCCCTGAAGCCCCACTCGCCGCGCAGAATCGTCGTGTTCAGGTCGTAGTTCGACGCCGACCAGACGCCGTTGACCGGGTTGTAGCTCGTCATGATCGCGTTGGCGCCGCCCAGCTTCACCGCGATCTCGAAGCCGCGCAGATACAGTTCGCGCAGGGCGCGCTCCGAGACGGCCGCGTCGACCTTCGTCCGGTGCTTCTCCTGGTTGTTGCAGGCAAAATGCTTCAGCGTCGCGTTCGAGCCGCCGCGCATGATGCCCCGCACGCAGGCCGCGCCGAACATCCCCGTCACGAGCGGATCCTCCGAGAAATATTCGAAGTTCCGGCCGTTCAGCGGGTTGCGCCGCAGGTTCATGCCGGGACCTAACAGCACGTCGATGTCGTTGCTGACCAATTCCCTGCCCTCGAGCACATACAGCTCTTCCACCAGCCCGACATCCCAGGTCGCGGCCAGCAGCGTGCCGATCGGCACCTGCGTCGCCTTGTGTCCGGTGTCCATCCGGATGCCCGACGGACCGTCGGCCGTGCAGCCGATCGGCACGCCGTATTTCGCGAACAGCCGGTCGCTCATGCCGCCGAAGGCGGATGCCGTGCCCGGCGTGACGAGCGGGTTTACCATCCCTTCGCCGCGGACGAGGACGGCCAGATCCTCGTCGGTGAACTGCGCCACGAATGCTTCAAGGCTCGCCTTGCCCGCCTCGACATCCCGCAGCGTGATCCCCCGGTCGCCGGTGTATGGAATCGGCTCCGGCAGCCGCTCCCGGATCCGGTCGGCAATCGACGTGCGGCGCGTCGGCACGTCTTCCCGGACGAGCTCGTACGTGCCGTCCGCACGGCGCGCTCCCGGCTTCATCCGCCTGAACGGCACGGTCGGCGACAGCGCTTCCTCGAGCTGCTCCACGACGACGAGTTCGGGCACGACATAGCCTTCGCCGCCCTCGAAGCGGACGGGCTTCGCATCGCGGACATTCGCCCCGGCGTGCATCACGTACGTGCCCGCCTCCAGCACATAAGCGGACCGGTGTCCCGTCGCGCCGCCGTCGTCGTAGGCGGCCATCCGGCGCACCGGGAAGGCAAGCTCCAGCCGCTCCGATTCGCCGGGCCCCAGCAGCCGCGTCTTCGCGAACGCCGCCAGCTCCCGCGCCGGCCGGCCCAGCCTGCCCTGAGGCGCCTCGAAGTAGAGCTGCACGACCTCCCGCCCCGCGTATTCGGTGCCGGTGTTGGTGACGGTGACGCCCAGGGCGATCCATTTTTCCCCGTCACGGTCGACCGGCTTCGCCTCTTCGGGCTCGATGCGGAACGTCGTGTAGGAGAGGCCGTAACCGAACGGGAACAGCACCCGATCCGGGCAGAACGTCTCGAAGTAGCGGTAGCCGACGTAGATGTCTTCCTCGTAGAAGTTCCGGAACTCGTCCCCGTAGTTGCGCGTCGACGGATAGTCGTCGATCGACCGGGCGATCGTGTCCGTCAGCCTTCCGCCCGGCGGCACGTCGCCGACGAGCGCGTCGGCGATCGCGTTGCCGCCTTCCATGCCGCCGTGCCAGGCGTAGATGACGCACGGAATCGGGTTCCTGAAGCGCCCGTCCTCCAGCCAGCCCATGTCGATGATATTCGAAACGTTGAGCACGACGGCCGTCTGCTCGAAATGCGCCGCCACCCGCTCCAGCATCGCGAGCTCGTCATCGGTCAGCAGCCAGCTGCCCGGCGCGATCTCGTTGTCCTTGTCCTCGCCCGCCGTCCGGCCGATGACGACGACCGCCTTGTTCGACACGGCCCGGGCGGCCCGGACCAGCTCGTCCGTCAGCGGCATTTCCTTCTGGTGCCACGGCTCGGCCGCCCACCCGCCGCCGCCGTCGTCGAACGGATTCTCTTCGATCCACCGCTCGTAGACGGCCGCCAGCTCCTCGTTGACGACGATTTGCTTCTTGCTCCTGAGGCCGTCCAGCAAATTCGTCGTGTACGGCACGTTGACGCTGCCGCCCGAGCCGGTGCCGCTGCGGTAATAGTTGATCTGGCAGCGCCCGAAGACGGCGACGTTGTCGCCCGGGCGGAGCGGCAACACCTGCCCGTCGTTCTTCAGCAGCACCGCGCCCTCCGCCGCGACTTTCCGGCTGAACTCGGCAAAGCCCGGAAGCGGGATGCCGTATTGCTTCTCGCTCAAAACTGCCCCTCCCCTTTATCGGATCGTCGCTTTCGCACTGAAACCATTATAGCAGATTCATTTGCAGCCCCCGGTCAACCCGGAACATCCATCCATTCCCGGACAACCGCCGCGAACTCCGGGTCGTCGACGGTACGTCCGGACCGGCGGCAACGCCGTGACCAGAAATTTGCCCGCGGATGTGTTACGGATTCGCACTTCCCCGCGGTCGTCCATCCGGAACACGATGCCCCATACGACGCTGTGCGCCTGACCGTTCGCTTCCTGCAAGAACGGGAACCGGTCGGACGAAGCCGCGCCGTTGTACCAGTCGATGATCCGGTCAAGCCGGTCCCGGTCCGGCTCCACCCGCGGTCATCCGGATGACGGGATCGCCGCCGCGTTCGAATCCGATCTTGCCCGCACTGACCCGCGCGATCCGATCGCGGCTCAAGTGCGGCAGCTTCGCGGCCTCCTCCCGGTTTCCCCCAACGTCGGCGCACGCGGCGACAGCCGCGACGGCCATCGCGATGAACGCGAGCAAGATTCCTTTTTTCAAGCCGGCTCACCTCCCCATAATCATTCGGCAAAATGCAAGCAAAAACCATCCGTTCGAAAGAGGCCCGGCATGAACCCGACCGATCGTCCGAAGCCCGTCGCGAACCTCAAGACATGAACGCTGCGTTCGCGGAAGCGAACAACTCCGCCAGCATCGAACGCCTGCTCGCCCTGTGCGAGCCGACGCCGCGCTCGTCCGTACGGACGACAGCCTCGACCGGGACCGAACCGACCCGCTGGCAGCCGGAGGACCTGGCGCTTCATCATCGACCATCCCTCCGGCGGCTTGCAAACGTAAACCGGCCGGCGCGTCAGATTCCGAGCTCGCCGCGGATGCGCTCCTGATTCTTCCGGTGCTCGTGCATCAGGCTTCGCGGATAGGCGCAGCCGTCGATCAGCGCTTCGATCGCCGCCTGGTCGCCCGCCTTGACCCGCTCCCGGAGCCGCGCGATGTACGCGATGTCCTGGTCCCGCCTCCGCCGGATCTCGCCGGGATCCGGCGTGCAGGCGCCGTGCCCCGGAATCAGCAGGTTCACCCGGTGCCGCCCGAGGATCGTTTCCACCTTCGCCAGCGTCTCCTCGTATTTCCGGCTGTCGTAACCAATGAACGGAAATTCGACGTCGGACAGATAGTCCCCGGCAATCCAGACGCCGATCGGCTCGACGATCGTGAACAGCCCGTCCGGACTGTGGCCCGGGCTCTGCCAGAAGACGAGCCGCGTCCCGCCGATCGCCAGCTCCGCGCCGTCGCCGGAAATGGCGTGGTCGACGTCCGGATACGCGACCGGATCGTTCCGATCGATGTAATACCCGTCGTCGAAGGCGCGGATCTCTTCGAGGATCTTCTCCCGCTCGCCCTCCGGCTTGGTTGCGAAGCTTTCGCTCGCGATGACGGGCGCGTCGGGGAAGGCGCCCCGGCCGAGAATATGGTCGAAATCCGAATGGGTGAGCAGCAGATATACCGGCCGGTCGCCCCGGATCTCCTCGACATGCGCCCGGATCCGCTCCACTTCCCCCGGCAGCCAGCACGGGTCGACGACGAGCACCAGATCTTCGGTTGCGATCACCGCGGCGTTCGTCTTGCACAACGCGCTCTGGAACACATCCACCGATGTGCGGCTCTTCTCCACTCCGCCCACGCTCCGTCCCGCCTTCCGGCATTTTCCTTCACTGTAACATCCGGAAAGCGGATCCGTCCACCGTCAAGGCGAGTACGAAAACGCGTCGATCTGCCGCGCCCGTTCCCCGAGCCGCGTCTTCCGTTCCGAAAGGCAAGCGTTTTCAATTCTCGGTCTGCGGCTGGATTGTCTGATTTTTTCTGCCGGTTGCAATCGCCATCTTGATTTGCATGCTGGTATGGCATAGTATTTTTCCATATTTGGATAAATATGTTTGGTCATGTCGGATGATGTCTTTCTCGTGAGCGAGGTTTGCCTGACGGGCCGCGAGTGTTTTGGTCCGAAACCAAAACCTCCGCAATGTGGAAGGTTCATCGTCTGGCATCCCGGCGTCAGGCCGATGCAAAAAAGCCCGGAAACCCGGACCGGAATCGTCCAGGTTTTCCGGACTTTGCCCTCCAATCAACCCGTCACGGCCGCAACCGCCTCAATTGACAGAACTTGCCGCGCCGCTTCGGCAGCTCCTCGCGGCTGCCGGCCTCCCGGATGCGGCCGTTCTTCATGACGACGATGCGGTCCGCGTCCCGGATCGCCGCTGCCGGTGCGCGACGATGAACGTCATCCGGCCGCGGATCAGCTCGCGCGTCGCCTCTGGAAGCGGAACGCCTTCCGAAACGCATGCCGCGGCGCAGGGTCGCTTCTTCCCGGTTGTCCTCCCCGTCATGCCTTCGTCCGGCCCGCTCCGAGACGCAGCGCGTATTCGGCCAGCGTCCGCGTCATGACGCCGGTCGCGCCCTTGAGTTCCCAGCCTCTCTCCTTGAACATCCAGGCGGTGCCGCCGATGTCCAGGTGGATCCACGGCAGCCCGTCGGCGAATTCGCCGATGAACAGCCCGCCCGTGATCGTGCCGGCATGGCGGCCGCCGCCGTTCTTCAGGTCGGCGGCGTCGCTCTCGAGCAGTTTGCGGTATTCCGGCCAGGACGGCAACTGCCAGATGCGCTCGCCCGTCGCCCGGCTCGCCTCGAGCAGCTCGGCGAGGAACGCGTCGTCGTTCGTGACCGCGCCGGTCGCGACGTCGCCGAGGGCGATCATCACGGCGCCGGTCAGCGTCGCCACGTCGATGAGCCGCGTCGCGCCGCGCCGGATCGCGGTCGTCAGCCCGTCGGCCAACACGAGCCGCCCTTCGGCGTCGGTGTTGACAACCTCGACCGTCCGGCCGCTCATCGTCTTCAGCACGTCGCCGGGCTTGAGCGCCCGGTCCGACGGCATGTTCTCCGCCGCCGGAATGACGGCGACGACGTTGATCTTCGGCTTCGCCTCGCCGATCACCCGCATCGCGCCGAGCACCGCGGCCGCGCCGGCCATGTCGGAGATCATCTCCTCCATCCCGTCGGCCCGCTTCAGCGAGATGCCGCCGGTGTCGAACGTGATGCCTTTGCCGATGAGGCCGAGCTTCTCCTTCGAATCCGGGTCGCCTTCATAGTGCAGGACGATCATGCGCGGCGGATTGACGCTGCCCTGGCCGACGCCGAGCAGTCCGCCCATCTCCATCTCCGCCGCGGTCCACTCGTCGATCACTTCGATGTCGAGTTCCCAATCCCGGGCCAGCGCTTCGGCTTCGAGCGCCAGCATCTCGGGCGTCAGCATGTTGCCCGGCAGATTCGTCAGCCTCCGGGCGAAGGCGACCGCCTCGCCGAACATCCGTCCCCGGTCCATCCCGGACCGGAACGCCTCCTCCGCCTCCGGATCGGCAGGCTCCCGCGCCGGCGCGAACGCGACGCGGAGCTTCGTCCCGGCCGGCTGCTCCCGGCGCTGCGGCTCGCGGGCGGCGGCGCCGAGCAGGAAGCCTTCCACGAGCGCCTGCGCCTTGCGCCGCACCGCCTCCGGCGTCTGATCCGCGCCGCCCCGGAGCAGGTCCGCGCCGACCAGCGCGCGCACCTCCTCCGTCTTGAGCTGTCTGCAGGCCTTCGCCGCGGCCGCCCCCGCCTGGCGCAGCGCGTCGTCCGAGCCGTCGCCGATGCCCGCGAGCACGACGTATTCGGCCTTCATCGTGCCGAGCGTCGGAATGGTCTGGGCGCCGCCCGCTTCGCCCTTGAACAGGCCGAAATCGCCGAGCCGCCTGACCGCGTCCGCGATCGCGGCGGGAAGCGCGGCCAGCGCCGTTCCGGACGCCTCGCCGGCATCCGGACCGACGAAGACGACGACCGCCCCGGCGCTGTCGAGCGCTTCACGCAGATCGCCCGTATACGAAAGTTCCACTCCCAACTTCCATCCTCCAAACCGCATGGCTTCGCCCGGTTCCCCGGCTTCGAAAATCAAAGCAAAAGAACCGGGCGCTAACCCGATTCTAATGCTTCAATCCACTGAAGGCAAATAAATCTTGAACTCCGTTCCCTCTCCGGGACAGCTGCTCACGCGGATCGTGCCGCCGTGGTTGCGGATGATGCGGTAGCTGACCGAAAGCCCGAGCCCCGTTCCCTGCTGCTTCGTCGTGAAGAACGGATCGAAGAGCCGGCTCATCGTCGCCTGGTCGATTCCCTTGCCGTTGTCGCGGACCGCGATCTCGACGTACCCGCCTTCCTTCCGCGCGACGATATCGATCCGCCCGCTCCTTGCGCCGCCCAGTTCGGAGATCGCGTCGAGCGCGTTCTTGACGATGTTCAGCATCACCTGCTTGATCTGCTTGACGTCGATCGACACCTTCGCCTGCGCGTCGTACGCTTCGAGATGCAGCTGGCAGCCGCGCATGATCGCCTCGCTCTCCGACAGCAGCATGACTTCCTTCAGCAACGACTCGATCGTGACGATCTGCGCCATCGGCGCGGTCGGCTTGCTCGAGTTGAGAAACTCGTAGATGATGTCGTTCGCGCGGTCAATCTCGTCGAGAATGATGCGCGCGTACTCCTCCTTGCCGAGCTTCATCAGGTGCGGCCTCAGGAGCTGGATGAAGCCGCGGATCGACGTGAGGGGGTTGCGGATCTCGTGCGCGATGGATGCCGCGATTTTGCCGAGCATCGCGAGCTTGTCGTTCTGGTAGGCCGTCTGCTCGATCTTCTTGAACTCGGACACATCCTTCACGCTGACGAGATAATGGCCGTCCAGCTGGTCGCCGTAGGTGATGGTGACAAGCAAATGGCGCCCATGCGCATCCTGCAGTTCGAAGTACCGCGAGCGCTTCAGCGCCATTTCCTTGAGAATCCGGAGAATCATCCGCCTGACGGGCCGCTTCAGCTTCGGATGGAACAGGAGGCTCCGCAGCGTGCAGCCTGCAAGCGTTTTCCGCGGAACGTCCAGCAGTCTCGCCATCTGCAGATTGATGAAGGACAGCGTGCCTTCGCCGTCAAACAGAGCGATGCCGCTGTCCATATGCTGCAGAACGCTTTCGTACTTGTTCTTGACGTCCACGAACGAGCGCCGCGAGCGGTTGAGCTGCTCCTTCATCTCCGCGTACCATTCGAACGTCGGTCCGGACTCCGGCTTCCTGCCGCGGAAAGCCGTCATGATCTCGATCAGGAACGGAAACGACCGGTCGTAAATGCCCACCGCTTCCTCGGGCTCCGCGTTGGCGACCAGCATCTGCACGGCGGCGTGGTGCATCGCGACGATGTCCTCCGGCTGCATCCCATCAAGCGTTTTGCCGAGTTCGACCGCGTTCTGGAGCGAGACCGGCGACTCGGTTCGCAGATAGGCTGCCAGCGCGGGAAAATAACGCCTGCTCGTCGTGAGCATCAGACCGCCTCCTCCGCATTCCGGTCGGACAAGGCGGCACGGGGGTACGGCTTGACGCATGCTTTCGATAGCAACGGCATCGCCTCCGACGTTAGACGCGCGGATGCGCAAACATTCCGCATACATTCCAAAGGTTGGAAACCCTCGGTAACCTAATCATAGAGACGGGCGCCAAGGCGTGTCAACCGAAGAGTTTGTCGATTCATCAGGGTCCGGCCTTCGTCCCTCCCCATGGTCCGAACCGCTCAGTTCGGCAGGAGTTTCGGACCAGCGTTTCCGCTTGATGCGCCGGCGTCCGCGGACATCCGCGAAAATCCGGCCAACCGGAAGTCCTGCCCGGTGCGCCGTTCGTCCCGCTGCCGGTCCGCGTCCTTCCCGACGCCGTCCTGACGGCCGCGGACGTTTTGCCCGAAACTCCGATCGCCGTCGTCCCGGCTGTCGTTTCCGCTCCGCTCCCGCCGGTTCTCGTCCTGCCGTTTCTGCTCCTGCCGCTTTTGGTGGTTCTGCTCTTTTTGCTGTTGCTTTTGCTGCTGATTCTGCCGCTTTTGCCGGATCTGCTGATCCTGCTGTTTCTGTTGTTCCTGCTGCTTCTGTTCTTGCTTCTGCTGATGCTGCTCTTGCTTCTGCTGCCGGTTCTGCCCGTGCCGATCCGCCTGATCGCGGTCCGATTGCCGCGTCTCCTGCCGGTTCTTCGCCTCTTCCCGCCCGTTCTGCTGCCGGCGGATCTGCTGTGTCCGCCCGTTCGTCTTCGTCTGCCGGGAATTCCGGTCCTGCCCGCCGTACCCGGCCTCATGGTCCTGCCGGTTCAGCCAGCCGTACTGCCGGTCCTGCTGATCCAGCCAATGGGTCCGGATCGGACGGTCCGTCCGGTCCTGTCCGTCGGTTCGATTCCGGCCGGCTTCGCGGTTCCGCTCATCCTTCTGCTCCTCCCGGTTCTTCCGGTCCGTCCGGCCCATCCATTCCCGTCCGGCTGTCGGCTCCTGTCGGTCCTTCCGGTCCTGCCGGTCGTTCTGCTCCCGCCGATTCCAATCCTGCCAAGTCCGATCCGGCCGGTTGTCCCGCTCCTGCCGGACCATGAGCCATTGCCGCTGTTGCTGCGCCTGCCGGCTCTTCTCCTCCTGCCGCTTCTCCGGCACCCGATCCCGCGGGTCCAGCCGCGCCGACTGCCGCTCCTGCCGCTTGCGGCCGTCCTCCTGCTGCGCGCGGCCCGCCGCCAGCCAGGCGTACCGGCCGAACGTTTGCCGGCTCCACTCCGCCGTCTCCGCGGACGGCCTCGCCCGGCCGGGCTTTCCGTCCGCCCGGGAAGGCGGCTTCCCATGCCTGCCGGCGCCCTTGGCCGCCTTCTTCCCGGCGTCCGCCGTCGCTTTCGTGAAGCCGCTGTCCGCCGCCTGCTTGCCGCCGCCGGCCGAATTTCGCTTGCCGGCCCCGGCCGCGCCATTCGCCTTGGCCTTCGCGGCCTCCTTCGCGAGCAGCTCGGCGAGCTCTTGCTTCCGTTCCTCGTCCGATCGCCCGTCGCCGAGCAAGCCGGAGATGCCGCCGTACGGCTCGACCGCCTGGCGGATCGACCCCCGCTTCAGGTCGTCCAGCGAGATCGGCAGCCCCTGCTTCTCCGCGAGCAGATAGACCGCCATCTTGCCCGGCGAGACGCCGTTCGCCTTCGCCGTCTCCCGGAGCTCGCCCGGCGCGCGGACGATCGTCACCGCGATGTCCCGCCCGGACTGGCCGGACGACGCGGCCGGGCCGTCAGCCGCCGGATCCGCGGCCGGGCCGCCGGGCTGCTCCCCGGACCCGTCCGCACCGGCATCCTCCGATGTTCCTGTTGTTCCGGACGGCCCCGCGGACGCGCCGGTCCCGCGCAGCCCCGTCTCTCCGCCGGAGCGCAGCGCCGCCGCATGAACGGCCTGGTCGATCTCCTGCACCAGCTCCTCTTCGAACCGCCCGTCGATGCCCGCCGCCGCCATGCTCGTGACGAACACCTCGCCGCCGTGCCGCAAATATTCGGCCGCTTCCGCATTGCGGATGATCTCCGCCGCGACGTCGCCGACCGGCCGCTTCCGGTACGCGACGCCATCGATCACCTGCTCGCCTTCCGGGTTGAGCGCAAGAAGCTCGACGACGGCGCGCTTCCGGTCGACGCCGATCTCGACGCTCGGATTGATGTCGATCGCCACGTAGGCCGCGACCCGCGGTCCCTGGAAGACCGGCATCCTGGCGAGGCCGACCGCGACGAGCAGCAGGACCGCGGCCGCGGAGGCGGTGAGCAGGAGCCGTCGGTGCGCGGCCGCCCGGCGGACGGGCCGTTCGAAGCCGATCTCCTCCCCGACCGCTCCCGTCCGGCCGGACACTTCGACAAATTCGCCGTCCGGCGTCAGCACAACGAGACCGCGACGGCCTTCGGCCACGACGATTCCCCTTCTCATGATCCCACCTCCCCCGATGCCGCCGCTTCCTGCACGGCCGGTTGCAAATACGATTTGATCAGCGGATAGTCGCCCGCCAGTATCAGGGCGGTCGCCATGATGTATTTCCGGTTCCGCTCAAGCGTCTTGCGCGATACCCGGCAACATTCCATCAGTTCCTTGATCGGCAGGCGGCCGTGCCGCTCGATGGCCTCCATGAGCTCCGGACGGCTCGCCAGGGCCGCGCCGATGCCGAGCAGCAGGGCGCGCGAGTCGGCGTGCCGGGGCGACCGGTCCGCGAGATCGGCGAACGTGATGCCGCAGCGTTTGAGCCGCTCGGCCAGCGCCTCGATCTCCATTCGGCGCGATTCCGACAGCCGCTCGGAGGCATACGCGTCCAGCGCGCCCGCCGTCTCCGCCGCGTTCACGGGCGATTCGCCGCCCGGTTCGCCTTCGAACGCGCTCATCGGCAGGAAGCGGGCGTGCCGCTGCTCCCTGCGGACATAGTCGATCAGCCGCCTGCGGATGACCGTGTCGGCGAAGCCGAGGAACGATCTTCCGGCGCTGTCGTCGTAGCCGTCGATCGCTTCGTTGAACGCCGCGAGGGCGATGCTGAATTCGTCGTCTCGCGACGGATCGATGTATCGTTTGCAGAATCGGCTGGCCGTCCGGGCGATATAGGGGCGGTAGTCCGCGATGAACGATTCGCGGAGCGCCTCGTCACCGGCCCGGATGCGGGCCACGACCTTCTCCGGCGGCTCCTGCGCGGCATGCTTCCCGCTTCCGCCGGCTCCGGTCCTGCCGAACAGCCGCTTGATGAGCAATAGAATCAACCGCTTCACCTCTAACCGCAAAAACGGCCGCAGCCGTTTTTCGTCGATCGCAAAGCCTCGGGGAACGCAAATCCGACAGCATTCGTCAGAACCATTCGTCTCATTCACATATGGTTCGCGGGCCTGTCCATTTTTCGGGGGGTATGGAAAGAAAAACAGCCTCCACGCGGGAGGCTGTCGTTATGGATGCCGTCGTCGTCACGCGCGCCGGCCGCTCGCTCGCCGCTTCGCCAGCTTGTTGCGCCGGTTGTTCAGGGCGATGAGCCGCCGCTTGAGCTGCTCTTCCCATTCCCGATCGCCGATCTGCTTGGCGAACGCCAGCAAATCGAGCGCCATGTCGATCTGGTTGAGCACGATCTCCATCGGGTCCTCGTCCTCGTGATTCACACAGTTGGCCAGCAGCTCTTCGCGCTCCTGATCGACATAGTCCCGGAAATCGACCTCGGAGGCGCCGTCACCGTGCGCGTACTCCGCGAGCAGTTCGTATTCCTGTTCGACCAGATGATGCACTTCCACGCGATGGCAGACCGGGCAGAAAAGAATCGGCACATTGTGGATGAACGTGCGGTAGTATTTCATCGTGCCCCTCGTGCCGATCATGCTCGCGCCGCAGCAAAAGCTCATCACCGCCACCTCCGATTCGGCCGGATCATCCTTCCCTTGCCCCATTGTATTCGCCGCCGGAAGTCCGAATTCCTTCACGGAGCCGGCATCGAATGTTGGCGGATGACGGACAATCCCTGCCAGCATCGGAAAAATGTCGGATCCACAAATCATTCCGCGGACCGATGAACGCAACGCAACCGGCATTTTATGTTAAAAAAACGAAGCCATCGCAAACGGAGTTGAGACCCGCATGCTTAACGACATCCTGCATCATGCCCTGGCCGGGGCATTGGTCGCGCTGCTGTTCGGCACATCCCGGAAATACCGGATTTACGGTCTGCTCGGCGGCACGGCCGCCCTGCTGCCGGACGTTTCGAAGGAACTGTTCTCCGATCTTTGGCTGCATTCGCTGGTCGCCGCGCCCATCGTGTCGGCTCTGTACGCGGGGATGGTGAAGGCCTTTTTCCGAAATGAACCGTACCTTCGCCTGTTTGGCGCCACGCTGGCGGCTGTCGTGTTCGGACATTTGCTGCTCGATCTGCTCGACAACGGCAACGCGATCCTTTATCCCTTCATCGGGGAAGAGCTGGAGCTTGCGCTCATCAGCAAGACGACTCCCCTGGTCTGGAACACGGCGCTCGCCGCCATTGCCGCCGGCCTCGCCTTCGGGAAAATCCGGCTGTTGTCCGCCGCGGGCATTCTGGCTGTCCTCCTGTTCATCGGCTACCAGTCCGTCTCGAAGGAAATGGTCACGGACGCCCTGCTCGAGCGGTATCCCGTCCATGATGCCGAGCTTGTCGTCTATCCGATCGGCGAATGGCCGTGGGAACCGGTGAACTGGTCCTGGCTGCTCCGATCCGAATCGTTCATGGCCGGCGGCGACGCGGGCGCCGGAGGCAACATTATCCAGCACCATTTTTACTACACGCCTCCCGGGGAAGGGCCGCGCTACCGGGTCGAGGAGTGGACCGAAACCGGCGATTCGTTCGTGATCCGCTGCTTCGATGAACAGAGCGGCCGGACCGTCCGGTTCGAATCCGAAGACGGCATCCGCTGGCGGCCCGCGGCCTGACGGTCGTCCTCCCCGCGCAAATAAGAGCGCCCTTCGAACTCCCGCCGGAATTCGAAAGGGCGCGTCCCCCATGCGACATGAACCTTTCGCCGCGCGCGGCTCCCACTGCGCGGCTTGCCGCATGATGGCGGTCAACCACAGATGCCGCCGGCTTCGGAGCCGAAGCCGGTTTTGCCGTCGGATGGGACGCCCCGACCCGGCCAATCGTCACCCTGTTGCCGATGATCGGGCCGTCCCGCCGTTCGCCGCTCATGATCGCGTGCCGCTTCGGTCGTTCTGACCAATCGTATTGCTGCCGCGTCGACGGCCCATCGGTTCGCCGCAGCGTGTTATCCGCGCTACAACTCCGCCAGCGGGGCTGCGCGCGCGCCTGTAACGCGGTATCCGCGTTACAGCTCCCTCCGAACGCAAAATAAAAACACGGGCTGCCCGCGGGACAGCCCATGCCGTCTTCTGCTCACTTCATCGCGGCGATGATCAGGTCGCCCATCTGCGTCGTGCCGACCGCCTTGCTCCGGTCGGTCGCGATGTCCGCCGTCCGATGGCCGGCGTCAAGCACGGCGGCGACGGCGTCCTCGATCGACTGCGCCGCCTCGTGGTAGCCGAACGTCAGGCGGAACATGAGCGCGACGGACAGAATCGTCGCGATCGGGTTCGCGATGCCCTGACCCGCGATGTCCGGCGCCGAGCCGTGCACCGGCTCGTACAGGCCGAACGCGCCTTCGCCGAGCGATGCGGATGACAGCATGCCGATCGAACCGGTCAGCATGGCCGCCTCGTCGCTCAGGATGTCGCCGAACATGTTCTCCGTCACGATGACGTCGAAGCTTGCCGGTCTGCGCAACAGCTGCATCGCGCAGTTGTCGACCAGGATGTGTTCGAGCTCGACATCCGGATAATCCGGCGCGACCCGGTTGACGACTTCGCGCCACAGGCGGCTCGTCTCGAGCACGTTCGCCTTGTCGACCGAGGCGAGCTTCTTGCGGCGCGTGCGGGCGATCTCGAACGCCTGGCGCACGATCCGCTCGATTTCATGCACGTTGTAGACGCATGTATCGACCGCTTCCTCGCCGTGGGCGCCTTCGCGGCGGAATTTGTCGCCGAAGTAGATGCCGCCCGTCAGCTCGCGCACGACGATCAGGTCCGTGCCCTCGAGCACTTCCCGTTTCAGCGTCGACGCTTCCATCAGACAGTCGAAAATTTTCGCCGGACGGATGTTCGAGAACAGCCCGAGCGCCTTGCGGATGCCGAGCAGTCCCGTCTCCGGGCGGAGCTCCTTCGGGTTGTTGTCCCATTTCGGGCCGCCGACCGCGCCGAGCAGCACCGCGTCGGCCGCCTTGCACATGTCGAGCGTCTCCTGCGGCAGCGGCGTCCCCTTCTCGTCGATCGCGATGCCGCCGAACAGGCCGTGCTCGAACTCGAAGCTGAGCCCGTACAGCTCCTCCGCCCGCTTCATGACCTTGATCGCTTCCGCGACCACCTCGGGGCCGATGCCGTCGCCCGCGATGACCGCGATTTTCTTCGTATCCGCCATTCCGTCTGCTTCCTCCCGTCAGATCAGGCTCATCCGGTCGCGCCGTCTCGGCGACTTGCGCCGTTCGATCAACCGGTTCAGGGCGTCGATGTACGCGCGGGCGCTCGCCTCGAGAATGTCGGTGCTGAGGCCCCGGCCCTGCGCCGACACGTCGTTCTGCGCGAGCACGACGAACACTTCGCCGAGCGCGTCCTTGCCCTGCGACACCGACTTGATCGCATAGTCTTCCAGTTCGACCTGCTCGCCGGTCAGCGCGTCGACCGCGTTGTAGATCGCGTCGACCGAGCCGTTGCCTTCGGCGCGCTGCTCCCTGATCCCTTCGCCCTGCACGTGGATCGCCACGTACGCGGTCGGCACCGCGCTGCTGTCGAAGGCGACCTGCAGCTTCTCGAGCCGGTACACTTCCGGCGTGTCGACGATCTTCTCCTCGAGCAGCGCGCGAATGTCCTCGTCGCTCACCTGCTTCTTCCGGTCCGCGAGATCCTTGAACTTCGCGAACGCCTGGTTGAGCGACTCGTCATCCAGATCGTAGCCGAGGTCGATCAGCTTCTCGCGGAACGCGTGGCGGCCGGAGTGCTTGCCGAGGACGAGCTTCGATTCGACGAGACCGATCGTCTCCGGCGAAATGATCTCGTACGTCGACTTGTCCTTGAGCATGCCGTCCTGGTGGATGCCCGATTCGTGCGCGAACGCGTTCGCGCCGACGATCGCCTTGTTGCCCGGCACGGGCATGCCCGTCAGCTTGCTGACGAGCCGGCTCGTGCGCGCGATCTCCTTCAGGTTCAGCGTCGTCTTCGCCTGGTAGTAGTTGAAGCGGGTCTCCAGCGCCAGCGCGACTTCCTCGATCGCGGTGTTGCCCGCCCGCTCGCCGATGCCGTTGATCGTGCCTTCGACCTGGTCGGCGCCGTTCTCGATCGCGGCGAGGGCGTTGGCCGTCGCCATGCCGAGGTCGTCATGGCAGTGGGCGCTGAGCTGGATCTTCTCGATGCCCGGCACCTTCTCCCGCAGCGTCTTGAAAATGTTGCCGAACTCCACCGGCGTCATGTAGCCGACCGTATCCGGAATGTTGACGACGGTCGCGCCCGCGCGGATCGCCATTTCCGTCACTTCGCACAGAAAGTCCAGCTCGGTGCGGCCGGCGTCCTCCGGCGAAAATTCGATCTTGCTGAAATACTTCTTCGCGTACCGGATCGCCGCTTCCGCCGTCTCCAGCACCTGCTCCTTCGTCATCCGCAGCTTGTGCCGGCGGTGGATCGGCGACGTCGCCAGAAACAGGTGGATGCACGGATCTTCGGCGCCTTGAAGCGCTTCCCGAACCGCGTCGATATCCTGCGTGCGCGAACGGGACAGGCCGATGATCGTCGCGTTCCTGACCGCCCGCGCGACCGCGTTCACGGCGGCCAGGTCGCCGGGGGATGCGGCCGGGAAGCCGGCTTCGATCCGGTCGACGCCCAGCTTCTCCAGCTGCAGCGCGATCTCGACCTTCTCCTGCGTGTTCAGGTTGACACCCGGCGACTGCTCGCCGTCGCGGAGCGTCGTGTCGAAAATGTAAATTTTCCGCATAGTGCACCTCCATGGCGCCCGCCTTCACAGGTTGACCGCTTTGGGACTGCCGCGGGGCCGAACGCTTCCGGACAGCACGGCGCGCCTTGCCCGCGCGGGATGCGCGGGCAAGGCGCCGTCCGTCCTTTCCGAGACCAATCTTGTTATTTCTTGATCCAATGCATCAGTTCGCGGAGCTGCTTGCCGACCTGCTCGATCTGATGCTCGGCTTCGCGGCGGCGGATCGCCGTCAGCACCGGGCGGTTCGACTGGTTCTCGAGGATGAATTCGCGCGCGAATTTGCCGGATTGGATGTCGGCGAGCACGCGCTTCATCTCCTTCTTCGTCTCTTCCGTGATGATGCGCGGACCCGTCGCGTAGTCGCCGTACTCGGCCGTGTTGGAGATCGAGTCGCGCATGGCGGCGAGGCCGCCTTCATAGATCAGGTCGACGATGAGCTTCAGCTCGTGCAGGCACTCGAAGTACGCCATTTCCGGAGCGTAGCCCGCTTCCACCAGCGTCTCGAAGCCGGCTTTGATGAGCGCGCTCGTGCCGCCGCAGAGCACCGCCTGCTCGCCGAACAGGTCCGTCTCCGTCTCTTCGCGGAACGTCGTCTCGATGACGCCGGCGCGCGTGCAGCCGATGCCCTTCGCATAGGCGAGGCCGATCGCCAGCGCGTTGCCGGTCGCGTCTTGCTCGACCGCGATCAGGCCGGGAACGCCGAAGCCTTCCACATACGTCCGGCGCACCATGTGGCCCGGCGATTTCGGCGCGACGAGCAGCACGTCGTTGTCCGGACGCGGCACGATTTGGCCGTAATGGATGTTGAAGCCGTGGGAGAACATGAGCGCGGCGCCCTGTTTCAGGTTCGGCTCGATCTCCTCGCGGTACACCTTCGCCTGCGTTTCATCCGGCATCAGGATTTGCACGACATCGGCGATCTTCACCGCTTCGGCGACGGAGAGCACTTCGAATCCGTCGTTCTTCGCCCGCTCCGCCGATTTGCCCGGGCGAAGGCCGACGACGACGCGCACGCCGCTGTCGCGCAGGTTCTGCGCTTGCGCGTGGCCCTGGGAGCCGTAGCCGATGACCGCCACCGTCTTGTTCTGCAGGACGCTGAGGTCCGCGTCTTTCTCGTAGTACATTTTGACTGCCATTGCGATAGAGCGCCTCCTTCAAAATATGCACATCTTCCATCTTACCTCATCTTGCCGCAGGTTGCATCCCCCAATCGGCAAAGTCGGACGGTTTTTTCGCGAAACGTCCGGATTACCGGCTGCCCCGGATCATCGCGGTCACGCCCGTCCGGCTCAGCTCGCGGATGCCGTACGGCTTGAGCAGCTCGATGATCGCGTCGATCTTGTCGGAGTCGCCGACGGCCTGGACGATCATCGACGAAGCGCCGATGTCGACGACGGACGCGCGGAACGTCTCGACGACGCCGAGAATTTCCGGACGCGCCGACGGCTCCGCGTGCACCTTGATGAGGGCGAGCTCCCGCGCCACCATCGGACTTGCGCTCAGATCGACCACCTTGATCACGTCGATCAGCTTGTAAAGCTGCTTGCCGACCTGTTCGATCGTCTTGTCGTCGCCGGTCGTCACGATGACCATCCGGGACAGGCCCGGCTCCTCGCTCGCGCCGACCGTGATGCTCTCGATGTTGAAGCCGCGCCGGCCGAACAGGCCGGCAACGCGCTGCAGCACGCCGGGTTGGTTGTTGACGAGAATCGAGATCGTATGCCGTTTCATCTCACGCATCCCCCAGAATCATGTCGTCAATCGTATTGCCCTGGGTGACCATCGGGTAGACGTTCTCGTGCTTGCGGACGACGAACTCGACGACGGCCGGGCCGTCATGGGCAAGCGCCTTCTCCCAGGCTTCCCGCGCCTCGGCCTTGTTCGTCGCGCGGAAACCGAGGACGCCGTAGGCTTCGGCCAGCTTGACGAAGTCCGGGCTGCCGGCGAGATCGATGTGGCTGTAGCGGTTGTCGTAGATGATTTCCTGCCACTGCCGCACCATGCCGAGCACCTGGTTGTTGATGATCGCGACTTTGACCGGAATGTTGTTGATCGCGCAGACCGCGAGCTCCTGGGCGCACATCTGCATGCCGCCGTCGCCGTTGATCGAGACGACCGTCCGGTCCGGGAACGCCATCTGGGCGCCGATCGCCGACGGGAAGCCGAAGCCCATCGTGCCGAGGCCGCCCGACGTGATCCACGAGCGCGGCTTGCTGAACTTGTAGTATTGGGCGGCCCACATCTGGTGCTGGCCGACGTCCGTCGTCACGATCGCTTCGCCCTTCGTCGTCTCGTAGATCATCTCGATGACCCACTGCGGCTTCAGTTCGGTGTCCGAGTCCTGGTAGCGGAGCGGCATTTCCCGCTTCCAGGCCGCGATTTGCGCGCGCCACTCGTCCGCGTCGGTCCGCTTCGCCTCGCGGTTCAGGATCTCGAGCACCGTCTTGACGTCGCCGACGATCGGGATATCGGTCGGAACGTTCTTGCCGATCTCGGCCGGATCAATGTCGATGTGGGCGATTTTCGCGTTCGGCGCAAAGCCCTGCACCTTCATCGTCACCCGGTCGTCGAACCGCGCGCCGATGTTGATCAGCAGGTCGGAGCCCTGGATCGCCTTGTTCGCGGTGTAGGTGCCGTGCATGCCCGGCATGCCCATCCACAGCTCGTGGCCGCTCGGGAAACCGCCGAGTCCGAGCAGCGTCGTCGTGATCGGAATCCGCGTCGTCTCGATGAACTTGAGCAGCTCCTCGTGGGCTCCCGAGTAGACGACGCCGCCGCCCGCGAGCACGACCGGACGCTTCGCTTCGGAGATCGCCTTCAGCAGTTTGTCGACCTGCAGCTTGTTCGGCACGACGGTCGGGTTGTAGCCGCGCAGGTTCACCCCGGTGACGGGCTGGAACAGCGCCTTCTCCGCCGAGACGTCCTTCGGGATGTCGATCAGGACCGGCCCCCTTCGGCCGGTGCTCGCGATGTGGAACGCCTCATGGATGATGCGCGGGATGTCTTCGGCCTTGCGCACGAGATAGCTGTGCTTCGTGATCGGCATCGTGATGCCGACGATGTCGGCCTCCTGGAACGCGTCCGTGCCGATCGCGCTCCGCGGAACGTTGCCGGTGATCACGACCAACGGCACCGAGTCCATGAACGCCGTCGCGATGCCGGTCACGAGGTTCGTCGCGCCCGGACCGCTCGTCGCGATGCAGACGCCGACTTTGCCCGTCGCCCGGGCGTAGCCGTCGGCCGCGTGGATCGCCCCCTGCTCGTGGCGCGTCAGCACGTGGTGGAAATCCGAGAAGCCGTACATCGCGTCATAGATGTACAGAACCGCGCCCCCCGGATAGCCGAATACGCATTCCACGCCCTCCAGCACCAGGCTGCGGAGCAGCATCTCCGAGCCGGTGATCACTTCCGGCTTCGACCATTTCTCGATCAGTTCGCTCTTGGAACGCAATGCGGCAGGTTGCGTGCTCATCTTTCCCATCCTCCTTGCGTGTTGCATGGTTGCGCTTTGCCGTGGATTGGCCAGCAAAAAAGCCTTTCGCCGCGGAATGCGCTGCTTGCGCACTCCGGGACGAAAGGCTTGACACTTCCGTGGTACCACCCTGATTTGCCCATGCCTCGCGACATAAGGCCTCTGCAGGTCCAAATCCGGCATCGAACGCCGAATCCGACCTTGGGCAGGGTAACGCTTGCCATGCGATTCCCTCTACTGGACGCCGGATCCGCAAGCGCACCGTCGTTCAAGGGAACAGCTCCGAGGCGACAATCGCGTCATGCAGGGATTTCGGCGACGGTCTCAGCACATTCCGCCCGCTCTCTGAACGAAAGAGCCCTGAACGCTTTCTCCTCATCATAGCCGATGTCAATATTAGACTTAACGTATATTATAGTTCCGCGCGGGGCGATCGTCAATATGCGCAGGATGCCGCGGCGGAGCGGATGTTGTCCGGGCGGGAAGGCGGCCGGCCGGCGCGGCTCCGCGGCCCGCCCGGTCACGCGCCGGCCGGACGGCATACGATGGAATGCCGGCGCGGAGCCGCCGCCGCATCCCATGACCAGGCAAGGAGCGACCCAGCATGGCTGCCGCCTTCACGATCCGCCCCTATCGCCGGCGGGACATCCCCGCCATCCTGCGGCTCATCCGCCGCGAGCTCGCCCCGCTCTCGCTCAAGCCGGTCGGACGCGAGGCGCTGACCGACCGCGCGCTCGCCGCGCGCATCCGGCCGGGACGGACGCTGGTCGCGGCCGGCCGCGGCGGCGAAGTCCAAGGATTCATCCATATTCTCGTCACGAGCCGCCCGAACGCGCCCGTCCTGCTGGTCGACATGCTGGCGGTGGCCCCCGACAGCCGCGGCCGCGGCATCGGCTCGGCGCTGCTCGGGGAAGCCGAAGCGTACGGGCGTTCCCGCCGATGCGCCGCGGCATCGCTCTTCGTGGACGAGGGGAACGGCCGGGCGCACCTTTTCTATCTTCGCGCGGGATACCGGACCGTCCGCTACTGGCCGTCGTTCCGCTGCTGGGAACTGTGGAAGCCGCTCGGCGCCTTCCCGCGGTGAACGGCCGGCGGCCCCGGCGCTCCGCGGTCGGCAATTTGCTTCATGTGCCCGAACAATGTGCAAGCCGCCCCGTCCGGGCGGCTCCCGTCATTTACGCGTTGATTTTCTCCTTCGCGATGCCGGCCAGCGCGTTGAACGCGTTCGAGTCGTTCACCGCGAGGTCCGCCAGCATCTTGCGGTTGACCTCGACGCCGGCGAGCTTCAGGCCGTGCATGAACTTGCTGTAGCTCAGGCCGTTCTGGCGCGCCGCCGCGTTGATCCGCGTGATCCACAGCTTGCGGAAATCGCGCTTCCGCTGACGGCGGTCGCGGTACGCGTACAGCAGCGACTTCATCACTTGTTCCTTCGCGGACTTGAACAAACGGTGCTTCGCACCGTAGTAACCCTTCGCGAGCTTCAGGATCCGCTTGCGGCGGCGCGTGCGGACGAAGCCGCCTTTCACTCTTGCCATATGGATAACCTCCCGTTGATTCTGTCAGTTGCGGATGTCCGGCGCTGCGCCGATCAGCGCAGTTGGGCGAGTCCCTGCTTCAGACGGGCGACGTCGCCCTTCGACGTGATCGGCTGGTTCGACAGCACGCGCTTCCTGCGGCCGGACTTGCCGTAAAGCAGATGGTTCTTGTTGGCCTTGAACCGTTTCACCTTGCCGGTGCCGGTGATCTTGAAGCGGTCTTTCAGACTGCTGTGCGTTTTCATTTTCGGCATGACAATAGCTCCTCCATCGCTGTTTGGACTCGGCGGAACGCTCGGGACAGGCTCCGCCGGATGGCGCGTCAATCCTTGTTCTTCGGCGCCAGAATCATGACCATGCTGCGGCCTTCCAGCTTCGGCGCCCGCTCGACGACGCAGAGATCCGCCACCTCGCTGCGCAGCCGGTCCAGAATGCGCTGGCCGATGTCCGCGTGCGTGATCTCGCGGCCGCGGAAACGGACCGACGCCTTCACCTTGTTGCCTTCGCCGAGGAATTTGACGACGTTCCGGTATTTCACCTGGTAGTCGTGCTCCTCGATGTTGGCGCGGAACCAGACTTCCTTCACGTCGACGATCTTCTGGTTCCTGCGCGCTTCCTTCTCCTTCTTCTGCTGTTCGTAGCGGAATTTGCCGTAATCCATGATCCGGCAAACCGGCGGCTTCGCCATCGGCGCGAC
>Ga0310826_100739_pt1 | contig 25872 bp, 20 predicted proteins | sample WT_ome_FD_201306 | JGI IMG/M metagenome (GOLD analysis project Ga0310826, IMG submission 201306) | Sorghum-adapted microbial communities enriched on wild type (WT) sorghum from Joint BioEnergy Institute, Emeryville, California, United... ... | reverse complement strand
ATCATGAGCAGCCCGGGGATTTGTGTATGCGTAATGTTCATATTCCACCTGCCCTGCCGCTTCAGCGGATCTTCCCGAAAGTTTCGTCCAACCGGATATTCCGGGCCAGTTCGTTCGCCCGGGCCAGCGACGCATGCGTGCCCGCATCCGTCCACCAGCCTTCCAGAATATCGTACGCCAGCTCCCCTGCTTCGATATAGGCGTTGTTGACATCCGAAATTTCCAGCTCTCCGCGCGCGGAAGGTTTGAGCTTCCGGATGATATCGAAAACTTTGCCGTCGTACATGTATATGCCGGTCACCGCGTAACGGCTCTTGGGCTGGCGCGGTTTTTCCTCGATCGAGATGATCTTTCCGTCCTTCAGTTCCGGCACACCGAAACGCTCCGGGTCCGGCACTTCCCGGATCAGGATCCGGGCGCCGCGTTCCTGGCGCTTGTAACGTTCGACGAACGGGACGATGCTGTCCGCAAAGACGTTGTCCCCCAGAATGACGACCATCCGGTCTCCGCCGACAAACTGTTCAGCCAGTCCCAGCGCCTGCGCAATGCCGCCCGCTTCATCCTGCACCTTGTACGTGAAGGAGACCCCGAATTCCCGTCCGCTGCCGAGCAGATTGACAACATCGCCCATATGCTCTCGGCCCGTCACGACGAGAATGTCGGGGATTCCGGCTTCTTTCAGTTTGGCGACGGCATGGTAGATCATCGGGTAGCCGCCAACAGGGAGCAAATGCTTGTTCGTCACTTTGGTCAGCGGATACAGGCGGGAACCCGTGCCGCCGGCGAGGATGATGCCTTTCATGTTAGACCTCTTGTTCAAAGTAGTTGGATTGATGAGCCAGAATCTCAAATTTTACAAATCTAGAAAGAAAACTTTCTCTCAAATTTAAACTATAATATTAATGGTCATTTTAAAGGTGATGCTATTCAAGTTCAATCCTTAGACAGTCGTTCGGGGTTGAACAACAAATATTTATTAGAGTAAAATGAGCAAAACGGAGTCGGAACAAAATTCGCCTTCAATCAGCACATGTCGGGAACTCCGACATTGCGAAATCGACATGAACAAATAAAACATAGAAGATTGGGAGACGAAACTGATGCAAAAAAGAGCATTCATTACCGGGGTTACCGGTCAAGACGGTTCTTATCTTGCGGAACTGCTTTTGGAGAAAGGCTATAAAGTTTGCGCGCTTCGCCGCCGGACAAGCATTCCGATGCAGGACAACATCAAGCATATCCAGAACGAAATCGAGTTCATCGACGGCGATCTGCTTGACCTCAGTTCGCTGATTCGAGCTGTCCAAATTTCAAAACCCCATGAGGTTTACAATCTGGCCGCGCAATCTTTCGTCGGATCTTCCTGGAATCAGCCAATTCTGACCGGCCAGGTTACCGCGCTTGGCGTGGCAAATATGCTCGAAGCGGTTCGCATCGCAGCACCTGACGCGAAATTCTATCAGGCATCCAGCAGCGAGATGTTCGGCAAGGTCGTGGAAGTTCCTCAAAAGGAATCGACACCCTTCTATCCGCGCAGTCCCTATGGCGTCGCGAAAGTGTACGGCCACTGGATCACTGTGAACTACCGAGAAAGCTTCGGGATGTTTGCCTGCTCGGGAATTTTGTTCAATCATGAATCGCCGAGACGCGGTATCGAATTCGTCACACGCAAAGTGACCGACGGCGTTGCCCGCATCAAGCTGGGCATGCAGAAGGAACTGCGGCTCGGCAACCTGGACGCGAAGCGGGATTGGGGATTTGCCGGAGATTATGTCAAGGCGATGTGGCTGATGCTGCAGCAAGACAAACCGGACGATTATGTCGTTGCCTCGGGCGAAACGCATTCGGTGCTGGAACTGGTGGACATCGCATTCAGCCATGTCGGCCTGAATTGGCGTGACTACGTTGTTGTGGACGAGAAGTTTGTCCGCCCGGCGGAAGTGGATCTGCTGATTGGCGATCCCTCCAAAGCGAAGGAGAAGTTGGGCTGGGAGCAGGAAGTGAGCTTTGAGCAACTGGTCAAGATGATGGTGGACAGTGATCTTGAACGCCTCAAAGGAGTTTGAAGATGAAAGCATTCATCACGGGTGCGACCGGTTTTGTAGGAACCCATTTGGCTGATTTTCTGGCCTGCCAGGGCATCGAAGTGTGGGGGACCTCCCGCTCCGAAGTCTCTAAGGTGAGCCACAGCGGCAAATGGAATCTGCTAAGGCTCGACCTCTCGGATGAGGAAGCCATGATCAAAACCTTCAATCATCTGCAACCCGATATGATCTTTCATCTGGCCGGACAGAGTTCGGTAAGAGCATCCTGGGATCACAAATTGGAGACGTTCGATGCCAACGTGATGCTGACCATCCGTCTTCTTGAGTCGATCAGGAAAAGTACGGCAAAGGATGCGACGGTCTTGACGGTAGGTTCTTCGGAAGAATACGGAGAGGCAAGACAGGAAGAAATTCCAATAAGAGAAGAGACTCCTCTAAGACCGATTAGCCCGTACGGCGTTTCCAAAGCGGCTGTATATCTGTTGGCCAGACAATATTATCTAACCAGCGGAATGCGCGTGATTCACGTGCGTCCGTTCAATCATATCGGACCCGGCCAAAGACCGGGTTTTGTCACTTCTGATTTCGCCAAGCAGATCAGCGAGATTGAAGCGGGCTTCAGGCCGCCGGTGATGGAAGTCGGGAACTTGACCGCCGAGCGGGATTTCCTGGATGTCAGGGATATCGTGCGTGCCTATTATATGATCGCCCTCAAGGGCAAATCGGGAGAAGTCTACAACGTGTGCTCCTCCACTCCCGTCAAGATTCAGTCCATACTGGATTTCTTCATAAGCAAGAGCAAAGTGAAAATTGAAGTCCGGCAAAACGAAAAGTTGTTCCGTCCGGTCGATTTCCCGCGGTACATTGGCTCCAACAAAAAACTGACTTCCGAACTGGATTGGGTACCGACCGTGCCGCTTGAGGACAGTCTCATGGCGATCCTGACCCACTGGCGGAACGCGGTGCGGACCGGGTGAAACACGCACACGTTGAAGGGAATGACGCGCTTTGATTCGCGCTTTGTGGCATTACCGCTCATTTATTCTCGGGCTTGTGGCCAGAGATTTCCGAATCCGATACATGAATTCGTTCTTGGGTTCGCTGTGGGCCATTCTGAATCCGATCGCGCAGATCCTGGTATATACTTTGATCTTTTCACAAATCATGATGACAAGATTGCCGGGCATCGACAACGCTTTTGCTTACAGCATTTACTTGTGTGCCGGCGTACTCAATTGGCAATACTTTTCTGAAGTGTTGACCCGCATGCAGACGATCTTTATCGACCAATCCGAGCTTTTGAAAAAGGCCAATTTCCCGCGAACCAGCCTGCCTTTGTTTGTCTTGCTGTCCGCGTCCATAAATTATGGGATAATGATTGGACTGTATATCATATTCTTGGTTACCGTCGGGCAATTTCCCGGATGGACCATATTCGCGATGCTGCCTTTGCTGCTGGTTCAACAGTGCTTTGCTGCTGGATTGGGAATCTTGCTGGCAACCTTAAACGTGTTCTTCCGCGACATCGGCCATATCATGGGTGTTGTTCTGCAATTTTGGTTCTGGCTGACGCCCATTGTTTATCCGAGAAGCATCGTTCCAGAAAGGTTCGAATGGATTCTTGACGCCAATCCGTTAAGCTGGCTCATGAAGTCCTACCAGAATCTGTTCCTGGTAGGAGAGTGGCCGCATTGGGCGGGTGGATCCTGGCTGTTCGCATTGGCGGCCGTATCCCTTCTGTTGGGTTATCTCGCCTTCAAACGACTCAATAAAGAAATGGTAGATGAACTATGATGGATTGCATCGTGCTCAACAACATCGGAAAAAAGTACAAGCAGTACCGTTCCAAACGCCATCGTATCATGGAATGGCTAACGCCGGGAAAGGAAAGCTGGCACGATGAGAAATGGGTCCTTCGAAATATTTCTTTCCGAATCAGACAAGGTGAATCGGTCGGGATCATCGGCCACAACGGCGCAGGCAAAAGTACATTGCTGAAAATCATTACCGGAACCACGCACCCCAGCGAAGGAACCGTTCATACCCATGGCCGTATTTCAGCCTTGCTTGAACTCGGGATGGGATTTCATCCAGATTTTACAGGCAGACAAAACGCTTATACGGTTTGTCAGTTGATGGGTCTCAAAAACCACGAGATTGATGAATTGATGCCCCAGATTGAGGAGTTTGCCGAGATCGGCGATTACATGGATCGACCGCTGAGAACCTATTCGAGTGGCATGGCGATTCGGGTAGCCTTTGCGGCCGCGACGGCAGTCCGCCCGGACATTTTGATTGTAGATGAAGCGTTGTCCGTGGGAGATGCCTATTTTCAACACAAGAGCTTCAATCGAATTCGCCAGTTCAAGAATGAAGGCACGACGCTACTGTTTGTCTCCCATGATCCGGGAGCTGTCAAAACTTTGTGCGATCGGGCCATTTTGCTCGATGGCGGCCTTGCTATAAGAGACGGAAGACCAGATGAAGTTCTGGATTATTATAACGCGATAATTGCGAAACGCGAAGCGGATCATGAAATTCAGCAAAGCTTGAATGCCAACCAAAAAATGGTTACCCGTTCCGGCAATAAAGATATTACTATTGAAAGTGTCAGCCTACATGCCGGAAACAAGAAAATAAATGCAATTCAGGTTGGGGACCAAGTGGAGGTCAGAGTACGGTTAAAGTGCAACAAACCTGTAAGTAAACCGACTGTCGGTTTCTTGATCAAAGACAGATTGGGAAACGAAGTCTTCGGGACCAACACTTACTATCTTGAGAATGATCTCGGTGTATGGGAGCCCGAACAAAGATATACGGTATCATTCCATTTTCAAGCAAATATAGGCATCGGAACTTACAGCATTTCGGCAGCCGTCCATGACGGCTTTCAGCATATTGAGAAAAATTATGATTGGATTGATCAAGCGGCTACCTTCCAGGTCATTGCCGGGAATCACTATCATTTTAACGGCGGAACATTCTTGCATATAAAATCTGATTACTCTGTTGGGGAGATTGAGCATGCATTCGCTGACAGTAGAAAAAATTAAAAAACGAATCCAAGAAACGATGGAACGATCAGCCAGAAATCGAAAGACTTTGAGTCAAAATCCCGAAGGTTATGTCAATCAAATGAATGAACTATCCTCATTGAACAGTCAACAGTTGACCACATTGCTTTATGAATCCGAACAAAACAACCGGGGTTGGAATGTCAATCCCGAATTTCCCATTACATCTCACCGTCGAACAATTGGAAAGTTCATTGTTTTGGGCAAGAAAGTGGTACGAAAGTTTCTTCGCTGGTATATCAATCCCGCATTCGAGAAGCAGAGAAATTTTAACGGAAGTGTTACAAGGTCAATTAATGCTCTTGTGAATATTGCCAATTTTACCTCGACCGGTGTAAACAGAGCTTTTGAAGAAATGAACAATACAAACCAAGCCGTTCAAGCCCTCGAAGAAAAAGTGAATGCAATTGCGGCCCAGCAAAACAAACAGAGTGTCGAGTTGGAAGAAAAGCTTATTGAAATGATCAATCGTCTTGAAGAACGGATTATTTCCACCAACAATGCATTGAATAGTTTGAATCAGAAATATGAACAGCATAACAAAGACCTCCAATTGAAGATTGAGCAACTGAACGAAATGATATTGTTGTTAAATGCCAAAATAAAGAAACACCAGCGAAGCTTAAATTTCCAGCATGACGAACATACAGTCGAAAAAGTTAATAATTCTTCTTCGGACAAACAAGTCGGATCTGATTCTTTTAATTATTTTCTGTTTGAACAATTTTTTAGGGGAACTCGTTCCGCCATCAAGGAACGACAGAAATTATACCTTCCATATTTCCGCAATAAAGAGTTCGTTCTGGATATTGGGTGCGGCCGCGGCGAGTTCTTGGAACTGCTAACCGAGAACGGCGTAAAGGCCAAAGGCATTGACACTGACCAGGACATGGTTGAATTCTGCCGGGAAAAAGGTTTCGAAGTCGAACAAGTCAACGTAACCGATTATTTGTCTACAGTAAATGACAACACATTTGATGGTATATTCATGGCTCAAGTTATTGAACATATACCTCCGGAAGAGATATCGAGAGTCATTCACTTAATTTATCGAGCGCTCAAGCCAGGCGGGCTGTTTATCGTCGAAACCATCAATGTTCAAAGCGTTTATGCCATGAATCACTGGTTTTACCTGGATCCATCACATACCACGCCAGTACATCCGGAAACGCTCAGGTTCTACCTGAAGGAATGCGGTTTCAGCAAAGTGGATATGGAATACCTGTCACCGGTTGAGCATAAAACAATTGCTCCGCTGCACATCGATGGCGTCGATACTTCCCGGTTCAATCAATCCATGAAAGAATTGCAAGATTTTATATATGGCTATCAAGATTATGCATTGCTCGCATACAAGTGAACATCGGCAAGACAGAGGGAGTGTTTGATTGTTGGAGGTTATACTTTTACATCAAACCTTCAGTGACGGCGATGCAATAGGCCACGATATCCAAGGCATGTACTCTGCATTGGAGAAGCTGTCACTTCCAGTCTATATTTTCTGCGAGTACAATGTTTCAAAGCATCCTTATCGCATGATTGATCTGTCTGAATTGCGAAGCAAAATCAAAATGAGAAGCAATCTGCTAATCTACCACCACAGCATTTACTGGCAGTTGGGCGAACAGATCCTGAAGGAAGCAAAATGCAAAGTCATTGTCCGGTATCACAACATAACCCCTCCAGAATTTTTTGAAAAATACAGCAACAGATACTATCAAATAACCTTCAATGGACGGAAGCAAACAGAGCGCTTTGTCCAACGACCCGATTTTTATTGGTTATCCGATTCTAATTATAATAATGATGAGCTGCTTGAACTTGGTCTACCAATAGAGAGAGCCAGTGTCATACCTCCTTTTCATAAAGTCGAAGAAATTAATCAAATTCCGGCGGATAAGCAGTTGCTCGGTTCCCTGCAACGAAGTGATCACATTAACGTTCTTTTTGTTGGAAGAGTTGCGTCCAACAAAGGTCATATGCGGATTTGCAAAACCGTGAAATCTTATGTTGAGCTGTTCGGATCGCATATTACGTTCTGGATCGTGGGGGGAATGGACAACGAGATCCAGAAGTATTACGAAGAACTGAATGCCTATGTAAGACGTTGGAATCTTGACAGAAATATCGTATTTACCAACAAAGTACCTGAAAATCAGCTTAAGGCTTACTATCAAGGATGCGATGTGTTTGTCTGCTTAAGCGAGCATGAGGGTTTCTGCGTCCCCTTGATCGAAGCCCAGTATCTCAAATTGCCGGTCATTGCATGTGACTCCTCGGCAATCGCTGAAACCATCGGGGATGAACAGCTTGTTTTTAGCGAATTCAACGAAGATCTGATTGCCTCCGCCATCCATGTGGTTGCCAAAAGCGATGACATTAGAAGTTACCTGGTACATAATGGTCTGGTGAATTATCGCACCAGATTTACAAATGAGATAATCGAAGAAAAGTTTGTAGAATTAATGGAATTTATTCGGATGTCTCAGGGGTGAATCAATTGAAGATTGCGATTGCCAGTGTTCAGGTCCCTTTTATAAGGGGCGGTGCCGAGTATCACGCTGAAAACTTGAAGCGGGAACTGATCAAGCGAGGATATGAAGCGGATATTATTACGATGCCTTTCAAGTGGTATCCCGCCACCGCTTTACTTGATCATATCATGGCTGCCCGCTTGCTGGATCTGACGGAAGTAAACGGTGTCGCAATCGATCGTGTCATTGCGCTGAAATTCCCCATTTATTATGTCAATCACCCCAACAAAGTGCTTTGGATACTTCATCAACACCGGCAAGCGTATGAATTGTGGGGCACGGAATACGGGGATCTGGAACATATGGAGTACGGCCATCAGGTACGCCAACTGATCATCAATGCCGACAACAAATATCTGCGTGAAAGCAGATCGATCTATGCAAACTCAAAAACCGTATCGGAACGTTTGAGGAAGTACAATAATATCAGCGCGGAACCCTTGTATCACCCGCCCGGTGGGTATGAGAGATTGTCATGCAACGAATTTGGAGATTACATCTTCTTCCCCAGCCGATTGCATGAAATCAAGCGGCAACACCTCTTGATCGAAGCAATGAAACATTCCAAGACAGATGTGAAACTTCTCCTGGCCGGTACGGGTGAGCAGGAGTACGTCAGTCAACTAAAAAAAATGATTGATAAATATAACTTGCGATCCAGAGTAAAATGGCTTGGCGTGATTAGCGATGAGGAGAAAATAAAGCTCTATTCAAATTGTTGCATGGTTTACAACGGTCCGTACCAGGAAGACTATGGTTATGTAACTCTTGAAGCTTTCTTCTCCGGTAAACCGGTGCTTACACATGATGATTCGGGTGGTCCTCTGGAATTTGTAACAAACGATGAAACCGGGTACATTGTGAGTCCGGATCCTGAAGCGCTAGCCGAAAAAATCGATTATCTCTACGAAAATAAAAGCAAAGCCAGAGAGATGGGTTCCAACGGAAGTCAGTTAATGAAGAAACTTAACGTAAATTGGGATTATGTCATTGAGAGGCTGTTGAAATGAAAATCGCCTATTTCAGTCCCCTGCCGCCCCAAAAAAGCGGAATATCGGAGTATTCTGTGTATTTATTGGAGGCACTGGCGGAACACGCCGAAATTGATGTTTGGATAGACGGATATACGCCATCCAGCCTAGCCATTCTCAACCAGTTCAAAATCATTGATTATATTGAAAACCCTGGACATTTGGCAAAGCTCAACGAATACGATGAGGTGGTATATAACATCGGAAACAACCCTTATTATCATTCGCGTATCTACGATGTGTTTCTGAATCATAACGGAATCGTTATTTTGCATGATTTTGTTCTATATTATCTTGTGACCGGCTATCTGCTGGATACTCGTCGCAGCCCCGAAATGTTTTTGGAAGAACTGAAGCTTAATCATGGAGAAGCCGGCTATAATGAAGGGCTCGAAATATTGCGCGGTGATATTCACCCGCTTCAATATAAGCATCCCGAGAAATGGCCGTTGAACAAAAGGCTCATCGATTTGGCCAAAGGCATCTTGGTTCATTCCGAATATGCCAGGAATGAAGTGTTGAAGATCAATCCCGATGCCAATTGCAAGGTAATCGGCCAAATCGGCCCCGATCCGGGTCGCATTGCGTTAACTGAAACGCGCCGCAATGAGCTGAGGGAAAAATACGGGATCCGGCAAAATGAAATCCTGCTTTCTTCTTTTGGTTTTGTAGCGCCATCCAAAAGGATCCACCAAGTTATCGAAGCGCTGTCCAAACTGAATTCTTATCCTTTCAAGTACCTGCTTGTTGGTGAAGGCGACTACGTCAAGAATCTTGTCAGGAAATATGGAATGACTGACAAGGTTGTGTTCACGGGCTATACTACGATCGAGGAATTCGACGATTTGATAGCTCTGTCAGATATCGTAATCAATCTAAGGTTTCCCTATATGGGAGAAACTTCTGCCAGCCTTATTCGGGCGTTGCTTTTGGGCAAGGCTTCCGTAGTATCCGACATCGGATGGTTCAGCGAATTGCCGGATGATGCAGTCTGCAAAATTCCCCTTGATGACAGTGAAGTTACCGCACTCCGGCATTGCTTGAAAACCTTGATGGAGAACCCAGCGTTCAAAAAAAAGCTTGAACATAATGCCCTAGCATATTCCATGAAGGCATTGGATCGCCAGATAATTTCATCTTCAGTGATTGAGTTTATTAAGCAGACGCAGGATAAGCATGCTTTCGAGCAAACAATCTATTCGTTATGTGACAAAATAGGTGTCGTGCTTGATGATATCGATGCTCACCAATTTGATCAATACATTACGGCTCTTTCTAGAAAGGTTTATGAATTGTTGCCTTGATAAAAGCGCCGCAGTGATTATGGTACCAGTCAACCTGTCTTGCCGTGAACAGAAAAAATCGGGGATGTGAATGTCAATGAATGTTGGCGTCCGAATTTTCAACAAGACTATTTTTTTTAATGTTTTAGTTTTCACTGTATTTTTTTTGATTCACTTGGTACTTTCTTTTTCTTCCAACACACCATTATTTTATCCCGATGAATTCGGATATATCGGTAATGCACGCTTGATTCTATTTGATCAAATGGAAGTAACCAAGTATTTTCCCGGTTACAGCTTACTTCTAATTCCCGCGCTCTTAATATCAAATGATATTGAAATTGCTTATAAACTCATTCAAATCATTAATTCATTGGTAATGGCGTTTATACCTATTATGTCGATGAAATTACTGAGAATATTTGACGAAAATATATCGCCAAAGAAAATATACATTATTGCCATTTCATCAGGTCTATATCCAGCTTTTCTTTTATACTCTAACTTTGCCATGACGGAAACAGTTATTATTCCGTCAGCAACTTTGCTGGTACTAATATTCGCAAAGCTTTTGGAAAACTTCAGGAGTGTTTTTTTGTGGAGTTGTTTGCTGATCATTGTTGCCTATATGATACTTGTTCATCCTAGAAACGTTGTGATAGTACCGGCTATAATTATTACTTTGGTTATTCACTATCTCACCACTAACTTTAAAGAATTATCAAAGAAAAATAAGCTAATACACTTGATGGGTTTAATAATTGTATTTCTAATTATATGCTCACTAATCGCTTATTTTGCCATTAATCTGGGTTATGCAAGCAGATTGCAGATGCTTCTTGGTGAAATTGCCAATAGTAAATTTATATTGACAATAACTGGCCAAGTTTTATATTTGTCGCTATCTACTTTTGGACTTTTCTTAATTGGTATCGTTGTTGCTATTCGTTCTTTCATTCGAGACATCTCAAACAAAGATCCAAAAAAACATGGACGAGCATTAATTATCGGATTTGCAGCAATTAATTTTTTATTTTCATTTTTACTTTCCACATGGTTTATGAGCATCCCAAGTAGAGCAGACCATGTCATTTACGGCCGGTACAACGAATCCTATCTCCTTCCAATTTTGCTCATTGGTTTTTTGTGTATTATGGAAATTCCTAAGGTCAAGTATTTATTCAGCACAGCCATAATAATTCATTGTCTTGCCTCATTTACTATATTATCTGTGGGCAGAGAGTTTCTCGAATCTAAACCTCTCTTTTGGAACAATGTTTTCGGAATCCATTTATACAAATTATTGTTCCCGCAATTTAACGCACTTTATCTTATTATATTTTTTACAATGATAATATTTTTACTTTTTGCTCTAAGGGAGCGAAAAGGACTATTAATATTAACAATTGCCGCGCTTTTCATAACTACAACAACACACGCAAACTATGATTATTTTTATAAAGGTTCTAATTATAGAGCTAAACAGAAGACTTTGGTTGATGTAATTGCTCTTTATCAAGAGCAATTCAGTGATAATGGTAAAGTCCGCGTATACTTTGATAGTGAGGCATCGCAATGGCATTCACTAAATTACATCATGTACTTGCCAGATTTGGAAATGATTCAATTTAGCTCTGATTCTATCGAGGATCTTAACTCCGACGTCGCCAATCTTGTTATGACAAGTCGGCCCGATTTCAACACACTTTATCCAGGTGCCAAATTAATTGGTATTGAAAATGATTTCCCTATCTATCTATGGGTCCTTCCAGGTAAAGTTCAGGATTTCTATGAAAAAATTGATTATGTCGCAAACGGTAATTTCCCGACAAAATTGCCAGCGGAGGCTTACAGATCAACCATAAAACTTGCTGATCATAAAAAAGTGAAACGAAAAGGAGATTTTTTGCACATCCCGCTTGAAATAACACATGCGGGATCAGGAGCCTTTTGGACAAATCTTCATGCTATGAGAAACTCATTGTATAGTATCAGAATAGGTGCTGCTATAATTGATTCTACAGGACAAAAATTGTATGAAGAAAGAGCTGATTTGCCGCGGGTTCTATATCCCGGTCAGCATATAGAAGCAACATTGAAAGTAAACTTGACTGATTTGGAAATAGAAAATAAATGCGATCTTATTTTGCGGATTGGTATGGTTCATGAAGGTGTAACCTGGTTCCATTTTATGGGGGATCAACCTCTTGAATTCAAATTATGTGAGTTACTCGAAAGGTAGTTAATTCAGTCGTAGATGCGAGATCTGATCACAGCTCAGTTGTTTCTCGACAGCCATCCTTCTTTACACGTGTCAGACTGTAATAGTTAAAAAATGGGAGATGGTGCACCATGAAGGTTGAGATTCAAGATCAGGATATCAATGTCGATGAAATTATGAGACAGATTCGAAAAAATATTCGATACAGAAAATATGATGGCGAAGTTGATTTGGAACAATTGGGAAAACTTTATTCCGTTAATCAGCCGTCACAAAACAGTTCATTCATGAGCGTGTTGCTGAAGGAACAATCGAATCTGAACCGTACCTGGTCGTACTCGGCCGACTCGCTTATTTCTTCCAACAGAAATTTTATCGGGCGGCTAGTTGTTTTTGGCAAGAAAGCAGTGCGCAAATGCCTTCGATGGTACGTGAATTCGGTCGTTGATAAACAGGTTCTATTCAACGCATCCGTTGTACGAGCATTAAATCAATTGGTGGAATTGACCAGGCAACACTCTGAAGCGATTGCGAGTCAAGACAAATTGGATCAACTTGAAGAACGATTGGTGCGATTAGAAAAATCGGTACAATCTTTGCGGCATGCTCTGTTCAATGAGAGTAGCAAGTCCGGTCGGAACGGATAGGTCGCAATTAAATTTATTGCTGCCTATCGTCCATTAGTGATTCGGGGTGAGACTGTTGAATATTAACCAATTGTTGCCGAATCTTAGTTACGGCGATGCGGTTAGCAATTCTGCATTGGGGATTTCCAGAGCCCTCAGTAAAATCGGAATAAAGAACGCGATATATGCTCAACATATTCATCCGAGGATGAGAAGATACGCAAAGCCGGCAACAAAATGCCCCAGAAATCAACCGGTCATCTATCATATGTCCATCGGTTCGGATCTGGCGCATTCAATACCTGAGTTTGAAAATACGAAAATCATGATCTACCATAACATCACCCCGCCTCATTTTTTCACCGGCTATAATCCGTTAATTGAACAATTGTGCCTTTATGGACGAGAGCAGCTAGCTTCAATCAAAGATTATTTTGACTACGCATTTGCAGATTCGGAATTTAATCAACATGAACTGATTCAACTAGGATATTCGAATACTGCGATAGTTCCTTTGATTTTCAACTTTGATGAATATCGTAAGACGCCTTCTTCTGATATTATTGAAAAGTACAAGGCTGATGATGGATATGTCAACTTACTGTTTGTTGGTCGTATTGTTCCAAACAAAAGACAAGAGGACATCATAAAAGTTTTTTATTATTACAAGAAGTTTATTAATCCCAAGTCTCGGCTCTTTTTGGTCGGTTCCCATAATGGAATGGAACGTTACATGCACGATCTGAAGGCGCTTATCGAATCTTTGCATTTGACTGATGTTATATTTACCGGCCATGTTCCGTTCGATCAAATCCTTGCCTATTACCGTATCGCCGATCTGTTTATATGCATGAGTGAGCATGAGGGCTTTTGCGTACCGCTTGTGGAAGCCATGTTCTTTGACTTGCCGATTATTGCTTACAACAGCAGCGCAATCGCCTCCACATTGGGCAGCGCCGGGTTTCTGATATCTGAAAAAAAAGATTATAAAGCCATCGCCGAACTTATTCAGATTATTCTCGACGACCAAACAATTCGTGATCGATTAGCGCACAACCGCAGAACTCGGCTAGAAGAGCTTTCAAACAAAAACGCCGAGCAAATTTTCCTGCATCAAATCAGGTCAATCTTTCACATGAAGGATGAATAAAATATACCGCTTGACTAATATTTAGTGTTTTGCTTTTTTATACAACAGCCCTTTGGAGGTACAAGATGAAGACCATTTCCATTTTAGCCACCACATTCTCCGGCAACAAAGGTGCGGCTGCCATGCTGCAGAGTGTGGTAAAGAACCTTGATTCAAGTTATTCATATAACTTGTTATCGGTTTATCCCGCAGAAGACTGCCAGCAAAATCCATACCCTAATTTGAAAGTTGTGGATTGCAAGCCTGAAAAAATCATCTTTGTCGCGTTCCCTTTGGCCATTCTGTACTATCTGCTTAAATGGATTTCGCCGATTCGACATTTATTGTTGAAAAATCCGATCCTGAAAGCGTTCCAAGAAGCGGATTTGGTTCTCGATGTGGCTGGAATCACTTTTGTGGATTCCAGGGGCTTTATCATGAATACTTATAATTTTATATGCGTAGCAACTCCCCTGCTTCTCGGGAAGAAAGTTATCAAATATTCACAAGCATTGGGCCCCTTCAATAACTTCTGGAATCGATTGTGGGCCAAATTGGTTTTGCCGAGAATGGAAAAAATCTGCGCACGCGGGGAGATTACGTTCCGCCACCTTTCTGAATTGAATCTAAAAAACGTGGAGCTGTGTGCGGACGGAGCCTTCATTATGCCTGATGATTCGGTTGCGACACAGAACATCCAAACACTCGTTGCTGACGATATCCTTTTCAAAGCACGGCCAATCGTGAGTATTTCCCTTAGTTCTGTTGTGTGGAAATATTGTGATAAAGTTGGAATTTCTTATGAGAATATTATGGCCAAGTTTATTGATCACCTGATTGACAACAAAGGGTATGGCGTGGTCATCATTGCCAATGCCGCCCGAGATGGCAAAAAAGGACACAAGAACAATGACCTGCATGTTTGCAGCCATGTATATAACCTCGTTAAGAACAAGGAGTTCTGCCGTTGGTATCACAAAGAATTTACACCTGAAGAAATTCGAGAATTGATCAGCCTGTCGAAATTAATGGTCGCATCCCGGTTCCATGCGATGATTGGTGCGCTTTACAAAGAAGTGCCCGTTTTGCTTATCGGTTGGAGCCACAAATATAAGGAAGTGCTTGATATGTTTGAGCTTGGACGGAACGCGACGGATTACAAGACTTTGAATTTGGAAGATTTGCTGTCGGAGTTTGAGCGATTTGAATCGGAAGCAGAAGAAATTAAGACCAAAATTTGCTCGCACCTCCAAAAGGTTAAGGACAGTTCGATGAAGAATATTACTTGTATTCGTGATTTTTTCGTCGCCAATTGACGAAAGAAGGAGGGGAAGTTCATGTCAGTTGATGTCAATAATCCCGAGAAATATATGGGGACGTTTGTCCAAACCTACCTGGGTTATGCCTCGGATCCGGGGATCAGAAATGGCGCCGGTTCTGGCGGTGTAACGTCAGCCATTCTGATTTATTTGCTGGAGAAAGGTATTGTTGACGGCGTACTGGTGAGTCGCACAGGTGTTGAAGATGGAAAAGTTGTCGCGGAAAGCTATATCGCCACTACACGGGAAGAAGTCTTGGATTCGCGGCAAAGTATTTATATGGACTTTAATTATTCAAAAAATCTCCGCTCCATTTTGGAGTTTCCCGGTACGATCGCAATGGTGGGCCTTCCCTGCCATTTTGAAATCTTGCAAACTTTAATGGTCAAACACCCCTCATTGAACGACAAGATAAAATTCAAAATCTCGTTGTTTTGCAGCGGGGTCCCGAAACAGAACATGCTTTCCGAAGTGCTTGCCAACAAGGGAATAGACCAATCTCAAGTCCAACGCTTCTATTTCCGGCAAGGCCATTGGAGAGGATATATGAAAGCGGTCATGAATGACGGAACCACTAATGAGTTTAAGTATATAGACAATTATGGTGTTTATAAAAACAGTTATTTTGATATGCTGCCTCGTTGCAGCACTTGTCGAAATCACTTTGGTTACGATGCAGACATCAGTGTCGGAGACGCCTGGTTGAGAGAAATGAAGAAACACCCGATCAAGCATAATCTTTTCTTCACCAAAAATGAAGATGCTGATCGTCTGATTCAACAAATGATTGAAGATGGCTATTTGACCGCGGACACAACAGATTACAAGAATGTGCTTCGGGCTCAAAAAAGACCGTTGATTTATAAATTTTATTCTTCAAAAGCCAGAAAACAGACCGCTAAAATATTTGGTTACGATTTGAAATTTGATACCCCTGACAAATCGAAAATCAATCATTATATTGCCGGCTTTATTATTGCTTTCAACATGAAGATGTGTGATTTCAAATGGACGCGAAAGCTGATCTATAAGATTCCCAAAAAGTTAATGTTCTTGTACATGGGATTAATACGCGTATTGCTCAGCAGGTAATTGGCATGAGTATGAAAAACACGCTAAAATATCTCAAGCTTCTTGTATTTATACTATTTGTTCTGCTGCTCATTTATTATATTGCCATCAACTTTGAAAAACTCAAAGAAACCAGGGTAGAAATCAACTGGCCTCTATTTACGGTTTCTTTGGTGATTTATTCTTTATACAAATTCGGCCAGGCTAATACATGGTACTATATCACGAGAAAAACCGGCACCAATATATCGTACGGAAAAACGCTGGAAGCCTGGTTCATGTCGCAATTAGGCAGATATATTCCCGGAAAGGTATTTTATTATGGCGGAAGATTGTACTACTATCACAAGGAAGGCGTCAGTAAAACAAAGATCACCTATTGCTTCATTATAGAGAATGTATTGACATTTATTGCTGCCGCTTTCATCTTATTGATATCTTTTCCCTTTATCTCGTTGTCTTTGTTTGAAAATAAGGCATTTTGGTGGGTGTTGGTACTAACACCTTTATTCTTGGTATTTATTCACCCAAAAATCTTTCAGAAATCCTTGAACATTTTACTGATTAAGCTGAAAAGACAACCATTTGAGATCCAATTGCGCTATATTGAAATGCTTAAGTTCCTTGTGATGTTGTTTGCGAATTGGTTTCTGCTGGGATTGGGTTTCTGTGTCCTAATTCTTTCAATGAGCAATATGAAGTTCGATTTAGGTCTGTTTGTATTTCTTACAGGAGGTTTTGCATTTTCAATCGTCGTTGGCATGATCAGCATTTTCGCACCTTCCGGTATTGGCGTAAGAGAAAGTGTACTGGTATTTATATTGAAAGAAATCATGTCCGAAACCATGGCGGTAATCTACTCGGTTACTTCCAGGGTTTGGTTGACCATAGGTGATTTTATAATAGTAGGTCTGGTTTTGGTAGCTTCAAAATTATGGGGCGCCAGAGAGAGGGGAAATCGATATGAAACTTATCATCCAAATCCCGTGCCTGAACGAAGAGCAGACACTGCCCGTCACGCTGAAAGACCTTCCCAAGAAAATTAAAGGCATTGATATCATCGAATATCTCATCATCGACGACGGCAGTACGGATCGAACTGTTGAGGTGGCGAGAAAATGCGGCGTCCACCACATTGTGAGCTTCCCGAGAAACCGGGGGCTCGCCGCGGCTTTCCGGGCGGGGATTGATGCATGTCTGCGGCTTGGCGCCGACATCATTGTCAATACGGACGCGGACAATCAGTATTGCGGCGCGGATATTCCAAAGCTGATCCAACCCATTCTCGAAGGCAAAGCGGAGATGGTGGTCGGCGACCGGGAAACCGACAAGATCCCGCATTTTTCGAAAACGAAGAAATTCCTCCAGAAATTCGGCAGTTGGGTGGTGAACAAAGCGGCGAATGCCGATATCGCCGATACGACCAGCGGATTTCGCGCCTATTCGCGCGAAGCGGCGATGCGGCTCAATGTGGTGTCCGAATTCTCGTATACCCTGGAGACGATCATCCAGGCCGGCAGGGGAAAAATTGCAACGGCAAACGTTCCGATCCGGACCAACGGGGTGTTGCGCGAATCCCGTTTGTTCAAGGGCATTCGCAATTATGTCCAGCGGTCCATGAACACGATCATTCGCACCTATACGATGTATCGTCCCCTCAATGTGTTCTTGTCCGTCGGCTCGATCCTGACGTTGCTCGGCGCCTCTTTCTTTGTCCGATTTCTGTACTTCTATCTTAACGGCAATGGACAAGGTCATATTCAATCGTTGATATTCGGCTCTTCCATGCTGGTCGTCGGCATTCAGATCGTGCTGATCGGCCTCGTCGCCGACCTGATCGCCAACAACCGCAAGCTGCTTGAGGAGACGCTGTATCGAGTCAGAAAGATCGAACTGGATTATTTGAACAGGGAAGCACTGGAGACACAAGACCAACAGCAAAAAAGAAAAGTGACCGTTTCATGAATACTTGCAAAACATCACGGCGGTCATGAATAACGGGGATGAAATCATGAAAATCGCGGTTGCGGGGATCGGCTATGTCGGGTTGTCCAATGCAATCCTGTTCGCGCAGCATCACAAAGTGGTGGCTTACGACACTGATGCAACCCGGGTCATCATGCTCAATGATCGAAAATCGCCCGTCATCGATGCGGAAGCAGAGCATTATCTTGCTACCCGCCCGCTCAACCTGACGGCCACGACAGACAAGCGAACCGCTTATGAAAACGCGGATTATGTGATCGTTGCGACGCCCACGAATTATGACCCAAAGACAAATTATTTCGACACCAGTTCCGTGGAATCCGTCATCGAGGATGTGCACTCGATCAACCCACGGGCGCTGATTGTGATCAAATCGACGGTGCCGGTTGGTTATACCGTGCAACTCAGGGAACGTTATTTGACGGACAATATCATATTCTCTCCGGAGTTTCTCCGGGAAGGCCACGCGCTTTACGACAACCTGCATCCGTCGCGAATCGTAGTTGGTGAGAGGTCCGGACGTGGCAAGCAATTTGCCGACTTGTTGGTCGAGGGGGCTATCCGTAAGGACGTACCCGTTCTGCTGACGGGATCGACGGAAGCGGAAGCCATCAAACTGTTCGCCAACACCTATTTGGCCATGCGCGTAGCGTTTTTCAATGAATTAGATACCTTCGCTGAAATTCGGGGGTTGGACACACGACAAATTATTGAAGGCGTCGGTCTCGATCCGAGAATCGGGCAGCACTACAATAATCCTTCCTTCGGCTACGGAGGCTATTGCCTGCCCAAGGATACGAAACAATTGCTCGCCAACTACAAGGATGTTCCGAACAACATCATGACGGCGATTGTGGAAGCGAACCGCACCCGTAAGGACCACATCGCTGAGATGATTCTGGCGAGAAATCCGGAAGTGGTCGGGATCTACCGCCTGACGATGAAGACGAACTCCGACAATTACCGGCATTCCTCCGTCCAGGGAGTCATGAAACGGATCAAGGCGAAGGGCATCAAAGTGGTCGTCTATGAACCGACCTATAATGGAGACCATTTCTTCCATTCACCGATTATCCGGGAATTTCGTGAATTTGCGGAGATGAGCGATGTTATTGTCGCAAATCGCTTTACAGATGAGCTTGCCGAATACATGGATAAGGTCTATACGCGGGATGTCTTTCGGAAAGACTAAAAATTGCCGCTCACCTTCTCAAATCGAAAGTGGGCGGCGATTTCTCATCTTACAAGTATTCTTCCCGCTTCTGAGCCCTCAATTCTTTGAGCAGCAGCTTGACCTCCTGCGCCTTGTCTTTCGCGCAGATCAGCGTCACATCCTCGGTATCGACAATGATCAGATCCTCGATGCCAAGTGTTGCGATCAGTTTACCATTGCTTTCAATAATGCATCGCTTCGTGTCCAGGCTCAAAATGTTGCCCCTAATGATGTTTCCATTCTCATCCCGTTCATGAATACGGTCAAGAGCGGTCCAGCTACCCACGTCATCCCATTCAAACATACAGGGGATCATCAGAATGTTGCGCGATTTCTCCATGATACCGTAATCAATGGATTGATCAGGCATTCTGGGAAACTCTTCTTTGATGACCTGCAACCGGTCTTGTGACTCAAAGCCTTTCTTCATAGACTCCAATACATCGTGCAGATCCGGCATCAATTCTTGAATGGAACGACGGATGGTCGACAGCTTCCAGATGAACATGCCACTATTCCAGTAATAGTTACCGCTTTCTACATATTGCAGAGCAAGTTCATGTCCAGGCTTCTCCACAAACCTTTCGACCCTGTGGACTTCCAGTTCATTTACAATGGCATCAACACCATTGCTTTGGATATAACCGTACCCTGTCTCGGGATATGTCGGTTTGATCCCCAGCGTCACAAGATGCTCATCGCCGGCGATTTCTACGGCGGTCCGAACAATTTTCGCAAAGCCTTGTTCATTTCCGATGATATGATCGGATGGAATGACCACCATCGTGCTATCCGGGTATCGCTCTTCGATGATCAGCGCAGCCAATCCCACGCATGGCGCCGTATTCCGTCCGATGGGCTCGATGATGATATTCTCATCGGGCAGGTGCGGAATCTGAGCCTTGATCAGCTCGGCGTACAGTTCGTTGGTCACCACAAAAATCTTGCCGATGTCCGTAATTCGTTCCAACCTGGCAATCGACTGCTGAATCATGGATTTGCTTCCGGATATATTCAAGAATTGTTTAGGCAGACTGGTTCGGCTTTTGGGCCAGAACCGTTCACCTTTCCCTCCTGCCATGACAACACACGTTATGTCCATTGTGCAGTTACCTCCGGGTATTGTACTTGCGGATGTAGGAAATCCTCTTTTTGATCTGCTTGCCTACGATCTCCGGGGAATAGCGCTCAAAGATGTCTTTCTTTCCGGCTTCCGACAATCTGTCGTAATAATTCCGGTCTTCAACCAACCTCTTCATGTAATACGCCGCATGTTCAACATCCGGTTCTGCCCAGTATTGAAAGGCTTCATAAGGTCCATAAGTAGCCCCGAGTTGAACCAGGCAATAATCCACCAGACAGGAATTAAACGGCGTCATGAAGTCGATATTCCCGGACCATGCGGTCCCGATGACGGGTTTCCCCAGATACATTGATTCAGCCATACCAAGTCCGAATCCCTCGCTTCGATGCAGGGATACATAACAGTCGACAGTATTCATTAAAGCATTGGTGTCATTCCTGGTCAAAGTCTCGGCGATGATATAAATATTATCGAAATCTCTGACTGCTTCTTGCAGCATTCTGAAGTCTTTCTGGTTATTAATGCAGCCATTGATCTTGAGCACCAGTCCGACGTTAGCGGAGCGGTCGCGAAACGCTGTATTGAACGCCTCTATAGCAGCTTGGGGATTCTTCCTCGCCTGATAGCTGTTCAAATCGAACATGCACAGAAACAAAAATCTATCCGCCGGCAACCCGAAATACGCACGATCTCTTGGTTTTGATATGACAACTCGCACACTGTGTGGAATCTTTACTACGGGTACAGGACTCTTCTCGGCTATGGAATCGGCAACAAAGCTGGAAGGGACCCACACTTCATCAACAAGAGAAAAACTTTTCAACCAGCGATCCGGAAAATCCGGCAATTCCCAATGCCAATAGCCAATGGTATACCGACCGCCAAACAGTTGCGGCCCGAACTCTGAATAGATTTCGATGATCTGCTCTGCGTTCAGATGAACCAGATTGATGTCATAAAGAGGTTCCTTGAACTCCTTGTGCGACCAGGACAGATCCTCCATTCTGGCGCTGTTAGTCCCCGTAAAATTGATAACACCGAACGGAATTCCCGCGGCATCAAGATTCCTTGCCGCAATCCTGCATGACTCTCCGATTCCCGTTTCAGCCCGGGCGTACCCGATCAAATTGATGCCTTCATCCTTGGCCAACACCGTTGATGTCTTTCCCTTGGATTTCGGTTGGGCCAAACCGAGCAATTTACTTTTGATCCGATATCTTACATGTACTGGAATCAAAGGAGCCAGAAATCCTTTCATCAGAATGGCAAGACGATACAGCAATCTAAAAACCGTAATCCGAATGTGTAACACCATCCTCAAATCGGATAACTGGAAAAGATGATTACCCATCTTATGATAATATCAGATTTGAAACCCAAAAACTATAAACTCCGCACAGGTTGCAGTCATCAGATTCATAACTTATAGTAGTATTTGTTCCAATCAATGTGTTGAAAATCCGGACTTGATCAACCAATTGGGGAGTTTGCCTATGGCCAAAAAAACGACGAATCAAGTTATTGCGGATAAAATTGATTTTTCCATCACCCAGTGGGCCGCACTTTTTGGGTTGGCCATCTTTTTCCTGTGTCTGCCTTATCGGAGAGGTCTTTTTCACAGCTTTACGTTAAATTTTGAACTTCCCATTTTTGAAGCTTTGCTCTTTGTATATGCCGTTTTTTTTGTTGTATTGGCCTACATTGCACGTTACATGAATTATGACCGTATCGATTTTGCATTCGGAATGGGCATGATCTCGTTGCCGACTATCTATTGGATTTCTTCTTTCCAGGCAGTTTCCTATCACAATGCTGTAATGATGGTATTCATTTATGGGGTATATACGGCGATCTTCATTACAGCTTTAACGCTTGTATCGACCAAAGGAACGCGACTTGCAGCCGAACTGATTGTGTTTTTATCCGGATATGCGATTGTCGTCATCGGTCTGCTTGCTGCAACAGGCCAGGTGTCAATTAAAGATGCAATCTGGTTTACCAGCGGCACCCATCGTCTCACTTCGATTTTCCAGTACTCGAATACGTATGCCGGTTTTTTGCTTGCCTTCTTCCTGTGCTCGGCATTCGCCGCCGTCAATGCCAGGCGGACGATCATGGCTTGCCTGCATGCCTTCATGCTCGTCCCGGTCTGGATTTCGTTCATGTTGACCTATTCGCGCGGCGCGCTCGTATTGGTGCCGATCTTGGTCTTGGTAATACTCGTTTTTCTTCGGCTGGACAAGCAGATCGCCTACATGGGAGCGCTCATCGCTTCGGTCGTTGCAACATTCGTCATTCTGAACCCGTATACGGAAAACTACATCGGAATTGCAGAGCGCGTGATGCCAAAATCGGACGATGAGAATCCGTACATTCTGCCCACTGGTGATCCGGCTGTCGTAAAGGCATGGCTGATGTTGCTGGCGACCTCCCTTGCCGTTGCCTTGTGCATGTGGGGAATTCATATGGCACAGCCGTGGCTGGAGCGGCGCCTGACCCGCTGGACGGAGCGGAGTTACACGTCTTTCATCCTTCCCGCCGCCGGAGTGGTATTGGGGCTCTTGGCATCGGTGCTGCTGTTCGGAACGGGGATCGCGGGCAAAATGTTGCCCCAAAGCATTGCGGATCGCATCGCGAACATCAACTTCCGCCAGCACAGCGTCCTCGAACGGCTCACGTTCTACCGGGACGCCCTGAAACTCTCAACCGACTATCCCTTGATCGGCGCGGGCGGCGGCGGTTGGAGCGCGCTCTACGAGCAATATCAGAACAATCCTTATATCAGCAGACAGGCGCACAGCTACTTCTTGCAGACGCTTGTCGAAATCGGCTGGATTGGGCTGATCATGCTGATCGCCCTTGTCGGAGGTATCTTCCTTTTCTATCTTCATCACTATTGGAGAGAGCGGATGGAGCAACCACGTCATTTCGTCTTTTTCATCCTGGCCTTCTCCATCCTTGCTCACAGCATGATCGATTTTGACATGAGTTTCGTGTACATCGGTGCCTTGGTGTTCTTTTCGCTTGGTGTGCTGGGTGCCATCTATCGTGACAAATGGGCATTGCCACGATTGTCTGTTCTGAATCGATCTCGATGGCGTTTCTTTTATCCGGTTATTCTGATGATCTTGACTATAGTCTTGATCGTTCAGGTGTTTCAGGAATATGCAGCCAACAACCAATATCAAAAGGCGCTGGATATGGCTGTTCGTGAACGGCGCCCGCTTCCGGAAATTCTGGTGCCGCTGGATCAAGCTATTGCGAACTCACCTGCACATCCGGCATACACATACACAAAAATTGATTGGCTTAGCCAAGCTTACCATCAATCGTTGGATCGTACGTATGCTGAGCAGGCGCAAAAACTTATTAACCGTATTATTTCCTTTGAACCATATGATCGTGGAATAATTTTGGCGAAATACCGCAACCATAAAGATTTACAAGAGTATAAAGAAGCGATAGATACGCTCGAGGAAGGGATTTCCAAGTTTCAGTGGGATATCAAGTTTTACGAGGCGGCTGTCATGGAATACGCCGTGAATGGCAATGACTTACACGACTCCGATCCCGATACGGCGCGGGCTTATTGGATCAGAGGCTTGGAACTTTATGAGGAAGTTCTGCGTCGCATGGATATGTTGAAAGATTTGCCCGAGGAGCAACTTCAGGGACGCAATTTTGAAGTTACACCGTTCCTGAGGCAGGCGGTCGGTCAAATCTATTACGCACGTCAGCAATATGAAGAGGCTCTTCGGATTCTTCAACCATTGATAGACAGTGACTTGGGTGATCCGTACAATAGGATTGGAGTTCGTTATTATTTGGCTTCCTTGAGCAAATTGGGGCGATCTGACGAAGCTCTATTGAACCGGCTCTTTGGAGCCGATGAAAATGAGAGATCGGAATTGGACGCATTACTCCGGGGGACGACATAATCTGCCATTTTCGGCGGTTAATTGTGGTTGTCAACACTTCCATTCCGACAATTCGTATACTATAATATGAAATCTAGGGTGCGAAATTGTCATGAAAGGAGGTGAAAACAGATAATGAAGAAACTTGCGATTCGCAAAACCGCCGGTCTCATGGCTCTGATCATGACGATCTCGCTATTGCTGCCGATCATTGCGTATGCTGCCAGCGGTTTCTATCAAATCAGGTACGACTACACCAACGGCACGATCGAAGGTGTAGTGTACGTTGACCAAGCCGTGTACCAAGCGAATCCGGGTCAACAGGTCTGGATTAAAATCGGCAAGGTGGACCGCGTCGTGTACGCTGAATATGAGAAGCTGGAAAACGGTCAGTATTACTACAAGTTTACTGTTTCCGGCGCCACGTACAAGAATCTGAGTAACTTCAACTTGGATCTGTACTACGGCAACTCCACGACTTCTCTGGAAACGTATACTGAAGTAGGTGCACCGGCTATCTACTATCCGGGTCCTGGCATCATCCCGCCGACCACCGGCACTGAAGATGGTGTGGTGAAAGCCAACCCGGACGGCACGGTGGACGCCAACGCGCTGAAGAAGGCGCTCGAGAGCGGTTTTGCGACCGTTGAGATCTCCGGTGAAGTTGCGAAGCTTCCGGCTTCCGCTCTGACGGAAGGCGGTATCGTAACGATCGTGAATGATCTCGGTTCGTACGTATTGCCTCTGGAAGAGCTCGACCTTGAAGCGCTCGCCGAAGCGCTGGGCGTTAAGCTCGACGATCTGTACATCGTCGTAACGATTGCCGAACTGAAGGGTGATGCCAAGGCTCAAGCCGAGGCGGCCATCAAGTCGGCAAGCGGCAAGGCGGTATCCGCGATCGTCGACTTCAAGGTTGAAGCCGTAGCTGGCGACAAGTCCGTTGAGATCAACAACTTCAGCCAGTTCGTGAAGCGTACGCTGAACCTGACGGGTGAAGGCGACAACCTCGTGGCTGTCCGGATCACGGGCAACACCGTGAACCCGGTACCGTCGAAGGCTGACGACGAAGCAGTTGCGATCTTCAGCAACTCCAACTCCGTCTACGCTGTCATCGACGTGGCTCCGAAGTCCTTCTCGGACCTCGCGAACCACTGGGCGGTGAAAGACATCACCACGCTGGCGAACAAGCTGATCGTCAACGGTACGGGTGCCGGCAAGTTCGAGCCGAAGCGTGATGTCACGCGTGCGGAATTCGCCGCGATGATCGTCCGCGCACTCGGACTCCAGGCTTCCGAAGCCGCGAACTTCTCCGATGTCGCTTCGTCCGCATGGTATGCCG